>Ga0209477_1000540_pt1 | contig 23562 bp, 20 predicted proteins | sample KloWWTupernatant_FD_187180 | JGI IMG/M metagenome (GOLD analysis project Ga0209477, IMG submission 187180) | Active sludge microbial communities from Klosterneuburg, Austria, studying microevolution and ecology of nitrifiers - Klosterneuburg... | ecosystem: Engineered > WWTP > Aerobic digester >... | reverse complement strand
GGCGATCTTCTTCCGCGGTCTGGACGGTGATGAGCTGACCCGTTGGACCAACGCGATGATCGCCACCGGTGAGCGCATGGACTTCAGCTCGCTGTCGCGCCCGACCGTTGACAAGCACTCCACGGGCGGTGTCGGCGACAAGATCACGCTGCCGCTGGCGCCCTTGGTTGCTGCGTGCGGTGCGGCGGTTCCCCAACTGAGCGGACGCGGACTAGGCCACACCGGCGGCACGCTCGACAAGCTGGAGGCCATCCCAGGCTGGCGCGCCAGCCTTTCGAACGCTGAGATGCTCGCCCAGCTGGAGTCGGTTGGCGCGGTCATCTGCGCCGCCGGCGCCGGCCTCGCACCCGCGGACAAGAAGCTGTACGCGTTGCGTGACGTGACCGCCACGATCGAGTCAATCCCGATGATCTCGGCATCGATCATGAGCAAGAAGATCGCCGAAGGCACCCAATCGTTGGTACTGGACGTGAAGACCGGCTCGGGCGCGTTCATGAAGACGGTGGAGAACTCGCGCGCACTCGCGCAGACCATGGTCGGCATCGGCAAGGCGGCAGGCGTCAACACCGTCGCCCTGATCACCGACATGAACGCCCCCCTCGGGCGCACCGCAGGCAACGGCCTCGAGGTGGCCGAGTCGGTGGAGGTGCTCGCCGGCGGCGGCCCGGCGGACGTCGTCGAGCTCACCATCGCGTTGGCTCGCGAGATGCTCTCCTGCGCCGGGATCGATGTCGATCCTGCCGACGTTCTAGCCTCTGGCAAGGCCATGGATACCTGGAAGGCCATGATCCGTGCCCAGGGCGGTGACCCGGACGCTCCCCTGCCTGTGGCTCGGCACACCGAAGTCGTCGTTGCCGAATCGGACGGCTACCTGGCCGGAATGGACGCGATGGCCGTCGGCCTCGCCGCTTGGCGCCTGGGTGCCGGACGCGCCGTCCAGGGCGAACAGGTGCAGGCTGCCGCCGGTGTGACCTGGCATGCCGGGGTCGGCGACCTGGTCACCGCAGGGACGCCGCTGTTCACCCTGCACACCGACACCCCGGAGCGGCTGGAGCGGGCTCGTGAGGCGCTGGCCGGGTCGGTGAGCTACGCGCCCGAGCCGCCGGCGAAGCGTCCGCTGGTGCTGGAGAGAATCGCGTAGTCAGCGTCGCGGGAGCCGGGTCTCGACAAGCTCGACCAACCGAGAGGCGGAGACTCGACCACCGAAGGCTGGGACTCGACCAACCGAGGCGGACGATCGCTGCCCTCCGGTGATCGAGCCTGTCGAGATCACCAGCAAGGTTCAGGAAAGACCGACCAACTGAGGGCCAAAGCTCGACCAACAGACGGCCACGGTCGGCGCTATCCGGTCAGCGACCGCTGCTCCCGCTCGCGCGCGCGGCGTAGGCGCCAGCGCTCAAGCCGGTTCGCGGGACGGGCCTTGAAGGTACCCATGCCCATCGAGCCGCGAACGATGAACACCGGACAGCCGGCGGCCGGGATGCCAGGGACCTTCACCTTCACCGTGCCGATTCCGCGGGTCAGCTGGTCGACATTCACCGCCCAGCCCTCAGGGAGCACCAACACCACCGTGCCGAGCGTCGCCTCCACGTCCAGCTGGATCACCTCCGTGGCCGCGCGCGCCTGAAGGCAGTCGATCCGCACAGTCTCGATGCCCGCCTGCGCTTTCATGAAGGGAGGCACGAGCCAGGAGCCGGTGCGCTTCGTCCCCGAGAACCCAGCGCTGAGTAGGAGCGGGGCCTCCGGTCGCTGGCCCACGTTCGCCAGAGCAGCCAGCGCCTCGGCTGCCGTCGGCACCGCCACCGAGCCGGGCACGAACGCGCCCGGCCGGAGGTCCGTAAGCACCATCCCGAGATCGCCGCTGGTTCGGGCGCCCCGGACGCGCTCGGTCCGTTCATCCAGTTCCGGCGCGGTTAGCCGGCCCTCCTCCGCCGCTCGGCGCAACTCGGCGATCGCCTGGTCACGCTCAGCTTGCCCGATCCGGAAATCCTCGCCAGTGCTCACGCTCCAAGCCTAGAACGAGGTCTCGACAAGCTCGACCACCCGATGGGGGGACGCTCCACCACCCGAAGGGGGGACGCTCGACCACCCGAAGGGGAAACTCTCGACCACCCGAAGGGGAAACGCTCGACCACCCGAAGGGGACACGCTCGACCCAAGCGCATTATGTCTGGGTGCCGCCTGGAGCGACGGCGACTCAGCCAGCGTCGACCGCGGGCTGAGCCAGCGCCCAGAGATAGCCGTCGTGCAGAGCCTCCCAGGATGCCTCGATCACATTGGTACCCACGCCGACGGTGGTCCAGGTGCGCTCACCGTCGGTCATGTCGATCAGCGTGCGCACGATCGCATCCGTGCCATGGCCCTGGTCGATGATCCGCACCTTGTAATCGGTGAGCTCGAAGTCGTCCACCTGCGGGTAGGCGGGGTTCAGCGCGTTCCGCAGCGCTACGTCCAGCGCGTTCAGCGGTCCGTGCCCCTCGCCGACGAGGTTGTAGGTGACACCCTTGGCGCGCACCTTCACTACGGCCTCGGAGTCGCCCTCCGGCTTGACCTCGTGCCCCGTGAGCACCCGCCAGGAGAGCACTTCGAAGTAGTCCTCGAGCAGGCCGAGCTCGTCGCGCAACAGGAGCTCGAAGGACGCGTCCGCCGACTCGTAGGAGTAGCCGTCCATCTCGCGCGTCTTCACCTTCTCGGTGACTTTCGCGGCCAGGTCTCGGTTCGACAGGTCGTAGCCGAGCTCGGAGCCCTTGATCTGGATGTTCGCCCGTCCGGCCATGTCGGAGACCAGCATGCGCATGTCGTTGCCCACCAGCTTCGGGTCGATGTGCTGGTAGAGGTTCGCGTCCACCTTGATCGCGGACGCGTGCAGCCCGGCCTTGTGCGCGAAGGCGGACGCGCCCACGTACGGCTGCCGGGTGTTCATCGGGTAGTTGGTCACCCCCGAGATCGCGTGGCTGACCCTGGTGGCTTCGGCGAGTTGCTCGGGCGTGACCAACTCCCAGCCGAACTTGAGCTGGAGGTTCGCGACCACCGTGATGATGTTGGCGTTGCCCGTCCGCTCGCCGTGGCCGTTCATGGTGCCCTGCACGTGCATCACGCCAGCCTCGACCGCGGCCAGGGTGTTCGCGACCGCGCAGCCGGTGTCGTTGTGGCAGTGGATGCCGAGGTCGACGCCGATCTGGGCAGCCGCCGAGACGATGTCGCCCATCCAGGACGGCAGCATGCCGCCGTTGGTGTCGCACAGCACCACGACTTCGGCGCCGGCTTCGGCGGCGGCCCGGACGACCTCAAGTGCGTACTCGGGGTTGGCGCGGTAGCCGTCGAAGAAGTGCTCACAGTCGACGAAGACCCGGCGGCCGTTGGCCACGAGATGGGCCACCGTGTCGGTGACCATGGCGAGGTTCTCCTCCAGCGTCGTGTGCAGCGCCCGGAAGACATGCTCATCGTGGCTCTTGGCGACGATGCAGATTACTTCGGTGTTCGCGTCGAGCAGCGCCTGCACCTGCGAATCCTCAGCGGCCTTCGCGCCGACCTTGCGGGTAGCGCCGAACGCGACCAGCTTCGCGTTCTTCAGCTTGAGCTCGCCGGCGGCGGCCGCTGCGAAGAAGGCGGTGTCATTCGGGTTGGCGCCCGGCCAACCACCCTCGATGAAGTCGATGCCGAGTTCGTCGAGGTAACGGGCGATCTTCAGCTTGTCGCTGACGGTGAGCTGCAGGCCCTCTTGTTGGGCACCGTCGCGCAGCGTGGTGTCGAAGACGTGGAAGCTGTCCGGTGCGGCTGGCATTTGAGTCACCGGGCGAGTTTGCCGTCCAGCGCTCGATAAGGGAAGGGGTTTCAGTTCCTGAGACTAGAATCTCAGATCATGGCAACCCTCGTGCATCGTGGCCGGACCGTTCACAGCATCGGCGAACTCCCTGACGTCGGGAGGAAACTACCCGGCTTCGCGCTGACCGGAGTCGGGATGACCGATGACCTCGGCCCGGAGGTCGCCGCAGGCAAACGACTCGTGCTCAACATCTTCCCGAGCATCGACACCGGGGTCTGCGCGATGAGCGTCCGTAAGTTCAACGAACTCGCCGCCGGGCTGCCCGACACCGTTGTGGTCTGCATCTCCAACGATCTGCCGTACGCCCAGGCGCGCTTCTGCGGCGCCGAGGGCATCACCAACGTCATCACCGCGTCGGGGTTTCGTTCCTCTTTCGGGCACGACTACGGCGTGACGCTGGTCGACGGCCCCATGCGCACCCTCCTGTCGCGGGCGGTCGTGGTGGCCGATGAGGACGGCACGATCATTCACACCGAGCAGTGCCCCAACATCAGCGAGGAACCCGACTACGAAGCAGTGCTGACCTCCCTACGCTGAGGATCGGCCCTTCGTCAAGCTCAGGGAACGTTGGCTGAGCTTGACGAAGCCTCTAGACGACGCGGGTAAGCCAGCCGTGGGTGTCGGGAACGCGGCCGTACTGGATGTCGAGCAGGGCGTTGCGGATCGCCAACGCCTGCGGATTGCCATTCTCGGGGAGCCGCCACTCGCCGGCCTTCGACTTGAAGGCCCCGATCGGGGTGATCACCGCTGCCGTGCCGCAGGAGAAAGCCTCCACAGTGGTGCCGTCGGCGAGTCCGGAGAAGAGTTCGTCCGGCGTGATCCGGCGTTCGTCGGGCTGGAGGCCCAGTTCCACGGCGACGGTGAGGATCGAGTCCCGCGTGATCCCCTCCAGGATCGTGCCGGTCAACGCGGGGGTGACGAGGCGTCCGTCCGAGGTGACGAGGAAGACGTTCATACCGCCGAGTTCCTCGACGCGGTCCTTGTCCGCGGCCTCGATGAAGAGCACCTGTGAGCAGCCGTGCTCGTAGCCCTGGTATTGCGCGATGAGGGACGCGGCGTAATTGCCGCCGCACTTGGCCGCGCCTGTACCCCCGACCCCCGCCCTCGCGTACTCGTCGGTCACCCAGATGTCGACCGGCCGAACCCCACCGGCGAAGTACGGGCCGGCCGGGGACACGATCACGCAGAAGGTGACGGTCTCGGCTGCGCGCACCCCGAGGAAGACTTCGGACGCGAACATGAACGGCCGAATGTAGAGGCTCTGTTCACCGGTCGACGTAGGCACCCAGCGAGCGTCCGCTTTGACGAGTTCCTCGACAGCGGTGATGAAGTCAGCCGTCGGGAGTTCGGGCAGCATCATCCGTGCGGCGGACGACTGGAACCGCTTGGCGTTCGCCTCCGGGCGGAACAGGTGGATCGAACCGTCGGCATGCCGGTAGGCCTTCATGCCCTCGAAGATCTCCTGACCGTAGTGCAGGACGGCGCTGGCGGGGTCCATCTGGAACGGCCCGTACGGCCGAACCTCGTCCGCTGCCCAGCCGCCGGCCTTCGTCCAGGTGGCGACGGCCATGTGATCGGTGAAGTGGTCACCGAAACCGGGGTTCACCAGGACGGCCGCGACGGCCTCGTCGCCAGCCGGGTTCGGGTTGCGATGCAGCGGGAAAGTCAGGGACATGTGCGCATGTTACCGCTCAGTGGTGAGACGACGCCGTCCGAGTCGTGGTCGTCCCGCTAACCTCGCCCGGGTGACTTCAGCAGCGCAGAGCAAACCCGTCATTTCCGTCATCGCCGGCGACGGCATCGGTCCAGAGGTGGTGGCCGAGGGTCTCAAGGTACTCACCGGCGTGGTCGGCGACGACGCCTTCGACTTCGTCCATCACGACCTTGGTGCCGAGCGCTGGCAGCGCACCGGTGAGGTCTTGCCGGACGCCGAACTCGAGCGACTCGCGGCCTCGCAGGCGATCATCCTGGGTGCCGTGGGTGCCGCGCCGGGTTCGACGGCGATCCCGTCCGGGCTGTTGGAGCGCGGCCTGCTGCTGAAGCTGCGGTTCGCATTCGACCACTACGTGAACCTGCGCCCGTCCAAGCTCTACCCCGGCGTGCCGACGCCGCTGGCCGCTTCGGTGACCGAGCGCGGGCCGATCGACTTCGTGGTGGTGCGCGAGGGTACCGAGGGCCTGTACTGCGGCAACGGCGGCGCCTTCCGTGCCGGCACGCCGTTCGAGGTGGCCACCGAGGTGAGCATCAACACCGCCCACGGCGTGGAGCGGGTGATCCGGGACGCCTTCGTCCGCGCTGAGCAACGCCGGGGCAAGCTGACGATGGTGCACAAGCACAACGTGCTGGTGAACGCGGGCGGGCTGTGGAACCGGCTGTTCCAGACCGTCGCCGCCGAGCATCCGGATGTGGCCACCGACTACCTGCACGTGGACGCCGCCACGATCGCCTTCGTGCAGGACCCGCAGCGCTTCGACGTGCTGGTCACCGACAATTTGTTCGGCGACATCCTCACCGATCTGGCCGCCGCGGTCACCGGCGGCATCGGGCTTGCGGCTTCGGCGAACATCAACCCCGAGGGCGCGTTCCCGTCCATGTTCGAGCCGGTGCACGGCTCGGCCCCGGACATCGCCGGGCAGGGCATCGCCGACCCGACCGCAACCATCCTGTCGATGGCACTGCTCCTCGACCACCTCGGCCGTGGTGATGATGCGCGCCGGATCGAGGTAGCGGTGGACGCCGACATCGCCGAACGGGGCGCGACCAAGCGCCCGACCTCGGTTGTCGGCGACGACATCGCGGCAAGGATCGCGTCCTGATCGGTCGGCACCGCTCGCCCGTGGATTGAACCCACTTCTATCCGGTTATCAGCGACGCGCCTGGGCACTGAGCAGACTCAACCCAAGAATGACCGGTTATCAGCCCGAAGTTCGGGCTGATAACCGGTCATTCTTGGGTTGTTCGATAAGCAGGTCGCCCGGCGGTCGCCAATACCAGTTGAATCTGGGTTCAAGCCCGAGCGCCCAACCCGCTTTTCAGCTGCCGGCGTCGGCAAGCGTGCCAAACAGATGCCGACGCTCGCCAGTGACCTTGCCCGAGATCCACCAGATGGCTTCGATCAGCACGATGGCGAGCAGACCCATCAACGCGGTTGTGGTGATCATCGCTGAATTGGACGGGTCCATCTGGAGTTGCGGGATCAGGTTGCCCAGGACTGGGATCACCTCGGCCCACGCGGGCAACCAATAGGGCAGCCAGAAGATGACTCCATAGGCGGCCAGCAGGCAAAGCCCGATCATCAGCAGCTTCCACCACTGGTAGGGACGTGCGGTGGTGATCATCACCCAAGCACCGCCCATCATCAGGGTGACCAGGGCCGCCGTGCTGGCCTGGATGCTGAGCTGCGGATCGAGAGCGGCCGGCTTCACCAGCAGGTACGCCGTGAAGCTTGTCACCGCGACCACCACTCCGGCCGGAATGGAGAAGCTCATCACCCGCTTCAGGAAGCCCGGACGCGCCCGCTCGGCGTTCGGCGCCAGCGCCAGGATCGAGGCCGGGATGCCGATCGTGAACCAGCCCACGAAGGAGATGTGGATCGGCACGAACGGGAACGGGATCCGCCACAGCGCGACCAGCAGCGCGAGAATGATCGAGTACATCGTCTTGGTGAGGAAGAAGTTGGCCACCCGCTCGATGTTGCCGATGACTCGACGACCCTCGGCCACCACGTGCGGCAAGGTCGCGAAACTGTCGTTGAGCAGGACTATCTGGGCCACCGACCTGGTCGCCGGCGCACCAGAACCCATCGCCACGCCGAGGTCGGCGTCCTTGATCGCCAGCACGTCGTTGACGCCGTCGCCGGTCATCGCGACATTACGTCCGCGCGACTGCAGGGCGGCAACCATCTGGCGCTTCTGCTGCGGGGTGACCCGGCCGAAGACTCCGGACTCCTCGACCCGGTCGGCGAACTGATCCGCGTCCTCGGGCAGGGTGCGGGCGTCGACCACCTGGCCGGTGTGCAGCCCGAGCGAGCCGGTGATAGCGCCGACGGAGGTGGCGTTGTCGCCGGAGATCACCTTCACGTCAACGTTCTGTTCGGCGAAGTAGGCCAGGGTGCCGGCGGCCTCGGGACGCACTTTCTGCTCAAGTACCAGCAGCGCCCGCGCAGTGACCACGCCAGGCGCACCAAGTGCGTCCACCAACCGGTCCGTTTCGGCCAGCAGCAGGACGCGGCGTCCGCCCGCCCCGATCTGCTCGGCCCTGGCCGCGGCCGTGCTCCGCGGCGGCGCCAGCACGTCGGGAGCGCCGATGATCCAGTTGCCGTGCGCCTCGAACGACATGCCCGACCATTTCTTGGCCGAGGTGAAGGGCGCCATCGCGGTCACCGTCCATGGCTCCTCGGTGAGCGGGAGTTCGTGGGCCAGGGCCTGCATCGATGCGTTGGGACGCGGATCGCCGCCGGCCAACTGGGCGAGCACCTGCCGGATCTTGGGGATCTCGTTGGAGTCGAGGGTGTCCAGATCCGTGAACTTCAGACCGTTCTCGGTGAGGGTTCCGGTCTTGTCGGCGCAGACCACGTCCACCCTTGCCAGGCCCTCGATTGCCGGGAGTTCCTGGACCAAGCACTGCTGCTTGCCCAGCCGAACCACGCCGACCGCGAAGGCCAGCGAGGTGAGCAGCACCAGACCCTCGGGCACCATCGGCACCAGGGCGCCGGCCATGCGCAGGACGACCTGCTGCCAGGTCTCGGTGGTCCGCTGCGCCCACTGCACCCAGACCGTGGCCAGGCCCACCGGGATCAGCAGCCACGTGATCAGGCGCAGAATCTGGTTGATGCCCTGCTGAAGCTCCGATTTGACGAGCGAGAACTTGCTGGCTTCGGCGGTCAGCTTGGCGGCGTAGGAATCACGGCCCACCTTGGTGGCGCGAAACGCCCCGAACCCGGCCACGACGAAGCTGCCGGACATGACCTCGCTGCCGGGGGTCTTCTCCAGCGGGTCGGATTCGCCCGTGAGCAGCGACTCGTCCACCTCGAGGTAGGAAGCCTCGATCACCTCGCCGTCCACAACGATCTGGTCACCGGGGCCGATTTCGATGATGTCGTCGAGTACCAGTTCGTCGCGCTGCAGCTCGACCGGAACCCCGTTGCGGCGGACGGTGGGCTTGCCCTCCCCCACCACGGCGAGGCTGTCCAGCGTCCGCTTGGCCTTGAGCTCCTGGACGATGCCCACGCCGGAGTTGATGATGATCAGGAAGCCGAACAGCGCGTTCACCACCGACCCGGTGCTCAGCACCATGATGAACAGCACCATCAGCAGGAAATTGATGCGAGTGAACACGTTGGCACGGACGATGTCCCAGGTCGTGCGCCCCGACCGCGGCGGCAGCTCGTTCACCAGCCCTCGCTGGACTCGATCAGCCACCTCGGCCGTGGTGAGTCCCGGGTCGAGAGCGGGCGTGATCGTCATGGGCGCCAGCTTGCCAGATTGGCGCAACGGGGGCTCGGGGACCATGCCATCGACTCGCAGGGATGCTCGCTCGTTTCCCTGTGCGACCTGGCGACTTCACTCCCGAAAAGGCAGGAAGTGCCAGTGCGGCGACGGGGGATGCAGCGAGGCCCGGGCCCCCACGAAGGGACCCGGGCCTCAGCTCGGGTGGTCACCGCGCTGCGGTGCCCTCCACGTAGTCGTCGTCGTGGCTCTTCACCCAGGCCATGAGCCCGCGGAGCTTGCGGCCGGTCTCCTCGATCGGGTGAGCCTCACCGGCGGCGCGCAGGCGCTTGAACTCGGGTGCGCCCGCGTCCTGGTCGTCGATGAACCGCTTGGCGAAGGCGCCGGACTGGATGTCGGCCAGAACGTCCTTCATTCGGGCCTTCACCGAGGCGTCGATCACGCGCGGCCCGGAGACGTAGTCACCGAACTCGGCGGTGTCGGAGACCGACCAGCGCTGCTTGGCGATGCCGCCCTCGTACATCAGGTCGACGATCAGCTTCAGCTCGTGCAGGCACTCGAAGTAGGCCACCTCGGGCTGGTAGCCGGCCTCGGTGAGCACCTCGAACCCGGCCTGCACCAGCGCCGAAGTGCCGCCGCAGAGCACTGCCTGTTCACCGAACAGGTCGGTCTCGGTCTCCTCGGTGAAGGTGGTCTTGATGCCGCCGGCACGCAGGCCACCGATCGCCTTCGCGTAGGCCAGAGCCAGCGGCCAGGCGTTCCCGCTCTCGTCCTTCTCGACGGCCACGATCACCGGGACGCCACGGCCCTCCGAGTACTCACGGCGAACCAGGTGGCCCGGGCCCTTCGGGGCCACCATGCACACGTCGACGCCCTCGGGCGGGGTGATGTAGCCGAAACGGATGTTGAACCCGTGGGCGAAGAACAGCGCGTCGCCGGGTACCAGGTTCGGCTCGATCGACTCCTTGTAAAGGTGCCGCTGCACCTGGTCGGGCGCCAGGATCATGATCAGGTCGGCCTCCTCGGCCGCCTGCGCCGGGGTGACCACCCGCAGGCCCTCGGCCTCGGCCTTCGCCCAGCTCTTGGAGCCCTCGCGCAGGCCGACCCGCACGTCCACGCCGGAGTCCCGCAGGCTCAGCGCGTGCGCGTGGCCCTGGCTGCCGTACCCGATCACCGCGACGTTGCGTCCGGCGATGATCGAGAGGTCGGCGTCGGAGTCGTAGAACATCTCTGCCATTTTCGGTTCGTTTTCCTTACTAGTTGGCCAGCCGGGCGGCCGGACGGGTCTTCTCGATCTTGGCACGATCGGACAGGGATCGGCTGCCCCGGCCGAGCGCGACCAGGCCGGACTGCACCAGTTCGCGCACGCCGTAGGGCTTCAGCATCTCCAACAGGGCACCAAGTTTGTCAGGCGAACCGGTCGCCTCGATGGTCATCGAGTCGTTGTGGACGTCGACGGTCTTGGCGCGGAAAAGCTGGACGATCTCGATGATCTGGCTGCGACTTGCCGGATCCGCCTTGACCTTGATCAGCATCAACTCGCGGCTCACCGAGGTGGCCTGCTCGAGCTCGACGATCTTGAGCACCTCGATCAGCTTGTTGAGTTGCTTCACGATCTGCTCCAGCACCTGCTGGCTGTCCACCGCCACCTGGACGGTGATCCGGGAGAACTCCTCGTTCTCGGTCGGGCCGACCGCCAACGATTCGATGTTGTAGCCGCGGCGGGCGAACAGGCCGGCGATGCGCGCCAGCACACCGGGCTTGTTCTCCACCAGCACGCTCAGGGTGTGGGTGTTCACAGGTCCTCGCCCCCTTCCCACTCGGGCGCGAGGTCCCGAGCGATCTTGATCTCGTCATTGCTGGTGCCTGCGGGCACCATCGGCCAGACCATCGCGTCCTTGTGCACGACGAACTCCACCACGACCGGACGGTCGTTGATCGCCATCGCCTCGTGGATCACCCGGTCGACGTCCTCGGGCGTCTCGGCGCGCAGGCCGACCGCGCCCATGGCCTCGGCGAGCTTCGGGAAGTCGGGCACCAGGTGGGACTTCAGGTTCGTGTTGGAGTATCGCTTGTCGTAGAACAGCGTCTGCCACTGCCGCACCATGCCGAGGCTGCGGTTGTTGATGACCGCGATCTTGATCGGGATGTCCTCCAGGGTGCAGGTCACCAGTTCCTGGTTCGTCATCTGGAAGCAACCGTCGCCGTCGATGCCCCACACCACATCCTCGGGACGGCCGACCTTCGCTCCCATAGCCGCAGGGACGCAGTAGCCCATCGTGCCCGCACCGCCCGAGTTCAGGAACCTGGACGGACGTTCGTGCGGCAGCAGGTGCGCAGCCCACATCTGGTGCTGGCCGACGCCGGCCACGTAGGTCGCATCCGGTCCGGCGATCGCGCCGATGCGCTGGATGACGTATTCCGGGCTGAGCAACCCGTCTTCGACCGGCTCGAACTCAGTGGTCGTGTAGCGCTCGCGCAGGCCGGTCAGGAAGCGCACCCACTCGGCCGGACGGGTCAGTTCGGTCTGTCGCAACACGTCGTTCAGCTCATCGATCACCTCGGCCAGATCGCCGACGATCGGGACGTCCGCCACCCGGTTCTTGGAGATCTCGGCCGGGTCGATGTCGGCGTGGATGACCTTCGCCTCGGGCGCGAACGAATCGAGCTTGCCGGTGACCCGGTCGTCGAATCGGGCGCCGAGGGTGATGAGCAGGTCGGAGCGCTGCAGCGCGCCCACGGCAGCCACCGTCCCGTGCATGCCAGGCATGCCCAGGTTCAGCTCATGGCTGTCGGGGATCGCTCCCCGCGCCATCAGCGTGGTGACCACCGGGATGCCGGTGATCTCCACCAGTTCGGCCAGTTGCGCCCACGCCCGGGCGCGGTTCACCCCGCCGCCGACATAGAGCACCGGACGCTGCGCCGCCGCGATCAGCTTTGCGGCCTCGCGAATCTGCTTGCTGTGCGGCTTGGTCACCGGGTGGTAGCCGGGCAGGTCCAGTTCCTCGGGCCACACGAACGGCGCGGCGGTGGCCAGCGCGTCCTTGGCGATGTCGACCAGCACCGGCCCCGGGCGCCCGGTCGCGGCGAGGTGGAACGCCGCCGCGATCGCGTGCGGGATGTCCGCCGGGTTGGTGATCAGGAAACTGTGCTTGGTGATCGGGAAGGTGATGCCCCGGATGTCAGCCTCTTGGAAGGCGTCCGTGCCGATCGCGCGACTGGCCACCTGTCCGGTGATCGCCACCATCGGCACCGAGTCCATGTAGGCGTTGCCGATCGCCGTGACCAGGTTGGTCGCACCCGGGCCGGAGGTCGCCATGCACACGCCCACCCGTCCGGTGACCTGCGCGTATCCCTCGGCGGCGTGGCCGGCGCCCTGCTCGTGGCGCACCAGGATGTGGCGGATCTTCGAGTCGAACAGCGGGTCGTAGGCCGGCAGGATCGAGCCGCCCGGAATGCCGAAGATGACATCGACGCCGACGCGCTCCAGCGACTCGACCAGGGCCTGGGCTCCCGTGAGCATTAGTGGTGAGTCTGGTGGCATCTTTACCTCTCTTGGGTGTTCTGTTCGACCGTCCGGATGCAGAAAAAAACCCCCGCTGCTGGGGCGCAGGCGAGGGAGCGTGTCAGGCTGAGATCTACTCAGCTGACACGCTGGCTAACTACGAGGACGGTCTTCGGCACAGGTCAAGAGTCGCGGTTGGGGCTGGGCCGTGTCAACGAATGGGCGCACCGTTTCACATTGTGGTCGGGCAGCAATTGCTCAACCACTGCCTTCGACTTTGAGCGCTGGGCTCGGCGAATACCTCGGCTCGGGCTGGCAAGTCGACACGCCGATGGGTGACGATGTTTCGGCCCAAACCCCGAGGAAGGGACCGGCATGCACACCTCCCGGCTGCCCAGGACCATCCGTCAGGCCGTCTCAGCCGCGATCGGCCTGAGCGCGCTCGCGCTCGCCTTCGCCGGCACCACCCTGCCCGCGCACGCGGACGAGCCCGTGGTCCCGGTCAACGCCCAGGTGACGATCGTCGGCGCCGGTTGGGGCCACGGCCGGGGCATGTCGCAATACGGCGCGTACGGAGCGGCCAGCAAGGGTCTGGACTACACCGCGATCGTCGGTTTCTACTATCCGGGCACCACGCTGGCCAAGCTGGACGCCGGCAACGCCGTCCGCGTCTGGATCACCGCCGACGGTGACCAGAAGCTGCACTTCCGCAAGGTCGCCGGACTTCAGGTGATCGATGCGGACGGCCGGTCGCTCACCCTGCCGACCGGTTCGAAGTACACCAAATGGCGCATCAGCAAGTCGGGCAGCAAGCGCGTGCTCTACTACCGCAACAAGTCGGGCAAGTATGTGAAGCTGGCCAACAAGCTCAATGCCACCAGCGAGTGGTACGTCAGCAATCCCAAGACCGGTACCGTCAGGCTGGCCCTGCCCAGCGGCGAGACCAAGTCCTACCGAGGCAGCCTCGGCCTGGCCTTCACCAGTGCCGGCGCCCGGACCGTGAACCGGCTCGCCATGGAGGACTACCTGCGCTCGGTCGTGCCGGCGGAGATGCCGGCGTCCTGGTCGGCGGAGGCGCTCAAGGCACAGTCGGTCGCTGCCCGCACTTACGCGGCGAGGCTGCGCGCGAACGCGTCCGTCGGCGCCGGCTACGACCTCTGCGACACCTCGGCCTGCCAGGTGTACAAGGGGCTGGCCTGGGAGGCCGCGAACACCGACCGGGCCATCGCCGCAACCGCGGACCAGGTGCTGCTGTACGCGGACAAGCCCGCGATGACCGAGTTCTCGTCCTCCAACGGAGGCTGGTCTGCCGCCGGTGGCACCGACCAGCCTTATCTGAAGTCGCAGCAGGATCCTTACGACGGGGTCAAGCGCGACCAGTCCTGGCAGGTCACCGTGACCGCGGCCAAGCTCTCGAAGCTGTACCCGGCCATCGGGACGCTCACCTCGGTCCAGGTCGTGACCCGCGACGGCAACGGGACCTACGGCGGACGCGTGGAGTCGGTGCTGATCTCGGGAACCTCGGGCTCCGTGAGCGTCACCGGATCGGAGTTCAAGCGCTCGCTCGGCCTGAAGGAGCGCCTGTTCACCGTAGCCGGCGGCACCCCGACGGCCCTGGTCAACACCCTGAGTCCGGCTACCCGGAAGTGAGTTGGCGGTGCACCCGATCGAGGTCTATCCCCGGCTCGCGGTGCATCAGCTCGCTGAGTCCTGGACGCCTGGCGTAGCGCGGCACCAGGTGGAAGTGCAGGTGGAACACCTCCTGGCCGGCGGTCACGCCTGAGTTGCTGAGCAGGTTCAATCCGTCCGCACTGAGACGTTCGACCAGCAGCCGCGAGGTGGCCGCGATGGCGGGTGCGACTTCACTTAGTACCTCGGGTTCGCCCAGCAGGTCGTCGACATGCCTGCGGGGCACGACGAGGGTGTGGCCCACGTGCCAGGGGTTGATGTCCAGGAACGCGATCGCCGCGTCATCGGCGTAGACCTGCTTCGCGGGGATGTCCCCGGCCACGATGCTGCAGAACAGGCAACTCATGTCGCTCAGCGTACGGCGAAACCGGCCGCGGCAAGGCCCGCCTTGACCTCGGCGATGGTGAGCGTCTGGTAGTGGAAGACGCTGGCGGCCAGCACCGCGTCCGCGCCTGCCTTTGCGGCCTCGACGAAGTGGGCCACGCTGCCCGCGCCCCCCGACGCGATCACCGGTACGTCCACGACCGACTTCACCGCCCGGATCAGCTCCAGGTCGAAGCCGTCGGTCGTGCCGTCGGCGTCCATCGAGTTCAGCAGGATCTCCCCGGCCCCCCGCTCGACCGCCTCGCGCACCCAGGCGATCGCGTCCAGGCCGGCGGACGTGCGGCCACCGTGCGTGGTCACGCCGAAACCGGACGGCTGACCTGGCTCGCGCCTGGCGTCCAGCGAGAGCACAAGCACCTGGTTGCCGAACCTGCGCGCGATCTCGTCGATCGCCTGCGGACGGCTTATCGCCCCGGTGTTGATGCCGACCTTGTCCGCGCCGGTGCGCAGCAGCGCGTCCACGTCTTCTACACTGCGGACCCCGCCGCCCACGCACAGCGGGATGAAGACGGTCTCAGCGGTGCGCCGCACCATGTCGTAGGTTGTGGCCCGGCCCTCCGCCGACGCCGAGATGTCGAGGAAGACCAGTTCGTCCGCACCCTCGGAGCCGTAGGCAGCCGCGAGTTCGACCGGGTCGCCAGCGTCACGCAGGTTCCGGAAGTTGACGCCCTTGACGACGCGTCCGTCGTGGACGTCCAGACAGGGAATCACGCGCAATGCCAAGGTCATGACCGAAGGGTATCCCGCCGAGGACTAGCGATTCCGCTGAGGACTAGTGCCCTGACAGCAGCCCTCGCCAGCATCGCTAGCCCTCGGCGGGAGCGGTGGCTTCAGTCTTCGAGCGGGGCGGCGTCGACCACGCCGCGGCGAATGCTGGCGATCGCTTCACGGCAGACCCGGCGCAGGTCGCCGGGGCCGGCGGCATCGGCCAACTGGCCGGCTGCGTCGACCACCATCCGCGCCCAGCGGACGAAGTCGCCTGCGGTCAGGCCGGAAAGGTAGAGCACATCGGCTAGCTCGGCACCTGCGGTCCAGGCGTGAATCGCCTCGGCGAAGCCGATATCGGGCGGGTCGTGGCTGGGCAGGCGGTGGTCGCGCTCGGAGAGAGACACCTGGCGCCAGACGTTCCGCAACGACTGCTGGGCCTTCTCGGACGCCAGGTCGGGCATTCGCGCCGGGTTGCGCCGGTCGCCGCGCGCCTCGTAGACCAGGGTCGACAACACTGCAGCGAGTTGCGGCGCGGAAAGCCCGTCGAAGATCCCATCGAGGACAGCCTCGGCCGTGACCAGGTCGAGTTCGGAGTAGATCCGCGCCAACATCCGTCCGGATTCGGTGACCTGGTGGCCTCCATCGGGGCTCAGGTAGCCCATCGATTCGAGCACCGCGCAGACCCGGTCGAAGCGGACGGCGATCGTGTTGGTCCGCCGATCGGCCTGCCGCTGCTGCGCCTCGTTGTCCCGCTCGAGGCGTAGGGCGGCCTCGGCGTGGCGGGCATGCACCTCACGATCCGGGCACCGGTGGACGGGGTGTGTCCTTACCTCGTGCCGGAGTTCGTCGATCCGCGCCATGGCGTCCGCGTCGGCCTCGGCGCCGGAATCGCGAACCTCCGGACGGTCGCGCTGCAGCTTGGCCACCAGCGCCGCGGCGAGGTTTCGCCGCATGGCCGGGGAGCGGGAGTCGAAGTGCTTGGGCACCTTGAGGAACCCGCCGACCGTCGGCGGCACCGGGAAGTCGGCCAGTGAGAGCCGCTTGAACTGCCGGTCGGCGGTGAGCACCTCCGGCGCCGCGTCCTGCCGCGAACCGGAGTCGATCACCACCGCCCAACCCCGGTGTCGCCGCGCCGGGATGTCGATGATGTCACCAGGCTTGAGCATTCCCAAGGCCTCGATGACATCGGCGCGCCGGTCGGCCCTGCGCATCCGGGCGGCTTCGGCCTCAGCGGCCGACACCCGCGCGCGTGCGCGGAAATACTCCTCCGCCCCGCCCGCGTCACACTCAGCTTGTGCCCACTCGGCGGCGATCCGTTCGCGGTTGTGCGCGATCGATCGCGCGAGGCCCACCACGGACCGATCGGACTGGAACTGCGCGAATGACTGCTCCAACAGCACTCGGGCGCGCTCGCGTCCGACCGTGGCCACGAGGTTGACAGCCATGTTGTAGGTCGGCGAGAAGGACGAGCGCAGCGGGTAGGTGCGCCGGGACGCCAGCCCCGCGACCGCCCTGGGGTCGAGGCCGGGCTGCCAGCACACCACCGCGTGGCCCTCTACGTCGATGCCACGGCGACCCGCCCGCCCGGTCAGCTGGGTGAACTCGCCGGCCGTGATGTCGGCATGGGTCTCACCGTTGTACTTCACAAGTTTCTCGAGTACTACGCTGCGTGCCGGCATGTTGATGCCGAGGGCCAGGGTTTCGGTAGCGAACACCACTTTCACGAGGCCGGCGGAGAAGCCCTCCTCCACAGCCTCCTTGAATGCGGGCAGAAGGCCGGCGTGGTGGGCCGCGATGCCCTCGCTGAAAGCCGCGGCGAAGCGGTCGTACTCCAGCGCCATCAGGTCGGACGCGCTCAGCCCTGCGGTGTGCCGTTCGGCGATCTCGCGCAGCCGCGACCTCTCGGCCGACGTGGTCAGCCGCAGCCCGGAGTTGAGAAGCTGCCCAACCGCGGCGTCACAGCCCTGGCGGGAGAAGATGAACACGATCGCGGGCAGCAGGTTCTCCGCAGCCAGCCGCTCGACCATCGCGTCCCGCCTGGGCACGAGGTAGCGGCTGGGCTCCTGGCGCTGGTTCGCCGCGCCGCCGCCGTATCGTCCCGAGCCGTAGCCCCCGCCGCGCCGACCGTTGCCTGAGCGTCCTCGCGGTCGCCTGCTGTCGTCACGCTGGGTGCGGGACTCATCCTTGGCCAGGCGCAACAGTTCTGGATTCACCTCGGAGCCGTCGAAGAGCTCGTACAGCCGGCGTCCGGCCAGGACATGCTGGTACAGCGGTACGGGACGACGCTCGGTCACCACGACCTCGACGCCGCCGCGCACCTCGCTGAGCCAGTCGCCGAACTCCTCGGCGTTGCTGACCGTGGCCGACAGCGCCACCAACTGCACCGACTCGGCCAGCGAGATGATCACTTCCTCCCACACTGCGCCGCGAAAGCGGTCGGCGAGGTAGTGCACCTCGTCCATGACGACGAAGCCGAGGTTCGTCAGCGTGGGCGACGAAGCGTAGAGCATGTTGCGCAGCACCTCGGTCGTCATCACCACCACCTGCGCGTCGCCGTTGATCGAGGTGTCGCCGGTGAGTAACCCGACCGCGTCCTCCCCGTGACGGACGCACAGGTCGTGGTACTTCTGGTTGCTCAGCGCCTTGATCGGCGTGGTGTAGAAGCACTTGCGGCCGGTGCGCAGCGCTAGGAAGACCGCGAACTCCCCCACAACCGTCTTGCCCGCGCCAGTAGGTGCGGCCACGAGCACACCGTGACCATCGGCCACGTGGGTGCAGGCATCCACCTGGTAGTCGTCCAGGGCGAAGGGGTAGCCCGCCGAGAACGCAGCCAGCGCCTCAGTCGCCGGCATGGGCGGGCACGTAGACGGTCAGGCTGTCGGGCACAGCCCGACAGGTCAGCGGCACCGGCCCCAGTTCCTCGCCGTCGGCCATGCCGTACAGTCCGTCGCCGTCGACGACGACCTCACGAGCCCGCAGCATTTCCACGGCCGGATCGTTCACGAAACCACCGGTGAACATGGTGGGCAGGAGGCGCAGCAGCGTGGCCTTGCTCACCGGGTGCACCACGGTCAGGTCAAGCAGTCCGTCGGTGACGTCGGCGTTCGGGCAGCCGTGCATTCCCCCTCCGAACCAGCCCGCGTTGCCGATGGCGACGAACATCGCCGACTGGTTCCGCGACACGCCGTCGATCACCAAGCGGTAGGGCAGCGGTTCGAACCGCCGCAGTTCGGCGAGCGCCGACCAGGCGTAGGCGAGACCACCCAAGCGGACGCGCGTCTGGTTGCCGCGGAAGTTCACCCGGCCGTCATACCCGGTGGACACGATCGAACCGACCCAGCGGTGCTCCGCACCACCGGCCAACTTGCCGCGCACCGAGGTCAAGTCGATCCTCGCGGTCGCTCCGGAGACGATCGTTCGCACCGCTCCCGGGGTGCCGCCGTGGATTCCCAGGCCACCACAGAAGTCATTGCCGGTGCCGGCCGGAATCAGCCCCAGCGGTACCTGGGTCCGGGCACAGGCGTTCAACCCGAGGTGCATCATGCCGTCCCCGCCCATCACCAGCAGCGAGTCCGCCATCGTCCCCTCGACGGCCGGACGCGCCTGCTCAGCGGCGGCGATGCAGCGCAGCCTGGCCTCGGCGAAGCTCCCGGTCTGGAAGACCCGCAGGCTGGCCCCCGGCAGTCCGATGAGCAGATCGCGGGTGACCTGTGGCAGCACCCGCCGAGCCCGCCCGCCACCAGCGGCCGGGTTGACCACGAGGGTGAGGGTCGGGCCGTCGTAGTGCAGGGTCATCTCAGCCTGCTTCCGCTGTCGCGAGTTTGGCCTTGCGGCGGTCGTTGGCACGGGATACCGCTTCAGCGATCAGGTACAGCACGGTCATCGGCAGCGCCAGCGCCAACATTGAGAAGGGATCGGTGGACGGAGTGGCCGCCGCACCGAAGATGAAGGTGCCGAAGATCACATAGGTGCGCGCCTTGCCCAACTGCTTGGCACTGACCACGCCCATCAGGTTCAGCCCCACCACGACCACCGGCATCAGGAAGCCGAGCCCGAAGACCACCATCAGTTGCAGGGTGAACTTCAAGAACTCGTCGATGGCCAGCAGGTTGGTCACCGGCACGCTGGACGGAGTGAACGCAAGGAGCACCGAGATGCCCTGGGGAAGGATGTAGTACCCCACCAGAACGCCGAGCAGGAACAGCGGCAGTGCGATGCCGACGAACAGCAGCGCGTACTTCTTCTCCTTCGCCAGCAACGCCGGCGCGATGAACGCCCAGAGCTGGTAGAGCCACAGGGGGCTGGACAGCACCAGCCCGGACACAAGGCAGACCTGCAGCGCCAACGCCAACGGCGTGCCCACGCCGCTGATCACAGCTGAGGTGTCGAGGTTCGGGTTGCTCTCCTTGAGCATCTCCACCGCGATCAGGTACGGCCGCATCAACAGCAGGTAGAGCTGGTTGTAGAAGATCGCAGCCAGGGCGCTCGCGGCGACGATGCCGAGCGACGCGATGATCACGCGATAGCGCAGTTCCCGCAGGTGGTCCGCCAGTGACATCACCCCACCAGGGGCGGCTGGCGGCGGCTTCAGCCAGGCGAACCTAGAGGTTCGTTTGGCCAAGGTAGGTCAGGACTTGGATTCGGGATCGGACTCGATGGTCGTCGGTGCGGTGGGCTCGGACGGAGCGGTCGGCACTTCCTTGGTCGCAGTGGTGGTCTCCTCCTTGAACTCACGGATGGCCTTGCCGGCGCTCTTGCCGATGCCGGCCAAGCGCGTGCCGCCGAAGATCAACAGTGCGATCAGGGCGATCATCGCCCATTCCCACGGTCCTAGCATGGGGTTTCTCCTTCTATGTAAGCGTTTGCAGGGCTACCTTAGCCCTCGGACCGAGCTGGGAGCTCCGCTTGCAGTTGGCCGAGGATGTCGGCCAGTTCGTTCGCTCGCGTCCCCAGCATCTCCAGCTCGCTGAACAGGTCGGACGCCTTGTGCCAGAGCCAGATCGCATAGCTGACGACCATGATCAGCCCGCCGAGGGCGATCAGGGCGAACAACAGGACCCAGAACATGCGCCAACCCTACCCCGCGCGATAGGCGGCCAGTGCGTCCGCTGCCGCCTCGCGGGCACCGTCCGCCGCCTCGGTCGGGGTGACCCGGCGCACCTGGCGACCCAGGCGCAGGAGCAGTGATCGCAGCCAGGCGGGATCAGCCACCATCAGGTCGACCTCGATCGCCCCGCGCAGCCTGCGCACTTCGCGGATCGGATAGTACTCGGTGATCCAGCCCGCGCTGGGCGCCAGCCGGAGCGTGACCTCACCCGCCTCGGGACGCTGGTCCAGCCAGCCGGCCCCGAAGTCGGGCGGGGCGCCGTGGTCGGCGATCGGCTCCTCGGTCTCCTCCAGTGCGGTGATCCGATCCAGCCGGTAGGTGCGCCAGGCTTCGCGCTCCAGGCTCCAGGCCTGCAGGTAGCCGAACCCGTCCCGAACGATCAGTTGCGCCGGCGCCACCTTTGGATTGGACGTGACCAGGCCGGAGTCGGTGTATTCGAGTCCGACCAGTACACCGGCGGTGATGGCAGCGGCCAGTCGCTGGCGGACGTCTTCGGAACCGCCGGACACGGTCACCTCCGGCACCGAGGCGCCGGCGTCGGTAGCGGCCTCCAGCTTCGCCAATGCCGAATCCACGCCGTCGGCGACATTGCGCCCGGCGAGTTCCCGGACAGCGCGCAGCGCCACGACCAGGCTCATCGCCTCATCGGGTGTGAAGCGCATCGGTCGGGAAAGGTACTCGGCGTTGCTGAGCCGGATGCGTCCGGTGGATTCGACGGTGTCCATGTCGATCTCGATCAGGTCACCGGGCATCCCCCCCGGCAGACCGCAGTACCAGAGCACGTTCAGGTCGTCCAGCAGTTGCTCGGTGGTCACCGAGAAGAGCTCGGCGGTCGCGGCGAGTTCCACATCGGCGTGGGCTTGCAGATACGGCACCAGGGAGAGCAACCGCGACACCTGGTCGGCCGAGGTCATCGCTGCTCCTTGGCGATCGCGGTCAGTTGGGAGATCACTGCGCGGCGAATATGGCGCGGACGCAGGGCGAGTGCGTCCGCCCCGTACGCGCACAACTCACCGACGAAATCGGCCACCCGGGAGTAGCTGACCCGGTAGGCGTGGTAGCCGTTGGGGACGTCCGGCTCGCCAGCGAGCGGCACTCCTCTGCGGCGCAGTTCGGCCGCGCGTCCGGGCTTGATCGCGACTACAGCAGTAGCGTCCGGTTGTCTGGGTTCGAGGCTCCGCCAGGCCGCCTCCAGATCGATCTCAGGCACCTGGTAGCCGCCCGGCTTCCCCGCAGCGACCGCCGGCCCTTCGACCCGGGTGACCTTGAACATGCGAGGCTCGCCCTTGCCGCGATCGCGTCCGTACAGGTACCAGGCCCCGCGGCGGTAGGTCATGGTCCAGGGCTCGACCGTCCGGGCCTGTCCCCGGTAGTCGAAGCGGATGGGTGTGCGCGAGCCGGTGGCTGCCCAGATGCTGGGGAAGGCCGGTTCCCTCGCGCCAATCGAGGGCGCCAGCCCGGAGAGCCGCTCCGGGTCGGGATCCACCCCGGCCGCACGCAGCTTGGCCAGCGCGGAGACGGCGTGCTCGGCCTGCGTGGCCGACTCCCAGACTGTGGCGGCCAGGCCCAGAGCCGCGGTCTCGGCCGGGGTGAACTCGATGGCCGGCAGTTCGAAGTCCTTGCGCCGGATGCGATAGCCGACCTCATCGGGGAAGAGCGCGTTGTTGCTTCCGGTCTCCACCGGCACGCCCATGGTGCGCAGTTCGTCCTTGTCGCGCTCGAAGGTGCGCTCGAAGGCGGCATCGGACAGGTCGTGGTACCCCTCGACCACCTGGCGGATCTGCGTCTTCTCGATGAACCGTCGGGCCATGAGCAGGCAGATCGCCAGGTTCATGATGCGTTCTGACTTCCGCGGCGACACGCCGGTGACGTTACCCGATCTGCTTGGATGAATCCGCTGCACACACGCTTTGGGAGGTCGGCTTGTCGGGACGTTTCGCGCCCAGCCCGACTTCCGCGCTGCACGTCGGCAACCTGCGCACCGCACTGGTCGCCTGGCTGCTCGCCCGAAGCACCGGACGCGACTTCCGGCTGCGGATCGAGGATCTCGACGTGACCCGCGTGGCCGCGGCACCGGACGTGGCCGCGCAGCAGGTGGCCGACCTGCTGGCGATCGGGCTCGATTTCGACGGCGAGGTGCTGTGGCAGTCTGCCCGCCTGGACGCCTATGCCGAGGCGGTCCGTGGCCTGGAGACCTACGAGTGCTTCTGCACGCGCCGCGAGATCGCCGAGGCCGCGTCCGCGCCGCACGGGGACGGCTACCGGCCTTACCCCGGCACCTGCCGGAACTTGAGCGCCGCTGCCAGGGACGAACTGCGCCGCACCCGGCAGCCGGCACTGCGCGTGCGTGCGGACGGTGCGACGAGCCCGGTCACCGATCTCTGGGCCGGTTCGGTGTCCGGGGTCGTGGACGACTTCGTGCTGGTTCGCAACGACGGTGCCTTTGCCTACAACCTGGCCGTGGTGGTGGACGATCTGGCGATGGATGTCGACCAGGTCTGCCGTGGCGATGACCTACTGTCGTCGGCTCCTCGCCAGGCGTGGCTGGCGTCCCGACTGGGCGGCACTCCCCCGGTCTACGCCCACGTGCCGCTGGTTGTGAACACCTCCGGCCAGCGCCTGGCCAAGCGCGACGGAGCAGTCACGCTGGCCGACCTGGCCGCCGCGGGCGTGTCCCCTGGACAGGTCCTGAGCCGAATCGCGGTCTCACTCGACCTGGCCGAGCCGGGCGAGCCGGTGACCCCGGCCCGACTTCTCCCCCGCTTCGACCCGACCAACCTCCCCCGCTACCCGTGGGTGGTGCAGCAGACCAGCTGAACCTGCTGCCTGCATCTCCCCCAGCGATCCCATCGGAGCCCGGCGACGAGCCCCCACCAACGGCCCCCGAGGAGCAGGC
>Ga0209477_1000539_pt1 | contig 23618 bp, 19 predicted proteins | sample KloWWTupernatant_FD_187180 | JGI IMG/M metagenome (GOLD analysis project Ga0209477, IMG submission 187180) | Active sludge microbial communities from Klosterneuburg, Austria, studying microevolution and ecology of nitrifiers - Klosterneuburg... | ecosystem: Engineered > WWTP > Aerobic digester >... | reverse complement strand
TCCTCGGTCGTCGGCCCGTCCTGCGGGCTCGTGGTGACCTGCTCGTGTGCTGCGGCGGGGCGTCGTCGTCCACGTCCGCGCGCGCCGGAGCGACGTCGGGGGTCCGACGTCGGCTGCGGGGCGGGGGGCTGGTCGCTCACGGTCCTCCATTGTCGCCGAGCGCGGCGGCGGCGGTCGCCTCGATTCCGGGCAGGCGTGGCGGCGGCGGCCACGAGACGCGTCAGAGCCGGTCGGCCGGCCGCACGAGCACGGCCGCCCGGAGGAGCGCGCCCGGCCGCACGAGCACGGCCGGCCGGAGGAGCACGCCCGGGCTGCAGCGCGGCCGCTCAGGCACCGGCGAGCACCTGCGCCAGGCCCAGCGGCGGTCGGCCGGTGAGCCGTCGGACGTCGTCGGACACCGTGGCCATCTCCCCGGCCGCGATCGCCGTGTAGGTCGAGACCCACGCGTCGACCTGCCAGCCCGGCGCGTCGTAGGGCGCCCTGGAGGCGTACGCCTCGGGCAACGACTCGGCGACGTACCGGATCTCGCGACCGGTCGAGGTGCCGATCTGCCAGGCCACCTCGGCGAGCGTCATCGCGTGCGGGCCCGTGAGCTCGTAGGTCCGCCCGGCGTGCCGACGCGGGTCGAGCAGCACTGCCGTGGCCGCGCGGGCGACGTCGGCACGCGCCACCCCGGCGAGCAGGCCGTCCCCTGCCGGGCCGCGCAGGGCGTCGTCGGGCCCGACGAGGTGCGGCAGCAGGTCGAGGTAGAGGTTGTCCCGCAGGAAGGTCCACCGCAGCCCCGAGCGGCGCGCGTGGTCCTCGGTGGCGCCGTGGTCGCGCGCGAGCGTGAACGTCGCCGACGGCCCGGCGCCGACGAAGGAGGTGTAGACGACGTGCTCCACGCCGGCCTCGGCGGCGTCGTCGAGGAACGCGACGTGCTCGGCGACGCGGTCGGGGCTCTCGGCGGCGGAGACCATGAGCAGCGTGCGGATCCCGTCGAGCGCGGCGAGCGCATCCCGTCCGTAGGTCACGGCGGCGACCTCCGCGCCCGGCAGCTGCGGCGCGCGTCGGGGGTCGCGCACGAGCAGCCGCTGGGCGACCCCGGCTGCGGCCAACGTCTGCGCGACGAGCCCGCCGAGGTGGCCGGTGGCGCCGGTGACGCCCAGAGGTGCATCGCTCACCGCCCGAGCCTCGCACGACGGAGCGCCCCACGCCCTCGCCAGCCCGGTTCTCTGCAGGTATCGGTCCACAGACGACCCAGATCTGCAGAGAACCGGATGGGGTGGGGGAGGGTCAGCCGAGGTGGAGGGAGAGCCAGTCGAGGGCCTTGCGGACCACGGCGTCGGTGTAGTCCAGCAGCGCGTGGTCCCCGCCGCTCACGACCTCGAGCGCGGAGCCCGCCGGCAGGTACGGCAGCCCCACCCGGGACCGGGTCAGCAGGGGGTGCTCCTCGCCGTCGACCAGCGCCCCGCCGTGCACCATGAGCACAGGGCAGGCCACCGCGCCGAGCAGCGACTCCTGGTCCACGTCGGCGAAGTCGGCGAGCGTCTGCGCGCTGATGACCATTCCCGTACGGCCGGACGGGCCGTCGTCGAGGATCGTCGTGCGACCCGTCGCGTCGAGCTCCGCGAGCTGGGCCGGTGAGAGCACCTGGTCCCAGGGGTGCAGGATCGGGCCCGTCACGGCCCCGGTGAGAACCATCGCCTCGACGTGGGGCGACGACGTGCGCAGCGCGACGAGCGCCCCGAGGCTGTGCCCGTGCACGACGAGTCGTGGGTAGCCGGCCGCGATGAGGTGGTCGTAGGCCGCGGTGAGGTCCTCGACCTGACGGCCCACCTCGACGACGTCGTCGTCGGACGCCCCGCAGCCCGCGAAGTCGAGCTGCAGCGTGGCCAGCCCACGCTCGCGGTAGGCCGCGGCGAAGACGTCGGCGCGGCCGCGCGAGGAGCGATCGGCGAGGAACCCGTGGGCGAAGACGACGGCGCTGCCCGACGGCGCGACCCAGCCGGGGGCCGCCGGGGTCGCCTCGGCACGCGGGGGGGCCGGCTCGAACGTCGCCGCGAGCCGGATCCCGCGCGGGGTGGTGATCGTCACCTCGGGCATGGCTCCACGCTAGGGCGGGCGGATGTCGGACGTGTGAACACGGTGCGACGGTCCGCGACCGTGGGCGACCGTGGGCGGGAGTTAGCCGACGGTCCGCGACGGTGCGCGACGGTCCGAGCGGGGTGTTGGCCGGTCGGCACTGCGGGCGCCGCCCCCCTGACCTGCGCGAGGACGTTGGGCCCTTGCGTCCGGACCCCACCGGGACGACGGTGGAGGGGACGCGAGACGCCGTGAGCGCGGATGATCGCCACCCGTGCCGCCGCCCTCGCACGGGGAGGTGGGCCACGATGACCAGGAAGATCCTCTGCGGCGTCGAGGGTGTCCCGAGCAGCGACGACGCGCTGGTCTGGGCTGCCAGGGCGGCCGCGTTGCGCGGGTGGACGCTCGAGCTGGTGACCGCGACCGGGTTCCCCATGGCGGCGATCGACCTGCTCTACGACGACGCGATCATCCAGGGCGCGACGACCCTCCTCGAGGATGCCGCGGCCCGGGCGCGCGCGGCGGCTCCCGGCGTGCCGGTCCAGGTGGACGTGGATCGGCGGGTCCCGGCGCTCGCCCTCGTCGAGCGGTCCCGCGAGGCCGACCTGCTCGTCGTCGGCTCCCACCGGCTCAGCGCCGTGGAGCGGGTGTTCTCCGGATCGCTGAGCTACCAGATCGCGGCCGGGGCGCACTGCCCGGTCGTCGTGGTGGCGCACCTGCCGGGACCCGAGGCCACGGGCGTGGTGGTCGGCGCGGACGGCTCGGCGGACGCGGTCGAGGCGATCGCGCTCGCTGCTGCCGAGGCGGACTGGACGGGCCAGGACCTGCACGTCGTGCACGCCTGGCAGGAGCCGACGACCTTCGCGGCCACCGACGTCTTCCCTCTGGGCGTGGTCGAGCAGGTCGAGGAGGAGGAGCGGCTGGTGCTCGCGGAGTCCGTCGCCGGCCTCGCCGAGACCTACCCGGACCTCGTGGTCCACACCCACCTCCTGCACGAGCAGGCGGCCACCGCGCTGCTCCGGGTCGCGGCGGGCGCGAGCCTCGTCGTGGTGGGCAGCCGCGGGCGGCACGGGGTGGCTCGGCTGCTGCTCGGCTCGGTCAGTCACACCGTGGTGCTGCACGCGCCGTGCCCGGTGCTGGTCGCCCGGACCAGGGTGCACCTGCAGCACGCGCACGACTGACCTGCACGACGACGGCGGTGCCGGCTCCCGGTCGGCGCCGCCGTCGGCGCGCGCGAGGGCGGGGGCGGCACGTCGTCGGGCCGGTGCCCGTGCCGGCAGCGGGAGGGGACGAACCGGGACGACTCGCCCGGAGCCGGACGCGGGGGCGCGCGACCGTGCGCCGTCGTCGTACTGTGCTGGGCGAGACAGGATGGGGACCCGATGACCGAGCCCGACCACGACGGCCCGCTCGACCACCCGGTCGGCGGCCTCGAGGCCGTCGACCTCGCGGACGGCACCCTGGTGCGGATGTGGGGCGACGTCGACGCGAGCCTGCGCGGGCAGGCCAGCGCGGTGATGGCGCGCGCGCTCCAGCACGGCGGTGCGGTGGTGGTGGACGCGTCGGCCGTGGAGTTCCTCGACTCCTCGGGCCTGGCGTTCATCCTCCAGCTGCTCAAGGCCGCCCAGGAGGACGACCGGCACGTCGTGCTCCGCGACCCGCCGGCCCTCGTGCTCGACATGTTCGACCTGCTGGGCATGGCCGGGAAGGTCCCGCTGGAGTTCACGACCCGCTGAGCCGCAGGCCTGCGGTGTCGGCCGCCCGCCGTCGGCCCGCCGGCCAGCGTGTCCCTCGGCCCGCTGGCCAGTGCGTCCCTCGGCCCGCCGGCCAGCGTGTCCCTCGGCCCGCCGGCCAGCGCGTCCCTCGGCCCGCCACGGTCCACCTCTGCCGACGGTCGGGCCGGTCGTCGTAGCGGCGGATGGTGCGGGTGGTGCCCGTGGTGCGGAGACGAGGGCTCACCCGCCCCTCGCGTCCCAGGTGCCGCTACGACGACCGCGGCGTCGGGCGACGGCGGCGTCGGGCGACCGCGGGGCCGGGCGACCCGGCGTCGGGCGACCGCAGGGCCGGGCGCCGGGTGGCGGGCCGCACGCCCCGCGTCAGCCCAGCGTCTCCGGGCGTGGTGCGGGTCCGGCGTCCAGCACGTGCTCGCCCAGGAATCCGAGCACCACCTGGTACCAGACCTTCGCGTGCTGCGGCGAGAGCACCCAGTGGTTCTCGTCGGGGAAGTAGAGGAACCGGTGGGCGGTCCGGCCCTCGGCGTCGGCGGGCAGGCGTGAGGCGGACAGCAGCTCGTACCAGAGCCGCAGGCCCTCACCGATGGGCACCCGGTAGTCCTTGTCGCCGTGCACCACGAGCATCGGGGTGACGATCTCGCGGACGTGCCGGTGCGGCGAGTTCGCCGCCGCCATCTCCTCGGTCATCTCGCGCGCCCAGTAGAACGACGCGTCGGTCGTCGGCCCGAACTGGTCCAGCGCCCACAGGCTCGCGTGCGTGACGATCGCCCGGAACCGGTCCGTGTGCCCCGCAACCCAGTTGGCCATGTACCCGCCGAACGAGCCGCCCATGGCGGCGGTCCGCGTCGCGTCGATGTCGGGCCGCGCCTCGGCGGCGTCGGTGATCGCCAGGAGATCGGTGTAGGGCTCGGCTCCCCATGCGCCCCAGCCACGCTGGATGAAGTCCTGGCCGTAGCCGGTGGACAGCGCGGGGTCCGGCAGCAGGACGGCGTAGCCCTGGGCGACCATCAGCCACGGGTTCCAGCGCCACGACCAGGTGTTCCAGGAGCCCAGCGGCCCGCCGTGGATCCACAGCAGGAGCGGTGCCGGGTGCTCGTCGTCGCAGCCGTCCGGCAGGGCGAGCCAGCCGCGCACCTGCACCGGGCTGGCCCCGATGGCGCCCTCGCCGACGGTGGTCCGGACCTCGGTGAGCGTGCCGGGCAGCGTGGGGGGCGGCGCGGGCGCGCGCAGCACGGTGACGGTCCCGCGCGGGTGACCCTCCTCGTCGGCGAGCTGGATCCGCACGGGGTGGGCCGGCGCGAGGTAGGACGAGCGCAGCGCGTAGACGACGCTCGCGTCGGGCGCCACCTGCAGGTCGGAGTAGGCGTGGTCGTCGACCGTCAGCTGCGTGACGGTGTCGGACTCCAGGTCGACGACGAACACGGGCGCGCGGCCGTCCTGGTCCGCCGTCACCACGAGGCCCGAGCCGTCCGGGAGCCACTGCAGGCCCGTCACCCACCGGTCCCAGTGCGCGACGAGCGCCGCGGGCTCCGCCGAGCCGTCGAGCGGCAGCAGGTGCAGCGTGACCCGCGGGGCGTGCTCGGGGTCGGAGACGGACTCGCGCACGTAGGCGACGGCCCGGCCGTCCGGGGAGATCACCGGATGGCCGACGTCGGCGGCCGGGTCGTCGACGAGCAGCGTGCGCTGCCGCGTCCGCACGTCGATCCGCGCGAGCGCGGTGCGCACGGCCCCGCGGGCCTGCAGCAGGTTCCACGTGGTGACGACGGTGGTGCCGTCCGGGCTGAGGTCCAGGTGGGCCTCGCGCAGAGCCTCGCCGGGCGTGGGTGCGAGGTCGGTGACCGGCAGGTGCTCGACGCTGTGGCTGGCCACCTCGACCGCGCGCGCGACGTCGTCGCCGGGACGGTACGTCCAGCCCAGCAGGTGCGGGGCTGCGGGGCCGAGGTCGTGGTCCCAGTACCGGACCGGGTACCCCTCGTGCAGGATCGCGCTGACCTTGGCGTCCTTGCGCACCGCGCGCAGGCGCTCGTCGTCGTCGCCGTCCTGCGCGGCCCGGAGCTGGTCGCTGAGGAACACGACGCCCGTCGACGCGCGTGCCGTGCGCAGGCCGCCGACCCCGCCGGGGCGCGTGGCGACCACGCGGGCCTCGCCCCCGCCCGCAGGCAGCACCCACAGGGCCGGCGCGTCGAGCGGCTTGTCGTCCTTCGCGTCGGCGTCGGGGCGCTTGGACGTGAAGAGCAGGTCGCCGTCGGGCGTGAACGCCGCACCCGACTCGCCCTGCGCGCTGCGGGTCAGGCGGCGCGCAGGCTTGGCACGTGACGGGTAGACCTCCCACAGCGCGGTGCGGGCGGTGGTGCGGTCGTGGTTGAGCGTGGAGACCTGGGTGACGAGGCGCGAGCCGTCCGGCGAGAGCACGAGGCCGGACATCCGGGGCAGCGCGACGTACTCGTCGAGATCACCGAACGGGGTGGTGAAGGTCCCGGCCCCGGCGTCCGCGTCCGCGCCGGGGTCCGGCTCGGCGCCGTCCGTGGGCTCGTCGGCCTCGGGGGCGAGATCCGGGACCAGCCGCAGCGAGGGTCCGGTGCCGTCGGTGGGCTGCATGGTGGTCTCCTGGTCGTCGTGCGGGGATCTCCTCGGATCCTGCCACCCGGCACCGGGATCGTCCCGGTGCCGCGCACGGCTGCCGCGGACGGCTGCGCGTGTGTCGGCCGGGCGGGCTAGCGTCGCGCCATGCGGATCGTGCACACCAGCGACTGGCACCTCGGTCGCACCCTGCACGGGGTGGACCTGCTCGGCCACCAGGCCGCGTACCTTGACCATCTCGTCGACCTCGTGCGCGCCGAGGACGCGGCCGCCGTGGTGGTCTCGGGGGACGTCTACGACCGCGCCCTGCCGCCCGTCGAGGCCGTCGCGCTGCTGGCCGACGCCCTGGCCCGGCTCAGCGAGCGCGCCGCCGTGATCCTCACGCCGGGCAACCACGACTCGGCGATCCGGCTCGGCTTCGGGGCCGCGCTCATGCGGTCCGGTGTGCACCTGCGGGCGCGCGTTGCCGGGATCGGCACGCCGGTGGTGCTCGCGGACGAGCACGGCCCCGTGCACGTGCACGCCCTGCCGTACCTCGACCCGGACGCGGTGCGCCGCGAGCTCGCGGACGACGACGCCGCCGTCGGCCCGGACGGTCTGCTGCCGCGCTCGCACGAGGCGGTCATGGCCGCCGCGATGCGGCGCGTCCGGGCGTCGCTCGGGGCGGACGGACCGCGGCCGCGCGCCGTGGTCATGGCGCATGCCTTCGTCGTCGGCGGGCAGGCGTCGGACTCCGAGCGCGACATCCGGGTGGGTGGCGTGGACAGCGTGCCCGCCGGGGTCTTCGCCGGCGTCGACTACGCCGCGCTGGGCCACCTGCACGGGGCGCAGCGCATCGCGGGGGAGGTGGGCCCGGCCGGTGAGCCCGCGCCGGTGCTCCAGTACTCGGGCTCGCCGCTGGCCTACTCGTTCTCCGAGCGGGGGCACCGCAAGGCGTCGGTGGTGCTCGACCTGGGGCCGGACGGGGTGCGGGGCGTCGAGCTCGTGGCCGCGCCCGTGCCGCGGCGGCTGTCCGAGGCCACCGGAGGCCTCGCCGAGCTGCTCGGCGGCGCGGGGGACGCGTACGTCGCGGACTGGCTGCGCGTGGTGGTCACCGATCCGGTGCGGCCGCCGGACCTGGTCTCGCGGGTGCGCGAGCGCTTCGCGCACGCCCTCGTCGTCGAGCACCGGCCGGCGGGCTCCGCGCCGGGCCGGGCGACGGCGGCCGTCACCGCGGCGCGGGACCCCCTCGAGGTGGCGGACGAGTTCGTCGAGCACGTCACGGGGGCCGCACCGACGCCCGCGGAGCGTGACGTGCTGCGCCGCGCCTACGAGCACGTGCTGGCCGCCGCCCGGAGCCGCTGATGTACCTGCACCGGATGACCTTCCAGGCGGTCGGCCCGTTCGCCGGCGAGCACACCATCGACTTCGCCGCGCTGGGCGCGTCGGGGATCTTCCTGCTCGAGGGGCCCACGGGCGCCGGCAAGTCGACGATCATCGACGCCGTCGTCTTCGCGCTGTACGGCAAGGTCGCGGCGCGCGAGGCGAGCGAGGACCGGCTGCGATCCTCGCGCGCCGACCCGACGGACGAGACCTACGTCGACCTCGTCCTGGAGACCGGGTCGGGGATCTACCGCGTGCGCCGCACCCCGGCGTACGCACGGCCCAAGCAGCGCGGCAGCGGCACCACGCTCCAGCAGGCGACCGTGCGGCTGTGGCGGCTGACCAGCCCGGACGCGCCGGACGACGGCGAGCTGCTCACGTCCCGGATGGACGAGGCCGGCCTCGAGCTGCAGCGCGCCATCGGGCTGGACCGCAGCCAGTTCGTGCAGACCGTGGTGCTCCCGCAGGGGGAGTTCGCGAGCTTCCTGCGGGCGGACCCGGAGGCGCGCCGCGGTCTGCTCCAGCGCGTGTTCGGCACCGAGGTCTACGAGCAGGTGCAGAAGCGGCTCGAGGCCATGCGGGCCGAGGTGGGCCGATCGGTCGACGACGCCCGGGCCGGCGTGGGCCGGGCCGCGGCCGGGTTCATCGGCGCGGCCGGGCTGGTCGCGGTGGTGGCCGGCGAGGTGGTTGCTGACGGCGCGACGTCCGACGACGCGATGGCCGACGGCGCGGCAGCCGACGGCCCGGCAGCCGACGGTGCCGGCGTCGCCCCGGCCGCGCCCGTGACCGCCGACGGCGTGCGCGATGCGGCCGCGGTCCCCCGGACCGACGACCTGCTCGCCCTGGTCAGGGCTGTGACGGCCGAGCTGGCCGGGGTGGCGGGGACCGCCGAGCGCGAGGCCGCCGCGGCACGGGCCGTCGCAGCCGAGCGCGGCGCGGCGTGGCAGGACGCCCGCACCCGGGCGGACGCCGTCGAGCGGCGCGACGCCCTGCGCGCAGAGCTCGCCGACCTCGACACCCGTGCCGCGCAGCACGCCCAGGGGGTCGTGCACCGCGAGGCAGCCCTGCGGGCGCGGGTGGTGCTGCCGCTCGTGCTCGGCGCCGAGCTGGCCGAGCAGACCGCGGAGCGGGCGGCCGGGGCCGTGGACCGGGCGCGCTCGCTCGCGGCCCCCGAGGTGGGGGAGCTCGTCGACGCCGGGACACCGGCCACGGCCCAGCTGGCTGCGCTCGTGGCCGAGCAGGAGCGGTGCACCGCGACGCGCGCCACGCTCGTCCGGCTGCTCGCGCTGGAGCAGGGTCTGCCGGCGCGCCACCGGGAGGCCGCCGCGGCCGCACACGCCGTCGAGCAGCGGTCCGCCGAGGTCGAGCGACTGACCGAGCGGCAGGTCGAGCGGCCGGCGCAGCGGGCGGCGCTCGTCGAGGACCGGTCGACCGTCGCAGTCCTGGCGAGCGGGCCGGCGGCCGCGGAGCAGCGGGTGGCTGCTGCTGCGGCCCGGCTCGCGGCGGTGGTCGACGTCGCACGGCTGCGGGTCGAGGTCGGGGCGGCAGAGGCGGCGACCGCCGTGGCGGCCACCGCGGCACAGGAGTCCGTGGCGCACGCGGCAAGGGTGGCGGCGGCCCGGATCGCGGGGATGGCCGGCGAGCTCGCCGCAGGGCTGGAGCCCGGGCTGCCGTGCGTGGTGTGCGGCGGGGTCGAGCACCCGGCGCCGGCGGCACTGGACCCGGCGCACGTCGGCACCCAGGACGTGGAGGAGGCCGAGCGGCGGCGGGCGGGCACCACGGCCGCGCTGACCGCGGTGGCGGCCGAGCTGCGGGGCCTGCGCGAGCGGCTCGACCAGCGTGCGGCGGCGGCCGGCGAGCAGGACGAGGCCGCCGCGCGGGCGTCGCTCGCCGACGCCGAGGCGGACGTCGTCGCCGCGCGGGCCGCCGTCACGCGCCTCGCCGAGCTGGATCAGGCGCTCGTCCGGTTCGACGCCGCCGCGGTCGAGGCCGACCAGCACCTGGCCGCGCTCGCGGCGAACCTCGCAGCGCAGCGTGCCGGCTCGGCCGCGGCGGCGGCCCAGCTCGACACGGACGAGGCCGAGGTTCTTGCCGGCCGGGCCGGGGCCGCCTCGGTGCGCGAGCGCGCGGCTGCACTCGACGAGCACGCCAGACGGGTCGGCGACTGGGCCGTCGCCCTGCGCACGCACGCCGACGCCGGTGCGCAGGCGCTGCTGCGGCGCGCCGAGGCGGAGCGCACCCTCGTCGAGCAGGGGTTCGACGGCGCCACCGCGGCGCGCGCCGCGCACCTGGAGCCCGCGGCGCTGGCTGATCTCGAACGGGCGCTCGCCGCGCGCGAGGCGACCCTGGCGCGCGTGCGGGCCGGCCTGGACGAGCCGTCGGTCGCGGCCGTCGGCGACCTCGAGCTCGCCGACCTCGACCTGCCCGGCGTCCGGGCGGCCCACGAGGTGGCGACAGAGCAGGCGAGCCGCGCGGCGGCCGAGGCCGCACGGACCGGGCAGCGAGCAGCCTCCGCGACCGGCGCGCTGGTCGAGGTGGAGCGCGCGGTGGTCGGGTTCGTCGACGCCGTCGGGGCTGCCGGTCCCGTCATCCGGATGGCCAACCTCGCGGCGGCCGGCAGCAGCGACAACACCAGACAGCTGACCCTGGCCACCTACGTGCTGGGCCGACGGTTCGGCGACGTGGTCGCCGCGGCCAACGTGCGGCTGCTGACGATGTCCGACGGTCGCTACGAGCTGGTGCACTCCACCGAGCGCGAGGACGTGCGCACGCGGCGCACGGGCCTGGCGATGAAGGTCGTCGACCACCTCACCGAGACCCCGCGGGACCCGCGGACCCTGTCCGGTGGTGAGACGTTCTACGTCTCGCTGTGCCTCGCGCTCGGCCTGGCCGACGTCGTCACGGCGGAGGCGGGCGGGATCGACCTCGGCACGCTCGTGGTCGACGAGGGGTTCGGCTCGCTGGACGCCGAGACCCTCGAGGTGGTGCTCGCCGAGCTGGGGCGGTTGCGCGACGGTGGCCGCGTGGTCGCGGTGGTCTCGCACGTGGACGCGCTCAAGCAGGCGATCGCCGAGCGGATCGAGGTCCGGCGCCGCGGCGACGGCAGCAGCACCCTGACGGTGCGCGCCTGACCGCGCGGACCTGCCATCGAGGTGCGGCCTACCAGGACCAGCCCCGCTCGGCGAGCTCGATCTCCTCGCGGAACCGCTCCGGCTCGTCCAGGGGCAGCGGCATCGGGCCGGCGTCGAGGTCCACCCCGGCCATGCGGCACGCCTCGGCGAGCACCGCGTCGTAGGCCGTCTGCGCCGCGATCATCCGGCGGCCGCGCGCCCAGACCTTGGGGTCCGCGTCGAGCGCCCGGATGTGCGCGGCGAGCCGGCTCAGCTGCTCCTGGACGGTGAGCATCGCGAACGGGTCCGGCTCGGGTGGCCGCCGACGCAGCCGGCGCCAGGGCTCGAGCCTCCGCCGGCGCTCACGGTGGCGGCTGGGGTCGTCCTGCCGGAGGCGGTCCGCGTCCGCAGGGCGCGCCCGACGCCGCGACCACACGGCGAGCGCCGTGCAGGCCGCGAGGAGCAGCAGCAGCACCAACGGCAGGACCATGGCGGACCTCGTCCTCGAGGATCCCTCCAGGCTAGGCCCGCGGACGCCGCCGCACCATGCCCGTCCGCGGATGTGCGCGGCGACCCGCGGGTGCCTAGGGTCGCCGGATGGGCGTGCGCGGGGTGGCAGCGGGACTGGTGGTCGTCGGCGTGGTCGTGGTGGGGGCCGTGGTGGCCGACGGTGCCATGCGCACGCGCACCGAGGCGAGCCTGGCGCGGACCGTCATGGCGGAGCTGCCGGGCACCGACCCCACGGTGAGCATCGGGGGAACGCCCTTCCTCCTGCAGGTGCTCGCCGGCCGCCTCGACGACGTGGAGGTGACGGCCCCCGAGGCCACGCTCGACGGCCTGGAGCTCGAGGACGTCGTCGTGCAGCTCGACGGGGTCTCCACGGCACGACCGACCACGGCGGAGCGCGCCACCCTGACCGCGTCGCTGCAGCCGGCCGCCCTGCAGGCCGTGCTCGGCCTGGACGCCGAGCTGTCGATCGACGACGGGCACCTGGTCGCGACGCTCCTGCTGCTCGGGATACCCGTCGACGTCGCCCTGGAGCCGCACGCGGCGGGCCGGGCGATCACGGTCGACGTCGTCTCGCTGAGCCTCGGCGGGGCGCAGCTGGACGTCGAGGACCTGCCGGGGGCGCTGGCCGACCAGCTCACGGGCCTGTCGGTGCCGGTGGAGTCGCTGCCGGACGGGATCGAGCTCACCGAGGTGGGCGTGGCGGCCGACGGGGTGCACATCGTCGCGGTCGGGACGGACGTGGTGCTCGACGCCCTGCGCACCACCGGATGACCGCACCAACGACCGCGCGGCCCGCCGGGCGCGTCCGGCGCACCGCGGGCTAGGGTCGGCGCATGGCCACCCCGCACATCTCCGCCGAGCCGGGCGACTTCGCCCCCGACGTCCTCATGCCGGGCGACCCCCGGCGCGCGATGCGCATCGCCGAGACCGTGCTCCAGGACGCGACCCTCGTCACCGAGGTGCGCGGGATCCTCGGCTACACGGGCACGTTCGAGGGCCGGCCGGTCTCGGTGCTCGCCTCGGGGATGGGCATGCCGTCGATGTCGATCTACGCCACGGAGCTGTTCCGCTTCCTCGGCGTCGAGCGGATCATCCGGATCGGCACGGCGGGTGGGATGGCCCCGCACCTCAACGTCGGCGACGTCGTCATCGCCAACGCCGCCCACACGGACTCCGCGATGTCCGCGGGCCGCATCCCGGGCGTCCACTACAGCCACGCGCCGAGCTTCGCCCTGCTGGCCGCCGCCGCGGCCGCCGGTGGCGTGACCCCGGGCAAGCCCAAGTCCGAGCCGCCGACGACGACGGCGCGGCGCCGCCGCCGGGCGCGCACCGGTGCGGTGTACGTGGGTCCGGTCTTCTCCTCCGACACGTTCTACGCCGACCGCCCGGCCACCAACGACAAGCTCGTCGCGCACGGCACGCTCGCGGTGGAGATGGAGGCTGCGGCGCTGTACGCAGCGGCCGACGCGGAGGGCGGCGAGGCCTTGACGATCTGCACGATCTCGGACCTGCTGTTCCGCGAGGAGTCGCTCGCTGCCGCGGACCGCGAGCTGCTCTTCGACCGAGCGGTGCAGCTGGGACTGGCGGCCTTCGCCACGGCCTGACGCCGGCGGGCGCGGCCCGGGCCCACGCCCGGCCGGCACGTCCCGGCCCGCCGAGGGGTGGGCCGGGACGGTCGTGCTCAGGCCTTGTCGCCGCCGAGGAAGTCCTTGGCCTTGTCGACCGCCATGTCGATCTTCTCGTCGACCGAGTCGTCGGTGCGCGACTTGATGGCGTCGGCCGCCTTGTCCAGCAGGTCGGGGTTGTCGCTCAGCGCGTCCTTGGCCTTCTCGACCATGTCCTCGATGCCCATGGGTGCCACCTCTCGGTCCTGGGCCCGCTGACCTGCGCGCCCCGCGCTGCATTGGTACCGCGCGGGAGCCCAGAAGTGCAACGAACCGGGCGTTTCGCCGGGGCGGGAGGTGTCGGCAGCGCGGCCCGCCGGGCGGGGACCGCCGGGGTCGGCCCGCCCGCTAGCGTGGCGGGCATGGTGCGGCTCCCCCTCCTCGCCGGCGCGAGGGCCCCGGCGGCGCGCCACGACCTGCCGCTGCTGCTCGGCGGGACGGCCGTCTCGACCATCGGCGCCTCGCTGACGCTGCTCGCCGTGACCATCCACCTCCGACCGGCGGGGGCCGGCTGGATCGCCGCGGTGATGGCGGCGGAGCTGGTCCCGTTCGTGCTGCTGGCCCCGGCCGTCGGGCACCTCGTGGACCGCGTGCGCAACCGCGAGCTGCTGATCGTCGCGATCCTCCTCCAGGCCGCCGGGGTGCTCGTCGCGGCGTTCGGCGGGCTGGCAGACGGACGCCAGCTGGTGCTCGTGGGCGCGCTCGCCCTCGTCGGCGTCGGCTCGGCGGTGGTGAGCCCCACGGTCGCGTCCCTGCTGCCACGCGTGACCGGCGAGGACGGGGCCACGCGGGCCTACGGGTGGTACTCCGCGATCCAGCAGGCGGGCTTCCTCGTCGGCTTCGCGCTCGCCGGGGTGCTCGTCGAGGCGACATCGGTGCGCACCGCGCTGCTCGTCGACGCCGTGACCTACGTCGTCATGGCCGTGGCCGTGACGGCCCTGCGCACCCAGCGCGTCCCGCAGGCGCACGAGGCCGAGATCGGGCTGTGGGTGGGCTTCGACCGGCTGCGCCGCGACCGGCTGCTGCTCGTCACGGTGCTCGGTCTGGGCGCTGCGGTGCTGGCGACGGTCATCGTCAACGTCGCGGAGGTCTTCTTCGTCCTGGAGGACATCGGCGCGGGCCCGGCGGCGTACGGGCTCGTCACGGCCCTGTGGCCGGCGGCGGGCGTGGTGGCCGGCTGGTACGCGGGCAGGCTCGGCCACGAACGCGCGCAGTTCGTCGCGCTCGTCTGGGCGTGCGTCGTCATGGGGGCGGCCCTCGCCCTCGCCGGGGCCGTGGTCTCGCTCGTCGCGGTGGGGATCGGGTGGCTGATCGGCGGTGCGGCGGGCTCCGTCCAGCGGGTCGCGCTGACGGCGCTGGTGCGCGAGCGCACGCCCGATGCCGAGCGCGGCCGCGTCTTCGCGGCGATCCACGCCGTCGTGCAGGCCGGCAACCTCGCGGGTCTGGCGGTGGGGGCCGCCGTCGTCGGGCTCATCGGTGCACGGTCCAGCCTCCTGCTCTCCGGTGCGCTGACGGCGCTCGCCGGGGCGGCGATGTGGTGGATCGGGCGGAGCGCCCTGCGGCGCTGAGTGGCGCGGATCGGTTCAACTCGCGCGACCGACGGCCGATGGGTGGATCGACCAGCACCGCACCCCTCACCGCGAGGCACCCATGAGCTCCGCACCTACCCGGCGGCACCTCCGCCCGGTCGACGACACGTCGTCCGCGGTGCTGCACGGCATGCACCCGCTGCGTGGCTACCCCGTGACGTGGCGCCTCACCCCCCGGCAGGCCGCCCCTGGCGCGGCGCAGACGTTCCTCGTCGAGCAGGCCGACGGCGAGATCGAGGACGAGCTGACGTGGCTCTACGTCGAGCGGGAGCGCTCGGTCATGACGGCGGAGCAGGTGCGCGACCTCGTGCGCCGGGTCACCGGCCTGTGACGTCGCGGCTCAACCAGAGCCCTCCTGTGCCGCCGTGCACCTGCCCAGCCAGCGCGCCAGCGCGTCGTGCTCGGCCTGCGTGACCCACAGCCCGTACTCGGCCTTCACGAGGACCTGGCGGATGGCGTAGGCGCAGCGGTAGCCCCTGCTCGGCGGCAGCCAGGTGGCGGCGTCGCCGGCGCCCTTGTCCTGGTTGACCTGCCCGTCGACCGCCAGCAGGTTGGCCGGGTCGTTGGCGAACTCCTCGCGCCGCCCGGCCGTCCACTGCTGCGCGCCCTTCTGCCACGCGTCGGCGAGCGCGACGACGTGGTCGATCTGCACGTCGGCGCTGTCCTCGCCGCGCTCGAACGAGACCACCCGGCCGCTGTAGGGGTCCGTGAGGGTCCCGCTGAGCACCAGGCAGGACGCGGTGTCGGGGTCGGTCTCGATGCCGGTGAGGTCGCGGGCCAGGACGTCGTTGCGGGTGTCGCAGCCGTTGTGGTCGACGTCGGCCCACGCCTCGCCGAAGAGGCTCCGGTCGTACCCCGTCATCGGCGCTCGGCCGCGCACGGGGAGCCCCGCCAGGGCGGACCGCGCGGCGACCACCTCGGCGGCGGGCACGACGTACCGCACGGCGTCGCCCGTACCCGTCCACCGCGGCACGAGCACGGCGGCGGCGACGGCGAGGGCCACGAGCACGACCGCCCGCGGCGCGGCGCGGCGCAGGGTGCGGCCGAGGGAGCGTGGGCGCGCGGGCCGGCGGACGACCGGCGGGCGCGGCGCGGGGCGGACGAGGGGCACCGGTGCACCGTGCCACACCCCTCCGACGGCGCCGACCGAGGTGCGCGTGGGCTGTGGACGGCCGATGCCCCGTTCGGGTGGCTGTGACCCGACTTCGGCCACTTTGAGCGGACTGTCAAGTCCGGGTGCCCGCGTGCCGACGAACACGGGGTGAGCACCCCAGATGCCGGCTGGTACCCCGACGAGACCGAGCCGTACCTCATGCGCTGGTTCGACGGCGAGGCGTGGACCGAGGACACGGCCCCCCTGCCGGCCGCGGCGCCGGAGCCAGAACCCGCCGCTGTGCCGTCGAGCATGCCCGCGTTCGTGGCGAGCGGCCTGCCGGCGCTCGTCCCGGTCCCCGCCGGCGGCGCCGTCTGGTACCCCGACGGCGCGGCGCCCGTCGAGCCCGAGACCCCGCCGCACGCTGACGTCGAGGTCCCCCGGCACACGGGCGTACCCAGCGCCGATGAGGGCCACCGGCACGTGGCCTCCTCCGCGAGAGACCTGGACTGCGTGCCGCACCAGGGCGCGGCGGCGCACGATGTGACCACCGGACCGACCGCCGGACCGACCGCTGCGTCCACCGCCGTGCCCACCGGTCGGCGGGCCGCACGCCTCGCTGCCGCGGCTCTGGCGACGCCACCCGTGCGCCCCGTCGGCCCCCCGCCCCCGCCCCCGCCTCCGCCCCCCGAGCCCACGACCGGCCTGACCGCCGTGCCGACCGGTCGACGCGCGGCGCGCCTCGCGGCAGCGGCCCAGGAGGCGCCGGGCGTCGTCGTGGCCCGGGTCGTCGACGGTGTCAGCGCCGATGTCGCCCCGCACGCCGAGGGCGACGTGGTACCACCCGCCGAGGTCGCCCCGGGCCTCGCGGTCGTGCGCCCCGAGATCGTGCGCCCCGAGATCGTCCTGGCCCCGGGCGCCCTGCTCATCCCCACCCTCGAGCCGTGGGAGGAGCCGCCGGTCCTGCCGGGTGCGCTCGTGGCCCCTCGGCCGGTCCCGGAGCCCGAGGTCGCTCCGGCGGGACCGTGGGCCGCCGAGACCTCCGAGCCCGCGCTGTGGGCCGCGCCCGACGCAGACCCGCGACCTGGAGCTTCCGTGACGGGATCCGTGACGGAGGCTCCACAGAAGCTGGCGCCCTCGGCCTGGGTTGCCCCCGCGCACGCCGCACCGGCCGGTCCCACCCCCGTGGCCTTCGCGCCGGTGACCGCGCACCCCTACGCCCCACCCGCTCCCGAAGCCCGTGCTCCTGAGGGTGGCTGGGGCGCCCCGCAGGCCTTCCCCGGGGGTCCGGCCCACCCCGACGCGCCCGCGCGCCCCGGCAACGACCCGCACGACGCCCTGCACTGGATCGTGCCCCTGGGTCGCTCGTGGCAGTCCATCGTCGCGGGCTACCTCGGGCTCGTCGGGCTGGTCCTGTGGCCGCTCGCGCCCGTCGCGGCGGGCCTGGGCGCCTGGGCGATGGTCAAGGCGCGCAGCGGTGGCCACGGTCGCGGGCGGGCGGTCTTCGCGATCGTCACCGGCGTCGCCGGGACGGCGTTCGGCGTGATCGCCCTGCTCTCGCTGGGCGCGGTGGCCTGACCCGCGGTCCCTCAGGCCGCCGTGCCGCCCGCCGTCGTGCCGCTCGCCGTCGTGCCGCCCGCCGTCGCGCCGCTCGCCGTCGTGCCGCCCGCAGCGGCCGGCACCCCGGCCACGCCGGCGATGAGCTGCGCGAGGTCGAGCCCGGTGAGCTGCTTGACGATCTCCTGCCCCTCACCGAGCACGGCGGCGACGTTCTTGGTGATCGCCGACGCGCCGTCGGTGGAGATGACGGTCATGTTCTGCACCGAGCCGATGGGCTCGGCCGCGGCGCGCACGATCTCGGGCAGCCGCGAGATGACCTCCTGGGCCAGTGCAGCCTGGCCGTACTTCTTGAGCGCCTCGGCCTTGGCGTCCGTCGCCGCGGCCTCGGCGCGTCCCTCGGCCTCGGTGGCGGCGGCGCGCGCCTCACCCTGGGCCTTGATGCCGGCCGCGAGCGCCACCTGGCGGTCGCGCTCGGCCTCGCCGGCGCGGCGCACCGACTCGGCCGCGGCCTCGGCGTCCTGCAGCGCCGCGGTCTTGTTCGCCCCGGCGATGGTGGTCCGCTTGTAGGCGTCGGCCTCGGTGGCGGCGTTGGCGGCGTCGCGCTCGGCGTTGGCCTGCTGGACGGCGGCGTAGGCAGCGGCCTCGGCGGGCTTGCGCACGTCGATGTCGAGCTGCTCCTCGGTGACCCGGGCCTGCTCGGCCAGGGCGTCGCGCTGCAGGGTCGCGACCAGCTTGTCCTGCTCGGCCCTGGCCAGCTGGCCGGCGGCGTCGGCCTCGGCGTTGGCACGGTCCGTCTGGGCCTTGATCGCGGCCTGCTTGAGGTCCAGGGCCTTCTGCCGCTCGGCGATCTGCTCGCGCGCCTCGATGACGGCGAACTCCGCCACGCGCTGGGCCTCGGCCTCCGAGACCTCCGCGACCTGGCGAGCGCGGGCGTTCTCGGCGCGGCCCAGGTTGGCGAGGTAGTCGGAGCCCGGCGTGGAGATGTCGGAGATGTTGAGCAGGTCGACCTGCAGGCCCTGCTCGGACAGGTCGGTCTTGGTCGAGTCGACCACGCGGTCCGACAGGCCCTTGCGGTCGGAGATGATCTGCTCGATCGTCATGTCGCCGACGATGGAGCGCAGCGAGCCCTCGAGCGACTCCTTGATGATCTCGGTGAGGGTGCCCTGCTGGGACAGGAAGCGCTGGGCCGCCCGCCGCACGCCCTCCTCGTCGCCGCGCACCTTGAAGTTGATGGACGCCTTGATGGCGATCTTGATGCGGTTCTTGTCGACGCCCTCGACCGTGATGCCGATCTGCCGCTGCTCGAGCGAGATGGGGAAGCCCTGCTGCAGGATCGGCCAGACGAACACGCGGCCGCCGACGACGACGCGCTGCCCCGTCTCGGCGACGGCCTTCTTGCCGGCCCCGCGGCCCACGATGATGAGCGCCTCGTTGGGCGGCACCCGGCGGATCCGGCGCGCGATGAACGCCATGACGGCGACCAGCGCGAGGACCAGCGCGACGACGGACAGCACCGTCACGGTGTCGGACACGAGCTCGAGCGGGAGGTCCACGGCTGCTTCTTCCTGGTGCGGGGCGACAGAGAACAGTGGTGCGGGACGTGGGTCAGGCGGGGGTGACCTTGACGCGGCTGCCGGCCTGCTCGACGACGACGACGCGCGTCCCGGCGGCGATCTCGGCGTCGGCCCAGGCCAGGCGTCGCTCCAGCTCGGTGGGGTCGTCGAGGCTGACCTCGCCCGAGCCGCCGGGCACGATGGTCGCGGTGACGACCCCGGTGACCCCGGTCAGGCTGCGCGGGTGGCCGTCCTCGGTGGCGCTCAGCCGCGCGACGAGCATCTGGACGGCGACGACGACCACGGCCGCGAAGGCGGCGGAGGCGACGTACGCCCAGACGGTCGGCAGCCCGTTGACCGTGACGATCGAGCCGATCGCCCCGAAGGCCACGGCCCCGGCGCCCAGCGAGGTGCCGGAGACGGCGCCGTCGCCCAGCTCCATGGCCTCGCCGACCACCATCGACGCCAGCAGGACGACGAGTCCGATCCCGCCGATGACGGCGAACACGAGCATGGCCGACCCCCTCTGGTCCTTGTCGTCCGACCCTAGCGGGACGTGCGCGTGGTGGGGGCCCGGTCGCCCGCCCGGGTCCCCACCACGCGTCGCCGTCAGATCGCCAGCGCGGCCAGGAACCCGGCGTTGATCGCCTCGCCCACCTTGGCCGGGGTGACGCAGTCGCCGACGGCGACGACGCCGGGGCGGCCGGCCAGGGCGTCCGCGAGGGCCCGCGCGGGCCGCACGCCGAACGCGAGCACCACCGAGTCGGCGTCCACGTGGACCTCGCCGTCCGGTCCCGTGGCGAGGAGGCCGTCGACGTCGACCGACGCGACGGTGTGCCCGGTGAGCAGCCGCACGCCGTGCTCGGCGAGCTCGCGCAGCAGGGTGATCCGGTTGATGATGATCATGTCGCGCGCGACCTCGTCCGCCATCTCGACGATGGTCACCTCGTGCCCGTCCTGCGCCAGCTCGAGGGCGAGGTCGCAGCCGGACAGCCCGCCGCCGGCGACGACGACGCGGTGGCCCAGCCCGCCGAGCAGGTGGGCGTCGATGACCTCGACGACGTTCGCGCCGTCCGCGCCGGCCAGGCCGGCGGGCACCAGGGGCGTCGAGCCGGTGGCGAGGATCACGGCGTCCGCGCCGAGGAGCTCCGGGGAGTCGGCCGTGACCTCGGTGCCCAGGTGCAGGGTGACCGGCAGGGTCGCGAGCTGGCGCTCCCACCACGCGATCATGCCGCGCAGCTCCTTCTTGAAGTCCGGCGTCGCGGCCGGCCACAGCACGCCGCCGAGGTGCTCGGCGCGCTCGTAGACGTCCACGGTGTGCCCGCGCAGACCCGCGACCCGCGCCGCCTCGAGGCCGGCCGGGCCGGCGCCGACGACGACGACGTGCTTCGGGGTCTCGGCCGGCGTGACCTGCCGCTCGCGCTCCATGCCGACCTGCGCGTTGACCGCGCAGCCCAGGGGCAGCACGAAGAACGCGTTGCCGACGCACAGGGCGTTGCAGCGGATGCACGGGCGGATGTCCTCGCGGCAACCGCGCGCGAGCTTGCCGGCCCACTCGGGGTCGGCGATGAGCCCGCGACCGATGCCGGCGAAGTCGGCGTCCCCCGCGGCGATGACGGCCTCGGCGCCCTCGGGCGTGAGGTTGCCCACGGCCATGACGGGGATGGTCAGCACCTCCTTGAGGGCCTTGGCGGCGTCGACCATGCAGGAGTCGCCCAGGTAGTACGGCGGGAAGACGTAGTCCATCGCCTCGTACGAGCCGTTGTCGGCCATCATGAGGTCCAGCCCGGCGGCCTCGAGGATGACAGCGATCTCGCGCGAGTCGGCGGCGGTGCGGCCGCCCGGGAACTTGTGGTCCACGGACAGGCGGAAGCTCACGGGCAGGCCGGGGGCGGCGGCCTTGACCGCCTGGAGGATCTCGACGGCGAACCGGCAGCGGTTCTCCGTCGACCCGCCGTAGACGTCGGTGCGCCGGTTCCAGATGGGGCTCATGAACTGGTCGATGAGGTAGCCGGTGTGGCCGTGGATGTCGATGGCGTCGATCCCCGCGGCGGCAGCGCGGGCGGCGGCCTCGGCGAACCGCTGCACGATGAGCCGGATCTCCTCGATCTCCAGCGGGCGGCACAGCACGTCAGGGTTGGTCCAGTGCGCGTTGTCCGACGCCGAGATCGGCAGGCGGTCCGGGTCGATGACGTTGATGTTGCGGCCGAGGCCGGCGGTGAGCTGCAGCGAGACCAGGCCGCCGACGGCGTGGATGGACTCGGCGAGGGCCGTCAGGCCCGGCAGGCACGCATCCGTGTCGACGCGGCACAGCCCGGCGTTGATCTGCTCGAAGTCCTGCGAGACGGCGCTGATGCCCGTCACGACCAGTCCCGTGCCCCCGCGTGCCCGCTCGGTGTAGTAGGCGATCTCGCGCTCGGTGAACAGCCCCTCGTGGGTGCCCATCTCGGTACCCATCGGCGCCATGATGACGCGGTTGGGGAGCGTGAGCGTGCCGAAGGTTCCGGGGCTCAGGACGTGGGCGTAGTCGGACATCGTCGTGCCTTCCCTCCCGGCGTGGAGGTGGCGGGCGCCGGGGACCCGAATCGATTAAGTCAGCATCGACCCGGTGCATGGATCGTTTCGAGGCCCTTGGGCCCAGGGACGTCGGTCCCGGTCGGGCGGCCGCGGCGCCGGGGTGGTGTCCGCGGCCGGTGCTCACCCACCGGCCTAGGCTCGGCGGGTGAGCACCGAGTACCGCATCCCCGGCCTCGTGGTGCGGGAGCACCGCCTGACCGTCCCCGTCGACCGGGCCCGCCCGGACCGGTTCCCGCCGATCGAGGTCTTCGCGCGCGAGATCGTCGACCCGGCGAAGGTGGGCCAGGAGCTGCCCCTGCTGCTGTTCCTCCAGGGCGGCCCCGGAGGCATGGGCCCGCGGCCCCTCGCGTCGGGCTGGTGGACCACGGCGCTCGCCACCCACCGCGTCGTGCTGCTCGACCAGCGCGGCACGGGGCGCTCGGGGCGCGTCGACGGTCGCCGGATCGCCGCGCTCGGCTCGCCGGAGGAGGCCGCGGACTACCTCGCGTGCTTCCGGGCCGATGCGGTCGTCGAGGACGCCGAGCAGCTGCGCCACGCCGTCTACGGCGGCCGGCGGTGGGGCACGCTGGGGCAGTCGTACGGCGGCTTCCTCACGCTGACGTACCTGTCTCGCCACCCCGAGGCGCTCACCGCGTGCTACGTCACCGGCGGCCTGCCGGGCCTGAGCGCCACGGCAGAGGAGGTCTACCGGCGCACCCTGCCGCGCCAGGCCGCGCGCAACGCCGCGCTCGCGCGCCGCTACCCCGACGACGTCGCCACCCTCGGCCGCCTGGCGGACCGGCTCGCCGCGGGCGACGTCGTGCTCCCGGACGGCGACCCGTTCACGGTCGAGCGCCTGCAGACCCTCGGCATGGGGCTGGGGATGAGCACCGGGCTCGACCACCTGCACTGGCTCCTGGACACAGCGCTGGACGACGACGACGCGGACGGCGCTGCGCCGTCGTCGGCGTTCCTCGCCGAGGTCGCCCACGAGACCGGCTTCCACGACAACCCGCTCTACGCGGTGCTCCAGGAGGTCATCTACCACCAGGGCGAGCGGGCCGGCGGGTGGGCCGCCGCGCAGGCCCATGCCGCCGAGCCGGCGTGGGAACCCGGAGCCCGACCGCTTCAGCTCACCGGGGAGGCGGTCTTCCCGTGGATGTTCGAGCAGGTCCGGGCGCTGCGGCCGTTCCGCGGCGTCGCCGAGGCGCTCGCGGCCCGCACGGAGTGGCCGCTGCTGTACGACGTCGACCGGCTCGCGGCCAACGAGGTGCCCGTCGCGGCCGTGCAGTACGTCGACGACCCGTACGTGGACCTCGACCTGGCGCTCGGCACGGCCGACGCCGTGGGCAGCACCCAGGTCTGGGTGACCAACGAGCACCTGCACGACGGGCTGCGGGTGGCCGGGGACACGATCCTGCCGCGGCTCATCGACCTGGCCTGCGGCCGTGGGGGTGTCACGGCCCGCTGACGGGGGTGTTCGGGGCCGGAAGCACTCACATGCTGCCGAAACCGGACGAACGGCAGGCAAGCGCACCTTCCGCGCCCCGCCGACGTCCCGTGACCGGAGCCACCCATGCCGTCCGTCCGTGCGCGCTCCCGCGCTGCCCGAGTCCCCGCCGCCCTGGCCACCGTGCTGGCCATGGTGCTCGTCCTGCTCGTCCCCACGGCGGCGAGCGCCGAGGTGCCCGGCGGGACGGACTGGGCCTCGGCCACCCCCCTGCCCGTCGCCAGCTTCGACGAGTCGTTCAGCGCGTCCAACGCGTCGGTCGTCTCGTCACCCGGCGCGCAGCAGGCCTGGAACAACGTCGCCTGGTACACGGTGACGCCGTCCACGACCACCACGACGTTCATCCGCGCGACCTCGACCGACCCGCTCGGCTGGGACAACACCCTCGAGGTGTGGACGTCCGGCGGCCTCGTGGTGCAGAACGACGACTACTACGGCCTGGACGCCTCGCTCAGGGTCACCCTCGCGGCCGGGACGACGTACTACGTCGGTCTCGGTGGATACCACCAGGACGCCCGCGGCACCGTCACGATGACCTTCGCCAGTCGCACGCCCTCCGCGCCACAGTCGGTCTCGGCCTCCGCGGAGGACGGCGCGGCCCTGGTCTCGTGGGCGGTGCCCGCCGACGTCGCCGGTGGCGTGACCCAGTACACGGTCCACTGCACGCCCGTCGCCGATCCTGGCGCAGAGTTCGAGTGCGGCAGCGAGTGGGGTACCCCGCCCTCGACGCAGAC
>Ga0209477_1000537_pt1 | contig 23648 bp, 21 predicted proteins | sample KloWWTupernatant_FD_187180 | JGI IMG/M metagenome (GOLD analysis project Ga0209477, IMG submission 187180) | Active sludge microbial communities from Klosterneuburg, Austria, studying microevolution and ecology of nitrifiers - Klosterneuburg... | ecosystem: Engineered > WWTP > Aerobic digester >... | reverse complement strand
ACACGGCGCCGGCGCCATCGTACAGGGGCTCGGCCGCGGCGAAGCCGGGATAGATCTCCACGCCCAGCGCTTCGGCCTGCGGCGCCAGCCAGGCGCACATCGCGCCCAGCGAGACGATGTAGTTGCCGGCGTTGTGCATCTGCGGCGGGGTCGGCAGCTTCGTTGCGCGCTGGTTGTCGCGCAGCCACCAGAATTCGTCGTGCGTCGCCGGGACGCAGGACGGCGGCGGGGACTTGCGCCACTGCGGCAGGAGGGCGTCGAGGGGGCCGGGTTCGATCACCGCGCCGGACAGGATCTGCGCGCCGATGGTCGAGGCCTTCTCGATCACGCAGACGCGGATGTCGGGCTTGAGTTGCTTGAGGCGGATCGCGAAGGCGAGCCCGGCGGGACCGGCGCCCACCGTGACGACGTCGTAGTCCATGCTTTCGCGGTCGCTCATGGCGGGCATCCGGGATGGGGGCGGTTCGGGGGATTCTCGACCTTCGGGGCAGTCACGGCAAACCCGCGTGCCGGTCGCGGTTCTGCCGTTGTAGGAGCGCACCTGGGCGCGACCGCGGACGCGCGGCGCACGGCGGTCCTGGTTCGGGTGCCGGGAACCGCGCGTCCGCGGTCGCGCCCAGGTGCGCTCCTGCAGCAGCTGGGGCCTGGCGCCCGGCGGCATTACCGGGCGGGCGGTTGCGAGGCCGCCCAGTTGGCTTCGCCGGCCGTGAGCGTCCAGGCCACGATCTCGGGCACCAGCGCGTTGAGCGCTTCCTCGAAGCCGGCGATGGCCGACTCCACGTCGCGACCCGGCAGCTGCACGTCGCGCGCGAACACCCGCGCCGCCACCGCCTGGTTGCTGCTCGCCCGCAACAGGCGCGCGCTCAGCTCGACCCGAACCCGTGGCGCGCCATCGACGATCTCGGCCTGGAAGGCGCGCAGGTCCGACAGGAGCACGAAATCGCCCGCCACCGAGGAACTGGTGCGGCCCACGCCGACGATGCGGGTCGAGTCCTCGAAGCCGCGCACGAGCAGCGACTGCAGCAGCTCCGGGGCACGGTCGGTCCAGCGCACGCCGGCGTAGACGCCGTAGCTGCCGTCGCCGGGCGCATACACGATGCGTGGGCCCGACAGCTGGTCGGGCGCGTCGGGTTCGTCGACCAGCAGCTGCCAGGTCACCGCCGCGCCGCTCGCGGGCGCCGCGCGCAGTTCGATGCCGCGGTAGTTGAGCTCGGAACGCTGCAGACCCAGCAGGTTGCAGCCCGAAAGCGCCAGCAGCACTGCCAGCAGGCCGATACGCGCGCTCATTGGGCGGGGTACTCCTTGGGTTGGTCCTTGCCCAGCACGTACCCGGTCGGGTCGGCTTCCAGGCGATCGGCGATCGCCTGCAACTTGCGCAGGGTGGCGCGCAACTCGGCCAGCACCGGGCCGGCCTGGGCCAGGCCCTGGTTGCTGAAATTGGCGAAGGCGTCGCGGTTCTGCTCGACCAGGGTATAGGCACTGTCGGTGAAGCGGCGCGCCGAATCGAGCGATTCGCGCGCGCTGGCCAGCGCCTCGCGTGCTTCGCCGCCCATGAGCTGCTCGGCCTTGCCGGTGGCGGCCTCCATGCGCGTGATCATGGCGTCGGCGCGTTGCAGCGTGGCCTCGACCCCGTCGCTGGCGTCCTTGAGGTTGGCGATCAATTCACCGATATCGGCGCGCTTGCCGGCGACCTCGCCGGTGATCTGCTCGACGTGGTCGAGCGTGGCGTCGATCTTGGCCAGGTTCTCCTTGCCGAGCAGGGTCGAGACGCGCAGCACCACGTCGTTGAGGCTGGTGATGATGTCCTCGCTGGACGTGAGCAGCTTCTGCAGGGCCGAGGTATCCGCGACGATGGTCGGCCAGGCCTGGCTACCCGTGCGCTGGAGCGGCGCGGACTTTGCGCTGCCGCCGGAAAGCTGGATCACGGCCACGCCGGTGAGGCCGGTGAAGGCCAGCTTGGCCTTGGTGTCGACCTTGACCGGCGTATCGCCGGCCACCCGCACGTGGGCGATCACGCGGCTCGGATTCTTCGGGTCCAGCGACAGCTTGCGCACCTCGCCGATCTGGATCCCGTTGTATTGCACCGCGCCGCCCACGGTGAGGCCGGTGACGGCCTCGGTGAAGAGGATGTCGTAGTAGTCCCACTCGCGGTCGAGCGAGAGCTTGCCGACCCAGAGCACGAACAGGAATCCCAGGATCAGCGTCGCCAGGGCGAAGGCGCCGATCAGGACATGGCTTGCGCGGGTTTCCATGGTGCGGCCTGTGGTATCGAATTTGCCGTATTGGTCAGGTTGCGGCCGCGGGCGTGGCGGCGCGATGGCCCTGGGCACCGCGCGCGCGCGGGCCCTGGAAGCACCCGCGGATCCACGGATGCGGGTGCTGCTCCACGACCTCGACCCGGTCCGCGATCACCATCTTGCCATCGGCCAGCACCGCGACGCGGTCGCAGATCGCATACAGGCTGTCGAGGTCGTGGGTGACCAGGAACACGGTCAGCCCCAGCGCGTTGCCCAGGGTCGCGATCAGCTCGTCGAAGGCCGCCGCGCCGATCGGGTCCAGGCCCGAGGTCGGCTCGTCCAGGAACAGGATTTCCGGGTCCAGCGCCAGCGCGCGCGCCAGCCCGGCGCGCTTGCGCATGCCGCCGGAGAGCTGCGCGGGGTACTTGTGGGCCGCGTCGGCCGGCAGGCCGGTGAGACGGATCTTGAGCAGCGCCAGGTCGTCGAGTAGCGCCGGCGGGAGGTCGTAGTACTCGATCAGCGGCACCTTGACGTTCTCGAGCACGGTCAGCGACGAGAACAACGCGCCGTCCTGGAACAGCAGGCCGAAGCGTCGCTCGAAGGGCTTGCGCGCCTCGGCGTCGAGGTCGGTGGTGTCCTGGCCGAACAGGCGCACGCGGCCGCCGTCGGGATGGCGCAGGCCGAGGATCGAGCGCAGCAGCACGCTCTTGCCCGCGCCGGAGCCGCCGATCACGCCCAGGACCTCGCCGCGGTACACCGTGAGGTCGACGCCGTCGTGCACGACCTGCCGGCCGAACACGCTGCGCAGGCCCTCGACCTCGATCACGGCCTCGGCGCGCGCGTTCAAATGTCCATCTCCATGAAGAACATGGCGAACAGCGAGTCGAACACGATCACCAGGAAGATCGACTGCACCACCGAGGCGGTGGTGTGGCGGCCGACCGATTCCGCGCTGCCCTCGACCTTGAAGCCCTCGAGGCAGCCGACCGTGGCGATCAGGAAGGCGAACACCGGCGCCTTGACCATGCCGACCCAGAAATGCTCGACCCCGGTCATCTCCTGGACCCGCGAGATGAACATGCCGGGCGTGATGTCCAGGGCCAGGGTGCCGACGATGCCGCCGCCGACGATGCCCATCATCATGGCGATGAAGGTCAGCAGCGGCAGCATCACGAACAGGGCCAGCAGGCGCGGGATCACCAGCAGCTCGATCGCGTCGAGGCCCAGGGCCTGGATGGCGTCGAGTTCCTCGCGGCTCTTCATCGAGCCGATCTGGGCGGTGAAGGCGCTGCCGGAGCGGCCGGCGATCAGGATCGCGGTCAGCAGCACGCCGAACTCGCGCAGGAACGAGATCGAGACCAGTTCGACCGTGAAGATCTCGGCCCCGAATTCGCGCAACGCGGTGGCCCCGACGAAGGCCACCACCGCGCCGACCAGGAAGGTCAGCAGGGCCACGATCGGCACCGCGTCGAGGCCGACCTGCTCCATGTGGAAGACGGTCGAGGTCCAGCGCACGCGGCGGCGCCCGGTCACGACCTGGCCGAGGGTGACCAGGGTGAGGCCGACGAAGCCGAGCAGCCCCTGGGCCAGGTGCCAGAGGCTCACTGTCGCCGCGCCCATCCGCTCGAGCATGAGGCGGAAACCGAGGTGCCGTTCGGCCGGACCGACGCCGTCTTCCGAGCGGCTGTCGATCAGGCGCAGCAGCGCGGCGTCCGACTCGCGCAGGCCCTCGAGGCGGTGCTGGGCCAGCGCGCGCCCGCTGCGCCGCAGAATCTGCAGCAGCAGCAGCGCGCCGGCGGTATCGAGCCGCTTGAGGCCGCTGGCGTCGAGCGTGAGCGGGCCCGCCGCCACGCGCGCGCTGCTCGCCGGCGCGTGCAGGGCGGCCGCGCTGCCCAGCACCCAGTCGCCGCTCGCCACGATGCGGTCGCCCGTGGCGTTGACGGCCAGGTCGGCCTGCGGCGGGGATTGCGGGGTGGCCATGGCGCACAGGCTAGCAAAGCCGGGGCGTGCGCTGGCATGAACGGCACCTGGTGGCTGTATCGGAAGGCACCGTGCGGGGGCGGTTTCAGCCGCGACCGGGCCCATCGCGCGCAGAGCGCGCTCCTACAAGGCCCGCTCTGCAGGAGCGCGCTCTGCGCGCGATAGGCCACGAGGCGTCATTGCCGGATGGGGTATTGCGTTGTCGCGGCCGAAGGCGCCTACAGGGCGCGCCGGTGGCAGGCTCAGGCCAGCATGCAGGCCACGCCGGAGAGGGTGAAGCCCACGCCCACCAGCTTGCGCCGCGTCAGCGGTTCGCGCAGGAGCAGCCAGGCCAGCAGGACGATGAAGATCGAGGCGCTTTCGTTGAGGATCGCGGCGATCGAGGCGCTGGTGTACTTGTATCCCGCCAGCCACAGCAGCATCGCGACCAGCTGGCCGATGAAGGCCGCCCCGACCAGCAGGATCCAGCCGCGACGATCGAGTCGTGCCCGCTCCGCCGGGGCCGCGAGGAAGGGCAGCAGCATGAGCATCCCCGCCACGCCGCCGGCCATGCGCACGGTGCTGACCCACAGCACGTCATGGCGCTCCAGCACGCGCTTGACCATCACGATCGCGATCGCCATCAGCAGCACCGCCAGCACGCCCAGCGCGATGCCGCGACGCATTGCCTGGTGGTCGATCCCGGACACGCCGCGCGGCGTGCCGATCACCAGCACGCCGGTCGATACCAGCAGGAATCCCACGCCCTGCAGGGCGCTGAGGCGCTCGCCCAGGAAGACGAAGGACAGCACCAGCACGAAGGGGCTGTAGAAGTTGCCGACGATGCCCATGCGCCCGGCGCCGAGGCGGTTGAGCGCGCGGAAGTACAGGGTGTCGGCCAGGCCGATGCCGATCACGCCCGAGGCCAGCGCGATCGCGAGGTCGGCGCCCGCCAGCGGCGGCCAGGCGAAGCCGTCGCGCAGCACGACCAGCGGCGCCAGCATGGCCAGCACCAGCAGGTTCTTGCGCAGGTTGAGCGCCAGCGGCGAGAGCCGATCGCCGAGGCGGGTGAAGGCGATCACGCCGAGCGCCCAGGCCAGCGCGCTCAGGATCGCGAACAGTTCACCCTTGGGCATCGGCGGCGGGCATCGGGTCGGGCCGGGGTCGGCGTGGCGGCGGGCGCGGGCCCGCGCAGGGTACGCTATGCGCACGCCACCGGACCCTGCCGTGAACGACCCCAGCGACATCCACGGCACCAACTTCACCGAGCGCGTGCGCTTCGTCTGCACCCTGGCCACGCGCCTGCACCAGTTCGGCACCTCGGCGCCGCGCCTGGAGAGCGCGATCGGCGAAGTCGCCCAGCGCCTCGGCCTCTCGACCCAGGTGTGGTGCAACCCCACCGGCATGATCATTTCCTTCGCCGAGCGTGGCCCGGTCGACGACCGGCTTTCGGAACTGACCCAGGTGTTGCGGCTGGCGCCGGGCGAGAACGACCTGCGCCGGCTCTCGATCGTCGATCGCATCGCCGAGGACGTGGGCGACGGCAAGCTCGGCATCGCCGATGGCTACCGCCAGCTGCGCCAGCTCGATCGTCCACCGCGCTGGGGCAGCCGCCTGTTGCGCGCGCTGGCCCACGGGGTCAGTGCCGGCGCGATCGCGGTGTTGTTCGGACTGTCGGGCGCCGATGTCGGGGTGTCCGCCGTCAACGGCCTGGCGATCGGGCTGCTGGGCCTGCTGGCCGCGCGCAACGCGCATTTCGCCGCGGGTTACGAGGCGATGGCGGCCCTGATGGTGGCGCTGTTCACCGCCTGGTACAGCGCCCAGGTCGGACCGCTGGAGGTGAACACGGTGCTGGTCGCGAGCCTGATCGTGCTGTTGCCCGGCATGATGCTGACCACCGCGGTCAACGAGCTTGCGGTCCAGCACCTGGTCGCCGGCATGTCGCGCTTCGCCGGCGCCTCGGCGGTGCTGCTCAAGCTGGTGTTCGGCACCGCGGCCGGGCTCGAGATCGCGGCGGTGCTGGGTTTCCCCCAACGAGTGGCGCAGGCGCAGGCCCTGTCCGAGCCGTGGGCGTGGCTCGCGGTGGCGGTCGCCAGCCTCAATTTCGCGCTGCTGTTCAAGGCCGACTGGCGCGACTACCCGCTGGTGATGGCGTCGGCAGCCGCCGGTTTCGCGGTGGCGCGCTTGCTCGGTTTCAACTACGGCGCCGAGTTCGCCGCCTTCGGCGCCGGCCTCTTCGTAGGCGTGCTGTCCAATGTCTTCGCGCGGATTTCCAACCGGCCCGGCGCGATCGTGCGCGTGCCCGGCATCATCATGCTGGTGCCGGGTTCGACCGGCTTCCGCAGCCTGTTCCTCGCCATCCAGGGCGAGGTCAGCCAGGGACTCGACGTGGCCTTCGCCCTGCTGCTGCTGCTGATCGCGCTGGTCGCCGGGCTGCTGTTCGCCAACGTGCTGATCACCCCGCGACGCTCCCTGTCGTGACCGACAGGGGCGGCGCGGGACGGCACCCGCCCGGCGCCTGCGCGCCGGCCAGGCTCAGCCGATCAGCAGGTCCTTTTCCTTGCGGCCGGACGCGAGCGCCTGGCGGTACCAGCGCGGCTTGAGCCCGCGGCCGGCCCAGGTCTGCGACGGGTTGTCCGGATTGCGGTACTTGGGCTTGACCTTGTAGCCGCGCTTGGCCTTCTTCTTGCCCTTGGAAGCGGACTTGGCCGCCGCTGCCTTGGGCGGACGCCCGGGGCCGCGCTTTGCGCCGGTGGCGGGAAAGACCTCGGCGACGGTCAGGCCCGCGGCCTTGATCAGCGCCTTCACTTTCGCGCGCACCTCGGCGACGAGCCCCTTGACCATCTGGCGCTGGCGCTTTTCCGCCTTGCGGATGAGGTCCTTCAACTGGCTGCCGCTCATCTTGCGAAGATCCATGGAAACTCCTGGTTGACGTGGGACTGCACCGAATCGGGGGGTTCGGCGGCTCGAGTTTACCGAATCGGTCACAATTTGCCCGTGCGGACGGGGCAATTTCGGCCCGGAAGGTGCCGCGGCGTCCGGTTCTGCGCTATTTTCCCGACTGGTCAGGGGAAATCCGGAAGAATCAGACCCGCATGGGCCTGCTCGACGATCTCGAACAGGAAGCGCAGCGTCGCAAGGCCAGCCTCGGCGAGGCGGAAAAGGCCAGGGCGGAGCGCGAGCACGTCTACCAGGCGCAGCTCGACCCGGCCATGCAGGCCTTCCACGAGTACCTCGGCAAGCTGACCGCGAACCTCGCCTTCCTCAAGCCGAAGACGCAGCTGCGCTTCGAGATTCCCGGCTATGGACTGCTGCTGGCCAATATCGAGCACGAGTACGAGTTGCGCTCGAACAAGCTCTCGCCCACCGCGCGCGAAGTGGTGCTCAATTTCCACGCCAATGTCGCCACCGAGGAATGCCCCGCGGTGGAAGTCGTGGGCGCGGGCAAGATCCGCACGCTCAACGGGATTTTCCAGAAACTGCGGCTGGCGGCGGTGCACGAGTTCAAGAAGGACGAGTCGGGCGAAATGACCAGCGCGGTGTTCCGCGCGCGGGGCAAGATCCCGCTCAACGTCCATGTCGCCACCGACGCGGAGTCCGCGCAGGTGCGCATGAGTTTCACCAATTTCGACAACCTCGGGGTGGCCGCCAAGGCGGTGCCCGCGGCGCAGTTCAACGAGGCCCTGCACGACGAGATCGGGCGCTTCATCGCGCGCGAGCAGAATGCGCTGTTCCGCGAAGCGATTTCCGACGACTACCGCAAGCAGCTGCAGCACAAGCTCCAGCAGGACAACATGCGGCGCAAGTGGGAAACCCGGATCGCGCAGCAGCAGAAGGACGACATCGAGAAGCTCAGGCGCGAGCAGAGCCTCAAGGGCAAGCTCGACAAGGCGGTGCAGGGCGTCAAGGAATCCGCACCCTCGCTGCTCGACCGCGTGAAGGGCATCTTCCGCAAGTCCTGAGCCGCGTGCCGCGGGAACCTCCGCCGTGTGTAGGAGCGCATCTCATGCGCGACCGAGGCTTATCGCGCGCAGAGCGCGCTCCTACGAAGCCGGCTCTGTAGGAGCGCGCTCTGCGCGCGATAAGGCTCGAGGTGTCGATGCTGGGTGTGGCATTGCGCGGTCGCGCATGAGATGCGCTCCTACAAGGTGGCCCGGCCTTCGACCTCAGGACGGGTTGGATGCCGCGATCGGCATCACCCCGCGCCGCCGCGCCGCGGCGATGTCGATCAGGCGGTATTCGACGTCGCGCGGGTCGTCGAAGCGGCCGCGGGCCGCGTCCACGGTCTCGCGTCCCAGTTCGACCGCGCCCTCGAAGCTCTCCAGCGAGCGTTCCTCGTCGACGTCGCCGCCGAGGCCATCAGTGAGTCCGCGCAACTGCCCGTTGCCGTGGCGCGGCACGCTGCCGAGCCGGGTGGTCTCGAGGTAGGCGCGCTGGCGGCCGCCCGGGTCGAGGTCGAAGCCCAGCAGCATGTGCCCGGGCACCAGCACCAGGGTCGGGTTGAGGTCGATGCGGCGCAGGATCGAGGCCAGCAGCACGCTGCCGTCGACGCAGTTGGCCTGGCCGTTGTCCCAGGACTCGTCGAGGAAGCGCACGTGCTGGCTCAGCACCGCGTCGTCGACGCTGGAGGTGCGCTGGATCGCCGAGTAGCGGATGCCGCGCCGCTGCAGCACGTTCCAGATCGCGAAGACCTGGCGGTAGACCTGCCCGGGGTCGCCGCTCTGGTAGCCGTCGAAGCGGTCGACGATGCCGCTTTCCAGTGCGTCCTTGAGCACCTTCTCCACCAGCGGGTGGTCCTCGTTGACGTAGGCGGCGAACATCCACGCGAGGTCGAGCACGCCGTCGGCGTCGCGGACCGCATAGGGCACGTCGTTGATCGCGCGCACGCGCACGCGCTCGCTGCGCGTGCCGGCCGGCTCGCCGTCGCGCTCGAGGCGGAAGACCACGGTCTCGGGCGCGGGCTGGCGCAGCGCGCGCAGGCGCGCGTAGTCCCACTGCACCAGCGGGTAGAGTTCGTAGCGGCGCCCGGCCTCGGGCAGGCGCGCCTCCAGCACCGATTCGCGCGCGAGGCCGGGCAGGCTCACGGTGACGCGCACCGCTTCCCCGGCGCGGCGCGCGGTCAGGGTGACGCCGACCACGCCATGGGCGTCGCCGATCACGCCACGCGCCGTGGCATCGGCCTCCGACGCCATGGTCGCGGTGGCCACCACCAGCGAGGGGAACAGTTGCCCGCGCGGGCTGACCATGGCGGTCCAGTCGCTGGCATCGACGGCATCGGCCACCGCCGCCGGCGCCCACGGTGCGAGGCACGGCAGCAGGAACGCAAGCCACAATCGCTTCGACAAGGCCAGGCGCGCCGTGAACGCCGCGGGTGGCGGCACACGCAGCGGATTCTAGGGCCTGAGCCTGAACCGCCGCCCGCCGCCGCCGGCGTTGCCGGACGCGCGCCGCGTCCGCATAATCGGCACCCTGCGCGGGTGTAGTTCAATGGTAGAACTGCAGCTTCCCAAGCTGCTAACGTGGGTTCGATTCCCATCACCCGCTCCAGTCCACGCCGCGCCGCGCAATCGCGCCGCGCCGCGTCCATCCCGCACCATGCGCGCAAGGCCTGCGGTCGGGCGTCCGGGGTGGATCCATGAAAGTGCACTACTGCAGCCGGATGGTGGCCGAAGCCGGGAGCTACTCGCCGAGCGCGGGCAAGCCGGCCGCGGTGGTGGCGTCGTGGCGGCGCCTGTATCCCGCGCTCGAGTTCGTCGCGCCCGAACCGCTGACGGCGGCGCAGCTGGCGCTGGCGCACGATCGCGATTACGTCGACGGCGTGCTCGCGCTGCGCCTGCCCAACGGCTTCGGCAACTGCCTGCCGGGGGTCGCCGCCAGCCTGCCGTACACCAGCGGGGCGATGGTGGCCGCCGCGCGCGAAGCGCTGGCGAGCCGCGCGGTGGGGATCGCCCCGGTGTCGGGCTTCCACCACGCCTGTTGGGACGAGGGCGGCGGCTACTGCACCTTCAATGGCCTGGTCGTCGCCGCGCAGGTGCTGCGGCAGGAATGTGTGGTCGGGCGGGTGGGCATCCTCGACGCCGACCACCACTACGGCAACGGCACCGCCGACATCATCCGGCGCCTGTCGCTGGACTGGATCGAGCACGTGACCCTGGGCGCCGAGTACACCGAGCCAGGCGATGCCGCGCGCTTCTTCCGCGACCTGCCCGGCATCCTGGCCCGCTTCCGCGGCTGCGACCTGCTGCTGTACCAGGCGGGCGCCGATCCTCACCTCGACGATCCGCTCGGCGGCTGGCTCGACGACCAGCAACTGCGCCAGCGCGACCGGCGCGTGTTCGACCATGCCCGCGCGGCCGGCCTGCCGGTCGCGTGGAATCTCGCCGGTGGCTACCAGCAGCCGCTGCGCAAGGTGCTCGACATCCACGACCACACCCTGCGCGAGTGCATGGCGGTGTTCGAGGCCGGCGCCGCGAGCGCCTGATCCGCGCCACCTGCCCGAAGGGGATGCGCGGCCCTTGATCCGCCGCCGGCTTTGACTTCAAATGCAGGCGCATCCGTCGGCTCGGGGGTCCAGTGGGCCGCACAGGGGAAAGCGTCGATCGAGTCCTGGTGGGCTGGCGCGAGTGGCTCGCGCTGCCGGATCTCGGCGTGGCCGCGATCAAGGCCAAGATCGATACCGGCGCGCGCACTTCGGCGCTGCACGTCGACCGCATCGAGACCTTCGAGCGCGAGGGCCGGCGCTGGGTGCGCTTCGCGATCGAGCCCAGTTCGCGCCGCCACAAGACGCCGCTGGTTTGCGAGGCGCCGATCGTGGACGAGCGCCTGGTGACGGATTCGGGCGGGGACCGCGCGGTGCGGCCCTTCATCCGCACGCTGGTCGCGATCGGCAGCGAGGTCTGGGGCGTTGAAATAAACCTGACAGACCGGCGTTCCATGCTGTTCCCGATGCTGCTGGGCCGGACCGCGATGCGCGGCCGGTTGCGGGTCGATCCCGAGCTCTCCTTCGTGCTCGGGCGCCCGCGGCGGCGCAAGAAGAAGAGGCGGGCTGCATGAAGATCGCGATCCTGTCGCGCAACTCGAAGCTGTACTCGACCCGGCGCCTGGTGGAGGCGGCGCGCGAGCGCGGCCACCGCGTGCGCGTGCTCGATCCCCTGCGCTGCTACATGCGCATCGTGCCCAGCACGCTGGCGATCCACTACAAGGGCAAGCTGCTGGCGGGCTTCGACGCGGTGATCCCGCGCATCGGCGCCTCGATCACCTTCTACGGCACGGCGGTGGCGCGCCAGTTCGAGATGATGGGCACCTTCGTGTTGAACCGCTCGGATTCGATCCTGCGCGCGCGCGACAAGCTGCGCTGCATGCAGCTGCTGGCCGAGCAGGGCATTGGCCTGCCCAAGACCGTGTTCGGCGACAACCCCGACGACACCGGGGACCTCATGAACCTGCTGGGCAAGCCGCCGCACGTGATCAAGCTGGTGGAGGGCACCCAGGGCACCGGCGTGGTGCTGGCCGAGAAGCCCTCGGCCTCGCGCAGCGTGATCGAGGCATTCCGCGGCCTGTACGCCAATTTCCTCGTCCAGGAGTTCGTGGCCGAGGCGCGCGGCGCCGACATCCGCTGCTTCGTGGTCGGCGGAAAGGTCGTGGCGGCGATGAAGCGCCAGGCGCTGGCGGGCGAGTTCCGTTCCAACCTGCATCGCGGCGGCAGCGCCGAGATGGTGCGCCTCACGCCGGCCGAGACCGACACCGCGCTGCGCGCGGCGGCGGTGATGGGCCTGGCGGTGGCCGGCGTCGACCTGCTGCGCAGCAAGCGCGGGCCGCTGGTGCTCGAGGTCAACTCCTCGCCCGGGCTGGAAGGCATCGAGGGCGCGACCGGGGTCGACGTGGCGGCGGCGATCGTCGAGTACGTCGAGGGCCGCGTGCGGCGGCGCAAGCAGAGCCTCAAGCGGCGCGCCGCCGGCCACGGTTGAGCGTGGGCGGGTCGCCGGGCCCGGGCGATCCCGTGACGTGGATGCCGCGGTCGCGCATGAGATGCGCTCCTGCAGTGCCGCGCGACCCTGTCGGAGCGCATCTCATGCGCGACCGCGGCGCAACGGCACGGCACCCCATTCCCGCCCGCGGCCTGTTGACCTACGAAACGATTCGTGGTTATCTACGAACGGCATCGTAATTGGATGCCTGCCGGCGTCCCCCCAAGGCCGGCACGGCGCCGCCGGATGAGCGCGACGAACGGCTCCGGCGGCGTGTCAGGTGCACGCAGCAACGGCGCACCGCCGCGGTAGCCAGCCCATCCCCCGGGCGCCGCGGCGGCCAAAGGCGGGGTCGGCGGCCATGGACGGTCCGCCGCCCCGCAGCGTCCCCCGGCGCAACTACGACGCCCTTCGTGAGTTGTGCTAGGGTGTTGCGGCCCGGATCGGGAGGGAAGCCATGCGCCAGCGCGACAACGATCTGCCCAAGCCTACCGAGTCCGAACTCGCCATCCTCGGCGTGCTGTGGGAACACGGGCCCCGCACCGTGCGCGAAGTGCACGAAGCGCTCTATCGAGACGAGGGCGCCGGCTACACCACCGCGCTCAAGCTCCTGCAGGTCATGCACGCCAAGGGCCTCGTCGCGCGCGACGATTCGCAGCGCGCGCATGTCTACAAGGCGGTGCCGAGCAAGGAGAACACGCGCAGCCGCTTCCTGACCGACATGGTGCAGCGCGTGTTCGAGGGCTCGGCGTCGCAACTGGTGCTGCACGCGCTGGGCAACAATCCGCGCGCCTCGCGCGAGGACCTGGCGGAAATCCGCGCGCTGCTCGCGCGCCTGGAGAAATCGCGGCCATGATCGACCTGCCGCTGGCCTCGATGCTCGACTGGGTCCATGCGCTGGGCTGGACCCTGCTGCATTTCGTCTGGCAGGGCGCCGTGATCGGCATCGCCTATGCGATCGTGCGCGCCGCCACCGGCGCCTCGCGCTCGCAGGTGCGCTACGCCAGCGGCCTGGCCGCATTGGCGCTGATGGCGCTGGCGCCGGTGGTCACGCTGTGGCAGCTCGCGCCCGGCGCGGGCGCCGCGCTGGTGGCCAGCGCGGGCGAGGGCGCTTCGATGGCCGCCGTGGGCATCGGAACCGGCGGCGGCGGGAGCGGCCTCGAGCCGTGGCTGCCGACGCTGGTCGGCGCCTGGCTCGCGGGCGTCTGCCTGGTCAGCCTGCGCACCTGCCGCCAGTACTGGCTGCTGCGCAACCTGGTGCGGCGCGAGGCCGAGCCGTTGCGCGAGTGGGAGCCGCTGCTGCGTGACCTGGCGCAACGCTTCAACGTGTCGCGACCGGTGCGCCTGGTGCGTTCGGCGATCGTGCAGACCCCGAGCCTGATCGGCTGGATCGCGCCGGTGATCGTGCTGCCGGCCAGCGTCCTGGTCGGGCTCACGCCGCGGCAGATCGAACTGGTGATCGCGCACGAGCTCGGCCATGTGCGGCGCTGGGACTACGCGGTCAACCTGCTGCAGATCGCGCTCGAAAGCGTGCTCTTCTACCACCCGGTGGTGCACTGGATCTCGCGCGACGTGCGCCACGAGCGCGAAGCCTGCTGCGACGACCTGGTGCTGCGCCTGGGCGCCGATCCGGTCGACTATGCGCACACGCTGGCCTCGCTCGAGGATCTGCGCGGCGTGACCCATGCGCCGGCGGTGGCCGCCTCGGGCGGCTTCCTGCTGGGTCGCATCCGCCGCATCGTCGGCGCTTCCGCGGAGCCGGCATTTTCGGCCCCGCTGTCCGGCGGCCAGGGCTTCCTGCTGGTCACGCTGGCACTGGCGGCCGCGATGGCGATCAAGCCGGTGGCGCGCGATGTCTATGCACGCGTGACCGGCACCGTGGCCCCGGATGCCGGGGCGTCGATCGACGCCACCGCTTCCGGCGCCGTCGCCGAGAGCGCGGCCGCGTTGCTGGCCCGGGTCGCGTCCGGGCCGGCTCCCGCGGCGCCGCCGCAGCGGTCGCTGGCCGAATCGGCGCCGCCTGCGCCGATGGATGGCGGCTCCGCGACGCCGTCGGCCACCGCCGCCATCGAGGCGCCCATGCCCCGTGTCGCCACCCTGCCGGTGCCTGCGCTGGCGCCCGACGCACCGCGCCTGGCGTCGCGCGCGGCTGCCGCCGACCTGCGCTTCAACCCGCCGTCGTTGCCGCGCCTGCAACTGGTGCCGCCGCGCCCGGGCGCGCGCGAAACCGCGGCGCCGGTATACCCGCGCCGCGCCGCGCTGGCCGGCATCGAGGGCCACGTCACCTTGTCGTTCTCGGTCGACCGCAGCGGCCGCGCGAAGGAGATCCGCGTGGTCAGCGCCACCGAGCCGGGCTGGTTCGAGGTGTCGGCGATCGTGGCCCTGCGCGCGTGGCGCTTCGACCCCGGCAATGCCGGCGAGCGCTACAACCAGACCTTCGATTTCGCGCTGACGCTCGACGCGATCCCCGAGGAGCAGGCCCAGGGCTGCGGGCAGTCGCTGGGCTCGCGTATCTGCCGGCGCGTGCCGGCGGGCGTCGACGGCGACTTCAGCACGTCCCGGGTCGAGGTCATCACCGATCCGAAGACCATGCTGCTGGCGGCCGGAAACCACGCCAGCCGGCCCAATCGCTAGGGCGGGCCACTTCCGGCGCGGCCTCGGCACGCGCGCGTGGACGGGAATCCCGGGGCGGCGATGCCCCGGGGCGGCGCGCGTGCAGGGCGCACGATTCGCGGCCATCCCGGACTTTCGTGCTGGCGCGGGCCCCCGTTAACGATTCCGTCAAGCGCGGTTAACGTCTTCTTAATCGCCCAGCGCCCAGAATGCGCCCTACGTAAGTTCTGCTCGACACTCCTAACGTCAGGTTCGGTGACAGGCAGATTACGGTAATCGGGGCAGTAGCTTGGGCCCAAGCGAGGCGCGTTCCCCCAATGGCGCCTCCTTGGGCCATATTTTTTTGGGCGCGTGTCGCGCGCCGTTCCGCCGCCGCCCGCCTCGCGCCTGCCCTCCGTCCCGGAGCGGCCGCGTGCCCAAACCCTCCGCTCCCGATATCCTCTCCCCCATGCATATCCTCGTCATCGAAGACAATCCCGACATCGCGGCCAATATCGGCGACTTCCTGGCCGACAAGGGCCACATCGTCGACTTCGCCGGCGACGGCGTGACCGGCCTGCACCTGGCGGTGGTGGAGGACTTCGAGGCGATCGTGCTCGACCTCACCCTGCCGGGCATGGACGGCCTCGAGGTCTGCCGCAAGCTGCGCCAGGACGCGCGCAAGCAGACCCCGGTGCTGATGCTGACCGCGCGCGACGCGCTCGAGCAGAAGCTCTCGGGCTTCGATTCCGGCGCCGACGACTACATGGTCAAGCCCTTCGCGCTGCAGGAACTCGAGGCGCGGCTGCAGGTGCTGGCGCGGCGCAACCGCGGCCCGCAGACCCGCATCCTCAAGGTCTCCGACCTCGAGTACAACCTCGACACCCTGGTGGTGGCGCGGCAGGGCAAGATCCTGCAGCTCAATCCCACCGGCCTCAAGCTCCTGCAGTGCCTGATGGAATCCTCGCCCTCGGTGGTCACGCGGCGCGAGTTGGAGATGCGCGTGTGGGGCGAGGAACTGCCCGATTCGGACTCACTGCGCGTGCACATCCACGGCCTGCGCGCGGCGATCGACAAGCCCTTCGGCAAGCCGCTGATCCACACGCGGCACGGCATCGGCTACTGCCTGGTCGATCCGGATGCAGTACAGACGTCGACTTAGAAGCCGGATCATCCTCTCGTTCCTGCTGTTCGGCATCGGGCTGACCGGCCTGTTCGCCGGCATCACGCTGGTGATGCGCGAACTGCTCGAAGAGGAACTGATCGTCACCACGCTGCGCCGCGAGGTCGACAACTTCGTCGATTTCAAGCGCGCCAATCCCGACCCCGACGCGCTGTTCAAGTTCTCGACCCGGATCGAGGCCGAGGTCTATGGCCGCTCGAAGTTCGCCAACGTGCCCTTCGACCGCCGCGGCTTCGAGACCGGGGTCTACGACATCCGCGAGCAGGACGAGGACGGCAACCTGCGCGACTACAAGCTCGCGGTGCGCAAGTCCGACGACATCTGGGGTTTCCTCAAGTACGACGTCACGGCGCAGCGCCGCACGCAGAGCCTGCTGGGCTGGGGCCTGGCGGTGGTGGTGGCGGCGTTCTCGCTGCTGAGCCTGCTGGTCGCGGTCTGGCTCTCGACCCGGGTCCTGCGCCCGGTCACCGACCTGGTCGACCGGGTCAAGCATTTCGAGCGCAGCGGCCGGCCGGTGCCGCTGGCGCCGCATTTCGCCGACGACGAGGTCGGCCAGCTCGCCGCTGCCCTCGACGACTACTCGGGCCGCCTCACCGCCGTGGTCGAGCGCGACCGCGAGTTCAACGCCGACGTCAGCCACGAGTTGCGCACGCCGCTGGCGGTGATCCGCGGCGCCACCGAACTGCTGCTCGCGCAGGAGGACCTGCCCGACAAGACCCGCGAGCGCATCCGTCGCATCGACCGCGCGGCGCGCCAGTCCTCGGAACTGACCCAGGCCCTGCTGCTGCTCTCGCGCAGCGAGCGCCAGGCGCCCACCGACGGCGAGACCAGCGACGTCGGCCAGGTGGTGGAGCAGGTGATCGACACCTACCGGCCGCTGCTGGGCAACAAGCCGGTCGAGGTGAAGATCGGCGGCGACGCCGACATCCACGTCGACGCGCCGGCCGCGGTGGTCGCGGTCGCGCTGGGCAACCTCATCGGCAACGCGTTCAAGTACACCCCCGCGGGCACGGTGACGGTGCGCATCGAGCGCAGCCGCGTGGTGGTCGAGGACACCGGTCCCGGGATCAAGGCCGAGGACGCGACGCGCCTGTTCGAGCGCGGCGTGCGCGGCGAGGGCGTGGTCGGCAAGGGCGCCGGCCTCGGCCTCGCAATCGTGCGCCGCCTGTGCGAACTCTACGGCTGGGAAGTCAGCCTCGCGCCGCGCGCCGACGGTGGCGCGATGGCGGTGCTCGATTTCCGCGCCGATTCCGCCACGAGCGGCCCACCGCCTTTGTAGGAGCGCATCTCATGCGCGACCGCGGACTCACGGACTGCGGCGACTCGCGCGTCCGCGGTCGCGCATGAGATGCGCTCCTACAGCGGCAACGGACCCTAGACCGGCTCCAGCCACCCGCGCGTATCGGGCGTGCGCCCGGTGAACAGGCCGAAGAAGGCTTCCTGGATCCGCCCGGTGACCGGGCCGGGCTTGCCGGCGCCGACCGGCTTGCCGTCGACCGAGCGGATCGGGGTGATCTCCGCCGCGGTGCCGCACATGAACACCTCGTCGGCGAAGTACAGGTACTCGCGCGGCAACTGCCGTTCCACGACCTTGATGCCGGCGTCGGCGGCGAGGGTCATCACGGTGTGGCGGGTGATGCCGTGCAGGATCGCGGCGCTCACCGGCGTGGTGTGCAATTCGCCGTCGAAGACCAGGAACAGGTTCTCGCCGGCGCCTTCGCTGATCAGCCCGTTGCTGTCCAGCGCGATGCCCTCGCCGAAGCCCAGGCGGCGCGCCTCGCGCGCGATGAGCTGGCCGGAGAGGTAATTTCCGCCGGCCTTGGCCCCGGCCGGGATGGTGTTGGGCGCCATGCGGTTCCAGCTCGACACGCAGGCATCGATGCCCTGTTCGAGCACGCCGGCGCCGAGGTAGGCGCCCATCTCCCAGGCCGCCACCGCGACGTCGGTGGGCGTGTCGGCGGAAAGGCCGAACCCACCCAGGCCGCGGAATGCGACTGGCCGCAGGTAGGCCTTGCCGAGCCCGTTGGCCTTGATCACCTCGCGCGCGGCGGCGTTGAGCTGCGCCAGCGTGTAGGGAATGACGATGTCGTAGACCTTGGCCGACAGGTAAAGGCGCTTCATGTGGTCGGTGAGGCGGAAGATCGCCGCGCCGCCCGGGGTTTCGTAGGCGCGGATGCCCTCGAAGACCGAGGAGCCGTAGTGCAGCGCGTGCGCCATCACGTGCGTGGTGCCCTCGGCCCAGGCCTTGATCCGCCCGTTGTGCCAGATCCACGCCGGGTACTGCTGCGCCATGTCGTCGTCCTCCGTCCTGGCCCGGGATGATATCGCCTCGCGTGCCGGCCGGCGCCCGCGGTCGCGGCGTCGCGGTCAGGCGCCGGGCGCGGGATCGGCGCGGAACGCGACCACGTGCTCGAGGTCGAGCCGGATCCCGATCGCCTCGCCCAGCGCGAAATCCTGGTGCGAGGGCAGCAGTGATTGCAGTTCGCTGCCACCCGCGGTGCGCAGCGTGTAGAGGAACTCGGCGCCGCGGAAGGCCTTGCGGGTGACCACGGCGCGCAGGCGCGAGCCCTCGTCGTGCACGATGTCGTCGGGGCGCAGCAGGATCTCCACGGCCACGCCGGCCGGGATCGCGCGATCCCGGCCCTGCAACTCGCCGAGTTCGCAGTCGAGGCGGCCGTCGCCCAGGCTGTTTCCCCGCAGCAGCACGCCCTCGCCGACGAAGCGGGCGACGAAACGATTGCAAGGCTGGTGGTACACGCCGTAGGGCGTGGTCCATTGCAGCAGGCGTCCCGCGCGCATCACGCCGACCCGGTCGGCCATCGTGAACGCCTCCGCCTGCGAGTGCGTGACCAGCAGCGTCGTGGTCCCGGTGCGCAGCAGGACCTCGCGCACCTCGAAGCCCAGGCGCTCGCGCAGCGCGGGATCGAGGCTGGCGAAGGGTTCGTCCAGCAGCAGCAGCCGTGGACGCGGCGCCAGTGCCCGCGCCAGCGCCACGCGCTGCTGCATGCCGCCGGACAAGGCGTGCGGAAACTGCCGCGCGCTGTCGCCCAGCCCCATCAGGGCCAGCAGCTCGCGCACCCGCGCGTCGCGCTCCGCGGCCGGCATGCGCGCGAGGCCGAAGCCGACGTTGCCGGCGACGTCCAGGTGCGGCAGCAGCCCCAGGTCCTGGAACACCATGCCGATGCCGCGGCGCTCGACCGCGACGTGGCGCGTCGGCGTGGAGAGGTTGACGCCGTCGGCGACGATCGCGCCCCGCGCCAGCGGCTCGAGCCCGCAGATCGCGCGCAGCAGCGTGGTCTTGCCGCAGCCCGAAGGCCCGAGCAGGCAGCCGATGGTGCCGGGTTCGAGCGTGAAGTCCACGCCCTCGACCACGGTCCGGTCGCCGTAGGCCACGCTGACGTCCTGCAATTCAAGCTTCATCGCGCGACCGCCGTTCCAGCCACCACACCGGCAGGATCCCGGCCACCCCGATCGCCAGCGCCGGCACCGCGGCGTCGGCCCACTGGCCTTCGCTGGTCAGCTCGAACAGGCGGGTGGCCAGCGTGTCCCAACCGAAGGGCCGCATCATCAAGGTGATCGGCATTTCCTTGATCGTGTCGACGAACACCAGCAGCGCGCCGGTCACCAGGCCCCCGCGCAGCAAGGGCGCATAGACCGCCGTTGCCAGGCGCGCCGGACCGGCGCCGAGGGTGCGCGCGGATTCCGTCACCGCCGGCCGCACCCGCGCCAGCGCGCTGCCGACCGTGGCTTGCGCCACGGCCGTGAAGCGCACGCCATAGGCGACCAGGAGCAGGGCGAGGCCGCCATGCAGCACGACGTCGATCCCGGTCGCGTCGGCCAGCCGGTTGGACAGGCCCATGATCGGGACGTACAGGCCGACCGCGAGCAATGCGCCCGGCAGGCCGTAGCCCAGCCCGGCCAGGCGTTGCGCGGTCGCGGTGGCCGCGCCCGGCCGCTCGCGCGCCGCGAATTCGATCGCCAGTGCCGCGGCCACGGTCAGCAGCGCGGCGGCGACCCCCAGCAGCGCGGAATCGAGCGCGTACACCAGCCAGCGCGAGTCGAGTTGCGCCAGCCGCGGCAACGCGCTCCAGGCCAGGCGCGCAACCGGCACGACCAGGGCGCAAGCCAGCACCAGGCCGCAGAATCCGCTGGCCACGATCCCGCTCCGACCCAGCGCGATGCGGGCGACCGGCGCCGCGCCCACCGCGGTGTAGCGCCGCGGCGCGCGCCAACGCGCCTCCGCGACCGCGATCGCCAGCACGCACAGCAGCAGCACCCCGCCGATGCGCAGCGCGGCGTCGACCGACTGCAGGCCGAACCAGGCCTTGTAGATCGCCGTGGTCAGGGTGTCGTGGTTGAACGCGGCCGCGGTGCCGAAATCGGCCAGGGTCTCCATCGCCACCAGCAGCGTGCCCGCGACGATCGCGGGCCGCGCCAGCGGCAGCGCCGCGCGGCGGAAGGCCTGCCACGGGCCGAGCCCGAGCACGCGCGCCGCCTCCATGGCGCGGCCGCCCTGGCGGGCGAAGGCTTCGCGCGCGACCAGGTAGACATAGGGATACAGCGACAGCGTCAGCGTGAGGATGATCCCGCCGCGCGAACGGAACTCGAACCAGGCGCCGATGCCGAGCGCCTGCGCGAGGCGCGCCACCGGGCCCGCGGTGTCGAACAGTCCGATCAGCGCCACCGCCATCACGTAGCCCGGCAGGACCAGCGGCAGCAGCAGGGCCCAGGCATAGAAGCGCCGGCCCGGGAATTCGGTCAGCGCGACCAGCGCGGCCAGCGCGGTGCCGAGCAGCGCGGCGCCGGTCGACACGCCCAGCACCAGCCACGCCGACTGCGCGCCGGCGCGCGGCAGCACGTGGCGCGCAAGGTGCGCCACCGTATCGGGATCGGGCTGCGTCCAGGCCCATGCCGTGGCGAGCAGCGGCACCAGGGTGGGCGCGCACAGGCCCAGCGCGAGCAGCGGCAGCAGCGAGGGTCGCGCCGCCGCTGCCGCGGGAAGGCGCTCAGCGATAGCCGGCACGATCCATCAGCTTGACCGCCGCGGCCTGCAAGCGGCCCGCCTCGGCGACGTTGATGGTGTCCTGGCGGAAGGGCCCCCATGCGGCGACCTGCGGATCCACCGCGACCGCGGGATTGGCCGGGAATTCGAGGTTGAGCCCGGCGAACATCTCCTGCGCGGCGTCCGTCGACAGCCATTCGAGGAAGCGGCGTGCCTCCGCCGGCTCCTTCGCATGCGTGGTCACGCCGGCGCCTGATACGTTGACGTGGACGCCGCGCTCGCCCGGGCCCTGGTCGGGCCAGAAGATCGCCACCGGCAGCTTCGCGTCGGCGCGCTGCTGGCGCCCGAAATAGTAGGTATTGACGATGCCGACCGCGCAGCGTCCGCTGGCGACCGCGAGGATGACTTCATCGTCGCTGGCGAAGGGTTCGGCAGCGAGGTTCGCGACCCAGCCGCGCACGATCGCCTCGGCGCGCTCCTCGCCCAGCGCGGCGATGAAGGCGGCGACCAGCGACTGGTTGTAGACCTTCTGCGAGGTGCGCAGGCACAGCTTGCCCTTCCAGGCCGGCTCGGCCAGCGCGGCATAGGTCGACAGTCCGGCCGGCTTGGTCGTCGCGGTGTTGTAGACCAGCGTGCGCGCGCGAACCGAGATGCCATACCAGCGGCCCCGGGGGTCGCGCAGGTGGGCCGGGATGTTGGCGTCCAGGGTCGGCGACTCGACCGCCGCCAGCAAGCCGGCTTCGGCCGCCTGCCACAGGTTGCCGGCATCTACGGTGACCAGGAGGTCGGCCGGGGTCCGCTTGCCCTCGGCCTGCAGGCGCGCCAGCAACGGGCCCTCCTTGTCGGTGAGGAATCGCACCGTGGTGCCGGTCTCCTGCGTGTAGCGGTCGAACACCGGCTTGATCAACTGTTCGTTGCGCGCGGTGTAGACGGTGAGCTCGACGCCCCAGGCGGGGGCGGCGAGCAGCAGCAGGGCGAGGATTCCGCAGCGACTGGGCGACATGGGCCATCCTTGAAGATGAGAACTATTCTCATTATCGCAAGGCAGGGGCCCCGCTGCAATCCGCAGCGGTGTCAGGGAAGGCGGTCCCGCTCAGGCGACGCGTTCGAGCAGGGCCACGGTGGCCTTGGCGCGGTTGAGCGTGTAGACGTGCAAGGACGGCGCGCCGCCCGCGACCAGCCTGCGGCACATGCTGGCGACGACGTCGGCGCCGAATTCGCCGATGCCCTGCACGTCGTCCGCATACGCCGCCAGGCGCTTGGCGATCCAGCGCGGGATCTCGGCGCCGCAGGATTCGGAGAAGCGCCGCAGCTGCGCGTAGTTCGAGATCGGCATGATGCCGGGCACGATCGGCACCGTGATGCCGGCGCGGCGCGCGTCGTCGACGAAGCGGAAGTAGGCGTCGGGATTGAAGAAGTACTGGGTGATCGCGCCGTCGGCGCCGGCCTCGACCTTGCGCTTGAAATTCTCGAGGTCGGCGCGCGCGTCGTCCGCCTGCGGGTGCACCTCGGGATAGCAGGCGACCTCGATCCGGAATGCGCCGTCGGCCTGCTCGCGCACGAAGCGCACCAGGTCGCTGGCGTAGCGGAAGTCGCCCGAGGTCGCCATGCCCGAGGGCATGTCGCCGCGCAAGGCGACGATGCGGCGCACGCCGGCGGCAACGTAACGGTCGAGCAGGTCCTTGATCTCGGCGCGCGTGCCGCCCATGCACGACAGGTGCGGCGCCGCATCGTAGCCATGCACGTCGCGCAGGCGCGCGATGGTCTCGGGCGTGTACGAGAGCGTGGACCCGCCGGCGCCGAAGGTCACCGAAACGTACTCGGGCTTCCAGCGCCGGAGCTGGGTCGCCGCGCGCTCGAGCTGCTCGCGCTGCTCGTCGGTCTTGGGCGGGAAGAACTCGAAGCTGATCGGCGGCATCGGCGGATTCGGCGGCTGGACCGCGGCCAGTATATCTCTTTGTCGCGATAGAAGGATGGCTGGCGGGACCGGCGCTTGACGGGTCGTCCGCGCTTGCGCATCGTCGCCGCTGCGCCGCGGGGAGTCCCATGCCCGAGTTCCAGCCAGCCGACGAATCCGATGCGGCGACGACGCCCGCTGCCGGCGACGCCTTGTTCGCCCTCGCGCTGGAGGCCACCGAGACGCGCCAGCGCGCGCGCCTGGGGGGCTGGTTCTACCTCGGCGGCTGGGTGCTGGTGTGCGTCGCCGCGGGCTTCGGCGGCGCGGTCGCCTGGGCGGTAGGCGCCGCGATGGCGGCCCTGGCCGTGGCGCGCTACCTGCTGCCCGCGGCGGGCGACGACACGCTGGATGGCCTGCAGCGCGCCCTGCACTGGTCGTGGGCGGTGGCGCTGTCGTCCGCGGCCTTGTGGGGCGTGGTCGCCGTGGTGGTGGCGACCGATGCGCGCTTCGAGGCGGCGCGGCCGATCGCGCTGTTCGCCACCGTGGCGTATGCCACCGCCTTCGCGCATTCCTTCCCGATGCGGCGCGGCTTGTCGCTGCTGGCGATCGCGCTGATCTACCTGCCCAGCATGGCGGCGTTCGCCAGCACCGACCGCATCGCGCTCGCCACCGCAATGGGGGTCTACCTCCTGTACGTGGTGCTGGCGCTGCTGCGCAGCCACCTCGAGTACCGCCAGCGCCTCGCGCTCGACGCGGAACTGCGCCACCAGCGCGACCGCTACGAACTGCAGAGCCGGCGCGACGGCCTGAC
>Ga0209477_1000534_pt1 | contig 23676 bp, 24 predicted proteins | sample KloWWTupernatant_FD_187180 | JGI IMG/M metagenome (GOLD analysis project Ga0209477, IMG submission 187180) | Active sludge microbial communities from Klosterneuburg, Austria, studying microevolution and ecology of nitrifiers - Klosterneuburg... | ecosystem: Engineered > WWTP > Aerobic digester >... | reverse complement strand
CGGGAGTGTCTGAATACACGGCGTCCCTGGCGATCAATGGCCTGCAGGGAGTCGCCCCGACCACCAGAGACCTGGTGCTCACCGTAGCCGCCGATCTTGGCTACGTTCCCAATCGCCTGGCGCGCAACCTGCGCCGAAAGTCGAGCACGGACGTGGGGATTCTCACGGCCAACACCGCGAACCCGTTCTACGGAAAGCTGGTGGCTGGGATCGAGTCGGTCGTGCGACCTCGCGGCTTCCACACCCTGGTCTCGGACGCCACTGACGCAGGCGCCTACAGCACGATTCGCGAAGCCGAAGCCGTGGACGCGTTCATCCAGCGCCGGGTCGCCGCGGTGATCCTGACCTACCAGCCACAGCGGGCGCCCATGGAGAAACTCGTCTCCTGGGACCTGCCGATCGTCTTCGCGGACTGTCCGCCGCTGCCGCAATACCCGGAGCATCCGTGGGTGATGAGCGACGGACGGACGGCGAGCCGGGAAGTCGGCAACCATCTGGCCATGCACGGCTACCGCCATTGGGTCTTTCTGGGCCACGACCGCGGGTGGCCGACCCGGGTCGCCAGGCAGCAGGGATTCGCGCAGGCAGCCAAAGACGCGGGCGCGACCGTCCATGTCGTGGAGGGAGGGAACAGCGTGGCCACCGCCCGCCGGGCGATGCAGGCCTATCTCGCCTCGCCTCGCGCGGCCGGGCTGGACGCGATGTACGCGTCCAACGAACTGGTGCTAAACGGAGGCGTCCGAGCACTCAGAGCGGCCGGGTTGACCGTCGGTAGCGATGTCGGAGTGGTCGCGTTCGACGAGTTCGACTGGGCCGACGTGCTCGAGCCGACCTTCACCGTCGTGGACCAGGACATCACCTCGATCGGCGCATGCGCCGGCCAGTTGGCACTCAACTCGATTCATGGCGAGGCCGGCCCGGCACAGTCGAGTACCCCCGCACCCGTCCTGCGGATCCGTCGCTCCTGCGGGTGCAACCCGACTTTGCGGGATGACCAGAAGCGGTGATCTGGACGCGCAGATCAGCGTAGAGTTGCTCGCACATCACGTAGTGGAAAGACGACATGGCACGGACGCGGGTTGAGAGCGCTCTCACCTTGCCTTGGCGGCTGACTCGGACGCCAAGGAGCTGTCGGTGACGCTGGTTGAGATCCTCGGTTGGACGGCGACCGTGGTCGGCACGGTCCTCGCGATGCCGCAACTCGTACGACTTGCAAGAACTCGCAACATCGAGGGTCTGTCCCTGGTCGGGTGGCAGACCGCGCTCGTCCTGAACATCGCCTGGACGGTGCACGGCATCACGATCGGCCAGCTGCCGCAGATCCTCAGCAGTTCCCTTGCGCTGTTCACTACCGTGCCGATCCTCGTCCTGATGTCGCGCGAGCTCGGCCGGCGGATACTTCCGACCGTTGCGCCCAGTCTGGTCATCGCCGCAGTGATGATCTCTGTCGACCTGGGCCTGGGATCGGCTGCTTACGGCATCGTCGCGATCTTCCCCGGCATCGCGATCACCGCAGCGCAGTCGGTGGAACTCGTCCGCGCCGATCACGTGCGCGGCGTCTCGCCGGTGTCGCTCAGCCTCGGCTTCCTGAACCTCACCCTTTGGGGCGTCTGGGCTCTGCTGGTGAATGACTCGGGGACGATGATCGCTATTTCCACCACCTGGTTCGTGGCGGTGTTCAACATCAGCTGGTACGTCGCGCGGCGGTTCGGCCTGCGTCCGTTCTTCGTCCGGACGTCCCAGGCGGAACCCGAACCGGTGCTCGTGGCGGCCTGCCAGGAAGCCTAGATCCGGGCCCCGCTCACGCGTCCTGGACGCGGGGGCTCAGCTTTCGGAAGATCCAGGTTGCGGGCACGACATTGCCGGTAGCCACGTATTCCACTGCGTCCGGATGGAACAGCGTGTGGTCGAGTACATCCATCGCGGCGTCGTGACCGGCCACCACGATCTCATCGCCGGGCCGCAGCAGCAGGTCGTCCGGCGGGGCGAAGACGTCCTCGGCTCCGCGGGTCAGGATCAACGGCACCAGCGCGATCGGCTGTTCGCGGTGGTCGGGATCGCGTAGCAGGTCGCCCAGCTTCAGCTCGTGATGACTCAGCCACTTCATCGCACCCGGCGCGTGCGCGAGGTCGAGGACGAACCTGCGGCTGATCGGGGAACCCTCTCCCTGACGGTTGACCAGCCGGTCCAGCAGTGCCCGCGCCCAGTCCTCGTCCTGATTGAACGCGAACCGGAAGAACTCCCAGAAGTCGGGTGCGATCACCCTCGCCAGAGCTTCTTCCGCCGTCAGCCGAGCCGGAATGAACACGCTGTCTGGTGCGAAGGCCGTCAGCAGGGGCACCAGCCCCTCCGAACTCGCTCGCACCGAGAGAAAGACTTCGGGATTGGCCAGGCGTGCCCGCGCAGCCAGTGCCAGGTTCCCGTTCTCATCGGACGCGCCCGCGACCAGCCCGACCACCGAGTCCAGATCCGGCAGCGGCGCGTCCGGTTGGACAAGCTCAACGGCGATCCCGGCCTCCCGCAGGTCCGTGGCGATCTCGCTGCCGAAATGGTCGTCGGACGCCACCACCCAGCGGCCGGACGGCACGGCCCCACGGCGCGGTTCCAGCGGCGTGTCGTACGGGGCCAGCAGCCAGGTCACCAAGCGATAGGTGGTCGGACGCTGCAATCGCAGGATCAGGTACTCCCCGAAGCGGTCGTACGGGTTGATCACCCCGTCCGCACCGAAGTCGTGCATGGACGCGGCGATCGCAGGGTCGTTGGCCCGCGCGTAGACCGGCACCTCGGGACGCAGCAGCTGCACCGCCATCACCGCGGCCAGGTTCACTGAATCGTCGTGGGTCATCGCCAGCACGCCTTCGCAATGGCTGTGGCCGAGGCCGGCCAGCGTCAGCGTCCGCGGGTCTCGGATGTCACCGTCGATGCCCGGCACGTCGATCGACAGTTTGCCCCCGGTGAGCTGGTCTAGCGCGTGCGCGTCCTGGTCGACGATGACCAGGCGACGGCCCTGCGCGTCCAGCGTCTCGGCGATCTTCTGGCCCATCTGGCCGTACCCGGCGATGATCAGGAACGGCTCACGCAGCAGTCGCACCTGGCGGGCGATCCGCTGCAGTCGCACTGCGTCCTGGAAAGCACGGTCGCCGAACAGGCCGAACAGCGACCCCAAGGTGAACGCCCAGACCACCACCGAGCTGTAGATGGAAAACGTCACCCACATGCGCTGGGCGAGCGAGAACTCGTAGGGCAGCTCACCGAAGCCGATCGTGGTCGCCGTGTAGCTCATCACGTAGAACGCGTCGAAGATCGTCAGGTGGTGCGGTGCGCCGGACGCGTCCGTGCCAGGCATCAGCGTGAGCCCGAAGACGTCCACGGCGAAGACGATCAGCAGCAGCACGAGCGGAGAGCGCAGTCTTCGCATCAGGATGAAGATCGCGTCCGTGGACGCGGAAGCGCCCGGCAGCGGGACTACCACCTGCCGCAGTTCCGCTCGGGGCGGTCCGGCCCGGACGCCCGCGCGCTCGGGCATGGTCAGGCCCGCCGCCGGAAGTTGGCGGTTTCGATGACCATGAGCACCACCGAGACGATGTTCGCCAGCAGAGCCCCCAGGGCCAGTGACACCACGCCGCTCATGGCTTGTTCGCCCACCTGGGACGGTGCAACACCCATGCCCTGGGTCTCCCAGATCCAGGTGCCCGCCGCCAGAATCAGTTGGATCGATGCGACCAGGCTGGAGGCGAGGTGCACTGCGCCCATCTGGGTGCGGTCGCCGAGCTTGAGCACGGTCGCGATCACATTCACCACCACCGCCGCGTACAACTCGAGCGCGTTGTGATGCAGCGGATTGGCGATGTCGCCGGTGACATACCCGAAGTTCAGCGTGGCAGCCAACAGTACGAAGAAGCCGAAAATCACCTTCTCGGAGTTCATGCGATCACAGTAGCCATGCCGCCGCCCTTCAACGCGGAGAAGAAGGCGACGGTTCGGTGTGAACAAACGTGAACGAACGGGGACGGTTCCTTTTCGTTCAGCTTTTCCACAGAACCGGACGATTCGGCGCGCGACTGTGGACAACTTGAACGAAGAGGAACCGTCCCCGTTCGTTCAGGCCGGCGGGCAAGCCGATAGCATGCGGACGTGTCCAAGCTCGTCCTCACCGTTGTCGGCGACGATCGCGCCGGCCTGGTCGCCGCCCTCGCCGAAGTTGTGTCCGCGCACGGCGGCAACTGGGAGGAAAGCCAGCTGGCCGAGCTGGCCGGCACGTTCGCCGGGATCGTGGTGGTCTCGGTGCCGGACGACGCGGTGGTCGCCTTCTCCGCTGCGCTGGGCGAACTGGACGGGCTGCTGAAGATCACCACGCACCCGGGCTCGGCGGCAGAAGTGCCGAGGCATTGGCAGGGACTCACCCTCAGCGTGCTCGGCAACGACCACCCGGGTATCATCCGCGACATTTCGGCAGCGCTCAGCCGTCACGATCTGAGCATCGAGAGCCTGACCAGCCAGACCATGGACGCGCCCATGGCCGGCGGACGGCTGTTCGAGGCCCAGGTAGTAGCGCGGGTTCCGCAGGGCGCTGACCTCGGCGAGATCCGCGCTGAACTGGAGCGACTCGCGTCCGAGATTCTCGTAGACATCGCGCTCACCGACGACTGAGCCCTGCCGAGAGCCACCCCTCCCCGCCGAGAGCCACCGGTTCGGTCGAGGGCCTGTACCTGCGTGCAGGCGAGCGACCAGAACGGTGGCTCTCGATGCGGTCAGACCGGGATCGTCCCGGACGCGGTCTCCAGGTGGGCGCGCAGGAACCACTGGAACTTCTCCAACTGACCGGTCTGACCGATCAGCAGATCCTGGGTGACCAGGTCGAGCTCCTCCACGTCCGCCATGGCCTGGCGGTTCTCGGCGATGACCCGGTCGTACTCCTTGTCGAGCGCGGTCAGGTGAGCAGGGACGGTGTCACGACCCAGTGGGTAGTCGGGCCAATCGCGGGTGGTCAGGATCGCTCCCACCGTGCCCTTCGGGGACGCGCCCAGGGCGGCGATGCGCTCGGCGACCTCGTCCGCGTCGAGGCGCACCTGGTCGACCTGCGGGTCGATCATCTCGTGGACGCCGATGAAGCTCGGACCGACCACGTTCCAGTGCACGTGCTTGAGCGTGAGGTGCAGGTCGTTGTAGCTGTTCAGGCGCTCCTGCAGGATCTTGACCACTTTGCCGGCCTTCTCCTGGGACAACCCCGGCAGGGTGAACTTGCTCTTGGCTGCGGCCATAACGGGCTCCTTCTTTCAGTGGGGGTCGCTTTCCTTGCTGGTACCCCTCGATACCAGTGGTAACCCTCCTACGTTCTCACCATCAGCGCATCTGTGGGGCGGTTTCGTCAGACGTGGTTCAGCACGGCGACCAACCAGACGCCGGCGGCGGCAAGCGCCAGCCCGAGTTCGCAGAGCATGCCCAGCCCGGTGGCCTTCAGCCCCACCAAGGCGGACGCCCATGCGGCGCTCCGGTCGCGCAGCCGCCAGTACTCGGCGGCGAAGAGTCCGAGAGGGAAGAACACCAGCAACCCGATGACCGGAATCACGAAGAATCCGATGATGCCGGCCAACCCGGCCAGCACGAGCGAACCGTTCGGCACGCCGGCCGAGCGGGTGTGGTGCGCGGTGACGAACCAGGTGATCAGCGACCCGGCGATCAGCAGCGCGGCAACCCCGGCGAACACCCACCAGCCGGTGGCGGTTCCGGTGGCGAACGCCCAGACCAGCACCGAGAGCCCGATCAGAATCGACCCGGGCAGGACGGGGATCACGATTCCCAGCAGCCCGACCACGATGGCGAGTCCTACCAGCAGCGTTAGCATCTCGTTCCTCTCCGGCCTGCGACCGTCTGCCTGAAGTGTGCCAACCGGCGCCAACCGTCCGGCTGACTAGGGTATGTCGAAGCATCGAGGGCCAGCCTGCGTGGCTGAGAGCCTGCACCACGTGCTGGCCTTCAACGTAGGCGGCTGGCCCTCGATGAACAGACCTAGCGGAGAGCCAACCCATGCTGCAGCAGACCCGTCCGATCACTGCCCCGAGTGAGGCGGCCTACGCGGCCGCCCGCCAACTCAGTGACGGGCAGGCCAAGCCGCTGGGCGCCCTCGGCGAGCTGGAGGAGTTGGGCGCTTGGGTCGCGTCCACCCAGGGCACCTGCCCGCCCAGGCCGCTGGACGACGTCCGCGTGGTGGTGTTCGCCGGTGATCACGGCATTGCGGCGGACGGGGTTTCGGCCTACCCGGCTGCGATCACGCCCGCGATGGTCTACGGCATCGCCGGTGGCCACGCCGGGGTTTCGGCGCTGGCTGCAGCCAACTCGGTAGCGGTGAGCATCTACGACATCTCGGTGGCGGTCGACTTCCCCGACCTGCCGGGCGAGATCAGTCGTTTCAAGGTGCGCCGCTCGTCCGGTGCGATCCACCTCACCGACGCACTCAGCCGCGCCGAGGCCGAACAGGCACTGGCGTTCGGCGACCAGATCGCCGCCGAGCAGGTCGCCGACGGTGCCCAGATGCTCATCGCCGGCGACCTCGGTATCGGCAACACGACCATCGCCGCTGCCCTGATCGCGGCCACGCTCGGCGTCCCAGCCGCCGCGGTGACCGGACGCGGCACCGGTATCGACGACTCGGCGCTCGTCCACAAGACCGCGCTGGTCGAAGCCGCGCTTGCCCGAGTGAGCGGACGCGCATCCGACCCGGTCGAGCGTTTAGCTGCGCTCGGCGCGGCCGACTTCGCGGTGGCTAGCGGCTTCATCGCCGGAGCCGCGCGCCGAGGCATCCCGGTGCTGCTCGACGGGGTGATCGCGGTGGCCGAAGCCCTCGTCGCCGAAGACCTGGCGCCTGGGACGAAGGCGTGGTTGCGCGCCGGCCACCGCTCCACCGAGCCCGGGCAGGCCCTCGGGCTCGACCGGCTCGGGCTCCGGCCGCTGGTCGACTTCTCCATGCGTCTGGGCGAGGGCAGCGGCGCAGTGCTGGCCGTCCCGATGGTGCGTTCGGCGGTCGCGGCGCTCACCGGCATCGCCCAGTTGGCCGACCTGACATGAACCTGGGCGCGGGGTTGCGGCTGGCGCTCGGACTCTTGACGATCATCCCCGTCCGGCCGCCGGAGAAGATCGGACGCGAGCAGGCACGGGTGGCGATGTTGGTGGCCCCGCTCGCGGTGCTGCCGGTGACCGTAGTGGCGGCCGGGTTGGGCTGGGGTGGGCTCGCGCTCGGGCTGCCCCCGGCATTGGCCGGGGTGCTGGTGGTGGGCGCTCTGGCCGTCGGCACTCGCGCGATGCACCTGGACGGCCTCGCCGACACCGTGGACGGGCTGGGCAGCGGGAAGGACGCGTCCGGGGCGCTGGAGATCATGCGGCGAGGCGACGTCGGGCCGATGGGCGCGGTGGCGCTGATCGTGGTGCTCATTGCTCAGGTGGTGGCGTCCGGGGTACTGCTTGAGCGACCGTGGGGCTGGCTGCTGCTGGCGCTGCTGCTGGCTGCTGCTCGGGGCGCGTTGGTGATGGGCTGCCTGGCCAACGTCCCAGCTGCGCGGCCGGACGGTTTGGGCGCGCTGGTGGCCGGAAGCGTGGACCGAACCACGTCGAGCCTGCACTCCGTCCTGCTGGTGGCCGCGGTACTCGCGACGAGCGTGTTCGCTGGCCAGCCGCTCTGGCAGGGGATGTTGGCGCTGGCGGTGATGGTCATGGCGACCGTATGGCTCTACGTTCGCGCGGTGGTGCGTCTAGGTGGCATCACCGGCGATGTGTTGGGCGCGGCCGTAGAGGTGGCCGCGACGGCCCTGCTGGTGGTGTCGGCCATCTCGGTCTGAACCAACCCGACCTCCGCCGAGGGCTAGCGGAATCGCCGAGGACTGCGACCCAGAGGCTAGTCGTCGACGGTTTCGCTAGCCCTCGGCGAATCTCGACGGGGTCACGAAGGGCCGGTCGGCCCCTCCCCGAGGACCAGTGCTCGTCCGGCGACCAGCAGCACGACCTGATCGCACGCGGCGGCGATCGCTTGGTTCACCCGGCCCAGATTGTCGGCGAACACGCGTCCCGATTTGTAGGGCGAGACCACACCCCAGCCGACTTCGTTGGTGACCACCACCACGTCGTGCGGGTGGTCGCGGACCGCGTCCGCCAGCGCCGCGACCTCGGTGTCGAGGCGTCCGGTGTGGATCACGGCGTCGTCCTCCCAGGCGTTCCAGGAGTCGAAGAGCCGGGTCAGCCAGGTACCGAGGCAGTCGATGAGCACTGGCCCGTCGGCCTGGTGCAACGAACCGGCCAGCTCGACAGACTCCACCGTCCGCCATGCGGCTGGCCGCCGGAGGCGGTGGGCGGCGACGCGCGCAGCCCACTCGGCGTCCACCGCGTCCGCGGGATAGCCGGGCGTGAGATAGGTGACCGGTTCGTTCGCGGAGAAGCGGCCCTCGGCGTAACTGGACTTCCCGCTGCGCACCCCGCCGGTGACCAGGACGTGAGTCATGCCCCGACCCTACCGAGTCGGCTGAGCGTCCCCCCGAGCGAACGCGACGGGGCCGGGTCCTGAACGAAAAGGGGACGGTTCCTTTTCCGTTCAGGTTGTCCACAGATGATGCCGAAACTGTCGCGTAACTGTGGAAGAGCCGAACGAGAAAGGAACCGTCCCTTTTCGTTCAGGCTAAGGTCGCCGACGTGAGCGAATCCTTCGTCTCGACCGGACACCTGGCGCCTGCCGGTGACGTCCGGCGCGCGCTCGACGAGACCTACGCGGACGTCATCGGCGATCGGAGCGGGGCGAACTCGCCGATCTACCGGGCCCTCGCGGCCGCTGATCCTGAGCAGTTCGGCCTCTGCGTGGTCGGCACCGACGGACAGGTCTTCGACTGCGGGGACGCTCTTGCGGCCTTTGCCATGATGAGTGTCGCCAAGCCCTTCACCTTCGCGCTGGTCTGCGCCCACCTCGGCGCGGAGCGAGCCCGCGACGAACTGGGCGTGAATGCCACCGGCCAGGCTTTCAACGCGGTCGACCCGGTGCTCGTCGGTTCTGGCGGACGCACGAACCCCATGGTCAACGCAGGCGCGATCGCCACCTGCAGTCGCCTTCCCGGCCCGGTCCTGGACGCCAAGTGGGACCACCTGCTCGACGGCATCTCGGCCTTCGCCGGACGCCGGCTGGCGATCGACGAGACCCTTTACGACAACGTCAGCGCGACGAACTTCCGGAACCGCGAGATCACCGCCGCACTGCATTCTCAGCACGCGCTGGCCTGCGAGCCCGACGATGCCCTGGAGCTCTACAGCCGTCAGAGTTGCCTGCTGGTCACCGCACACGATCTGGCGGTGATGGGGGCGACCCTGGCCGACGGCGGACGCAATCCGGTCACCGGCGCGCAGGTGATCCCGTCCGCGTTGTGCCACCACGTGCTGGCGGTGATGGCGACGTCCGGCATGTACGAACGATCGGGGGAGTGGCTCTACGACGTCGGCCTGCCCGCCAAGTCGGGCATCGGCGGCGGCATCGTCACGGTGTCCCCTGGCAAGGGCGGGCTCGGTTCGTTCTCGCCTCGGCTGGACGTCGCCGGCAACAGCGTCCGCGGGGTTCGTGCCGCAGCCCGCCTGGCCGCCGAATTGGGGCTGGGCCTGTTTGCGTCCCGTCCGGTCTGAGCCCCATGGACGCAGCGACGGCCCGTCCCCATGCATCGAGCGCCTGCCCTCCTCGCCGAGAGCCTCAGGTTCGGTCGAAGGCCCGTGCTTGAGCGCGGGCGAATGCCGGATCGGTGGCTCTCGGCGAGGAAGGGTGGCTCTCGAATCGGGGCGGCTCAGTACGCGCGGTCCGGGGAGGAGCTACGGGGCGAGGCGCCCGGACGCAATGCGCTTGGCGTCGGCTCGGTAGCCAGTGGCGTGATCGGCCAACTCCGGGTTGCCCAAGCGGACGGCTGCCGCCTCGCTGAAGTCGGCGAGGGCATCCAGTCGGGCCACCACGACGGCGAGTAGCTCCTCAGCGCTGCACTTGACGTCGTATGCCTCGATGAGCCGGGACAGCCGTTCAGTTCGGGCAAGGTCCGTGCCCGGTTCAAGCGGATCGCGCCAACCGGTGAGCGGCACCAGCCGGTAGGCCAGGTAGGCAAGATCCCAGAACCGAGGTCCTGGCGAGGCATAGTCGAAATCGATGACCCCGCTCAGCCGGCCATCGCTGAACACCATGTTGTAGGGCGCGAAGTCGTTGTGGCAGACCACCTCAACGGGCTCGCGTACGGGGGAGCGCCACGCGGTTGATTCCCCGACAAGGCGCACCGAGGCATCATGCAGTCGCCGCAGCAGACGGGCCGCGTCCGCCAGCACTGCATCCGACCACACCCAAGCCGGCATCGGGTCGGACGGAACCACGCCGGGCAGGTAGCTCAATCGCTCTCGACCGTCCGCGGTCAGGCCGAGCACCCGTGGGGTCTCGTCGATGCCGGCGTCCGCATAGGCCCGCAGAAGCCGATCCACGAGCGGCGTCCACTCTCCAGCGGGCCGAAGAACTTCGTCACCCAGCCGCGTGACGCTGCCCATGTTGCCGCCGGTCAGCGGGGTCTCGACCGGCTCGGCCATCCGATGGGTGATCCCGCCTCAGAAGCCCAGTTGGCGGCAGGTGGCCTGCACCTCACGGGCCGAATGCTGGAACAGGGCGATCTCGTGGGCGTCCATGGGCACCTCGAAGACCCGCTCGATGCCCTTCTCGGTCACCATGCTGGGCACGGACAGCGCGACATCGGAGACCCCGCGGTAGTCGGTCAGCACGCTGGAGAGCGGCAGGATCTTGCGCTGCTGCTTGAGGATGGCCTCGGTCAGTCGCGCCCCGGTGAGGCCGATCGCATAGTTGGTCGCGCCCTTACCCTCGATGATCGAGTAGGCGGCGTGCGTGGTGTCGTGGGCGATCTCGGCGAGGAGCTCCTCGGTGAAGACCCGGTTGCCGGCCTCGTCGCGGTATTTGCGGATCGGCACCTGGGCGATGGACGCGCTCGACCAGATCGCGAACTCGGTGTCGCCGTGCTCACCCATGATCACCGCGTGCACATTCGACTGCGCCACCCGCGCACGCTTGGCGATCGCCCAACGCAACCGCGCGGTGTCGAGCATCGTCCCGGTGGAGAACACCCGGTTCGTCGGGAGTCCGGAGACCTTCTGCGCCACCACGGTCAGCACGTCGCAGGGGTTGGTCACCAGTACGTAGATGGCGTTCGGCGACTGTTCGAGCAGCTTGGGCATGAGCTCGGACAGGATGCGGGTGTTCTCGGCGGCCAGGTCCATCCGGGTCTGGCCCGGGTCCTGGCGAGCGCCGGCGGTGATGATCACGATCGAGGAGTCCTTGACGACCTCGATGTCCGAGCCGCCGGTCACCTGTGACGTGGGGGTGTACTGCGTCCCGTGTGCGAGGTCGTGGGCCTCGGCCTCGACCTTCTTGGTGTTGATGTCGTAGAGCGCGATCTGGCGCGCCGATCCGCGGATCATGGAGGCATACGCGATGGAGGTGCCGACCGAGCCGGCTCCAACGATCGCGAGCTTGGAGGAGTTCAGGTCGGGGTATTCACTTGGCACGGCAGTCATGGTTCGAGCCTATCCGGCGTCGGCTCACCCGGATCTCGGGCCGGTCAAGCGAGTTTTGTCAGGTTATGAAGCCCGTGGATGGACGTAGTTTCCGGTCAACCCACTTTTAACAGGTTCTCGCGACCGAATCGGCGTCGATAACCTGTCGTTATTGGATTGCGTGCAGCGGCGCCTCCCAGGGAGGCCGCATAACCATCGTTTCTTGGGTTCATCCTCGACCGGCTCGGTCGACGGTAAGCAGGGAGCGCAGCAGCACGGCAAGCTGGTGCCGGCGAGACTCATCGTCGGGTTCCAAGCCGTGCAGAAGCGCCGTGATGCCGCTGTGCACGTAGACGGCGTGCAAGAGGTCGATCGCCTGGTCAAGGGGCACGCTCATACGCGCCTGTTCGCGGTCGAGCGCCTGGTTCAGAATGTCGATCAGGCGCCGGCTCACCTCGTCGTTGAGCGCAAGGATCGACTGCCGCAGCGCCGGGTTGCGAACCCCGTGAAGCCGCAGTTCCATCGAAACGACCAGGTCTTCGGTGTTGCGAGGCTGGATCGCCAGGAACACCCGCAAGGCGCTCTCGATCAGCCCTTCGACGGAATCGGACGCTCCCGGAACTGCGAGCAGTCCGCCGACGGTCTGCTCGGCGGCTGCCAGGTCGCGTGCGCATTGCCGGCTCAGGACGGCTAGACACAAGTCGTCCTTGTCGGCGAAGTTCGAGTAGAACGCACCTCGGGTGAACTCCGCGCGCTCGCAGATCTCTTCGACGCTCGCGCCCAGCACGCCCTTCGCGGCGAACAGGGAGACAGCGGCGTCCATCAGTTTCTCGCGGGTCTGTGCGCGACGAGGGGTGAGCGTGGGGGTGTTGTCCACGGTCGGCCTCCTCCCTTTTGAATACGGACCTGTATTGAATACACTACCGTATCGAGACGTTCCTGTATCGGAACGGGACGTGCCCAGATTGCAGCCGGAAGGTCGTACGTGTCCGCTTACCTCTACCGCATCGGTCGAGCCTGCTACCGCTTTCGCGGACGCGTGGTGCTGGCCTGGGCGCTCATCCTCGTGCTCTTCGCCGGGTTGGCATTCACCGTCGGCGGCAGCTTCGATGACGTGTTCGAGGTGCCGGGCGCAAGCTCCACCAAGGCGCTCAAGCAGCTGAAGACGACATTCCCCGAGGCTGCGGACGCGTCCGCCACCGTCCTGATCACGGTGCCGGAGGGTAAGAAGCTCGAAGACGCGGACGTGAAGGCCGCGATCGAGACCTGGACCGAGCGCCTGGAGGAACTCGACTACGTCAACGGCCTGATCGGCCCGTTCAGCGAGCACGTCGACGGCCTGATCAGCCCAGACGGAGCCAGCGGACGCGCCAATGTGCGCGTGGACGGCGTTGCGTCCACCATCACCGACGAGCAGCGTGACGAACTCACGACGACCGCCAAGACCCTCGAGCAGGACATCCCCGGAACGACCGTGCTGGTCGGCGGCGAGGTGTTCTCGATCCACGTGCCCAAGATCAGTGCGGTGGAGGCGCTGGGCCTTGCGGTCGCTGTGGTCGTGCTGATCCTGACGCTGGGTTCGATTGTCGCTTCGATGATGCCGGTGGGGACGGCGATCGCCGGCGTCGGGCTGGGTGTGCTGGCGGTGCAGATCGCGTCCGGGGTGATCACGGTCAGCTCGACGACCCTGATCCTGGCGGTGATGCTCGGACTGGCGGTCGGCATCGACTACGCGCTGTTCATCATCTCCAGGCATCGCGACCAACTCGCCGCCGGCATGGAGGTGGAGGAGTCCGCTGCGCGTGCGGTGGGCACGGCCGGTTCGGCGGTGGTGTTCGCAGGGTTGACCGTAGTCATCGCGCTGGTGGGACTCAGCCTGGCCGGTCTGCCGTTCCTCACCGTGATGGGCGTGTTCGGTGCGGTCACGGTGGCGCTCGAGGTGGTGCTCGCGCTCACCTTGCTGCCCGCGTTCATGGGCTTCGCCGGCGAGCGCCTGCGCCCTCGGGTGAAAGGCCCGCGGGCCAAAGACCGGCTGGTGGAGTCCGTTCAGACCCGCGCTGCTGGCGATCGGCCCGTTGAGACCCGCGCTGCTGGCGATCGGCTGGTCGAGCCTGTCGAGACCCTCAGCCCTTCGACAAGCTCAGGGAACGTTGCTGGGGTCTCAGGGAGTGGTGGGGTCTCAGGGAGCGGTGGAGTCTCAGGGAGCGGTGGGGTCTCTAGGTTCAGCGCTTCCAAGTGGTGGGTCAACGTGGTCACCAAGTGGCCGCTGGTGACGATCGCCGTCGTACTGGTGGCGCTCGGCGGGCTCGCGTACCCGGCGAAGGACCTTTCGATGGCTCTGCCGACGTCGGGACGGTCGCTGCCCGGCACCCAGGACCGGATCACCTATGACGCGATCACCGAGAAGTTCGGGGTCGGCTTCAACGGCCCGCTGATCATGACCGTGGGGATCGTCGAATCCGACGACCCGGTCGAGGTGCTGGACGGGCTGAAGGCAGACATCGAGGCCATGCCCGGCGTCAAGATGGTCGCCGCGGCTACGCCCAATGCCAATGTCGACACCGGCATGGTGCAGATCATTCCCGAGACCGGCCCGGACGATCCCGCCACCGCCGCGTTGGTCGAGCAGTTGCGTGAGCGGCGCAGCGATTGGCTTGCCGAATACGACGTGGTGACTGAGGTCACCGGCTTCACTGCGATCCAGATCGACGTGACCAATCGCCTGGGCGCTGCGCTGTTGCCGTTCGGCATCTTCGTAGTCGGGCTCTCGCTGGTGCTGCTCACGTTGGTGTTCCGCTCGCTGTGGGTGCCGATCAAGGCCGCGTTGGGCTACCTGTTGAGCGTGGCCGCGGCGTTCGGCGCGACCACCCTGGTGTTCAACCAGGGTTGGTTCGCGTCCTTGATCAACCTGCCCGAATCCGGCCCGGTGATCAGCTTCCTGCCGATCATCCTGATGGGCATCCTGTTCGGTCTGGCAATGGACTACGAGGTCTTCCTGGTCTCGCGGATGCGCGAGGAATTCGTCCATGGCAACGTCGAACGCTCCGTCGAGGACGGGTTCGTGCACTCGGCCAAGGTCGTGGTGGCCGCCGCACTGATCATGTTCAGCGTGTTCGCCTTCTTCGTTCCCCAGGGCGAGGGCGCGATCAAGCCGATCGCGTTCGGCCTGGCCGTCGGCGTGGCCCTGGACGCGTTCGTGGTACGCATGACGCTCGTGCCCGCGGTGATGAAGCTGCTCGGCCGGCACGCCTGGTGGCTGCCGAAGTGGCTCGACCAGCGGCTGCCGGTTCTCGACATCGAGGGGGAGTCCCTCACCCGTCAGGTACACCTCGCCGAGTGGCCGTCGCCCGAAGATGCGTCCGCGATCGTGGCCGAGGGCCTCACCGCCAGGACCGACCGCCGGACGCTGTTCGCCGACCTGGCGCTGAGGGTCCAGCCCGGTGAGGTGCTGGTGGTGGAGGGCGAGCATGCCCAGCGGCGCGCCCTGCTGTTGGGCCTTGCCGGACGCGTGAAGCTCACCGAAGGCAAGCTAAAGGTGCTCGGCCACGTGCTGCCGGAGGAGTCGCCAGTGCTGCGCCGCCAGGCGCCGGTGCTCGGGCCCACCGTTCCCGACTTCAAGAACGTGCTCACCAAACAGGTGGGCGGTCTGGTCTGTGTGGACAATGCAGACGAGCTATCCAGCTCGCGGGATGCGGCGCTGCTGGCCGCGCTGGCTGCGTCCGCGAAGGCCGAGGAGCCGACCACCTGGGTGCTCGGCGTGATGCCGGGCTCTGATCTTGAGAGCCAGCTACCGGTGCCGTTCAAGGTGCTGAAGCTGGCCTCTCACCTCGCCCTGGAAGGAGCGAAATGAAGGCCGAGCTCGTGAACTCCACGCCGGCGAAGTGGTACACGCTGCTGGGTCTGATCCTGGTGCCGCTGCTGGTCGCAGGGGGCTTCCTGTTCGCCGGAGTGAACTCCGGCGATCGGCTGCGAACGGTGCAGGCCGCGGTGGTGAACCTCGACGAGCCGGTCGAGATCGACGGTCAGTACACCCCGCTGGGCCGCCAGTTGACCGCGAACCTGGTCGACTCCGACCGCACCGAGAACCTCACCTGGGTGCTCGCCGACGAGGACGATGCCCGTGCGGGCCTGACCACCGGCGAGTTCGCCGCGATGGTGGTGATCCCGGAGAACTTCTCGGCTGCGGCGACGTCCTTCGCCGAGAACGAGGGCGACGCTGCCGAGCAGGCGACGATCCAAGTGCACACGTCTCCGGTCGCCGGAGTGGCGGACGCGACCCTGGGCAAGCTGGTCGCTTCCGAAGCCGCGAAGATGCTGAACCAGATGCTCACCGAGTCGTATCTCGACCAGATCTACATCGGCTTCAACGACATGGGTGAGCAGTTCGTCACGATGGCTGACGGCGCCACCGAACTGGCCGACGGTGCCCGCTCGCTGGCCGATGGCATCGGCGAGGCCGCAGACGGTTCCGGGCAGCTCTACACCGGAGCACGTGCGCTGGCCGACGGCTTGGGCACGATGCACACCAAGACCGCAGACCTCCCGTCCGGCACCCGACAACTCGCGGACGGCCTGGGTACCCTGCACAAGAAGACGAAAGACCTGCCCACCGGCACGCAGCAGCTCGCGGACGGACTGGGCGAGCTGGCCACTGGCACCAAGGACCTGCCGACTGGCTCGGCCACCTTGGCCAAGGGGCTCAGCGAGTACGTGGCCGGGGTGAATCAGGTCGTGGACCAGAACATCACCGCGCTACCTCTGCAGATCGAACTGGCCAGTGGGGTCAAGAAACTCAGCCAGGGCGCGGGTTCGCTGAGCGGTGGGTTGAAGGATTACCAGTCGGCGATGTCCGGGCTGGGCTCGGACTCGACCGTGGTGAAGCAGGCGAAGGCTGCGGCGGAAAGCGCGGTTTCAGGAGTCCCCTGTCCGTTCGGGGACGACGCGGCCGCCTGCGCGGCCTTTGCCGCCGGGCTGAACGCCGGGGCCGGTGCCGGTGCCGAGGTGGGCGTGAACGTGGGCGGCAACGTCGCCGCGGCCGGCCTCGACCAAGGGCTGATCAGCGGTGCCGCCCAGGTTGCGGGCGGCATGGGTCAGTTGTCCGACCAGCTGGCCGCGTCCGTGCCAAGCGCCGATCAGGTGGACGCGCAGGTGGCGCAGCTGAAGCAGCTGAAGGCGGGCGGTACTCAGCTGGCCGGCGGCATGCAGACCTTCGCGGACGGGATGCCGGCGCTCGCGTCCGGTGTGAGCCAGCTCGCGGGTGGCGCCGACGAGCTCGCCGAGGGCATGCCCGCCCTCGTGGACGGCATCGGCAAGCTCGCCGACGGCGCCGACGAACTGGCGGAAGGGATGCCGGCGCTGGTGGACGGCATCGGCCAGTCGGCGGACGGTGCCGTCCAGTTGGCTGACGGCGTCGACCAGCTGGGCGCCGGCCTGATCACCGCGGCCGACGGTGGCGACAAGCTCGCCGACGGCATGAAGAAGATGGCCGACGGCATCGTCGAGGGCAAGGACAAGCTGCCCAGCTACTCCGAGTCGGATCGGGAGAACCTATCGACGGTGGTGGCTTCGCCGGTGCAGACCGACGACCTGGCCGGGCTGGCGAACGCGAACGTGGGCTGGATCAGCCTGGTGCTCGTGCTCGCACTTTGGCTCGGTGCGCTGGCGATGTACGCGGTCACCAAGGCCATCGGTGCTGGACTGCTGAGCTCGTCCGAACCGACCGCCGTGCTGATCGGACGCTCGCTGCTGCCCGGCGCGGTGGTGGTCGGCATCCAGGCGCTGGTGGTGGCCGGCTTGGCGCAGTTCGGGTTGGACGTCTCGCCGCAGAAGTGGCTGGCAATCACCGGAGTGCTGCTGCTCGCCGGCTTCACTTTCGTGGTGTTGAATCATGCGCTGGTTGCCTGGTTCGGCGGCGTCGGACGGCTCGTCTCGATCGGCTTCGCCGTGCTGACCACGGCGGACGCACTCACGTCCGCAGCCCCCGGGCTGTTCGAGGCGTTGCGTCCGTTCTCGCCACTGACCCCAGCGCTGGACGCGATCCGCGCGATCGTCACCGAGTCGAGCGGGGCGACGATCGCCGTGCTGCTCCTGGTCGGCTGGCTCCTGCTGGGCCTCGCCGCGAGCTCGGTAGCGATCGCGAGGCGCCGCACGACGTCCTTGACCGCGGTGATCGCCGCCGGCTGAACCTTTGGAGCGTAAGTCGCCGAGGCGACGGTTGCGCCCAAGGGCGGCGGGGTTACGCTCAACGCATGAGCAACGCGGCGTGGTCAGCGGCGTCGGCTGGGGGTGGCGCGGCTCGCGGTTGGCGGAAGTCCGGTGGCCACTTCCCCGGTACCGCCGTGACGACGGGCTGCGGTTTGATGCTCGCCCTGTTGGCCGGCGGTCTCTGGATCGCATTCGCCTACCGTGACCTGGCGCTGGCTTCGGTCTTCGACCCGGACTGCCCGTCGGGCGGGTGCTACGCGCCGGTGGCCGTCTGGGCGGTCCCGATGGTCGCCGGGATTGCACTCGCAGTCGGAGTTCTGCACACCGTGATCGGCCTACGCCAGCGGTTCACTCACCTGGTGCCATGGCTGTTCGTCATTGTCGTCTGGCAGTGGATGGTCGTCGGCGGCATCATGGCGGCCTCGTTGCTCGACTGACGCCTGAAGGGGGTTTGCCCGGGCGGCGATCCGTCAGCCGGCTTGGGCTGGGTGGTCCTCGGACTGCAGCGGTTCTGCGACTGCCTCAGCCGCGCCCTGGTCAGGGGCAGTGCCGGGCTCCTCCGCGTCCGGCTCCGGCGTGGGCTTGGGCCGGGTGATCTCGATCACGGGCGCCTTGCTCGCCTCGTCGGCCTGGGCGGCGGCCGTCCGCAGTGCAACGGCGCGGGCGAAGTCGGCCTGGGTGGGCATGCCGTAGGCGCGGGCGGTGGTGTCGTGCATCTCCACCACATAGCGGTGCAGGCGTTCGGAGAACTGATGGGCGATCTCGCTGGGGGCGGCTCGCAGCGGGCGTCCGATCACGACATGGACGTGCGGACGCCCGGGCACCGGGACGTTCGCGCCGTAGGGCATCGCGGCGTAGGCACCGACGAGCGCTATCGGCAGCACCGGCACATTGCGCGAGATGCTCAGCGCGGCCGCGCCGGGGGTGAAGTTGGCCATCGCGCCGGTGCGCGAGCGGGTGCCCTCGGGGAAGATCAGGATCGGGACGCCGTCATTGACCAGGTGCGCCGCGAGACCGCGCTGCCCGGACCGATTTGAGTGGCCCTGCCGGGCGACCGGGAACGAGTTGAAGAACAGCTTGGTCGGCAGAGCCTTGTACCAGGCGTTGAAGAAATAGTCGCCGGCGGTGGCCGCGGCCAGGTTCCTGGAGAGTCGGCGTGGCAGCGCACCGTAGATCAGCGGCGCGTCCAGGTGGCTGGAGTGGTTCGCGATCACGATGAACGGCGGCTTGAGCGCCTCGAGGTTACGCATGCCGTGGGTGTGCACCGAAAGTGAAGACCAGATGTACGGCTTCATCACCAGGTGCTGCGCCACCAAACGGGCAGCCGCAGGCCCGGCGGCGGAATAGCTGCCGGTGCCGGAGTCAGCCACTGGCGATCCTCTCTTCGGTTCTCCGCCATTGTCGCGCAATCTGCGCAGAACCGTTACTGCTCGCGGCTCTTGTTCAGCATTCTGGACGCCGCACGGACAAGCGGACGCGGCGCCAGCTGCATGGCGAAGCGAGCTGCCTGCCAACGTTTGGTGGGCACCGAGATCACCCGGCCGCGCTCGGCGTCGGCGAGGGCTTCCCTGGCGACCCGCTCAGCACTCACCCAGATCCAGTCGGGAATCGCACCGACCTGAATCCCGGCACGGTCGTGGAATTCGGTCCGCACCCAGCCCGGACACAGTGCTGTCACGGTTACGCCGGAGCCGTGGAGTTCGTTGGCCAGGCTCTCGGAGTACACCTTCGCCCACGCCTTCACTGCCGAGTAGTTGCCCTGCGTGATCCAGGCCGAGAGTGAGGCCACGTTGATGATCCGGCCGTGCCCGCGTGCCTGCATCGCCCGTCCCGCCGCGCCACCGAGTACCAGGACGGCTCGGCACATCACGTCGAAGGCCTGCTCATGCTCACTGGTGTCCTCGGCCAGGAGATTCGCGGTGAGGCCGAAGCCGGCGTTGTTCACCAGCAGGTCGATCGGAAGGGAGTCGTCCGCCAACCGCGCTGCCACTTCGAGCACCTGCTCGCGGACGCCGAGGTCGGCGGGCAGCACCTCGACGTCGATCCTGTACTCGCGCAGTTCGGCGGCGCAGGCCTCCAGCCGTTCGACGTTCCGGGCCACCAGCACGAGGTTGTCGCCGCGATCCGCCAACACCCTGGCGAAAGCTGCGCCGATTCCCGCGGTCGCGCCGGTGACAAGAGCAGTAGCCATGCTCGCCACGCTACCTCTCGTGCCTGCCGCCGCCGAGTATGGGCTCAGGCAGCCAGCAACTCAGCGTGGTTCCGCAACCTTCGGATCGCCCAACTGCATCGCCACCGAACCAACTCGGGAGTCGTGCCCAGCGCTACCGCAGCCTGTGCGCTGGTCATCCCCGCCACGTAGACCGCCCAAAGGGTCCGGTGCGTGAGGCCGTCGATCAGGCCGAGGTGCCGTGCGTCCGTCAGCGTCGTGGACGCGTCCGGTGTTGTCTCGGCGGCGACCTGTTCGCCGACCGGAAGTACCAGGGCCGGTGAGGCCCGGACGCGACGCTGCACCGCCCACCCCAGGTTCGCCGCGATCGAGCGCGGCCGGCGGTCGAGTGGGTACTCCCGGATCGCCAGCCACAACTCCGAGACGGCTTCGGCCAGCACGTCGGCGCGCCCGCCGCTGAGCCGCACGGCCCTGCCGAGCATTGCCTGCAGGACCGCGAGGTAGGCGATCGTGTCGCCGGTGGCGCCCAAGCGCAGCAACGCAGCCAGTACGGCGTCCGGGTGGGCCCGGATGCGCACGAGGACGCCGGGCAGGTCGTGGCTGCCGGCGAGCTCCGGTTCCCGCCTCGCCCAGTCCTGAACTCGTGCGGCCGAGCCCGCGCTGAGTCTCTGCCAGTTGTCGTTCAGTGCCGCCAACACCGCTGAAGTCGTCATGCCCGGCAGCATTGCCAGCAGGTGTTGCCGGGAGTGTTGTCCGGACCCACGTGACTGTTGGCAATGTGTTGCCCGGCGGGATTGACTTCAGACAAGGCGGACTCGGAAGTTTGTTAACGATTTCACAACGACAGCACGTGCAGCGTAGAGAACCCGAATGAAAGCGCTCTACACTGCTCTTGAATCAATACAACATGTGGCCGAAGAGGCCATCCCCCTAATCGCCCAGGGAGCTGCTCGGATATCCAGCAGCCCCCTGGTGCCATGTCTGGGCCAGGCAGCTTCAGGGTAGGTAGCGCGCCAGCGCCCGATCGATGAAATCGGCCAGATCGCCGGTCTCGCCGTCGCGGCCGCCCCGTCCGATCACCATCGTCGGAGTACCCGGACGCACGGACACCCCGGTGAAGCGCGCCAGCGGCCCACCTGTGGTGACCAACTGGTAGTAGGTGCCGTCCGGGCCGACCGCGAGGGTCTGCGCGTTGTTGAGGTACCAGCCGAGCTTGTCGGTCTTGACCCGCGAACCGTTCAGTAGGGTGGCCATCAGCGGCTCCGCCGGCACGGATGCTTCGCGCAGCTTCGCAACGAAGGCGTCCAGCTGCACTTGAGCGGCGTTCGCCTCGGCCATGGCCGCCGCGGCCGCGAGTTCGTGGCGGCGGCGAGCGTCCGCGTGGCGTTGGTTCTCGGCTGACATACAGCAAAGGCTAACGCCGCTTCCCTCCGGAGGCGCCGAGCATGCCGCACGCCTTGGCGCGCCCTCCTAGGCTTGGCTGCGGAGTAGGAGGTGGAATGACCGAGATCGAGCCGGCGAGACGTCGGGGCTGGCTGGACCGGCTGGCTATCGGCATCCTCATCGGCGCTGCCGCGATCTCGGTCGGCGCGGTGGCGCTGCTTGCCGTCTACCTCAATCGAATCGCCGACGCCGCTTCTTCACTGGATCGTGTGGACTCGCTGGGCTCCTACGAGGGGCGGCCCTCCCCGGTGGTGGTCAACGGCGTGAACGCGATGAACTTCCTCCTCACCACGACCACCTCGGACGGAGCCCTGGACGCTGTCCTGGTGGCGCACCTCTCCGCGTCCCGACAGCACCTCACCTTGGTGGCGGTTCCGGCCGACCTCGAGGTGTCGGACGGAGCCGGCTCGCTGGCCGCGATCCACTCGCGCAAGCCGGTGCTGGTCGTCCGCGAGTTGGAGCGACTCACCGGCGCCCGGATGGACTACCAGGTGCACGTCGACCTGGACGGGGCTGCGCACGTGGTGGACGCGTTGGGAGGCGTCGAGCTGGCCGGAACCACGGTGTCCGGGAGCGAGGCTGTGGCGAGCCTGGTGACCACGCCGGCGCAGGACCGTCCGGTGGCGTCAGCGAACCTGCTGCGGGCCATCCTGGTGCGCGCGTCGTACGGCTCTGCGATCACCGATCCGACGAAGTTCGACCGCCTGATGAGCGCGTTGACGCCTTGCCTGAAGGTGGACGCGAACCTGACCCCGGACGAGATCCAGGCGATCCTGGTGGAATCACGGGTCCACGCGGACGAGATCGCGCTCACCGAGTTGCTGGCCACGAAGGCGAAGTCGGCGACGAAGGCCGACTACCCGGGCCTGGCCCAGTTGCGGGAAGCTTTCGCCAGTGACGACTTCGCCTTCGCGGCTACTTCGGTGGCGAGCGCGTCCGGGCCGTCGCCGGAGCCGACCAAGTAGAGCTGGAGGAATCGTGAACAAACTGTTGCGCGGATTGCTGGTGCTCGCCGGGGCGGGCGTCCTGGCATGGAAGTACTGGCAGGCCAACAACGAGGACGCGGCGCAGGCCTGGGCTGCCGAAACCGACCGGATCGGCTGAACGCCGTTCGTCACTCCAAGTAGTCGGACAGCTCGTAGTGCTGGGGGTGAAGGGCCGCGTACAGGGCCTCGCCGACCGCACTGGCCTGGTCCTGGGGGTCGTCCAGGGTGTTCAGCCGAGAGTTCAACTGCGGGTCGCTGGACGCCGTGGCCGCGAGCAGGTCGAAGGTTTCGAACGAGAGGTTGTAGGGATCGCCGTGCCGGTCGAAGCGCAGCCACAGTTCCAGGTGCGCCGGTGGCCAATGGGAGCCGTAGGAATCCTCGATGCCCGCTTCGGGATACTCGCGAGCGAAGGACTCCGGATCGGCATGGAAGCGAAGCGCCAGCCCGCCGTCCTCGTCGGGTGAGACGGACCCGAACTCGAATCCGTAGGGCGCCAGCTCATCGATGAGAGCGTCCAGATAGCCGTCCGGCAATTGCATGACTCCGACACTAGCGAGTCGAATCGGGGAAGTGGAGCATAGGGGACTCGAACCCCTGACCCCCTGCTTGCAAAGCAGGTGCTCTACCAACTGAGCTAATGCCCCGACGGTCGATCATTCTCGCACTACCCCAGGGCGGTGCCCAAATGCGGGTGTGGACGGGTCTCGACCAGCCCCGATCCACCTGATCGGCGCTTCGAGCTTGTCGAGACCCGGCTCATCGGGGGGTGGGTCCGAGAGCGTCGCGGCTTTGCAGTTTCATCGGATTGGGACGGGCCTCTACCCTTGAAGTCATGTGGTCCAAGCGGGAAGAGGTCGATTACGCACTTCAGCGACGCAATTCGCTGCAGTTGCTGCGACGACCCCAGCGCTCGCTCGAGGCCCTCAGTCTCTGTGACGCGGACCCCCTCCTGATTCGGTCGGCGAAGCATCACGGCGAAGAATCCCCAGTGCCCTGCCCGGTTTGTCAGGCAAGGCCTGTGCTGAATCTGAACTATGTGTTCGGCGACCAATTGGGGCAGTACTCGGGCCGGATCAAATCCACGTCCGAGCTTGAAGGAATGCAATCCGAATACGGCGAATTCAAGGTCCGCGTCGTCGAGGTGTGCGTGCAGTGTGGCTGGAACCACCTGATCTCCAGCTACCTGCTGGGCGACGGGGTCAGCCGCCGCCCACCTCGCCGACAGCAGACCGTCGAGGACATCTATGGCTAACCCGAAGCGCGCCGCGGTAGCGGCGAGCCCGAAGAATACGAACTCCAAGGGCAAGAAGCGTCGCCTCT
>Ga0209477_1000533_pt1 | contig 23679 bp, 14 predicted proteins | sample KloWWTupernatant_FD_187180 | JGI IMG/M metagenome (GOLD analysis project Ga0209477, IMG submission 187180) | Active sludge microbial communities from Klosterneuburg, Austria, studying microevolution and ecology of nitrifiers - Klosterneuburg... | ecosystem: Engineered > WWTP > Aerobic digester >... | reverse complement strand
CTCGGAGTCGCGCCCCAGGCCGCTGCCCAGAATGGTGGCGCCGCCCGGAATGGGGTCGGTGATGGCCACCCAGGTCATGTCGGCCTGGCCCGTCACTTCCAGCGTGATGCGCAGCACGTCGCCACGCGTGTACTGGCCTGCGGGCAAGGCCTTGTTGGCCTGCTCGATGGGTGTGACGGTTTTCTGGATGCTGTAGCCCGCACTGAACGGCGCCTTGAGCTGCACCGCAGCCACCGACTGCAGCGTGAGCCAGGGCTTGCCCGGCCCCTGGTGCGTGACGGACAGGCCTTCTTTACCGCCCGCAGCGCCCCATGGCAGGAACATGGTGTTGCCCCGCAGCATGCCGGGCGCCGCAGGGGCACCAAACGCGCTGGCCTGGTGGGCTGCACCTTCCGCATCGGTGGGCTTGATGCGCTCGACCTTGCTCCAGTCCACGCTGGCCGTGTTGCTGCCCATGGCCGCCTTGGTGGTGCCAGAGACGGGCGTGGCCTCGAACTTGGCCGAGAATTTTTCGAGCGCCAGGCCGCCCCACAGGTTGGCGGTGGTGGTGTGCCAGGCGCCGCCCTGCTGTCGGGCGATGAAGCCGTTGGCCAGGCGGCCCATGTCGTCCTTCCAGTCGGGGTTGTCCATCACGGCGAGCATGAGGCGCGCGAGGTTCACGTCGCCGTTCTGCATTAGCCACCACCAGTAGTCGTCGCGCTCGGTACTCAGCAGCAGCTTGGTGCCCTGGTAGCTCAGGCGGGCGCGCAGGATTTGCGTGGCCTCTTGCAGGCGCTTGTCCCGCTCGGGGATGTCCTGCACGCGCCGCAGAATGTTCATCCAGTCGATCACGCTGTGCGTGGGCCACTGGTTGGGCGCGATGGTGACACTGGCCAGCATGCGGCCCTGGGCCTTGCCGTAGCGCGAGAGCGCCTCGATGGCGGCAAGCTTGCGCATGTCCAGGTCTTTGCGCGGACTCCAGAAGTTGCGCTCGATGCGCCCTTCCACAAAGGCGATGAGGCCGCGCTCCATGGGCGCGCGCACCTCGCCCGGCAGGGCAAAGGCGGGGTTGATGCTGGCGGCCTCGTGCGCGCTTGCCAGCAGGTAGGCGGTCAGGGTGTCGCTCCCCCGGTGGGTGTCGCCCTCGCGCGGCGGGAAGTAGTTGGCCAGGCCGTCGCCGTCCAGATAGGTGGGCAGTTGCGCCACCACGGTTTGCCAGAGCTTGCCGTCGCGCAGGCCCACGGCCTTGCTGGTTTTTTGCTCCAGGCAGGCAAACGGGTAGTTGGCCCACCAGTCGCGCACGCCGGGCAGGCCCTCGGCCAGTTTGGGCTGCAGCGCCAGGCGCAGGCCACCCCGCCCGGGCAGCGCATCGGCAGGGGGCGCGGCGTCCAGGGTGTAGCTGCCGTCCACCTGCACCAGCGTGGCCTGCTGCACCGTGAGCGGCACGGCCGGTATCAGGCGCTGGCTGGCCTTGAGCGCATCGCGCGCGCCGCCCAGCTGGTCTTTCGCTTCGATCTCCCACAGCAGGGCCTGCACGCGGGTCTGCGCCAGCTGGGCCGGGGCTTTTACGCTCCAGGCCACTTCACGCGCCTCACCGGCGGGGATGTCCACGGTCTCAGTCTTCAAGCTCAGCAGCGTCGCGCGGGGCGTCACCTCCACCTTCATGGCGGCCTTGGTGGTGTTGCGCAGCGTGAACTGGGCGCGGAACTGGTCGTCCTCGCGCACCAGGGGCGGCAGGCCGCTGATGATTTGCAGGTCTTGCGTGGCGCTGATCTGGGTGCTGCCCGTGCCGAACAGGCCGGTGGCGGCATCGGCCACGGCCACGATTTTGAAGGTGGTGAGCGCATCGTTCAGCGGCACCGTCACCTGGGCCTGGCCATTGGCGTCGAGCTGCACCTGCGGGTTCCACAGCAGCAGGGTGTCGAGCAGTTCACGGGTGGGGCTGCGCCCCCCGCCGCCGCCTGCTGCCACGGCTTTGCGGCCGTAGTGGCGCCGCCCGATGATTTCCATCTGCGCGGTCGAGGTAGCAACGCCCCAGCTGCGCCGCTGCAGCATGGCGTCCAGCACATTCCAGCTGGTGTTGGGCATGAGTTCGAGCAACGCCTGGTCGACGGCGGCCAACGCCACCTCGGCGTGGGCGGCGGGCTTGCCATTGGGCAAGGTGGCCGTGATGGTGACCTGCGCCTTGCCGCGCACGGGGTAGCTGGCTTTGTCGGCCACTACTTTCACGTTGATCTGGTGCGCCTTGCTGCCCACCTTGATTTCGGCCATGCCCAGGCGGAAGGCCGGTTTGCTCAGATCGACCAGCGCCGTGGGCGCCACGTATTCCTTGCCCTCGTACCAAAAGGCGGTCCACCACTCGCGCGGCGCCTTGAAGCCCCAGGTGAAGAAGCTGTACCAGGGCACCTCGCGCAGGCGCCCGCGCAGCGCCAGCACGCTCACATACACGTTGGGCCCCCAGCCCTCTTGCACCTGCAGGCTGACCGTGGGGTCCTTGCCATTGAGCTGCATCACCTGGGTGTCGATGATGCCTTCGCGCTCCACCGTGACCAGCGCCGTGGCAAAGCGGAAGGGCATGCGCACCTGGAACTTGGCGGTGTCGCCCGGCTGGTAGCTCTTCTTCTCGGGCAGCAGGTCCATGCGGTCGTGGTTTTCGCCGCCAAACCACAGCTCGCCCTGGCGCGTGACCCACACGGACGAGGCCGCATCAAAGGTGTTGCCGTCCTTGTCGCGTGCGGTGGCAACCAGTTCCACCTCGCCGGGCTCGTCGAGTTTGGTCTCGCACAGCAGCAGGCCGCGTGCGTCGCTCTTGCCGGTGCACACCGTGCCCAGGTCCTTGGTTTCGGTTTTGTTGTCGTAGCTGTAAAAGCCCCCCACCATGCGCTTGCGGCTGCTGGTGGTGATGCGGGCAATGGCCTGCACCTGCAGCGGCACATCGGCCGCGGGCTTGCCGTCGGGCGTGAGTGCCAGTGCCTGGAAACGGATTTTCTGGCTGGCCGAGACCCAGCCTTCGGTCTTGATACCAGCCAGCACCCCGGCTGGCCACAGGCTGCTGGTGCTGCGCAGGGTCTGCACTTCGCCGTTGGGGTCGGCATAGGTGGCTTCGATCAGCAGGTCTTGCGCCGTGCTGGCGCGGGGCACGTTCTCCAGCGCGATGCGGCCTGTGCCGTTGCGGTCCAGGGTGAGCGGCAGCTTATCGGCAATCACGCGCGGCGCCTGGCGGGCGGTTTCTTCCTCTTCTCCCTCTGTACTGCCTTGCTGGCGACCCCGGGGCGGGTTGAAGCTGAAGGCGTCGTAGTCGTCAAAGTGCAGGTATTTGCTGCGCACCAGGGCCGACACGCGCACGGGCAACTGCGCGGCAGCACCACCGGCCACGTAGTTGACCTGCACACTCGCGGGCACGGTGCGCACATTGACCAGCGGTGCCTTCTCGGCCGGGCCCACGCGGCCCTCAAACACGGGCAGGCGGAATTCTTCGACCCGGAACTGGCCCGACGTAAAACTGCGCCCATCGCTGCGGCTGCTGTGCAAGGCAACCTCGTACACACCCAGCTTGGCGGCCGGTGGCACCGCAAACTCGCTTTGCGCACTGCGCCCGCCGGTGGCTGTCTTGCGCCAGGCCAGGGGCTGGGTGAATTGCTGGCCGCTGCCCACATGGGTGATGACCAGGGAATCGGGCTCCTGCGCAGGCAGGCCGAAACCACCCCGTGTCTCGGTGCGCAGCAGGTGCTTCATGGACACCGTTTCTCCGGCGCGCAGCAGCGTGCGGTCGAAGATGGTGTGCGCCCGTTCGTCGGGGCGCACATCGTTGCTGGTGGGCACGTTAAAGCGCCAGGGCTCGATGCCACGCTGCCAGTCGCTCCAGGTGAACGCCATGTCCGGAACACCGTCGCTCCCCTGGTGGCGTGCGCTGATGAAGTAGGCATCGCCCCCGTCGCCCTGCCCACTGCACAGCGGGGGGTCGGACGACAGGCCCTCGAAGCGCGCCACGCCTTGTGCATCCGTGGTGCCCGAGGCCAGTTCGCGGCCATTGCAGTCGGACACGCGCACGCGGGCGCCCTCCACGCTCTGGCCCTTGTCGAGCGTGGTCACCCAGGCCAGGGCGTTCTCGCGGCCCAGCTTGAAATGCACTCCCAGGTTGGTGACCAGCGCCGAGGTGCGCACAACCATGGTGCGCGCTGCGCCGTGCCGCGCATCGAGCAGCGATGCGCCTAGCAGCGGCGACGCAATCTCGACCACATGAAAACCCGGTGCCAGCGGAATGCCCACCACCTCGAACGGGCGCGGGTCGGTACTGACAGGCTTGGGCAGGTCCAGTGCACGCACGCCCGGCTGGCCCGAGAGCAGCGAGACCATGCGCGACTGCACATAGTATTTGTCGCCGTCCAGCACCTGGGGCAGCACGCCCTTGACGTCGCGCCGCGCCTGCTTGCGCTCCACCATGTAGTTGTTGTACTGCTGCACCTTGCGGAACCAGGCAATGATGTCGGCGTCGTTCTCGGGGCGCAGGGTGCTCACCTTGCCCGCAGGCGCGGCGTCACCCCCGGGTTGCAGGCCTTGCACGCGCAAGGCGGCCTCGACCTTGCGCAGCGTGACCGGCAGCAGCGCCGGGGTCTGCGGCCCCTCGGCCAGGCGCTCGACAATGCCAAACGGCGCAGCGGCAAACTTGGCCAGCGGCGGCATGCCGCCCGTGGCCACCCTCAAAGGAAAGCTGTCGGCGTTGGACAGGGCACGGCCCGCGGCATCCTTCAAACCCTTGGGCAATTCCAGCTGGAACTCGGTGCTCTCGGCCAGGGGCGCGGCAAACTGCACGCTGCTGACCAAGCCCTCGGCGGCTGTGCCCTCATCCTCGCCGCCCGTCTGGGGTTTGATCGACTCCAGGGGCGACTTCAGGCGAATCGCCGCCGCCAGCTTGCGCGGCACGGGTGCGTTGAAGGACAGCGTCATCGGCCGGATGGGCAGGCACGCCGCCTGGGCGTTTTCACGCTCGCAGGTAAATTCAGCCAAAAACGGTGCGCGCACCTCGAAGGTAAAGCGCTTTTCCACGTTGCCGGCCACCCCGCTGGGTGTGACGACACCTTTGCCCCACACCAATTGCACCCGCGACGACGGCGTGAGCCGCCGGTTGCAGGCCAGCGTGACGATGGACAGCGGATCGCGCGTGGCTTGCTTGTCCAGCCCCTGGGCCAGGAGCAGCGCGGCACGGTCCTTGCCATCGATCAGGCGCACGGGAACGCGCTCGCCCACGCCATCGGCCGCGCACCACACATTCGCCTGCACGCTGGCCAGCTGCGCGGGGCCATTGAGCTCCAGTACAAAGAACTGCTCTTCGTCGATGTGCTCGTAGGTGCCGGGCCGTACGTTCTGCACATAGGGTCCTCCACTATTGAATTGATAGCTGGCAGCGCTCTTCAGTGGGGCGCCAGAGGCCGATTTGAAGTCAGGTTTTGGCAGCACAGTGCAGCGCACACCAGGCGGCATGTCGCGGGCCAGGTCAAACACCCATTCGCGCTCGCTCGTCCAGCGCCCGGTGCCTTTGCTGGCCTCGGCGTCGGTGCAGTTGACGGCAAAGGGCGCTGGAGCCTTGGGGTCACCAAAGGTGGTGGCGGCGCTATCAAACTTGACAACGACCTGGCGCACACGGGCCACTTCGCCCTGGGGCGATACGCTGGTGACTTGCAGGGCCTGGGCGCTGGTGGCGACCAACGCAAAACCCAATACGGCGGTAATTTTTCTGATATTCACCCTAAACTCCTCGGCAGAACAGGCAAGCGTAGCGGAAAAATGCGGCGTTTCAGTACGGGCGCATGCGGCGGGCGCTCTGCCCCGGGCAGGGGGATTGCAGGGTTTGCACGCACTGCACAACGGCACCCTCCTGACCGCACAATACGCCATGCCCATGCGCTTCGATCTCCCGTTTTGCCAGGACCTGTGTGACGTACTCCACGCCGAGCTGGGTCTGGTCTGTAGCTTTATGGGCGAGGCGGGCCGCATCGTGGCGTCGAGCGAGCGTGCACGCATCGGCCAGACACACACCATGGCGCAGCGCATCATGCAGGGCGCACTCGATGAATACAGCGTCACCCCGGAAGAAGCCGCGCACTCGGCCACCATGCGCGAGGGCATCAACATGGGGATCGACCTGGGCGACCAGCGCGTGGCCTGTTTTGCCATCGCCGGTCCGCTGGACGTGGTGCGCCCGCTGGCGCGGTTCGTGCGTTTTTGCGTTACGTCGTTGATGCAGGTGCGGCAAGAAGAACGGGCACTCTCTGCACCGAGACCCCACGCCAACGAGCCCACCGATGGAGACCCCACCACAACCGGTCGCCTGACCGACCTGCTGGGCCATGCCAGCCAGACGGTGGCGTTCAGCCTGAGCCGCCTGCACGACGCAGTCCACCACATCGACCAGGGCATCACCCTGTTCGACCACAAGCTGCGGCTGGTGGTTTGGAATCGACGGTTTCTGGAACTCATTGGCGTACCCGAAGCCCTGGTCAGCCACGGCCTGCCGCTGGAAGAACTGGTGCGACGCTACGCAGAAAGTGCAGGCCACGCATCGACCGAAATGCAGGTTCTGGTGTCCCGCAGGGTGGCGCGCGTCCAAGCAGGCCAACCCAGCACGTTCGAGCATGTCAGCCCCCAGGGCAAGGTGCTGTCCATTGTGGACCGCCCCCTGCCCGATGGCAGCCTGGTCTCCACCTACACCGACGTCACAGAGAAATACCGGGCCAACACCGCCTTGCGTGCAGCGCACGAAAGTGCCGAACGGCAAGTCGTTTTGCGCACTCGCACGATGACAGATTTCTCCAACCTGTCGTCGGACTGGTTCTGGGAGCAGGACGGCGAATTTCGTTTCACCCGCTTTTTCGGGCACTCGATGGACAAGCTGCGCCGCGAACCCAGTTTCTTCCTGGGCAAGCGGCGCTGGGACATGCCCATCCAGGGCATCACCGAAGAGCAGCGGGCCGAGCACATTGCCTGCCACGAGCGGCACGAACCCTTTCGCCATTTCGAGTACGAAATAGACGCCCCGGATGGCTACACACAGTATTTTTCGGTCAGCGGCGCGCCCCGGTTCGACGAACAGGACCGCTTCGTGGGCTACCACGGCATTGGCAGCAACGTCACCGACTTGCGCCACGCAGAGCTGGCGATCCGCGAGCGCGAACGCCAGCTCGCACAGATTGTGGACGGCAGCCCGCTGGCCACCTTCGTCATCGATGCCCAGCACAACGTCACCCACTGGAACCGTGCCTGCGCCGCACTGACGGGCATCGACGCCACGGCGATGGTAGGCCACCACGAGGCCTGGCGGGCCTGGTACGCAAGCCCCCGGCCCACCCTGGCCTGCCTGCTGGTCGACCAGGCCAGCGACGCAACGCTGGCCACCCACTACGCCGAGTTCCGCCATTCCACGCTGATCGTTGGCGCACTGGAGGCCGAGGTACTGCTGCCCGGCCGCGAGGGTGCCGACTGCTGGCTCCACCTGACGGCAGCCCCCCTGCGCGATGCGCAAGGCCACCTGACCGGCGCCATCGAGACCGTGCAGGACGTGAGCGAACGGCGGCGGGACCAGCAATTGCTGGAAGACCGCAGCGCAGCGCTGCAGCAGGCCAATCTGGTCATGGAGCAACGCGTGCAGGAGCGCACCGAGGAAGTTTCCCGGCAACTGGGTTTCATGCGCCAGTTGATCGAGGCCATTCCCAGCCCGGTGTTCTACAAGGATGCCCAGGCCCGGTACATCGGCTGCAACAGCGCGTTCGAAGCCTTCATCGGACAACCGGCAGCGCAGCTGCTGGGCAAGACACCACACGATATTGCGCCGCCGACCCTGGCAGACCGGTACCTGGCCGCCGATCGCGCCATTCTGGACCACCCCGGCAAGCAGATCTACGAAAACGCCGTGCGCCATGCCGATGGGCAGATGCGCCAGGTCATGTTCCACAAGGCCACCTTCACCGATCCCGACGGCAGCGTGGGCGGCCTGGTGGGCGTGATGCTCGACATCACCGAGCGCACGCGCATGGAAAACGATTTGCGCCATGCCGCTACCGTGTTCGACAACATTGCCGAGGGTGTGACCATTGCCGAGAACAACGGCACCATCATTGCCGTCAACCGTGCGTTCTGCACTATCACCGGCTACGACGCCACCGAAGTGATTGGCCAGAACCCCCGCATGTTCCAGTCGGGGCGACACAGTCGCAAGTTCTACGCCGACATGTGGGAGACCATCGCGCGCCATGGCCGCTGGCAGGGCGAGGTATGGAACCGGCGCAAGAATGGCGAGGTTTATCCGCAATGGCTTTCCATCACGGCGGTGCACGCACCGCAGGGAGAGGCTACGCATTACGTCGCCACCTTCTCCGATATCACGCACCAAAAGCAGAGCGATGAGCGCATCCAGTTGCTGGCCTTCTCCGACCCGCTGACCGGCCTGCCCAACCGCCGGTTGCTGCTCGACCGGCTGGAGCACGCACTCATCGTGAGCACGCGCAACCAGCGCCGGGGTGCGCTGTTCTTCATTGATCTGGACGACTTCAAGGGCCTGAACGACACGCGCGGGCACTACATGGGCGACCTGCTGCTGCAACAGGTCGCCCAGCGCCTGGTGGACTGCGTGAGCGAAGGCGACACGGTGGCCCGGCTCGGGGGCGACGAATTCGTGGTCATGCTCGAAGGCCTGAGCCAAGGCACCCTGGAGGCGGTCCAACAGGCCGAGGCCATGGGCAACACCATCCTGCTCGCACTCAATAAACCCTATGTGCTGCAGGGCAGCGCGCACCACAACACTCCCAGCATCGGCGTTGCGCTGTTTGGCGAGCCCCAGGGCTCGGTGGACGAGTTGCTCAAACAGGCCGATCTGGCGATGTACCGCGCCAAGGCCTCGGGGCGTAACGCCATGTGCTTTTTCGACCCAAAAATGCAGTCTGTGCTGGCCGAGCGCGTGGCCCTCGAAAAAGAACTGCGCATTGCACTGCAACGCCAGGACTTCGTTGTGCATTACCAGCCCCAGGTGGGCCAGACCGGTGCCATGGTGGGCGTGGAGGCGCTGGTGCGCTGGCAACACCCCGAGCGGGGAATTGTCTCGCCGCTCGACTTCATTGCGCTCGCAGAAGACACTGGCTTGATCCTGCCACTGGGCCGCTGGGTGCTGGAAACCGCCTGCAGGCAACTGGCCACATGGGCAAGCAGGCCCGACCGCCAACACCTTACCATCGCCGTAAATGTGAGCGTGCGGCAATTCCACCATGCCGATTTCGTGGAACAGGTGCTCAGCGTGCTGCATGAGACCGGCGCCAACCCGCAACGGCTCAAGCTTGAACTGACGGAAAGCCTGCTCATCACCCAGGTGGACGAAGTGGTGGGCAAGATGGGCGCCCTCAAGGCCCGGGGCGTGTGTTTCTCGCTCGACGATTTCGGCACAGGGTATTCATCGCTGGCCTACCTCAAGCGCCTGCCGCTGGACCAACTGAAAATCGACAAAGGGTTTGTCGCGCATGTGCTGACGGACACGAACGACGCCGCCATCGCCCGCATGATCGTGGCCCTGTCTGAAAGCCTGGGCCTGGAAGTCATTGCCGAAGGGGTGGAGCACGCCGAACAGCGGGACTTCCTGGCGCAGCATGGTTGCCACGCCTACCAGGGCTACTTTTTCAGCCGCCCCCTTCCGCTGGACGCCCTGGAGACCTACGCCGACGGCACGATCTGATTTTTCGGGCTCCATGATGGCGCCCCCCCCTTCATCGTGCGCCGACAAATCCAGGCGCCGACGTCCTACACCGGGCTTTGGCGGCCCATTTCATCATCGCTCCCTGTACATCAACCCAAGGAGATCGATGATGATTCAATCCAAGTACGACCGCACCCAGCTGGAAGACCTGGTGCTGCAGATGATGGAAACCGAGCTGGGCGGCGAAAAAATCTACCGCACAGCCCTCGAGAGCGCCATCCATGAAGATCTCCACAAGGAGTGGGAAGGCTATCTGCAGGAGACGCTGCACCACCAGCAAGTGGTGCGTGGCCTGTGCGCCACGCTGGGCCTGGCACCGAACCAAACGACACCCACGCGCGCAGTGGTCGGCCACATTGGCAAAGCGTTGGTGCAAGCCATCGAACTGGCTCGGCGCAACGCCGGGCCCGAGGCGGCGCAAGTGGTTGCCGCCGAGTGCGTCGTGCTGGCCGAAACCAAGGACCACGCCAACTGGGAGCTGCTGGGCCGGGTGGCCGAGGTAGCCACCGGCGACATCGGCCGCGCACTGAAAGCTGCGCACGACGATGTCGAACAGGACGAAGACCACCACTTGTTCCACACCAAGGGCTGGATGCGCGAACTAGCCATCCAGGGCCTGGGCCTGCCCGCCGTGTTGCCGCCCCCCGAGGAAGTGAAGCAGGTGAAGACGGCCATTGGCGCCTCGCGTGCGGAACAGGCGCGTTCATCTATGCTATGAGGCGTTTTGCTATCTAATCAATAGCTGCCAACGCTTTATAGACAAGCCATAGAGGCTATTTTCATTGAAATATCAACCCAGCCGCACCTGGTGGCGTGCGATCTGCGCCTGCACCTGGATGGGCGCCGTACCCCCCAGCGTGCTGCGCGCGTTGAGTGAGCCGCGCAGGCTCAGGCACTCGTACACATCTTTTTCAATCTGCGGGTGAAAGCCCTGCAGCACGGCCAACGGCAGTTCTGACAGGTCGCAGGCATGCGACTGCGCCGCCTTGACGGCGTGCGCCACGGTTTCGTGCGCATCGCGGAACGGCAGGCCCTTTTTCACCAGGTAGTCGGCCAGGTCGGTGGCGGTAGCGTAGCCCTTCTTGGCCGCATCTTCCATGGCCTGGGCGTTGACGGTGATGCCACCGTCCTTCTGGCCCGTGGCGGGGTTGGGTTGCCCGCCCACCATCTCGGCAAAAATGCGCAGCGTGTCCTTGAGCGTGTCCACGGTGTCGAACAACGGCTCTTTGTCTTCCTGGTTGTCCTTGTTGTAGGCAAGGGGCTGGCCCTTCATCAGGGTGATCAGGCCCATCAGGTGGCCGACGACACGGCCGGTTTTACCCCGCGCCAGTTCGGGCACGTCGGGGTTCTTCTTCTGCGGCATGATCGATGAGCCGGTGGTAAACCGGTCAGCAATCTTGATGAAGCCGAAGTTCTGGCTCATCCAGATGATGAGTTCTTCGGACAGGCGGCTCACGTGCACCATGCACAGGCTGGCGGCGGCCGTGAACTCGATGGCAAAGTCGCGGTCGCTCACGGCGTCCAGGCTGTTCTGGCACACCACGGGGGCGCCGTTCACATCCACCATGCCCAGCGTGCGCGCAACGCGCTCGCGGTCGAGTGGGTAGGTAGTGCCAGCCAGGGCTGCGGCGCCCAGGGGCAGCACGTTGGTGCGGCGGCGCACATCCTGCATGCGGTCAAAGTCGCGCGCAAACATTTCCACATAGGCCAGCAGGTGGTGGGCAAAGCTGACCGGCTGGGCCACCTGCAGGTGGGTAAAACCGGGCAGTATCACCTCAACGTTGCGGCCGGCCACTTCCACCAGCGCCTTCTGCAAGTCGGTGAGCAGACCGGAAATCAGGTCGATCTCGCCGCGCAACCACAGGCGCACGTCGGTGGCGACCTGGTCGTTGCGGCTGCGCCCCGTGTGCAGGCGCTTGCCCGCATCGCCCACCAGTTGCGTGAGGCGCGCCTCGATGTTCAGGTGCACATCTTCCAGGTCCAGCTTCCACTCGAACTCGCCGGACTCGATTTCCTGTGTGATTTGCGCCATGCCACGGGCAATATCAGCATGGTCTTGCGGGGCAATGATGCCTTGTGCGGCCAGCATGTCGGCATGCGCCAGACTGCCCGCAATGTCGGCCTGCCACAGGCGTTTGTCAAAGAAAACGCTGGAGGTATAGCGCTTGACGAGGTCACTCATGGGCTCGGAAAACAGCGCCGACCATGCCTGCGCCTTGGTGTCGAGCTGATTGTGGGACGGGGCGGAGGCTTGGGCTTTGGGCATGGCAGGGCAATAATCCAGTGAAACAGACACCCGGAACACCCGGATGCCGCAATGCAAGAGACGCAAATTTTATCGACCCTTCCCGGCGACCGTGCTGCAACCGCTTTCACGGCACGCTCCAGTGTGCCTGCGGGGCGTGCGCTGGTGTTCGATGCCTGCCATGCGGGCGTGGTGCTGCGCGCGGTAATGTTCGTGGAAGTGGTGCTGGCAGTAGGCGTGCTGTATGGCGCCGAAAACCTGTCCGACTGGGTGGCTCGGCTGGCCCTGCTGACCGGCGTGGCCCTGCCCGCCACGCTGGCCTGGCTGGTCGCCGCCTGCAGCCTCAAGCAGGTGCTGCAACGCCTGCCCACCACCGGTCAGTATCTTGCGGGTGTGCTGCTGGGGGCGCTGGCAGGCGCCGGGGCCTGCGGCATGCTGACGCTGGTGGGCGCGGTGCAGCAGCCCCCCTGGCTGGCCAGTGCAGCCAGCGGCGCACTGCTGGCTGCACTGCTCGTGGCCGCCCTGGTGCTGCGCGCACGCGGTCGCACACCCGCCGCCACCACGGCCCGCCTGACCGAACTGCAGTCCCGCATTCGCCCGCACTTCCTGTTCAACACACTCAACAGCGCCATTGCTCTGGTGCGCGAGGAACCTGCCAAGGCAGAGTCGCTGCTCGAAGACCTGAGCGACCTGTTCCGCCACGCACTGGTCGAGCAGGGCGAGACCGTGACACTGGCCGAAGAAATTCAGCTGGCGCGCCGCTACCTGGCCATTGAGCAGGTGCGCTTTGGAGACCGGCTGCGCGTGCAATGGCAGCTCGACCACCGCACCGACGCAGCACTGCTGCCCCCGTTGCTGCTGCAACCCCTGGTGGAAAACGCCGTCAAGCATGGCGTCGAGCCCAGCGCCCGGGGTGGCAAGCTGCGCGTGCTGACCGAGTTGCGGGGCAGCCGCGTGGTCGTGCGCATTACCAACACCTTGCCCGAAGGCCAGCCCAACCACAGCCCTACACCGCGCGGCCATGGCATTGCCCTGGCCAACGTGCGTGCCCGCCTGGCCCTGCTGCACGACGTGCAGGGCGAATTCAGCGCGGGTATCGAGGACGGCCTGTACCAAGTGCGCATCACCTTGCCCCCGCCCCTGTTTTCGCCCGAAAAACCACCCGCCGCCACGCCCCGCCAACGGGCACGCACGCCATGAACATCCTCATCGTTGACGACGAAACCCTGGCCCGCAACCGCCTGCGCACCTTGCTGAGGGATTGCACCGACACCGAACGCTACAGCCTGGCTGAAGCCGCAACGGCCGCCGAGGCTCTGGCCCTGCTGGCCCCCAGCGGCGGGCGGGCGTTTGATGTGCTGTTGCTGGACATCCACATGCCGGGCCAGGACGGCCTGTGCCTAGCGCAGGCCATTCAGGCGCTGAGCCACCCACCGGCCGTCGTTTTCGTGACCGCCCATGCCGACCATGCCGTGAGCGCCTTCGAGCTCGACGCTGTGGACTACCTCACCAAGCCCGTGCGGCTCGAGCGCCTGCAGCAGGCCCTGGCCAAGGTGCAGCGTGTTCTGGGCCCCACCAGTGGCACCACGGGGGCAGCACCAGCAGCCGCCCTGCCTGAGGGGGAAACCTTGGTCATCCAGGACCGGGGGCGCACCGAGCGGGTGCCGTTGACTGAAGTGCTTTTCCTCAAGGCTGAACAGAAGTATGTGACCGTACGCACCACCGGGCGCAGCTACATCCTGGATGGCTCACTCAACGAACTCGAAGCCCGCTACCCCGGCCAGTTCTTGCGCATCCATCGCAACGCGCTGGTGGCACGCAGGGCCGTGCGCGCCCTGGAAAAGCACTATGACCCCGAAGAAGGCGATGGCTGGGCCGTGCGGCTGCATGGACTGGCGCAGTTGCTGACCGTGTCGCGGCGGCAGGTGGTTGCAGTGCGCGAAGAAATCGCACACCGCTGACCCGCGTCCGCCCGTCAGGCGGGTGGGCCGTCCAAACGCGGCGCCCAGTCTTCCACGGCACCATTGTCGATGCGCCGTTGCAGCAGCCGCTGCCAGGAAGCAGGCAAAGGCAAGGCCAGCGCAGCCTGCAGCTGTGCGCAATCGAGCACCGGGCGGTACAGCAGATCCAGCAGGCGCTCCAGAGTCCATTCGGGGAAAGGCCTCGCCTGCAACACCAGCGCGGCCCCTGCCCACAAATCCCCTTCCTCCAGCACGCGGTAGTACCAGCCTGTGCGGTGCGATTGCTGCACACGCTGCGCCATGTCTGGCAGACCAAATCGTTCGTTGAGTTTCCAGCATGGCTGGCGCGCCTGGGTCACCTCCAGCAACACATCACCCACGCGCCACTGGTCGCCCAGGCACACCGTGGCCTCGGTCACACCCTGGCTGTGCAGGTTCTCGCCAAAAGCGCCTGGAGCCTCCAGCATGGCGTGTGCACCCAGCTCCGCGCGCCAGGCGGCATAGTGTTCCTGGGGATAGTGGTGTACGGCCTTTTCCACACCGCCATGCAACCGAAGGTCGCCCTGCGCATCCCCCTGCAGACCTTGCGCCGTGAGACGCACGCGGCCTTGCACGGGTGTCTTGTGAACGCCGCTATGGCTACCCCGCGCGAAAGGCACGGCAGCACCGGTGCACACGGCCAGCACAGCAGCGCCCATGGTCAACGCCCCAGGCTGCGCTTGAGCTCTTTGAGCAGCAAGGTCACCTGGTTGGAGGCGTGGCGGTAGCCGCCCTGAAAGACCTGCAAGGCCTTCTCGTGCTCGCCCGCCTGGCTCAGGGCCACCACGCTGGCCGCCTGGCCATGGAAGTACTGGTGCCGTTGCACGAGCATCTCGAACGCGGGGTAGTGGCCCAGGCGCTCGCGTCCCTCTCCTTGCAGCCACCGACCCAGGGGACAGTGCTCGTATTCACGCACTTTTTCGGGCTCGAGTACTTCGTTCGATTGGCCTGCCAGCAGGTTGTGCAGACGCTGCTTCCATTCCTCATGGCTCGCGATGGCCGCATCGATGTCGAATTCGGTCATCAGCGTGGCGGCGTATTCGGGGTCAAGAATCAATTCGCTGGCATTGTCCTCGTAGGCCCAGGTGGTTTCGGGGCTGGACGAATCCTGCTCCCGCAGCTTGAACATGCGACTGAAAAAACCCATGGTTTCCCTCGTTGTGGTTGGACTGGCCTGCTGCGAATGCACGTTACCGCCACGTCATATATAGATACATTTTGTCTGGCACGAGGTGATTTGAATAGGGGCCCGCGCTTACGTCATCTTTTTCAGGGAACTGAGCTTCCGTAACAGACAAACGACTGCCAGGCCATTCTGCGCAACAATCGCCCCATGACATCTTCCCAAAGCCCCGCGCTGTCCATGCTCGACCTGGTGGCCGTCCGTGAAGGCGGCACCGTGGCCCAGGCCCTGGCCATTGCACTGCGCACGGCACAGCACGCTGAATCCCTGGGCTTTGAGCGCTACTGGCTGGCCGAACACCACAACATGCCCGGCATCGCCAGCTCGGCCACCGCCGTGCTGGTGGGCTACATCGCTGCGGGCACGCAGCGCATGCGCATCGGTTCGGGCGGCGTGATGCTGCCCAACCATGCGCCCCTGGTGGTGGCCGAGGCCTTCGGTACGCTGGCCGAGCTGTACCCCAGCCGCATCGACCTGGGCCTGGGCCGCGCACCCGGCACCGACCCGCTGACCATGCGCGCCCTGCGCCGTGACCGGCCCGAGGCGGCCGAAGATTTTCCGCGTGACGTGGCCGAACTGCAGCGCCTGCTGGCCCCCGAGCAGCCCGGCCAGCGCCTGGTAGCCACGCCCGGGGCCGGTACGAACGTGCCGGTCTGGCTGCTGGGCTCCAGCCTGTTCTCGGCCCAACTGGCCGCCGAACGCGGTCTGCCCTATGCCTTTGCCTCGCACTTTGCGCCGCGCCTACTCCTGCAGGCCATTGAACTCTACCGACGGCTGTTCAAGCCCTCCGCCGAATGGCCCAAACCTTATGTGGTGATCGGTGTTCCGCTGATCGCCGCACCCACCGACGACGAAGCGCAGTTTCTCGCCAGCAGCACCTTCGAGCGCGTCCTGGGCATCCTCAAGGGAGAGCGGCGCAAACTGGCCGCGCCGGTCCAGGGCTTGGCCGAGCAGCTATTGCCGCAGGAACGCGCCGCCATCAACGACTTCCTGGCAGCGGCGGTGATCGGCGGGCCCGACACGGTGCGCCAGGGTTTCGCGGCGCTGCTGCAGGCCACGCAGGCCGACGAGTTGATGCTGGTGTGCGACATCTACGACCCCGCACTGCGCTTGCGCTCGCTGGACATTGCCGCAGCCGCCCACGCACAACTGCAGGCCAAAGAAACTCAAACGCTATAATAAATATAGCTAGTAGCGCTTACCAGATAAGCGCTACAGGCCTTTTTTGTCTAAAATTTCAGCGTGCGATGTAACCCCCGTCCACCGGGTAATAAGCACCTGTCACGAACGAGGCTTTTTCGCTGGAGAGCCATAGCACCAGTTCCGCCACTTCCTCGGCACGACCCAGTCGGCCAATGGGGTGGGCGGCCACCAGCATGTCATTGACGGCCTTGTTGTCCTCCAGTGCACTGATCATGGGCGTATGGATAAAGCCTGGCCCCACGGCATTGATGCGCACACCCTGCGCGCTGTACTCCAGCGCCGCCGTCTGCGTCAAACCCACGACGCCATGTTTGGCTGCTGCGTACGCAGGCGCTCCGGCAAAACCCACGGCGCCCAGAATGGACGCCATGTTGATGATGGCGCCACCGCCGTTCTTGAGCATGGCCGGCAGCTGGTACTTCATGCCGTAGAACACCCCCGAGAGGTTGATGCCAATCACCTGTGCCCAGCCGTCCAGCGGGTAGTCGGCTGTGGGCGCCTGCGGTCCGCCAATACCGGCGTTGTTGCAGGCAATGTCCAGACGCCCAAACTTTTCCACAGCGCCCCGCACCAGCGCTTCGCACTCTTCGGGCTTGCCAACGTCCGCAGCAATGAAAATCGCCTCGCCACCCGCAGTGCGGACCTGCTCTACCGTTTCCTCACCACCGCCGCGATCCACGTCCGAGACCACTACTTTGGCACCTTCGCGCGCCCAGGCCAGGGCAACAGCGCGGCCAATACCCGAGGAACCACCGGTGATCAATGCGACTTTGTCTTTCAACATGGAAACTCCTTGCTGCCCCAAACCAAGCGCCGGGGCTCAAGGGCCATTGTGGACTGTGCGGCTGGGGCGGGCCAGCCTGCAGCGGCTACTATTGCAGTCCATGCCGATTTCTCACACTGCCCATGCCCGCCTTTAGCTTTGAAGCCCTTGACGACCAGGGCCTGACCCGCAAGGGCGTGGTCGAGGCCGATACGGCCAAGGCCGCGCGTGGTCAGCTGCGTGCGCAGGCATTGGTCCCCCTGACCGTAGAACTGGTGGGCGACCAGGCCAGTAACGGGGCGGGCGCCGCAGGCCGCAGCCTGTTCACCCGCCCAGTTTTTGGCGCCACGGCCCTGGCCATCTGGACGCGCCAGCTCGCCGGGTTGGTGTCCTCGGGTCTGCCGCTGGAGCGTGCGCTGACGGCCCTGTCCGAAGAGTCTGACAACGAGCGCCAGCGCCACCTGGTGGCCGTGCTGCGGGCCGAGGTCAACGCTGGGTCCACCTTTGCCCGGTCTTTGCAGCAGCACCCGCGCGAGTTTTCCGACATCTACTGCGCCGTGATTGGTGCCGGCGAACACAGCGGCAAACTCGGCCTGGTGCTCGAACGCCTGGCCGATGATCTGGAAGAGCGCCAGGAACTCAAGGCCCGGCTGGTGGGCGCCGCGCTGTACCCGGCCATCGTCACGCTGGTGGCCATCGCCATCGTGCTGTTTCTGGTCAGTTACGTCGTGCCCCAGGTGGCCAGCGTCTTTGCGGGCAGCAAACGCGCCCTGCCCTTTCTCACCGTGGCCATGCTGGCCATCAGCAGCTTTGTACGCACCTACGGCGTGTGGATGTTGGCTGCTCTTGTTTTGATAGCTATTGGCGCTCGCTGGTCCTTGTCCATAGAGGCTTTTCGTGAGAAATTTGACGCGGCCTGGCTCAACGTCCCGGTGGTGGGGCGACTGGCGCGGGGCTACAACGCCGCCCGCTTCGCCAGCACGCTCGCCATGCTGGCGGGGGCGGGCGTGCCCATCCTCAAGGCACTGCAAGCCGCCGCTGAAACCCTGCACAACCGCGCCTTGCGCGCCGACGCCCTGGATGCCCTGGTGTTGGTGCGCGAGGGCGCACCCCTGGCCTCAGCCCTGGCCCAAAAACGCAAATTCCCCAGCCTGCTACCCATGTTTGCCCGCCTGGGCGAACAAACGGGCCAGCTGCCCGTGATGTTGCAGCGCGCCGCCACGCAGCTCTCGGCCGAGGTGCAGCGGCGCTCCATGCAACTAGCCACTATCCTCGAGCCCCTGCTCATCGTCACCATGGGCGTGGTCGTGATGCTGATCGTGCTGGCCGTGCTGCTGCCCATCATCCAGCTCAACCAGTTCATGAAATAAGGCACGCCCCCTGTGTCGCTTCGCTCCTTCCCCCCTCTCCCGCCCCGCTGCGCGCTGCGGGAGGGAGGACGCCACCAGCGCGGCGGGGCGGCCCTTGCGCGGTGGCCGCTGGCCTGGGCCGCGCCATTTCGTGCGCTGCACATAGCGCGAGCACACAGTGAAGCCCCTTACGGAGATCCGCAATGGCCGTAACAATGGACGACAAGCTAGTGGTGGCGATTTCGTCGCGCGCCCTGTTCGACTTCGAGGAGGAAAACCGCCTGTTCGACCAGGGCAACGCTCAGGCCTACATGCAACTGCAACTCGAACGCCTCGATGTACCGGCGCCACCCGGCGTGGCGTTTTCGCTCGTCAAGAAGCTGCTGGCGTTCAACGACCCGGGCCAGCAACGCGTGGAAGTGGTGGTGCTTTCGCGCAACGACCCGGCCAGCGGTATGCGCGTGTTCCGCTCGGCCCGTGCGCACGGTCTGGCCAGCGTGCAGCGCGGCGTGTTCACGCAGGGGGCGGCACCTTTTCGCTACCTGCGCCCTCTGGGCGCGCACCTGTTCCTCTCGGCCAATGCTACCGACGTGAGCGAGGCCCTGGCCATGGGCTACCCAGCGGCGCGGGTCGCCACCCAGTCGGTGCAGGCCAGTGTGGCGCATCCGCACGAGGTGCGCATTGCCTTTGACGGTGATGCCGTGCTGTTCTCTGACGAGGCCGAGCAGGTGTTCCAGTCTGCCGGGCTTGATGCTTTCCAGGCGCACGAGCAAGAAAAAGCCCTGCTACCCCTGCCGCCAGGCCCGTTCAAGCCCTTTCTCTCGGCCCTGCACCGCCTGCAGCACAGTGGCGCGCCCAGCATGCGCATCCGCACCGCCCTGGTCACGGCGCGCGGCGCACCGGCGCACGAGCGCGCCATCCAGACGCTGATGAGCTGGAACATCACCGTGGACGAAGCCATGTTCCTCGGCGGCATGCCCAAAGGGGAGTTTTTGCGCGAGTTCGAACCCGACTTTTTCTTTGACGACCAGACTGGCCACGTGACCTCGGCCGCACTCCACGTACCGGCCGGCCATGTGAGCAGCGGCATCGCCAACCGGCCCATTACTGCGCCGCCTGCAAGCGCCCGGTAATGCAGGGAACTTCCCGCGCTTCCAGGTACCTTATGGCGGTGAACTCTGCTTCTTCTCCCGCCGCTCTGCGCAGCAGCAAAAGCAAAACGCGCGCGCATCTGGCGCGCACGGCGCTCGGCAGCATCCTCGCCGCGCTGATGGCGCTACCGGCACAGGCCGACACCACAGCACCAGAGACGGGAACGGAAGGTTTGAGCAAGGGCGAAATCAAGGCGCAGCGGGAATTCAAACTGCTCGACTTCAATGGCGATGGACAACTCAGCCGCAGCGAAGTGCGCCTGTTCCCGCGCCTGGCCGCCGCCTTTGACAGCGCCGATACCAACCACGATGGCCTGATCTCTTACGAAGAGGTGCGTGCCTTTACGGTCATTTACCGCGCCGAACGTGCCCGCCTGCGTGCCGCGCAAGCCGATACAAAGCCCCCGGCCGACGAAAAATGAACCATGGCGCAACAGTCTGCACGCCCCACAGGCAGCCAAAATATGATGAAATTCGCCTCAAACGCTTTGTAGGCAAGCGCTTCCAGCTACAAAACAAAGAGCATCAAAACGGCAAGATCACAAACCGCCGGTGCGTTTGACCTTGGGGTCTGAGTACGTGAGCGGCTCATCGTTGCGGGCCTGCTGGGCCATGCGCTCCTGCAGCGTGGTTTTGTTCACGTCCTGCGCCAGCTCAATGGCGCTGCCGCTGGCACGCCACATGGACTGCAGGAATTCAAGCAACTGCTTGTAAATCGGCTCCTTGGGCGGCTCAGGCGGGTCTTCGACCGTTTCCTTCTTTTTTACCTCCGTCCAGTCGCGGTTTGGCGTGTCCGGGGCGGACGGTTTGTCCGGCGTTTTCACCACAGCACCTTCACCCAGGCGGTCCATGGACTCGACCGGGTTAGCCGCGTTGATCGGGCGCACTGGCACAGCTCCAGATGCCCCGGTGGAGTACAAATCAGCGCCCTGGGGGCGCCAGATCGGTGATCGGTCTACAGGTGGCAGTTGCATGACAGTGGCCTCGGTAAATGGAAAAACCGGGAAGGCTTTATCCCCTTCTCGTACTTCTATTACGGCAAAAAGAAGGGGAAGTTGAGCCTTTTTTAAGCTATCAATGCAAAAAAAGGGTTTTTACGGGGTTTACGCTTACAAAAACCGCTCCAGCAGGCGGCGCGAAGCCCGGTCCAGGGTCGTGCTGTCAGCAATGGCGTACTGCACGCCCGAGGCGCTGGCAATCAGCAGCGCGGTGCGGCTGCGCAGTCGGCGAATGTCTTCTTCGGCCTTCAACACCAGGGTGGTCGGGCCACGGTCTGTCTCCACTTCCCAGGTGCTGGGTGTGGAAAAGCTCGAAACGCTAAGGATTTTTTGGATAGTGGGCACAAACTCCCGTGCAGCCAGTTCCTCCTGAACCAGCGCGCGGGCGGGTGTGGGCAGGTCGTCCAGGCGGTCCAGCCACAGCAGTTCATGCCCATCTGAGCCGACCAGGGACAAGCCCTCATCGGGCGCCGCCAGCGGAAAGGCGCGCACGGGCAGCACGCCAGTGTGCACCGTGCCATCGGGCAAGGTCAGCGCCAGGCGGCCATGGGCGTCGCGGTGCATTTGTGGGAAGAGTGATGGGGTAGCGTTCTGCATCAGGGGCCTCGCAGGCATGTCAAGAGTTGCCGGCGGGGTGGGCCGGGTGCAGCAGGCTGCTATCAATTAGCACACCGGCAGCCTGGGCGTCTTCCTCGGCGCGGCGCACCTGGGCCTCGTACAGCCGCCAGTAGGCGCCCTGTTTTTCCATCAATGCGTCGTGCGGCCCGACCTCGACCACTTCGCCCCGGTCCATAACGACCAGCCGGTCGGCCTTGCGCAAGGTGGAAAGACGGTGGGCAATGGCAATGGTGGTGCGGCCTTGCACCAGGTTGTCCAGCGCCTTCTGGATTTCCTTTTCAGTTTCGGTATCCACGGCAGAGGTCGCCTCATCCAGGATCAGGATGCGCGGATCAATCAGCAACGCGCGGGCAATGCTGATGCGCTGGCGCTCGCCTCCCGACAGGCCCTGGCCGCGCTCGCCCACCAGCGAGTCATAGCCGTGCGGCAAACGCAAGATGAATTCGTGCGCATGGGCGGCACGCGCGGCCGCAATGATCTCGGCGCGCGTGGCTTCGGGCTTGCCGTAGGCAATGTTCTCGGCAATCGTGCCGAAGAACAGGAAGGGCTCCTGCAGCACCAGGCCAATGTGGCGCCGGTAATCGAGTACGGAAAAGCGCCGGATATCAATGCCATCGAGCTGGATGGAACCCTCGCTCACGTCGTAGAAGCGGCAAATCAGGTTGACCAGGGTGCTTTTGCCCGAACCACTGTGACCCACCAGGCCGATCATTTCGCCAGGGCGAATATCCAGATCCAGGTTCTTGATAACGGCACGGCTGCCATAGCGAAAACCCACACCGCGCATGGCGATGGCCCCCTGCACTTTGCCCACCTGCACCGGCTGGGCCGGGTCGGGCACGTTGCTGACGTGGTCCAGGATGTCGAAAATGCGCTTGGCGCCGGCAGCGGCCTTTTGCGTGACAGAGACGATGCGGCTCATGGAGTCGAGCCGCCCATAGAAGCGCCCGATATAAGCGATGAAGGCGGTCAGCACCCCCACAGTGATCTGGCTTTTGGACACCAGCCAGATCCCGAAGCCCCAAACAACAAGCAAGCCGATCTCGGTCAGCAAGGACACCGTGGGCGTGAACAGCGACCAGGTCTTGTTGAGCTTGTCGTTGACCTGCAGGTTGTGCTGGTTGGCATCGTGAAAGCGCTGGGCTTCGCGCTTTTCCTGGGCGAAGGCCTTGACGACGCGGATACCGGGAATGGTGTCAGCGAGCACGTTGGTCACTTCGCTCCACACGCGGTCAATCTTCTCAAACCCGGTACGCAGACGGTCGCGCACCGTGTGGATCATCCAGCCAATGAAGGGCAGCGGCACCAGCGTGACCAGCGCCAACCAGGGGTTGATGGAAAACAGGATGGCTGCCGTCATGCAGATCATCAGCACGTCGGTGACGAAATCGAGCGCGTGCAGCGACAGGAAAACGTTGATGCGGTCGGTCTCCGAGCCGATCCGTGCCATCAGGTCGCCCGTGCGCTTCCCGCCGAAATAATCGAGCGAGAGTCTGAGCAAATGCTCATACGTAGTGGTGCGCAGGTCGGCGCCAATGCGCTCGGACACCAGCGCCAGAATATAAGTGCGTGCCCAACCCAGCCCCCAGGCCAGCAACGCCGATGCCAGCAGGCCGCTCAGATACATCAGCACCAGAGCAGGATCGATCTGCTTGCCGTTCTGGAACGGGATCAGGATGTCGTCCATGATCGGGATGGTCAGGTACGGCGGCACCAGTGTGGCGGCGGTAGAGGCCAGCGTCAGCCCAAAACCGGCAGCGAGCTGCATGCGGTAGGGGTGCGCAAATCGCCACAGGCGCAGCAGCACCCAGGTCGACGGCTGAGGCGTCTGCGCGCGCGCGCAGGCCGGACATTCGTCGGTATCAGGGGGAAGCACCGCCTGGCACACGGCACAGCGGGCTTCATCAACCTCCTCGGCCAAAGCTCCGCCCTGGCTGGCCAGACGCCCGGTCAGTTGCTCAAAGCGCTGCGCCAGTTGCAAGGCCTGCGCCTGGGCCCCCAGCGTAAAACGCCAGAACGCCAAGCGTTGCTGCGCATCGTGCAACTCGACTGTACCCACGCCTCCATGATCAAGCAGGCGCAGCGACTGGCCTGCCGTCAGTGCCCACTCGCGCCAGGTGTCAGCCCCAGGGTCGCAGGCCAACAGACGGCGCTGTGTCACGACCAGCAGACCCGCGCCAAAGTGCAGATCAGCGTCCAGGTCAACCGCCAGAGCAGCCCGCACGTTTTCGTCGGAGGCGAGCATGGCCCGCAAACCGGCCCCGAAAGGGCTATTCAAGACACCGAAGGCGTCCTCAAGATGGTGATGTTGCATTTTGGTTGGTATTTCCTCCGCCCCCGTCGGCGTAGTGGGCCGAACAGCGCGCTTGCGCGGATTCTCCCTGATGGGGGCCAGCCGGGTGCACTCTGCACGCATGGCCTGGAATGGAGATAACGTCTGCCCCCCCGCATTCG
>Ga0209477_1000530_pt1 | contig 23704 bp, 21 predicted proteins | sample KloWWTupernatant_FD_187180 | JGI IMG/M metagenome (GOLD analysis project Ga0209477, IMG submission 187180) | Active sludge microbial communities from Klosterneuburg, Austria, studying microevolution and ecology of nitrifiers - Klosterneuburg... | ecosystem: Engineered > WWTP > Aerobic digester >... | reverse complement strand
CTTTGCCCGCGACGTCGATGCCCGGACAGCCAAGGACTCGCGGGTGGCCGATCTCGAGGGGCAGGTGGCGGCTGCCAAGGGTGTCGAGCGAGCGGCACTGGTCGCCCGACTCGACGAGACGCGTCAGGCCGTGCGGGCCGAGGTGCTCGGGCAGGTGGCTTCCGAGTTCGATGGCGTGCACTCGATCCATCGCGCGGTCGAGGTCGGCTCGGTCGACGAGGTCATCGCCGCCGAGGACATCCGCCCCAAGATCGTGTCAGCGCTCAGTGCTGGATGATTTCCGGCCTTCGCCCGTGATCGGCTTGGGATGCCAGAAGCTCGTGGATCAGCGCGCTTGGCATCCCCGTCGACATGTCGACGTCGCCAACGCCGGCGGGCGGGATGCCAGATGCGCGGCTACCCCCGCCTTTGGCATCCCTGCGGGCCACGCGAGTCCGCGTGAGGGAGCGCTTGCGGCATGACGGGGGCCGTGGGGCTCGTGTTGGCGGCGGGTGCGGGGCGGCGGATGGGGCATCCCAAGGCGCTCATCGAAGACCCGGAGTCCGAGCTGACCTGGGTCGAGCTCACCGTCAAGAAGCTCGCGCTCGCCGGCTGCTCCTCGATTGTTGTCGTCACGGGCGCCGAGGCCGACGAGGTCGCGCTGAGACTCCTGCCGGGCGCCTGGGCCTTCCGACTGAAACTCCGTCGCAAGACCCAGGTCCTGCTCGTCGATGCCCCGGACTGGGAGGAGGGAATGGGCGCCTCCTTGCGGGCCGGGCTCGCGGCCATCGAAGAGATCCATCCCGACAAGCCGACAGTGCCGGCCGACCCGGCCGACCCGGCCGACCCGGCCGACCCGGCCGACCCGGCCGAGCCGGATGGTCCGACAGCGCAGGACAGCCCCGATTCGGTGCTCATCACCCTCGTCGACCTCCCCGACGTTGGCATCGACGTCTACCGGCGGCTCCTGCGCACCGGTCGACGGGACGGGACAGCGGCACTGTTGCGGGCGGCATACAACGGGGTGCCGGGCCACCCCGTGCGGATCGGGCGTGACCACTGGGCCGGAGTCATGGCCACGGCGCGGGGGGATCGTGGTGCGCGCGACTATTTCGCCAGCCACCCGCCCCGGATCGTCGAGTGCGGCGACCTGGCCACGGGTCGAGACATCGACACGCCTGCGGACCTTGCCGAGGCCAACCCTTCCGCGGAGCCGATCTGACAGTGCAAGGTGGGGACATGGACCCCCGCACCGATGTCGCCGACGCGCGCGCTCTCGCCGACCGGCTCGGTGCGACCGGCTATCTCGCCGACGATGCCCTCTCCACCGTTGGCTGGCTGGCGCTGCGGCTGGGTCGCCCGTTGCTGCTGGAGGGTGAGCCGGGGACGGGCAAGACGGCGTATGCCGAGTCGCTGGCTGCCGCTCTCGACCTCCCCCTCGTGCGACTCCAGTGCTATGAGGGCATCGATGCCGCGCAGGCCCTCTACGACTGGGACTTCCCGCGGCAGATCCTCCACCTGCGTGCGGTCGAGGCCGTGGCGAAGGCAACCGATGGAGGTGCGGAAGTGGAGGCCGTCGAGGCCGATCTCTTCGACGAACGCTTCCTGCTGACCCGACCGATCCTCACCGCCCTGCGCGAAGCCCCCCTCGTCCTGCTCATCGACGAGATCGACCGAGCCGACGACGAGTTCGAGGCCTTCCTGCTCGAGGTGCTCTCGACCTGGTCGGTGACCATCCCCGAGCTCGGCACCATCACCGCCGCGACACCTCCGGTCGTCATCCTCACGAGCAACCGCACGCGTGAACTCCACGACGCCCTCAAACGCCGCTGCCTCTATCACTGGATCGATCACCCCGGCATCCAGCGCGAGCTCGACATCATCCGCCGCCGTGCCCCCGAGGTCGACGCTGCCCTCGCGGAGCAGGTCGTCGTCGCGGTCTCACGCATGCGGGCCGACGACGCGATGCTCAAGCCGCCGGGGGTCGCCGAAACCCTCGACTGGGCACGGGCACTCCACGAGTTGGGTACCCGTGAACTCGACACCGAGTCCGCGGCCGCCACCCTGGGCGTGGCCGTGAAGTATCGCGAGGACGCCGACCGCGTCCGCGCTGCTCTCGATCGCATCTTGGGGCGCTGAGGTCGTGGCCGGGGCTGCAGAGATCTTCCTGGGCTTCGCTCGAGCGCTGCGGGCTGCCGGGGTCGCCGTGACGGCGGACCGGGAGCGGACCTATCTCGAAGCCGTGGCCGCCGTCGGCGCCGACGACCAGAGCGCGACCTATTTCGCCGGTCGGGCGACGTTGTGCGCGTCACCGATCGATCTGGAGACCTATGACCGGGTGTATGCCGCGTGGTTCAGTCGGCAGTCGACGGTGCCCCGCCAGCCGCCGCCGATGACCGTCGTCATCGAGCGGGCGAGTCTCGACGCCGATGAGGCAAGTGGGGGCGAGGGGAGTGGTGAGGACGAGTCCGTCGCGGCTAGAGCCAGTCGCGCCGAAGTGCTCCGACAGCGCGACGTGGCCTCGCTCTCAGCGCGCGAGAAGCACCAACTCAGTGCCCTCTTCGGCAGCATCCGGTTGGCGCCACCGAGCAGGCGTGTGCCGCGGCGGACACCTCACCGGCACGGCGACCTCGATGCGCGAGCGACGTTGCGCGACATGCGTTCTCGGCTCGGTGAGCCCAGTCGACTGCGGCATCGCACGCGAGCGGTTCGGCCGCGCCGGGTCGTCGTGCTCATCGACGTGAGCGGCTCGATGTCGGCCTACGCCGACTCGCTACTCCGCCTGGCCCACGCCTGGGCGCGTGGCGGTGCGCCCGTCGAGGTCTTCACGGTGGGCACCCGCGTGACCCACGTGACGCGACCACTCCGACATCGTGATCCGGACCGGGCCCTCATCGGGTGCGGGGAGGCCATCCCGGACTGGTCGGGCGGCACCCGCTTGGCGGACGGCATACGCCATTTTCTGTCTCGCTGGGGTCGGCGGGGGATGGCCCGCGGCGCTGTTGTCGTCATCATCAGTGACGGCTGGGAGCGCGGTGACCCGATGGAGTTGGGTGAGCAGGTGCGGCAACTGAAAGCGTTGGCGCACAAGGTGATCTGGGCAAACCCGCACAAGGGCGCGCTGACCTATGAGCCCGTGCAGGGCGGCATTGTGGCCTCCCTTCCGCACCTCGATGCGTTCGTCGCGGGACACTCGCTGGCGGCCTTCGAGGAGTTGACCGAGGTGGTGGCCCATGCGTGAGGTCCTCGATGAGTTGCTCCAGTGGTGGGAGGCTGGCGAGCCGGTCGGGATGGGGACGGTGGTCGCGACCTTCCGGTCGGCCCCGCGACCGCCGGGGGCCTCGATGCTCGTCGGACCGGATGACACGGTCGTGGGGTCGGTGTCCGGAGGGTGTGTCGAGGGTGCGGTCTTCGAGTTGGCCAAGGAGGTCGTCGCTGCCAACGCGCCGGTCCTGCAGCGTTATGGCGTGTCCGACGATGATGCGTTCGCCGTGGGACTGACCTGCGGGGGCATCCTCGATGTCTTCGTGGAGCGGGTCGATCGTGAGACCTTCCCGCAGCTCGGCGATGTCGCTGCGGACATCGCCGCTGAGCGGCCAGTGGCGGTCGCGACCGTTGTCGCGCATCCGGACTCCTCGTGGATCGGGCGCCGGCTCGTCATCCGGCCGGCGGCCGAGGGTGAGCGGGGTGAGCGAGGCGAGGGGAGTGAGCGCTTCTCCGAGCAGGGTCCGGACCGGTCATTGGCCGACAGCCCCACCGGGACCCTCGGCAGCGATCGGGCCGATGCGGCCGTCATCGACGACGCCCGGGGTCTCCTTGCGCTCGGTCAGTCGGCGACCATCGAATACGGACCCGACGGTGAGCGGCGAGGTGAGGGCCTGCGGGTCTTCGTCTCCTCACACGCTCCGCGGCCCCGGATGCTCGTCTTCGGCGCCATCGACTTCGCTGCGGCCGTTGCCCAGCAAGGGGCCTTCCTCGGCTATGCAGTGACCGTCTGTGACGCTCGGCCGATCTTCGCGACCCACTCGCGCTTCCCGGCCGCCGATGAGGTGGTCGTGAAGTGGCCGCACAAATATCTCGCCGAGGAGGTCGAGGCAGGCCGGGTCGACGGGCGCACGGTCATCTGCGTGCTCACCCATGACCCGAAGTTCGACGTGCCGCTGCTCGAGGTGGCGCTGCGGCTTCCTGAAGTGGGTTATGTCGGGGCGATGGGCTCGCGTCGCACCCACGACGACCGGATGGCCCGGCTGCGCGAGGCCGGCCTCACCGCTGGCGAGTTGGCCAGGCTCTCCTCGCCCATCGGGCTCGACCTGGGGGCTCGGACGCCTCAGGAGACGGCCGTCTCGATCGCGGCCGAGATCATCGCCCTCCAGTGGGGCGGCGGTGGCGACCGTCTGAGCGAGCGCGAAGGCCCGGTTCACCACCACTGAAGCCACGGCATACCCGGCTTTGCGCATAGGTCGTCTGGTGGCGCAGGTATGGGTGCGCCATTGGGCAGGGTCTGCGAATTGAGTCGCAGAGATTGGCTGGTGGCGTAGGTATGGGTGCGCCATTGGTCAGGGTCTGCGAACTGGATCGGCCTCGATCGTGCGGTGACCCTTGTCACATCACCTCTGAGCCGACAAGATCACAAGTACGTCACGCCAGCCCTCGCGAAGGAGTCAAGGATGGCTCGGATCAACGTCACGGTCGACGGAGCGAAGTACTCCGACGACGTCGAACCCCGAACGCTTCTCGTGCAATATCTGCGCGAGAACCTCGGCAAGGTCGGGACGGTGATCGGCTGCGATACGAGCAATTGCGGTGCCTGCACCGTGCATCTCGACGGCCGGAGCGTGAAGTCCTGCAATGTGCTGGCCGTGCAGGCCGACGGCCATGAGGTGACGACCATCGAGGGCCTGGCCAAGGACGGCCAGTTGCACCCGATGCAGGCGTCCTTTCACGAGCACCACGCCCTCCAGTGCGGCTACTGCACACCGGGGATGATCATGCAGGCAATCGACATCCTCAATACCAACGCCAGCCCCTCCGAGGAGGAGATCCGCGTCGGACTCGAGGGCAACCTCTGCCGGTGCACCGGCTATCACAACATCGTCAAGGCGGTCGCTGCCGTCGCCGCAGGCTCCGGCGCCAAGGATGGTGAGTGAGATGACCGCCGTCGACGAGCGCCCCGCAGACACGGCCGAGATCGGGAAGGCACGCCTCCGCAAGGAGGACCAGCGCCTCATCACCGGCCGCACCAAGTGGACCGACAACATCGTCCTCCCTGGCATGGTGCACCTGGCGATGGTCCGCAGCCCCTTCGCCCACGCCAAGATCACGAACATCGACACCAGTGCCGCCAAGGACGCGCAGAACGTCGTCGGCGTCTACACCGCTGCCGACTTCCCCGAAGGCCTGGGTGTCTGTGCCAACGCGTGGCCGATCACCCCCGAGCAGGTCACCCCCGACCACCTCCCGATGGTCGGCGACCGCGTTGCCTGTGCCGGTGAGATCGTCGCCGTCGTCGTCGCCCGCAGCGCCGCGGAAGCCCGCGATGCCGCCGAACTCGTCGACGTCGACTACGACGAGCTGCCCGCCGTCCTCGACGGCATGGAAGCCCTCAAGGACGAGGTGCTCGCTCACCCCGACAAGGGCACCAACAAGTCCGCCTTCTGGCAGCTCGACTCCGCCGCCGCCGGCTCCGGTGGCGATGTGGAGGAGGCCATCAGCAAGGCCGAAGCGGACGGCATACTCATCGTTCGCGAATACCGCCAACAGCGACTCATCCCCGCCTTCATGGAGCCCCGTTCCACCGTCGTCGACCCGACCGGCGAACAGGTCACCATGTGGTCGGCCACGCAGATCCCACACATCCTCCGCTTCCTCATCGCTGCCACGACGGGTATGCCGGAGAGCAAGGTCCGCGTCATCGCCCCCGATGTGGGTGGCGGCTTCGGCGGCAAGCTCCAGACGACGCCGGAGGAGTTCATCACGCTCGCGGTGGCGCGGCGCCTGGGCAAGCCGGCGAAGTACACCGAGACCCGATCGGAGTCCTTGGTCTCCGGCCACCACGGCCGCGACCAGTACCAGAAGCTGACCTTGGCCGCGACCAAGGACGGCACGGTCACCGGGCTCAAGGTCGACCTCGTCGCCAACCTCGGCGCCTATGTCGCCGTCGTCGGTGGCGGTGTGCCGGTGCTCGGGGCGTGGATGTTCAACTCCATCTACAAGTTCCCGGCCTACCAGTTCAACTGCCAGACGGTCCTGACGAACACCACGTGGGTCGATGCCTACCGAGGCGCCGGTCGGCCCGAGGCGACCTTCGGCATCGAGCGGATCATGGACGAGCTCGCCGCCGAGGTCGGGGTCGACCCCCTCGAGATCCGCGAGAAGAACTGGATCAAGCACGAGGAGTTCCCGTTCACCACGGTCGCAGGCATGACCTACGACTCGGGCAACTACGAGGCCGCGACAGCCCGCGCCAAGGAGCTCTTCGGCTATGACGAGCTGCGGGCCGAGCAGGCCCAGCGGCGGGAGTCGGGTGACCCGGTCCAACTCGGCATCGGCGTCTCGACCTTCACCGAGATGTGTGGCCTCGCGCCCTCGCGCGTCCTGGGCCAACTCAGCTATGGCGCCGGCGGTTGGGAGTCCGCGGCCATCCGGATGCTGCCCACCGGCAAGGTCGAGGTCATCACCGGCACGAGCCCGCACGGCCAGGGCCACGAGACGGCGTGGAGCCAGATCGTCGCCGACCGGCTCGGGGTGCCCTTCGAGGACATCGAGGTGCTCCACGGTGACACCGCGATCGCCTACAAGGGCCTCGACACCTATGGCTCGCGCAGCCTCGTCGTCGGCGGCGAGGCCATCGTCAAGGCCGCCGACAAGGTCATCGAGAAGGCCAAGCCCTTCGCCGCGCACCTGCTCGAGGCGAGCGTGGATGACCTCGAGTTCGAGGGCGGCCGCTACACAGTCAAGGGCACCGACAAGGGCGTGGGCATCACCGAGGTCGCGCTCGCGACCTTCGCCTCGCACAACTACCCCGACGAACTCGAGCCCGGCATCGACGCCGAGGCGACCTACGACCCGGTGAACTTCTCCTTCCCGCACGGCACGCACCTGTGCGCGATGGAAGTCGACACCGAGACCGGCGCGACGACGATGCGCAAGTACGCATGCGTCGATGACATCGGTCAGGTCATCAACCCGCTCATCGTCGAGGGCCAGGTCCACGGCGGCCTCGTCCAGGGCATCGCCCAGGCGCTCTGGGAGGAGGCGGTCTTCGACGACAACGGCACGCTCGTGACGGGGTCCTTCGTCGACTACACCCTGCCGACGGCCGCGGACACGATCTCCTTCCTCACCGACAACACGACGTCCCCGTCGACGACCAACACCTTGGGCACCAAGGGCGTTGGTGAGGCCGGGACGATCGCCTCCACCCCGGCCGTGGTCAACGCCATCGTGGATGCCTTGCGCCCCAGGGGAATTCACGACGTTCGTATGCCGTGCACCCCCGAACGCGTCTGGCGCGCCATCCAAGGGGCGGGCGGCGATACCGCCACCACCGCGGCGGCGCAACCCCACTTCGACGAGTCCGCACCGACCAATTCGGATCCCGGCTCCACGGGTGAAGGGAGCGAGCAGTGATCCCCACCGCTTTCGACTATGTCGCGCCCACGAGTGTGTCCGACGCCCTCGCCGCTCTGGCCGAAGGAGGCGACGAGGCCAAGGTCATGGCCGGCGGACAGTCCCTGCTCCCGGTCCTCCGGATGCGCCTCAACGCGCCGGAGTCGGTCGTCGACCTCGGTCGCATCGAGGAGCTCCGAGGCATCCGCGAGGAGGGTGACCACCTCGTCATCGGTGCCATGACCACCCACGACGAGGTGGCGACCTCCGACCTGGTCAAGGAGCACGCGGCCGTCCTCGCGGCTGCCGTGGAGTCCGTCGCCGATCCGCAGATCCGCCACCGGGGCACCATCGGCGGCGCGCTCGTGCACGCCGATCCTGCCGGTGACGTGGGCGCGCCGATCCTCGCTCTCGATGCCGAGTTGGTCATCACGGGTGCCGACGGTGAGCGCACCGTGGCGGCGAAGGACTTCTTCGTCGACCTCTTCGAGACCGCCGTGGGGGAGGGTGAGTTGCTCACCTCCATCCGCATCCCCAAGCACACGGGCTGGGGTGGTCACTACGAGAAGTTCGTGCGGGTCGCCCACCAGTGGTCGATTGTCGCCGTTGCCGCGAGCGTCCGCTCCGACGGCGGCTCGATTGCGGAGGCCAAGGTCGGGCTCACCAACATGGGCTCGACACCGCTGCGGGCTGCCTCCGTGGAGTCCGCTGTGGTCGGGAAGTCGGCCGGAGACCTGGGCGACTCGTGCTCGGGCGCTGCTGACGGCACGAACCCGCCGAGCGACCTCAACGGTGACTCCGACTATCGCAAGCACTTGGCCACCGTCCTGACCAAGCGTGCTGTCGCGGCGGCCGGGGGTGCGGGCTGAGGCACGATCGTCGGCTGCGCCCCGGTTGCCTCCCTTCGTAAGGTGAACTCATGGAATTGACCCACGATTTCGTCGTCCCCGCACCGATCGATGCCGCGTGGCAGACCTTCATGGATCTCGAACGCGTCGGCGGCTGTTTTCCTGGGGCCACGGTGACCGAGTCCACGGGCGACACCTTCGCCGGCACGGTCAAGGTCAAGCTTGGCCCGATCGCCTTGCAATATGCCGGGTCGGGACAGTTCATCGAGCGCGACGACGCGGCGCACCGAGCAGTCATCGAGGCCAAGGGCAAGGACAAGCGCGGCAACGGCACGGCCGGCGCCACGGTCATCCTGCAACTCGCACCGGCGGGCGGTGGATCCCACACCAGGGTCGACGTCACGACCGAGTTGGCGATCACCGGCAAGCCAGCCCAGTTCGGTCGGGGCGTCATGCAGGACGTCTCCGACAAGTTGCTCCAGCAGTTCGTCACCTGCATCGAGAGCCAGTTCGAGGCGATGCCTGCCGAGGGCACACCAACCGAGGCGACGGCGACATCCGAGTCCGCTGTAGCGGCTCATGCAGACGTCGACTCGCCGAGCCCCTCCGGACTGGCCCACGGCATGCCGTTGCCCCAATACCGTGAGGAGGTCGCGGACGACGAGGGCATGGCCCTGTCGCCGGCAGAGATCGCTGAGGGCTTGGGCGAAGCGGGAGGTGCGGCTGCCACGGCGGCGGCACCACGGCATACGGCGGCGTTGTCGTCGGCCAAGCCCAAGGCGGCCCAAGCGGACGACTCGATCGATCTCGGCGCCACCGTGCTTCCGGTGATCCTCAAGAGTTATGCCCCGCACATCATCGGGGCGCTCGTGGCGATCGCATTCGGCTACGCCCTGGGGCGCCGCCGCCGTTGACCTGACCGCCAGCTCAACGGTCGAGACGCAGGCCCGCCTGCTCGTGACCGAAGCCCACGGCGTGGGGGCCGACATGGTTCCAGGGCGAGCGACGGTGACCGTCGCTCTGGACGCGGCGGTGCGTGCGCTCGAGTTGGGCGAGGAGCGCGACCGCGAAGACGACGGTGAAGAGGACGGCGACCAGGTTCATCAGAGTGGTGTTCATGGCAGCAATCATGCGCCCAGTCAGATCCGGCCAACAGTGGCAGAATTGACACAGTTCGTCGATTTACTGCCATCATGTCGCACATGACGTTGCGCTCTGTGGCCGTGATCCTGCAGGACCCGGTGTCCGCCTTCGAGTTCGGTGTGCTCGACGAGGTCTTCGGGACCGACCGGATGGACGAGGGCGTGCCGCCGATCGACTTCCGAGTGTGCGCAGAGACCCCGGAGGTGGCGCTCGACATCCGCTTCGGTGTCACCCTGCGCGCCACCCACGACCTGACGGGCACCGCCGACGCGGACCTGGTGGCCGTGCCGGCGTGCAAGTCGCCGCACGGTCCGAGCCCGGCGGTGGTCGCGGCGATCCGCGATGCCGTGGATCGAGGGGCCTGGGTGCTGTCGCTGTGCACCGGTGCCCTGACCCTGGCCGCCGCGGGCGTGCTCGACGGCCGCTCCTGCACGACCCACTGGCGCCACACCGAACGGCTGGAGGCACTTGCTCCGGCGGCGCTGGTCGACCCCGACGTGCTCTATGCGCAGGACGGCAAGATCGTCACCAGTGCAGGGACGGCGGCCGGCATCGATGCGTGCCTCCATGTCCTGCGCACCGAGTTCGGCGCGGCCGTGACCAACCGGGTCGCCCGACGCATGGTCGTGCCGCCCCACCGCGACGGCGGTCAGCGCCAGTTCATCGAGCGGCCCGTGCCGACGACGCAGGCCGACAGTCTCGGCCCACTGCTGGAGTGGATGCTCGATCACCTCGACGAGAGCCACTCGGTGGCTGACCTCGCCAAGCGCTCACATCTGTCGGCCCGAACCTTTGCCCGGCGTTTCGTGGCCGAGACCGGCACCACCCCGCACCAGTGGCTGACCGAACAGCGGGTCGTCCGGGCCAGAGAACTGCTCGAGTCCAGCGATCTGGGGATCGAGCAGGTGGCGACCCGCTCCGGCTTCGGGAGCGCAGCCCTGCTCCGCCACCACTTCCAGCAGGGCACCGGGGTGTCTCCCACGGCATACCGCTCACAACACGCCTGCCCCGCCTGACCCTGTTCACCCGACTGTCTGTGACCTTCACAGGACCCACACACTTCCTGTGAGCGGCCGCCACTCGGCTCTCCCTAGAGTCAGGGCCATGAGTTCGAGTATCCCGGGCACTCCGCAGTCCCTCGCCCGACTCCTCGTCGTCGAGGACGACGAGGTCATCAACGAGTCCCTCACCGTCCGCTTCGAAGCACAGGGGTATGCCGTGTCGCGGGCTTTCGACGGGCCGTCGGCTGTCGCGGTGTTCGAGGCGGATTCTCCTGATCTGGTCGTGCTCGACCTCATGCTGCCCGGCTTCGACGGGCTCGAGGTTTGCCGGCGCATCCAGGCGGTCCGTCCGGTGCCGGTGCTCATGCTCACCGCGCGGGATGACGAGACCGACATCCTCGTGGGGCTGGGTGTCGGGGCTGACGACTATGTGACCAAGCCCTTCCGGATGCGTGAGGTCGTGGCGCGGGTGCAGGCGCTGCTCCGGCGCGTCGAGCGGGCCGCAGAGCTGTCTGCGACGCCGCGTGTCACGGAGCTCTCGGTGGGCTCCCTGGTCCTCGACGGGCGCGCCCGACGTGCCTTCGTGGCGGGGGAGGAAGTGCACCTCACGCCGCTGGAGTTCGATCTCGTCGCGACCCTGGGCGCTGCTCCTGGTCGAGTCTTCCCCCGAGAGGACCTGCTCCGGGATGTGTGGGGCTGGGCCGATGCCTATGGCACCCGGACCCTCGACTCGCACGTGAAGTCCCTGCGCTCGAAGATCGGCGCCGATCGCATCCGCACGGTGCACGGCGTCGGCTATGCCCTGGAGGAGGTCCGATGAGCGACGCAGCGCCTCGCCTCAACCGCGATCGACCACTCGATGCCGTCGGTTCGATCAAGGTCAAGCTCGCCCTCCTCGTCATCGCGAGCATCGTGGCCGCCGCCGTCGTCTCCGCATTGGGTCGCCGTGCGGGCGTGCCCAGCCTCGTCTCGGTGCCTGTCACGATGGTCGCCGCGCTCGCCGTGACCTGGTGGCTGGCGCGGGGGATGACCGCACCGCTGCGCGCCATGGCTGCGGCCGCGGGCTCGATGGCCTCGGGCAACTACCGCATCCGGGTGCCCGACACGTCGGCGGACGAGGTTGGGCAACTTGGCCGCGCCTTCAATCAGATGGCCACGGATCTGGCGACGTCCGACGAGCAGCGTCGAGCGCTGATCGCCACGGTCTCGCACGAGTTGCGGACGCCCCTTGCGGCCCAGCGAGCGCTCCTCGAAAACCTCGCCGACGGGGTCGTCGCACCGGACGAGCGCACCCTCGGAACAGCGCTGGCGCAGGCTGAGCGACTCTCTGATCTGGTGCGTGACCTGCTCGACCTTTCGCGCATCCAAGGGGGAGCGGCCTCCCTCGACCTCAGCGCCGTTCCCTTGGCCGACTTCCTCGCGTCTTGTGTCGCCGAGGCCGAGTTGCGCTCTCGCGGCGTGGTTCACGAGATCTCCGTGACCCCGGCCGATCTCACCGTTCGGGCCGACGTGGGTCGGCTGGCTCAGGTCGTCATCAACCTCGTCGACAACGCCGATCGGCACAGTCCGGCCGGCGGCACCGTGCGATTGAGCGCGCAGCAGGAAGGTGACCACTGGGTCCTCGATGTTCGAGACCAAGGCCCGGGGATCCCTGCGGCACAACGGGATCGGCTCTTCCAGCGCTTCGGCTCAGCGGACACCTCCACCGGAGGTTCCGGCCTGGGGCTGGCCATCGCCCGCTGGATCTGTGAACTCCACGGGGGTCGGATCGACGCGCCGGACAGCACGGAAGGGGCACACCTGCGCGTCCGTCTCCCCATGGCCCCGTCCATGGCCCCGTCCATGACCCTGACCGCGCGGGTGATCGAGACCCCCATCGATCCCCGAGTGTCGCTCGCCCAGGCAACCACCCGGCATACCCAGGAGAAGACGATGCCCACCCAGTCCCTCTCGCCCCAGGTGCCCAACCCCTCACAGCCCCCTGTGGTGCCCGCCGTCCCGGTGACCCCGCCGGTGCCGCCGTCTCGACCCGCGGGCGACTTCTGGGGAGCCTTCTGGCCCGAGCGGGACTCTCGTCCGCAAGTCGGGATCCTCTCTGCCGCAGCGCTGCTCGGCGTCGGCGCCGCGATCGTCCTGCCCTGGACCAACGGCATGGGCATCGCTGCCACGCTTGTGCTCGCTCTGGGTGGCTCTCTGGCGTTCGTCGTGTCCCGCGCCTGGCGCTCGCCGTGGGCGCTCGCCGTCTGGGCACTGTGCCTCGTCGGTGCGGTGCTTCTCACCCTGCGGGCTGAGCCCGGCCTGCCCGTGCTCGGCCTGATCCTCGCCGTTCCCCTCTTCATGTCGGCCTTCACCAAGGCGCGGACGCTGGTGGGGCTGCTCCTGTCGGCGATGTCGTGGGTGGTGGCTGCCGCTCGCGGGCTCCCTCTGCTGGGGCGCACGCTCGGCGTCGTGAGCACGCGTCGCAACATCTGGTCGATCCTGCGGGCAGTGGCCGCGACCTTCCTCGGGGTGTTGATCTTCGGTGCCCTCTTCGCGTCGGCCGACGCGATCATGGGCTCTTGGGTCTCCAGCCTGATCCCGGACTGGCGCTGGGACGAGATCATCGGACGCGGCTTCATCTGGGTCTTCGTCACCGGCCTCGCCCTGACCGCTGCGTATGTGGCCCTCAATCCTCCGACGGTGGATCCCACCAAGCCGTTGGAGCGGCGCCCGGTCCGTCATCGGTTCGAATGGCTGTTGCCCGTGGGGGCGGTGATCGTGCTCTTCCTCGTCTTCCTCGCGGCGCAGGCCAGTGCTCTCTTCGGTGGGAGCGAGCATGTGCTCAAGACGGCCGGTCTCACGTATGCCGAGTATGCGCGGCAGGGCTTCGGGCAGCTGTGCGTGGTCACGGCTCTCACGACCGTCGTCCTCGCTTTGGTGCGCTTCTTCGCCCCAGAGGCCACCGACTCCGACCGTCGGGTCAAGCGCGGCACCGTTGTGGCGCTCGTCGCGCTCGCCCTGCTCGTGGTCGCCTCGGCCCTGCACCGGCTCTGGCTCTATCAGGACGCCTACGGCTTCACGACGGCACGGGTGGGTGCTGCACTGGCCGAGTTGTGGCTGGCTCTCGTGCTGGGTCTGGTCGGTGCCGCGGCGCTGGGTTGGACCTGGTGGGGTGCGGCGCGGACCGCAGCCTTCGCTGCGTCCGGCCTGATGCTCCTCCAGCCTCTCGTGAACATGGATGCTCGGGTCGTCGAACTCAATGCCACGCGCTACGAGCAGACCCAGAAGGTGGACGTGGCCTATCTCCAGCAGCTTGCCCCCGATGGCGCCGAGGCGATCCGGGCCAACTTCCCGGCAGATATCGCTGCCTGCGCGCTGACCGGTCGAGGTGTCTCGGAGCCGCGCCACTGGGCCTCCTGGAACCTTGGTGAGGTGCGGCGGCAGGAGGCGTTGGTCGGGCTCGAAGCGGCCACGGTCGATTGCCTGACTCAGTACGGGTCCACGAGCACCATGGACTGAATCCCCTTGCCGCGTGCGGGTTCTCGCGGCCTCGGGCCGCAGCGCCCACATAGAGGGTCAGGAGGGAGCCTGCGTGTGACGCGTGACGAAATCACGGATCTCGTCGATGAACCGCTCGCGCGAGAACCGTTGCATGGCCTGACGAGGCACTCGCAGCCCGGAGTCCAGCACCGACCGCACCCCCGCCGCGAGGTCGTCGTCATCCTCTGCGTCGACCGCAGCCCCTATCCCTGCCACCGAGAGGGACTCCACGGCGCCGCCGACTCGGTGGCACACCACCGGTGCCCCGGCCGCCATCGCCTCGACCGGCATGATCCCGAAGTCCTCGATGGGGGGAAAGACGAAGGCGGCACAGCGTTGACAGAGGGCACGCAGCAGGGGAGTCGAGGGCCTGCCGGTGAAGGTCACCGGGACTCGCGCGCGGGCGGCAACTTCCCGCAACCGCGCCTCGTCGGGGCCGCCGCCAGCGATCACGACAGGGAGTCCGCTCACCTCGCCGGCGCGGATGACCAGGTCCAGCCGCTTGTAGGGCACCATGCGTGAGGCGCCGAGGAGAAAGGTCGGGGGGAGGGAGTCGAGCAACCTGTGCTCGTCGGCTGACACCACCGTCGACCAGTCCGCCACCGACTGGATCTCGGTGATGTCGACCGGTGGATGGATCACCTCGGCAGCTCGCCCCCACGTCGTTGCGATCCGCTCGCGCACATAGGCGCTGTTGGCGGCCAGTGCGGTGGCCTCACCCGCCCGACGCCGATCTAGGGGTTTGAGCACGGACGCAGCGGTGCGCGCTGGGATCGAAGCTCCACGCGTGTCGAGTTCGGGCACCCAGAGGTAGCGCGCTGGTGAGTGCACATAGACCAATTTCGCGACGTCGCGATTGAGTCCTCGGCCGCGAGCGTGATGGGCGAAGAGATGGGATGACACGAGGAACCAGTCATAACGAGGTCGAGCAGGAACGGTCCAACGCCAGGTCGGTGCCATGGCAGGCAGGGCCAAGGCCTTGTGATGGCGCAGGCGGCTCCGGGACAGCCAGGACTCCCTCACGCTTGTCGTGCCGACGGCTCCGGGGGCGTCCTCCCACAGGGCCAGCAGGTCTGCGCCGGGGAAGGCATCGACCATCGCGGCGACGACCTTCTCGGCGCCACCGTTCTCCTCGATCCACTCGTGGATGATGAGCCCACTCACGACGGGGACGCTACCTGCTCGACGCGGCCACTCGGCATACTCAACGCATGGACGACACCACGGTCCTCGTGATCAACGGGCCCAACCTCAACCTGCTCGGTGAGCGTCAGCCGGAGATCTATGGCGAGGCGACCCTCTTCGATGTCGAGGCGCTGTCCATCGAAGCTGCCCGAGCAGCGGGTTTGAGCGTCGAGCACCGCCAGTCCAACCACGAGGGCGACCTCATCGACTGGGTCCAAGAGGGACGGCGTGGCATTGCCGGCATCGTCCTCAATGCCGGCGGCTACACCCACACCTCCGTGGCGTTGCGTGACGCGGTGTCCGCCTGTGAGGTGCCCGTCGTCGAGGTGCACATCAGCGACATCCACGCCCGCGAACCCTTCCGTCACCACTCCTTCCTCACGGACGTGACCGCCCACCAGATCATCGGCCGGGGGGTTGTCGGCTACGCGGAGGCGATCGAGTGGATCGCCTCGGGACGTCGTCGTGACTGAGGTGACCGGACCTCAGGATCTGCTCGCCCTCTGGTCCAGTGAGCAGTGGCTCGCCGACACGGACGCGTGGATCCACGAGGCGGCGCTCACGGTCGGCGCCCGAGTGAGTGGCCCGATCGAGACCACCCATCACCGCTTCTGGGCCGTGGTCCGCCGGGTGTCGACCGACCAAGGGGTGATGTGGTTCAAGGAGAACGCACCCTCCCAGTCCTTCGAGGCGGCCCTCGTGCGGACGATCGATCATGTGGCGCCGGGCCAGGTGGCGCCCGTCGTGGCCACCGATGATGTGCGTGGCTGGCTGCTCACCCGTGATCTGGGCAGCCCTCTGGCCGAGGACCCTGCGTTGCAGTCGGATTCGGCCGCTGGGGCTGCGCTCGCCGGATCGTATGCCGGGCTGCAGCGCACGCTCGAGGGTCGCGCCCGGGACATGTGGGCCGCCGGCGTCCCGTCCTTCGACTACGGCAATGCGATGGCGTATGCCGTGGCGCTCGCTGATCAACTGGCCGGCCTTCCGATGGAGGACGGGCGCAGGCTGGATGCCGACGGCCGACGCATGGTTGACGCCGGGTTGTCCCGATTGGGTGAGGCCGCGGCGCGGCTGGAGGTGGATGGGATCCCGGAGTCGTTGGAGCACAACGACCTCCACCTGTGGAATGCCTTCCGTCCGGCGGTGCCCGCGCGGTCGGGGTTCTCACGGTTGGGGCCCTCAGGCGTGGTGTCGCCAGAAGCCACCGGGCTGGCCGTCATCGACCTGGGGGATGCGCTCTGGTCGCATCCCTTCGCAACGTTGCGGCTGCTCTGTTGGAATGCGCGGAGGCGGCTCGGGTCGGGACCCGGCGACCCGGCATACGAACGGATTGTCGAGGCCTATCTCGATCACTGGAGTGAGTTCGGGACGGAGACCGATCTGCGCCGACTGCTTCCCGCCGCGGAACGTCTGTCCTGCCTGCACCGCGCGGAGTCATGGCGCCGGTTGATGGCCGATGTGCCGCTGTCCACGATCCCGGACGACTACCTCGATGCTCCCGCGTATTGGTTGCAGGCCGCCTGCTCGATCGATCCCTACGTCTGGACCTGCGAGAACTGAGCCGGCTCAGAAGCGGCCTGTCAGCCAGCCGAACAACAGCGCAATGATCGCGACGACGGCTCCACCAGCGCCGATGGCGGCCATGACCATGGCGAAGAGGACGGCGGCCGGCTTGCGTTCGGTCCACCCGAGTTCGCGCCCGATGAGTTGGATCACCGAGCGGGGATTGACTGCTGCCCAGGTCGACGCGCTGATCCCGTCCAGTCCGATGGTGGCCGCGAAGTCCTTGGACCACGTCTGCCCGCGAAAGCCCGGCGCAGCCTCGGTGATCCGAAAGATGTGGCGGCCTTCGTCGAGGGTGACCATGCACCACTGGGGGCGGTGAGGGTGGCGCCAGGTGAAGCCCTTGGGCGTCACTTCGAGCCGGTAGCCACCCTCGGCACCGATCCGCCTGGCCTGCTCGATGAAGGCGTCGGCACCTCCGGGTGCGGCGTCCGACCCCGGTGCTGTCGTGTGTGGCCCCATGGCGCCGATCCTGCCAGCGCGGGAGGATCGTGGGGAGAGCGGACTCGCGAGTAAGTACTAGGACGTCCTACTATTTTTGGAACAGCCCTCACGAGGAGTCATCGATGACCCAGCCGGCCAAGCCCGAACTGCACGTCCCTGCCAACCCGGTGCGCATCGTCAGCGCGTCCAGCCTCTTCGACGGCCACGACGCGTCGATCAACATCATGCGGCGGATCATGCAGAGCCAGGGTGCCGAGGTCATCCACCTCGGCCACAACCGCTCCGTGCAGGAAGTCGTGGATGCGGCGATCGAGGAGGACGCCCAGGGGGTGGCGGTCTCGTCCTACCAGGGCGGGCACGTCGAGTACTTCGAATACCTCGTCGAGCTGCTCAAGGAGGCCGGCGCCGGCCACGTCAAGGTCGTCGGGGGTGGTGGCGGTGTGATCGTCGCCGACGAGATCGACCGCCTGAAGAAGTCCGGCGTCCACATCTTCAGCCCCGAGGACGGCCAGAAGCTCGGCCTGGTCGGGATGATCAACCAGGTCATCGAGGACTGCGACTTCGACGTGACCGAGGTCAGGGGAGTCGACGTCCAGGGCGTGCTGACCGGCGATCGATCGGCCGTCTCGCGCGCCATCTCGGCGGCTGAGTTGGGTCGTCTCTCCGCGTCGGACCTCGAGGAATTGCAGGTGGCGGCCCAGCGGCGGACCACCCCGGTCCTTGGCATCACCGGCACGGGTGGGTCGGGCAAGTCCTCGCTCACCGATGAGTTGGTGCGGCGCTTCCGGGTCGACCAGCAGGACAAACTGCGGGTCGCGGTCGTCGCTGTCGACCCAACCCGCCGCAAGGGTGGCGGCGCCCTGCTCGGCGACCGGATCCGGATGAATTCGCTCGATGGCGATCGCGTCTATTTCCGTTCGCTCGCCACCCGCGGTGGGCGCGAGGTCCCCGACGAGCTCGCCCAGGTCGTCACCATTCTCAAGGCCGCGGCGTACGACCTCGTCATCATCGAGACTCCCGGGATCGGCCAGGGCGATGGTGCGATCACCAACTTCGCCGACGTCTCGCTCTATGTCATGACGCCCGAATACGGCGCAGCCAGCCAGCTCGAGAAGATCGACATGCTCGACTTCGCCGACGTCGTCGCGATCAACAAGTTCGAGCGGCGCGGTGCGATGGACGCCCTGCGTGACGTGGGTCGCCAGTTGGTTCGCAATCACAACGCCTTCGGCAAGAAGCCCGAGGACATGCGCGTCTTCGGCACCGCGGCGGCGACCTTCAACGACGACGGCGTCACGGCGCTCTATCAGGAGTTGCGAACCCTGTTGTCCGACAAGGGCCTTGCCCTGTCCGAGGGCGTCCTGCCCGCTGTCGACGTGCGGCACTCGTCGGTCCTGCGACAGGTCGTCCCGTCTTCGCGCGTGCGCTACCTCTCCGAGATCACCGAGACCATCCGCGGCTACCACGAGAAGACCGAGGCGTATGCCGTCTCCGCCCGTCGGGCGCAACACCTCGCCACCGCGCAGGAGGCCTTGGGAGGGAAGGCGTCCGACGAGCTGGTTGGCCTGATCAGCGAAGCGGAGGAAGCGCTGCCGAAGGATGTGCGTGGCCTGCTCGAGCAGTGGCCGGCCATCGTCGAGGCGTACTCCGGGGACGAGCACGTCGTGAAGATCCGCGACAAGGAGTTGCACACGGCGCTGGTCAAGGAGTCATTGTCGGGCAACCCGATTCGTCGGGTCGCGCTGCCGCGGATGCACGACCAGGGTGACCTGCTCACCTTCCTGCGTCGTGAGAACCTTCCCGGCTACTTCCCCTTCACCGCCGGGGTCTTCCCGTTCAAGCGCGACAACGAGGACCCGGCCCGCATGTTCGCCGGCGAGGGCGACCCGTTCCGCACCAACCGGCGCTTCAAGCTCGTCTCCGAGGGCCAGCCGGCGACCCGTCTGTCGACGGCCTTCGACTCGGTCACCCTCTACGGCCGCGACCCCGACCCGCGCCCCGACATCTACGGCAAGGTCGGCACCTCCGGTGTCTCGGTCGCCACGCTCGACGACATGAAGGCCCTCTACGACGGCTTCGACCTCGTTGCGCCGACCACCTCGGTGTCGATGACGATCAACGGCCCGGCGCCGACGATCCTCGCCTTCTTCCTCAACACGGTCATCGACCAGCAGGTCTCTGCTTTTGAAGCCCGGGAGGGCCGGGAGCCCAGCGGTGCCGAGCGGGAGGAGCTCACGGCATACGCGCTCCACAACGTTCGCGGCACGGTCCAGGCGGACATCCTCAAGGAGGACCAGGGGCAGAACACGTGCCTGTTCTCGACCGAGTTCTCGCTGCGGATGATGGGTGACATCCAGGAGTGGTTCATCGAGAAGGGCGTGCGCAACTTCTACTCGGTGTCGATCTCGGGCTATCACATCGCCGAGGCCGGGGCGAACCCGATCAGCCAGCTCGCCTTCACTCTCGCCAACGGGTTCACCTATGTCGAGAGCTACCTCGCGCGAGGGATGGACATCGACGACTTCGCGCCGAATCTGTCCTTCTTCTTCTCCAACGGGATGGACCCCGAGTACTCCGTCATCGGGCGGGTCGCGCGGCGGATCTGGGCGATCGCGATGAAGGAGAAGTACGGCGCCAACGAGCGGTCGCAGAAGCTCAAGTACCACGTCCAGACGAGCGGCCGCTCCTTGCACGCGCAGGAGATGGACTTCAACGACATCCGCACGACGCTGCAGGCGCTCATCGCCATCTATGACAACGCGAACTCGTTGCACACCAACGCTTTTGACGAGGCCGTGACGACGCCATCGGCCGAGTCGGTGCGGCGGGCCCTCGCCATCCAGCTCATCATCAACCGCGAGTGGGGGCTGGCGATGAACGAGAACCCGCTCCAGGGGTCGTTCATCATCGACGAGCTCACCGACCTCGTCGAAGCTGCCGTGCTCGCCGAGTTCGACCGGATCAACGAGCGCGGGGGAGTGCTCGGGGCGATGGAGACCGGCTACCAGCGCGGGCGGATCCAGGACGAGTCGATGCTCTACGAGCACCGCAAGCACGACGGCTCGCTGCCAATCATCGGCGTCAACACCTTCCGCAACCCGGCCGCCGACGACGGCACCCCGCAGCACGTCGAGTTGGCGCGCGCCTCGGAGTCCGAGAAGGAGTCACAGCTCTCGCGGGTCCGCGCCTATCGCGACGGGCATCGGGTCGAGGCGGAGGAGGCGTTGACCCGGCTCAAGGACGCAGCGGTCAAGGGAGACAACGTCTTTGCCGTCCTGATGGATGCCGCGCGGGTGTGCTCGTTGCAGCAGGTCACTGACGCCTTCTTCGAGGTCGGGGGCCAGTACCGCCGCAACGTCTGACCGTCCAGGGCCGGGTCGATTCGATGTATCCGGCGCCCAGGTTCCGGTCGGGAGATACATCGAATCGGAGGTGGCGTTGAGCAAGGGGCCTTCGCGAGTCGACGACAACCTTTCTCGAGCGAATTGCATTGGGAAGAAGCGGAACTGGTGATCAAGGAACCCTCGCTGGAGGGTGTTCGTTCACGAAGGGAGAGACACCACCGAAGGAGAGCCATGAGCAGGCCAGTTGACTCGCGACTCAACCGAAGCGGCCGCGGACAGTTGAGTGAAACCGACCAGAAGCCGCCCGGTGGGCAGGAGGCGCTCGAGGTCTCCGAGCATGTCGGCTCCGCGCCGGCTGAACAGAGCCCCGGGCACGACCACGACACCCCCGATCGACCGGATCACGTGCACGAGGCGCTGCTGGCGCCCGATGCCGACGCGGACGACGAGGTGGCCTGAGTGAGCAGCGACCAGGTGGGAAAGGTTCGCTTCGGCGGCGGCTTCGGCGAGAGTGACCGGGAGTTGGTCGGCGACACCCTGGCGCAGGCACTCGGAAGGTTCGACCAACTCGACCCCAGCTGGGAGATGGAACTCAGCGTGAAGGATCGGGAGGCGCCGGGCCAGACGGTCACGCTGGAGGCGTGGGTGCCGGGCAAGAAGCGGTTGGTGGCCACCTCGCGCGAGCCCGACCTGCGGGCCGCGCTCAACGACGTCAGCGCCGACCTGCGCCGGCAGCTCACCAAAGCCCGCGAGTTGGCGTCCCCACGGGACAACCGCGCCAAGCGGGACACCATCCGCGGCCACTGACCGGAGCGCTGTCAGCGCAGGGTCTGCCCCCGACCTGCCCGTGGACGTCGTCGTGAGACACCGAACGCGCCCGGAGACTTGCGGAACGCAAACGCTCGTCTGATAACCGGTGGCAACGAGGCATCCTGCTGCGCCAGAGTCGACCCATGACGAGCAGTGATCTGTGGGATGCCGACGACGCTGCCCGTTACGACGTGGCGGTGGCGGCCATGTTCGAGCCCCAGGTCCTTGACCCGACCGTCGATCTCCTGGCGGAACTCGCGGGACCCGGGCCGGTCCTCGAGTTCGCGATCGGGACCGGCCGCGTGGCCATCCCACTGGCAGCTCGCGGCCTGTCCGTCACCGGTCTCGAGTACTCGCAGCCCATGATCGACAGGCTCCACGAGAAGGCGCCAGACCTGCCGGTCGTTCACGGCGACATGGCCACGACGAGAGTGCCGGGCGAGTTCGCCCTCGTCTACCTCGTGTTCAACACCATCGGCAATCTTCGGACTCAGGCCGAGCAGGTGCAGTGCTTCCGCAACGCCGCTCGTCACCTCCTCCCCGGCGGCCGTTTCGTCGTCGAGGTCGGTGTGCCTTCTCTCCGACGGCTGCCTCCGGGCCAAGCAGCGGTCCCGTTCGACCTCTCCGAGCGGCACCTCGGCTTCGACACCTACGACCTGGTGACCCAGCAGGCCATCTCGCACCACTTCACCCGGCAGGCCGACGGCTCCTATCGCCGCGGCACCCACAACTTCCGTTGCGTCTGGCCCAGCGAACTCGACCTGATGGCGCAACTCGCCGGGATGGAACTCGAGAGCAGGTACGCCGGCTGGTCACGTGAGCCCTTCACCGGCGAGAGCGAGTCCCACGTATCGATCTGGCGGCTCCCGGTGTGAGGCGTGATCTTCAGACGCGGGCGCGGAGGAACTCGATGTCAGCGGACTGTCCCTCGACGCCACCCGGGGTCTCGCAGACCACTGGCGCCCCCGCAGCGCGCACGAGGTCGGCCAGAGCCGTCCCGTCGATGTGCCCCGACCCGAAATTGGTGTGCCGGTCGGCGCCTGAATCGAAGACATCGCGCGAGTCATTGGCATGCACCAGGTCGATGCGTCCCGTGATCGCCCGGACCCTGTCGACGACGTCCGCGAGGTCGTTGCCGCCCGCCCAGGCGTGACACGTGTCGAGGCAGAAGCCCACGGTGTCGCCGCCCTCAGCCGCGCCGATCGCGTCCCAGAGCAGAGCGATGGCCTCCAGCCGGCGGGCCATGGCGTTGTCACCCCCGGCGGTGTTCTCGATGAGCAGGGGCACCGGCATGTCGAGGCCATCGATGCACTTGCGCCAGTTGTCGAAGCCCTTGGCGGCGTCCTCGTCCTTGCCAAGATGCCCGCCGTGGACGACCACCGCCTTCGCGCCGATCTCGGCTGCGGCCGTCAGGTGTTGCTGGAGCAACTTGCGTCCGGGGATCCGGATCCGGTTGTTGAGCGAGGCGACATTGATCGGATAGGGGGAGTGGACGTAGAGATCGACGCCCGCCGCGGCAGCATCAGCCTTCAGCGCGGCCGGCCCCCCGGCATACGCAAAGACGGGGCCCTTGTAGGACTGTGGGTCGCCGAGGAAGAACTGCGACAGACTCGCCCCGCGGGCCTTGGCCTCGGCGATCGGGTCGAGTTGGTCCACATGGCCACCGATGTTGAGCGTCATGTCCCCCATGAAACCACTGGCATGCCGTGTCGTTGCCAAGGCGGCAGCCATCGGTCTTCGCTGGCAGGATGGCGGTCATGCAGCTCGCCAACACCACCGCCATCGTCACCGGTGCCGCCTCCGGGCTCGGTGCCGCCACGGCCCATGCCCTCGCCGCAGGGGGCGCCCGGGTCACCGGACTCGACCTGCAGCAGTCGATCGAGGGAGCGAGTCCGATCGACGGCGTCACCCTCGTTGCCACGGACGTCACCGACGAGACCCAGGTGCGGGCCGCCGTCGAGCAGGCCAACAGCGACGCAGCCGCGCCGCTGCGCATCGTCGTCAACTGTGCGGGCATCGGCCCGAGCGCACGCATCGTCGGCCGCAAGGGCGTCCATGACCTCGCCCTCTATCGCAAGGTCATCGAGATCAACCTCATCGGCTCGTTCACCGTGATGGCGCTGGCCGCCGAGGCGATCGCGACGACCGAGCCCGACGCGCAGGGGCAGCGCGGCGTCGTCATCAACACCGCGAGCATCGCCGCCTTCGACGGACAGGTCGGTCAGGCCGCCTATGCCTCGTCGAAGGGCGGCATCGTCGG
>Ga0209477_1000529_pt1 | contig 23720 bp, 18 predicted proteins | sample KloWWTupernatant_FD_187180 | JGI IMG/M metagenome (GOLD analysis project Ga0209477, IMG submission 187180) | Active sludge microbial communities from Klosterneuburg, Austria, studying microevolution and ecology of nitrifiers - Klosterneuburg... | ecosystem: Engineered > WWTP > Aerobic digester >... | reverse complement strand
CGCCCCGACGGCGCGCGCCCCGCCCAGACGCCCGCCGCCGCGCCGCCCCTGCCCCCGCCCGGCCCCCGAGCGCGCATTGCGCCCGCCGCCCGCTGCCGCGCCCCCCATGCGCCCGATGCCGTCCGCGCCCGACAACCCTAGGCCGTCACTTCAACACCACCCACTTGAACAGGTTGAAGTTGTCCGGCAGCTGCACCAGCGACACGTTCTTCCTCATCCCCCAAGCCAGCGCCTGCTGGTGCAGAGGCAGGTGCCCGACTTCGTCCTGGTGGATCTTGAACGCCTCGGCGATCATCGCGTTGCGCTTGGCCTGGTCGGTCTCGGACTGCACCAGTTTCGACAGTTCGTCGACGCGCGCGTTGCTGTAGCCGCCGAGGTTGAACTGCCCGCGCCCCGAAGGATCGGGCGTGCCGAGGATGGCGTTGAGCACGTTGTGCGAGTCGTAGGTGCCGGGCGTCCAGCCGAGCAGATAGAACGACGTGTTGCGCGACAGGATCTTCGGGAAGTAGGTGCCCTTGGTTTCGGCTTCGAGGTTCACCTTGACGCCAATGCGCGCCAGCATCCCGGCCACCGCCTGGCAGATCTCGCCGTCGTTGACGTAGCGGTCGTTCGGGCAGTTCATCTTGATCTCGAAGCCGCTCGGGTAGCCGGCCTCGGCGAGCAGCTTCTTCGACGCTTCGGGGTCGTAAGGCAGACGCTTGTTCAGGTCGGCGGGAAAGCCCTTGATGCCCGGCGCGATCATCAGCGCGGTCGGCGTCGCGGCGCCGCGCATGATCCTGGTCTTGATCGCCTCGATGTCGATCGCCTGGTAGAACGCACGGCGCACGCGCACGTCCTTGAGCGGGTTCTTGCCCTTGACGTTCGAGAACAGCAGTTCGTTGCGCGCCTGGTCCATGCCGAGGAAGATCGTGCGCAGCTCGGGCCCCTGCAGGATGTTCAGGTTGGCGTTCTGCCTGAGCCGCGCGACGTCCTGCACCGGCACCGGCTGCATCATGTCGATCTCGCCCGAGATCAGCGCCGCGACGCGCGTCGCGTCGGCGCCGATCGGCGTGAACACCACTTCGTCGACGTTCGACTCGACCTTGTCCCAGTAGTTCAGGTTGCGCACCAGCACCGTGCGAACGCCCGGCTCGCGCGAGCGCAGCCGGAACGGGCCAGTGCCGTTGGCCTTGAACGACGCGGTGTTCTCGATGCCCTTGCGCTTGTCGACCGGCTTCTCGGCGCGGTTCTCCTCGGACCACTTCTTGCTCATGATGTAGACGAGCGAGATCACGTCGGGCAGGATCGGGAACGGGCTCTTGGTGACGATCTCGACCGTGTCGGCGTCGATCTTCTTCACCTGCGCGATCTCGTTGGTGTAAGACTTCATGTCCGAGCCGTCGCCGGCGGCGCGCGCGAACGTGAAGACGACGTCGTCGGCGGTGAACGGGTGGCCGTCGTGGAAGGTGACGCCGCGGCGCAGTTCGAAGCGCCACGTGGTCGGGTTGACCTGCGTCCACTTCGTCGCCAGCCCCGGAACGAGGCCGAGCTTCTTGTCGTGCGCGACCAGCGGCTCGTAGATGTTGCCGGTGAACGACAGCTGCAGCGACTCGTTGAGCGAGTGCGGGTCCATGGACAGCGCGTCGCCCTGGTCGGCGATGCGGAAGGTCTTCGCGTGGGCGGTGCCGGCCGCCATCGTGCCGACGGCGGCGCCGAGTGCGACGCTGGCGGCGATCGCGAACGCGATCCTGCGGAACTTCGGCGCGGCGGTGCGCGCGGGCGTGCGATTCATCGTGGGTCTCCTCGTCGGGTTGTCGTGGTGGGCAGGGGCAAGCGATGTGCAGGGTTCAGGCCGCCGATCCGAGCGGCATCGACTGCTCGGCGAGCCGCGCGAACAGCGCGGCGCCCAGCGGCAGGATCTGGTCGTTGAAGTCGTAGCGCGTGCTGTGCAGCAGGCCCCCGCCGTCGGCGCCGCCCTGTCCGATGCGGAAGTACGCGCCCGGCCGCACGTTCAGCATGAAGGAGAAGTCCTCTGCGCCCATGCTCGGCTCGAGGTCGCGAACGACGTGCTCGGGGCCGACCAGCTCCTCGGCGACGCGCGCGCCGAACAGCGCCTCGCGATGGCTGTTGATCGTCGCCGGGTAGATGCGCTCGTAGAACACCTCGGCGGTCGCGCCGAAACCGGTGGCGATCGCCTCGACCAGCGCGCGCAGCCGCCGCTCGACCAGGTCCTGCGTCTCGACGCGGAAGGTGCGCACGGTCCCGACCAGCCTGGCCTCGTGAGGAATGACGCTCATCGCGCCGGGGTGGCCTGCCTGGATCGAGCACAGGCTGACCACGGCCGAGTCGATGGGGCTGACGTTGCGCGAGACGATCGACTGCGCGGCGGTGATGATGTGCGCGGCCACCAGCACCGGATCGACGGTCAGGTACGGATGCGCGCCGTGTCCGCCTCTCCCGGAGATCGTGATCGTGACGCGATCGGCGGCGGCCATCATCGGACCCGGGCGCACCGCGATCGTCCCGGGCGGCAGCGCCGGCCAGTTGTGCATCGCGTAGACGGTGTCGCACGGAAAGCGCTCGAACAGTCCGTCGTCGATCATCGCCTGCGCGCCGGCGAAGCCCTCCTCGCCGGGCTGGAAGATCAGGTGCACGGTGCCGTCGAACTCGCGATGCGCGGCCAGGTAGCGTGCCGCGCCCAGCAGCATCGTCATGTGCCCGTCGTGACCGCAGGCGTGCATCGCGCCGGCCTTGCGCGAGCGGTGCGGCACGTCGTTGTCTTCGTGCATCGGCAGCGCGTCCATGTCGGCCCGCAGGCCGATCGTGCGGCTGCTGTGCGTTTGCCGCCCGCGGATCACGCCGACCAGTCCGGTGCGGCCGATGCCGCGATGGATCTCGTCGACGCCATGGCGCGCCAGTTGCCGGGCAATCAGCTCGGCGGTGAAGTGCTCCTCGAACCCGAGCTCGGGGTTCGCGTGCAGCGCGTGGCGGATCGCGGTCAGTTCGCGATGCCAGCCGCGCAACTCGGCCAGCGCCGGATGGCGGCCGAGGTAGCGATCGGAAGTGGTGGCGACAGGGATCTCGACGGCGTCCATCGTTCGAAGCTTCAGTGCGCGCCGACGGCGCGGTCCATGCGCAGCCGCGGGTCGACGGCGAAATAGAGCAGGTCGACGGCCAGGTTGATCACGACGAACACCAGCGCGATCAGGCACAGGTAGGCGGCCATGATCGGGATGTCGGCGAACTGCACCGCCTGGATGAACAGCAGCCCCATGCCCGGCCACTGGAACACCGTCTCGGTGACGATCGCGAACGCGATGATCCCGCCGAGTTGCAGGCCGGCGATCGTGATCACCGGCACCAGTGTGTTCTTGAGCGCGTGACCGAAATGCACGACGCGATCGGGCAGCCCGCGCGCGCGTGCGAACTTGATGTAGTCGGTACGCAGCACCTCGAGCATCTCGGAACGGATCAGCCGCATGATCAGCGTCATCTGGAACAACGCCAGCGTGATCGCCGGCAGCACCAGGTGCAGCAGCCCGTCGCGCGTGAACAGGCCGCTCGACCACCAGCCGATCGCGACCGTCTCGCCGCGTCCGTACGAAGGCAGCCAGCCGAGCAGCACCGCGAACAGCAGGATCAGGAAGATGCCGATCAGGAAGGTCGGCAGCGACACGCCGACCAGCGACGCAGCCAGCAGCAGGTTCGACACGAAGCCGCGCCGGCGCAGCGCGGTGTAGACGCCGAGCGGCACGCCGACGGCCAGCGCCAGCAGCGCGGCGACGAGCGACAATTCGAGCGTGGCCGGGAAGCGCTCGCGGATCAGCGTCGACACCTTGCGGCCCTGCCGGTACGACAGGCCGAACTCGCCCTGTGCCGCGTTCGCCAGGAAGTGCGCGAACTGCACGTAGAACGGGTCGTCGAGGCCCAGGTCGCGGCGCAGTTCGGCGCGCTGCTCCGGGGTGGCATCCTGCCCGAGCATCGACAGCACCGGGTCGCCGACGTACTGGAACAGCGAGAACGCGATGAATGCGACGACCAGCATCACCGCGGTGGCCTGCAGGATGCGGCGGACGACGAACGCGAGCATCGTTGCCGGGGGCGCTCAGTGCGCGCGCAGGCCGGTCACCGCGGCGCCAGCCAGCGTTCGGCCAGGTGGACCCAGTACGACGCGCCGATCGGGATCAGTTCGTCGTTGAAGTCGTAGTTCGGGTTGTGCAGCGTGCACGGGCCGAGCCCGTGGCCGGCGTCGCGGTGCGAGCCCTCGCCGTTGCCGATGACCACGTAGCAGCCGGGCTTCTCGAGCAGGAAGTAGGCGAAGTCCTCCGAACCCAGCGTGGGCTCGAACTCGAAGACGTTGGCCTCGCCGACGATCTCCTTCATGACCTCGCGGCAGAAGTCGGTCTCGCTGGCGTGGTTGATCGTCGGCGGGTAGTTGCGCTCGAACGCCAGTTCGGCGGTGCAGCCGAAGGCCGCCGCGGTGTGCTCGACGATCGAGCCCATCCGCTGCTCGACCAGGTCCACCGTCTCGACCGTGAAGGTGCGCAGCGTGCCCTGGATCTCGGCCGTGTCGGGCACGACGTTGGTCGCCTCGCCGGCGTGGATCATGGTGACCGACAGCACCGCGGCCTCGATCGGCCGCTTGTTGCGCGTGATGATGGTCTGGAACGCCTGCACCATCTGGCAGGCGACCGGCACCGGATCGACGCCGTTGTGCGGCAACGCGGCGTGGGATCCGCGACCGCGGATCGTGACCTTGAACTCGGTCGACGACCCCATGACCGGGCCGGCCTTCAACGCGAACTGCCCGGCCTCGAGCCCCGGCCAGTTGTGCATGCCGAACACGGCCTCCATCGGGAACTTCTCGAACAGGCCGTCGCGGATCATCTCGCGCGCACCGCCGCCGCCTTCCTCGGCGGGCTGGAAGATCAGGTAGACGGTGCCGTCGAAGTCGCGCCGCGTGGAGAAGTGCTTCGCCGCGGCGAGCAGCATCGCCACGTGGCCGTCGTGGCCGCAGGCGTGCATCCGGCCCGGGTGCTTCGACGCGTGCGCAAACCGGTTGAATTCGGTCATGGGCAGCGCGTCCATGTCGGCGCGCAGGCCGATCGCGCGGCTCGACGTGCCGGCCTTGACGATTCCGACCACGCCCGTGCCGCCGAGCCCGCGGTGCACCGGGATACCCCAGTCGGCGAGGCGCGCCGCGACCAGGTCGGCGGTGCGGAACTCCTCGAACTTCAGCTCCGGGTGGGCGTGCAGGTCTCGGCGGAACGCGCGGATCTCGGCGTGGAATTCGGCGATCTGTTCGACCAGCTTCATGGAATCGGATACTCCGACGCGGGCGCGTAGCCGATAGATTAGCATTGAGGTCGACCGCCACCTCCACCATGGTTTCCCCGGTGAAACCCTCGACGGGTCCCCGATGAATGCCGATCCCGCCGCTGTCGCCAACACCTCCGCCGGCACCTCCGCGAGCCCGGATGAGCGGATCGTCCGCGCCGCAAGCGCGGCCGAGCGGATCGTCCGCGCCGCGTGCCCGCACGACTGCCCGGACACCTGCGCGCTGCACGTGACGGTACGCGACGGCCGCGCGGTGAAGGTGTCGGGCGACCCGGCGCATCCCACCACGCACGGCGCGCTGTGCGCCAAGGTGTCGCGCTATGCCGAGCGCACCTACGGCGCCGGACGGCTCCTGCGACCGATGAAGCGCGTCGGCCGAAAGGGCGAAGGGCGCTTCGAGCCGGTCGGCTGGAACGAAGCGCTCGACGACATCGCCGCGCGGCTCGGCGCCATCGCCGCGCGCGATCCGCAGCGCATCCTGCCGTACAGCTACGCCGGGACGATGGGCTGGGTTCAGGGCGAGGGCATGGCCGGTCGCTTCTTCCACAAGCTCGGCGCGTCGCTGCTCGACCGGACCATCTGCTCCATGGCGGGCACCGCCGGCATGGCCTACACGCTGGGCGGGCTGGTCGGGATGGACGTCGAGCGATTCGTCGACTCGAAGCTGATCCTGATCTGGGGCTCGAATTCGATCACGGCGAACCTGCACTTCTGGAGCTTCGCGCAGGAGGCGAAGCGGCGCGGCGCGACGCTGGTCGCGGTCGACCCGTATCGCAGCGACACCGCCGCGCGCTGCCATCGGCACGTCGCGCCCTGGCCCGGCACCGACTCGGCGCTGGCGCTCGGCATGGTCAACGTGCTGATCGCCGACGGGCTGGTCGACCGCGACTACGTCGCGCGCCACACGCTCGGCTTCGACGCGCTGGCCGAACGCGCGTCGCACTACCCGCCCGAGCGCGTCGCCGAAATCTGCGGCGTCGGCGCCGACGAGGTGCGCGAGCTGGCGCGGCTCTACGGCACCGCGAAGCCGGCGGCGATCCGGCTGAACTACGGCGTGCAGCGCACGCACGGCGGCGCCAACGCGGTACGCGCGATCGCGTCGCTGCCGGCGCTGGTCGGCGCGTGGCGCGATCCGGCCGGTGGCGCGCTGCTCTCGGTGAGCGGCATGTTGCCGCTGACGCCCGATCGACATACCCGTCCCGATCTGGTTCCGGGCTGGCCGCAACACCGCCCGCGCACGATCAACATGGTGCGCATCGGCGAGGCGCTGCTTTCGGCCGATCCGCCGATCGACGCGCTGGTGGTCTACAACTCGAACCCGGTGGCGGTCGCTCCCGACACGGAACGGGTCGTTGCCGGTTTCTCGCGCGAGGACCTGTTCACCGTGGTGCTCGAGCACTTCCAGACCGACACCGCCGACTACGCCGACTACCTGCTGCCCGCGACCACGCAGCTCGAGCACTTCGACGTGCACCGCACCTACGGCCACCTCTACCTGCTGGCGAACAACCCGTCGATCGCGCCGCTCGGCGAGGCCCGTCCGAACGCCGACATCTTCCGCGAGCTGGCGCGCCGGATGCGGCTCGACGATCCCGCGCTGGCCGCCAGCGACGAGGATATCGTGCGCGACGCGATCGACTGGAACGATCCCCGCCTGGGGGGCCTCGAACTCGACGAGCTGCGCCAGCGCGGCTGGGCGAAGCTGGCGACGCCGGCCGCGCCGTTCGCCGACGGCGGCTTCCCGACGCCTTCCGGCAAATGCGAGTTCTTCAGCGAGCGGCTCGCCGCGCAGGGGCTCGATCCGCTGCCCGACTGGGTGCCGCCGCACGAGTCCGTGGCGAGCGCCCCGGCACTGGCGCGGCGATATCCGCTGGCGCTGATCACGCCGCCGGCTCGCAACTTCCTGAATTCGAGTTTCGTGAACGTCGACAGCCTGCGCGCTGCCGAACGCGAGCCGGCCTGCGAGATCCACCCCGACGACGCGGCCGAGCGCGGCATCGCCGACGGCGCGATGGTCGAGTTGTTCAACGACCGCGGCGCCTTCCTCGCGCGGGCGAAGTCGTCGGACCGGGTGCGACGCGGCCTGGTAGTCGCCTGGGGGGTCTGGTGGCACAAGCTCTCGCCGGGTGGGCGGAACGTCAATGCCGTGACCAGCCAGGCGCTGACCGACCTCGGGCGCGGGCCCACTTTCTACGATTGCCTGGTGCAGGCCCGACCCGCTTCCGCGGCGTCGCGGTCCGGCGGCACCCCGGCGTGATCACCACGATGCGCGGCATCGACGGGACCCCACGGCCCGGCGCGACCCCACGGCCCGGCGCGATCGCGCAGCTCGCGAGACTGTCCCGCTCCGCGCTGATCGCCCTTGCGCTGCTGCCGACGCTCGCCGGCTGCTCGGCCTGGGGCGACGGTCCCGGCTACTACTGGCAGTCGGTCGCCGGGCACCTCTCGGTGATCCGCGAGGCCCGCCCGATCGAAGGGCTGCTCGACGATCCGTCGCTCGACGGCACGCTGCGCAGCAGGCTGCGCAGCGTCGTCGAGATCCGGCGCTTCGCGTCGGCGTCGCTCGCCTTGCCCGACAACGGCAGCTATACCGAGTACGCCGACCTGCGCCGTCCGTTCGCGGTCTGGAACGTCTTCGCCACGCGCGAGCTGTCGCTGAAGCTCGAGGAGTGGTGCTTCCCGGTCGCCGGGTGCGTCGGCTACCGCGGCTACTACGACCAGCAGGACGCCGAGCGGTTCGCCGAGCGGCTGCGCGCCGAGGGCTACGAGACGTTCGTGCGCGGCGTCCCGGCCTATTCGACGCTGGGCTGGTTCGACGACCCGGTGCTCAACACCTTCATCCGCTACCCCGTCGGCGAGCTGGCGAGGCTGATCTTCCACGAGCTCTCGCACCAGGTGCTGTACGTGAAGGGCGACACCACCTTCAACGAGTCGTTCGCGACCGCCGTCGAGCAGGTCGGCATCGAGCGCTGGCTCGCCGCCCGCGAGGCCGAGACGGGCGATGCGTCGCCGCGGCAGGAGTGGCAGCGTTTCGCCGCGCGGCGCAGCGACTTCGTCGCGCTGCTGAAGCGGCACCGCGCCGCGCTCGAGGCGGCGTATGCGTCGCCGGCCTCCGACGAAGACAAGCGCGCGGCGAAGCGGGCGACCTTCGACGCGCTGCGCCGCGACTACCAGGCACTGAAGCAGCGCTGGGGCGGCTACGCCGGCTACGATCGCTGGTTCGCGCAGCCGCTGACCAACGCGCATCTCGCGTCGGTCGCCACCTACACCGAGCGCGTGCCGGCGTTCCGAGCGTTGCTCGCGCAGCACGGCGACGACCTCCCGGCCTTCTACGCGGCTGCGCGCCGGCTCGGCGGGTTGCCGAAGCCCGAGCGCGAGCGCGCGCTGGCGGCGCTGGCGTCGCCGTCGATCTTGACGGCGAGCAGCCCGAGAGGGCCGGATTGACGGCATAATCGCCCCGAAACAGAGAGCCGGCGACACGCCGGATCGCGATCGAGCTGATGGAGAGCGCCGAGCATGGACCGATTCTGGTTGAAGAACTACCCCGCGGGCGTCCCCCACGAGATCGATCACCATCGCTACGAGTCGGTGGTCCAGCTGTTCGACGAGGCGTTCGCGAAGTATCGCCAGCGCAAGGCCTACGTCGGCTTCGGCAAGGCGATCACCTTCGGCGACCTCGACGACATGTCGAAGTGCGTCGCCGCGTGGCTGCAGTCGCGCGGCCTGCAGAAGGGCGACCGGGTCGCGGTGATGATGCCCAACGTGCTGCAGTACCCGGTGACGATTGCCGCGGTCCTGCGCGCCGGCTACGTCGTCGTCAACGTCAACCCGCTGTACACGCCGCGTGAACTCGAGCACCAGCTGAAGGACTCGGGCGCCCGCGCGATCGTCCTCCTCGAGAACTTCGCGACCACGCTGCAGCAGGTGCTGCCGCGCACGAAGATCGAGCACGTCGTGCTTGCGTCGATGGGCGACATGCTCGGCTTCGCCAAGGGCACGCTGGTGAACTTCGTCGTGCGCCACGTCAAGAAGATGGTGCCGGCGTTCGAGTTGCCGAACGCGACCCGGTTCAACACCGTGCTCGCCGACGGCAGCCGCCTGCAGTACAAGCCGGTCGCGCTCGCGCACGAGGACGTTGCGTTCCTGCAGTACACCGGTGGCACCACCGGGCTCGCGAAGGGCGCGACACTGGTCCACCGCAACATCATCGCCAACGTGCTGCAGGCGGAGGCCTGGATCCAGCCGGCGCTGAACAACCCGAAGAAGGGCCCGCCGCCCGAGCAGCTGGTCTGGGTGTGCGCGCTGCCGCTGTATCACATCTTCGCGCTCACGGCGTGCTGCCTGGTCGGCATGCGGCTGGGCGGCCTGAACGTCCTGATCCCCAATCCGCGCGATCTCCCGGCGCTGATCAAGGAGGTCCGGCCCTACAAGTTCAACCTGTTCCCGGCGGTCAACACGCTGTTCAACGCGCTGGCCAACAACGCCGAGTTCGCGAAGCTCGACTTCTCGCAGTTGCGCGTGTCGCTCGGCGGCGGCATGGCGGTGCAGGAGGCAGTCGCGAAGAAGTGGCTCGCGGTGACCGGTTGCCCGATCTGCGAGGCCTACGGCCTGTCCGAAACCTCGCCGGCGGCGACCGGCAACCCGACCGACACCGACGCGTTCAGCGGCACGATCGGGCTGCCGTTCCCGTCGACCGAGATCGCGATCCTGGATGACGACGGCAAGCCGGTGCCGCTGGGCGAGCGCGGCGAGATCGCGATCCGCGGCCCGCAGGTGATGGTGGGCTACTGGGGCCACCCCGACGAGACCGCGAAGGTCATGACCCCCGACGGCTTCTTCAAGACCGGCGACATCGGCATCATGGACGAGCGCGGCTACACGAAGATCGTCGATCGCAAGAAGGACATGATCCTGGTCTCGGGCTTCAACGTCTATCCGAACGAGATCGAGGGGGTCGTCGCCAACCACCCGGGGGTGCTCGAGGTCGCCGCCATCGGCGTGCCCGACGCGAACTCGGGCGAGGCGGTCAAGCTGTTCGTCGTGAAGAAGGACGAGGGCCTCACCGAACGCGACCTGTTGCAGTACTGCGCGGAGAACCTCACCGGCTACAAGAAGCCGAAGTACATCGAGTTCCGGGTGGAGCTGCCGAAGACCAACGTCGGCAAGATCCTGCGGCGCGAGTTGCGCGACGAGGCGACCAGGAAGGCGGCGGCCTGAGCGAACGGCTCAGGCCATGCGCAGACGCAGCATCGGATAGTGGGTGGAACGGCCGAAGCGCGGGAAGGCTTGCGCGTCGGCGCGCAGTTCGCGCATCACCGGCGAGCGCAGCGCGGCCAGCAGGTCGTCCATCGCATCGAAGCGGACTTCGTTGCGGATCACCGTCGGGTCGGGACGCCAGCCCGGCAGCGGCGACCCGTCCGGCACGTGGCACAGCACGTCGCGAATCTGCGGCAGCCGCGCGAGCAGCGCGGGGTGGTGCGCGACGTAGTGCGCCGCGAAGGCCGCCGGATCGTCGACCGGGCCATAGTAGTGAACGACGAGCGAAAGCGTCGCTGCCGCGCGCCCGATGGCGGGATCGGGCAGCGGTTCACGGACGACGCGGAACACGCCGACGCGCCAGCGCCCCTCGGTCGCGGTCTCCGCGAGCGCCGCTTGCAGGCCGGCGTCGCCGATCAGTTCCCGCAGCGGCCCTGGCGAGCGCGCGCGGCACTCGACGATCGCGAACGGCGGAGGACCGTCTCCGAAGATCTCGAGACGAGCGTGTTCCGGGTGCGGCACGAAGGCGTCGACGCCGTCGACGTCCGCGGGCCAGGTGACGCGACGAAGCGCCTCCGTCAGCGCGTGGGCGGACGGCACGCTCGCCGGGGCGTCGGGGTCGAACGTGAAGGCGAGTGCGCAGGCGTCGATCATGGTCCGGATCCATTTGTCGAAGAAGACGGTGATGCGGAGAAGCGCGGCAGGAGTCGGTCGATGGCCTGCTGCGCTTCCCTGAGGGCGGGCATCCTGACGTGGCCGTACCCGCGAACGTTTTCGGGCAGGCGCGCGAACTCCAGCGCCGCGTCCATGTTGCCGATCGACAGCGACGCGGCCACGGCGTCGAGGCCTGCGCAGTAGCGCTCGGTGAAGCGGCGCTGCTCGACGCGCTCGGCCTGGTGTGCGAAGGGGTCGAGGCTGGTATTTCGCAGGAATCGGAGCGCCGCCAGCGCGCGCAACGGCACGACGATCCACGGCCCGAAGCTGCGCTTCGCGCGGCGCCCGTCGCTCGTGCTGCGGCGACCGGGCAGCCAGGCCGGGGCGAAGTGAAAGACCGGCCGGACGTCGTCGCCGTAGCGACGCCGCAAGTCGTCGAGGTAGTCCCGGTCGGTGACCAGGCGCGCGACTTCGTATTCGTCCTTGATGGCCAGCGCCCGGAACGCGTTGCGCGCGACGCTGGCGGCGAGCGCCCCGACCCGGCCTTGCACCGCGTGCTCCGCGGTCGCCACCCGCCCGGCGAGTGCGCTGTAGCGTTGCGCGAGCCGGCGATCCTGGTAGCGTTCGAGCTCGGACGCGAAGTAGGCCACGAGCGCGTCGTGCCCGGCGGGCGCAGCGCTGTCCTGCGCTGCGCACAGCCTCGCAGTGAGTTCGGGTTCGGCCGCGGCCAGCCGGCCCCACGCGAATGCGTCGAGGTTCGCCTGCACGGAGACGCCTTGCGCCCGGATCGCGTCCTCGATTGCCGTGCGGCCGACGGGTAGGTGTCCGTGCTGCGAAGCCGCGCCAACCAGCACCATGTTCGCGTAGATCGCGTCGCCGAGCGCGTGTCGCGCGATCGCCGGAGCGTCGATCGCCGACGCGTGCCCTCCGGCGAGTCGCTGGTCGATGAGCCGGCGGTAGTCGTCGACCGGCAGCGGCTGCTCCGGGTCGATCGCCTGCTCGAGCATCGGCGCGGCCTCGGTCGAGAGCACGGCGCGAGCGTCGGCCGACAGTCGGCCGACGACCGCGCGGGAGGCCGCGGTCGCAAGGTCGCCCGCGATCAGCAGGTCGGCGCTGCCCTCGGGAATGCGCGTCGAGCGCGCCAGCGCGTGTGACGCGCCGACGCGCAGGTACGTCGATACCTCGCCGCCCTTGCGAGCGAGGCCCGTGTTGTCGAGCTGAGTCACGTCCAGCCCCTCGATCGCGGCGGCGGCGGCGATCACCGCGCCCGCGGTGACCAGTCCCGAGCCTCCGACCCCGGCCAGCACGATGCCGAACGGCCGATCGGCGGGCAGCGGCGCGCGCGGCGGCTCGGTCAGCGCGGCGAGTGCATCGGCCGGCAGCGCCGGCCGGTCCTCCCGGTCGCGGCGCGCACCTTCGAGCGTCACGAAGCTCGGGCAGAACCCGTCGAGGCACGACAGATCGGTGTTGCACGAGGACGCGTCGATGCGTCGCTTCGATCCAAAGGGCGTGTCGACGCGCCGCAGGGCCCCGCAGTGGGACTTCGCGGAGCAGTCGCCGCAGCCTTCGCAGACCCGTTCGTGGATCGTCACGACCGGTTCGGACCCGAAGCCGGCGCCGCGTCGCACCAGTCGCCGCTTCTCGGTTGCGCAGATCTGGTCGTAGACGATCGCCGAGACGCCGCGGTACTCGCGGAACGAACGCATCAGCGCGCCGAGCTCGTCTCGGTCGGCCGCCTCCGTGCCCGGGGGAAGCCTCGGTTCGGCGCGCGGCAGGATCGCCCCTCGCCCCCGGACGACGGCGATGCGCCCGACGCCTTCGGCATGGAGTTGCCAGGCGATGCGCTCCGCGTTCGGCGCCCCTTCGACGGGCTGCCCGCCGGTCATCGCCACCGCGGAGTTCACGAGGATCTTGTAGGTGATCGGCACACGCGCCGCGAGCGCAGCACGGATCGCGAGAATGCCCGAGTGCGCAAACGTGCCGTCGCCGAGATTCTGGAACACGTGCGTCGTGTCGACGTACGGTGCGGCGCCGATCCAGTTCGCACCTTCGCCCCCCATCTGCGTGAGCGTGGCCGTGCGCGACTCGGGCACCCACATCGCCATCGAGTGGCAGCCGATGCCGGCGAGCGCGCGTGAACCCTCCGGCAGCCTCGTCGAGCGCGCGTGCGGGCAGCCCGCGCAGAAGTGCGGCACGCGCAGCGGGCTCGCGCGCGGCACCTGCTGCGAACAGGTCCGCGCCAGCCGCAAGCGCAGTGCCTCGAGCCGCTCGGAAGGCACCAGCGCGCTGGCGGCCAGTCGGTCCAGAACGACGCGGGCGACGGCCATCGGGCCGAGTTCGCCGTGCTCGGGGAGCAGCGGCCTGCCCTGCGGATCGTGCTTGCCGCACACGCGCGGCCTCTCGGGCGCGGGCCAGTGGTAGGCCATTGCCTTGAGCTGTGGCTCGACGACGGCGCGCTTCTCCTCGACGACCACCACTTCCTCGAAGCCGCGCAGGAACGCCGCATTGTCGCGATCCTCGAAAGGCCAGACCAGGGCGATGCGGCGCACGCCGATCCCCAGGCGCGACAACTCGCCGGCGCCGAAACCGAGGATCGCGAACGCTTCGCCGAGGTCGTTCAGCGCCTTGCCGGCCGCGAGGAAAGCGATGCGCTTGTCTCCGAGGGGCGCAACGAGCGTCCGGTCCAGCCGGTTGGCACGCGCGAATGCCTGCGCGGCCGGCAACCTGAAGCGCAGAGTCCTCTCGTCCTGCGCCCAGCGGTCGTCGGGGAAGCGGCGGTTGAGGCCGCCCGCCGGACGCTCGAAGTCGGCGGGCAGCATGAATCGGGTGGGCGCCCCGGCAAGCGGCAGCGGCGCACTGCTCTCGACGACGTCGGCGACCAGCTTCAGCCCGACCCACAGGCCGCACCAGCGAGACAGCGCGATGCCTGCGAGGCCGAGCTCGACGATGTCGCCGACGCTGCAGGGGTAGAGCACCGGCGAAAGGGCGGCGATCAGCGCCTGCTCGCCCTGGTTCGCGATCGTCGACGACGACGCGCCCGGGTCGTCACCGGTCGCGACCAGCACTCCGCCGCGCGACGCGGTGCCATCCATGTTGGCGTGCTTGAGCACGTCGCCGATGCGATCGAGCCCCGGGTTCTTCCCGTACCACAGCGCGAACACGCCGTCGCAGCGTGGCGCGCCGAAGCCGTCGACCTGCTGGGTACCCCAGACGGCGGTCGCCGCGAGTTCCTCGTTCAGTCCGGGTTCGAAACGGATCGCCGCCGCGTCGAGCCGGGAACGCGCGCGCCACATCGCGAGATCGACACCGGCGAGTGGCGAGCCGCGGTAGCCCGACACGAACCCCTCGGTGCGCAGGCCCGCGGCGCGATCGATGGCGTGCTGTCGCAGCATCAGCTGCACCAGTGCGTCGGTGCCGGAGAGCAGGCGAATGCCGGCAGCCGGCGACGCAGGCGCGACCGGTCCGCGATCGCGGCGAGTCGTCGCGTCGTCGCCGCCGTTGCCCGAGCGGCCTCCGCGCGGCGCGTCGTTCACCGCGGCCCGGCCAGGCGGTAGGCGCGCTCGGCCGCCAGCAGGAAGGCATTCATGCGTCGGCGCACCTCAGCGCGGTCGCGTGACTCGAACGCTTCGTAGAGGCCTTCCAGGCCGGCCAGCGCGGCGCGCTGGCTGCGAGGATCGGTCAGCGTCCTCAGGCGCACGACCTGCGCGTGGTCGACGTATCGCAGCACGGCCTCGACCAGCCGCGGGTTGGCCACGCGCTTGATCCACGCGGCGCGGAAGTCCATGTTCGCGGCGATCATCTCTTCGGCACTCGCCTGCTCGGCAGCCGTGCGCGCACGCCCGAGCGCAGCGGCCAGCGCCGCGAGATCCGGAGCGCGCAGCTCCGATGCCGAACTCGCGGCGGCTTGCGGCTCGAGCATCCTGCGCACTTCGAACAGGTGCCGGACGTCGTCTGCATTCAGCGCGGGCACCACGAAGCCGCGCGTGGTGCGCACCAGGTAGCCCTCGTTGACGAGCCTGAGAAGCGCCTCGCGCGCCGGCATGCGCGAGGTGCCGTAGGCGCGCGCGATGTCGAGGTCGACCAGCCGCTCGTGCGGCCCGACCTGCCCGCGCTGCAGGCGCGCGCGCAGGTCGGCGTGGATGCGCGCGCTCAGGCTGTCGGGCCGCTCGAGGGAGCGAATCGCTTTCACGGAGTCGGGCGGCGCCACGTCGAAACGGCTTCCTGTTGCGTAAAACGTATACAGTATATTATTGTCCCGCCAGAACGGAAGAAGATCGGAACAACGACCGCGCGGCATTTCGGGCCGCCCGGCGACACCCAAGGAGACCACGATGACCGTCACTCGTCGTGCCGTGCTTGCCGGCGCGGCTTCGCTTCCCCTCGTCGCCGCCACGCGGCGCGCGGCCGCCCAGGCCGAGGTGACGCTGAATGCGGTGCACTTCACGCCGGCCCAGGTCAGCTACGCGCGAAGCTTCCTCAAGTACGTCGAAAAGGTGAACGGCGCCGGTAAGGGGATCGTCCAGATCCGCGTGCGCGGCGGCCCCGAGGTCGTTCCGTTCCAGCAGATGGGCGAGGCGCTGAAGAACGGCCTCGTCGACATGGTCAACTACCCCGCGGGGCCGATGCTCAACCTGGTGCCCGAGGGCGAGGTGTTCTCGGCGACATCGAAGAAGCCGTGGGAGTTGCGCGCGAACGGCGGCTTCGAGCTGATCGACGGGATCTTCGCCGCGAAGGCCAATGCGCGCGTGCTGGCTCACGTCGATGGCGGCGCGGGCTTCCACATCTTCACGGTCGACGAGCCGGTGCGCACCGCCGACGGCGGCGTCGACTTCTCGAAGCTGAAGATCCGCAGCGCCGCGCTGTATCGAGAATTCCTGGAGAGCCTCGGCGCCGGCGTCGTGGTCCAGAGCCCCGGCGAGACCTACACGTCGCTCGAGCGCGGGCTGGTCAACGCGAACTGCTACACGGTGCTCGGCTACCAGAACTTCGGCTGGAACAAGTTCACGCGTTTCCGGATCGACCCGGGCTTCTTCCAGACCGACGTGCTGGTCATGGTCAACAAGGCGAGCTGGGACAAGCTCGGCGCGCCGGCGCGCAAGATCCTGCAGGACGTCGCGATCGAGCACGAGCGCGACAGCTACGAGGCCAACCTCGCAGGCACCCGCGAGCACGGCGATCAGATGATCGCGGCAGGCATGAAAGTGGTCGCGCTGCAGGGGGCGGCGCGTGCCGCCTACCTCGACAAGGCGGCACGGGTGAGCTGGGAGCGGCTCGCGAAGCGCGACGCGTCGCGGCTCGCGGAGCTGCGCGCCAAGTTCGCCGGCTGACGCGACGCCTGCCGGTCTCGGGGCGGGCAGGCAGAGGTCGGCATCGCATGGCCAGGCTGTTCGACCTGTCCGGGCGCGCCGCGAGCGCGCTCGCCAGACTCACCATGGCGCTGCTCGCTCTGATCGTGCTGCTGGTCTCGGCCGACGTGCTGTCGCGCAACCTCGGGTACTCGCTCGTCTGGGGTGCCTCGCTCACCGAATACCTGCTGGTCTACGTGACGTTCCTGCCGATGCCCGAGCTGGTGCGCGGGAAGGGACACGTCTGCGCCGACTTCCTGCGCCGGGCCCTGCCCGTGTCCGTGCGCCGCGCCGTCGAGCGCATCGTCTACGCCGCCTGCGTCGCGATCTGCGCCTATCTCGGCGCGGTCGCGCTCGGGAGCCTCGTCGAGACGCTGCGCTCGGGTGCCTACGAAGTGCGCACCTTCGACATGCCGCGCTGGCTGATCTACCTGCCGATGGTGATCGGGCTCTGGTTGTCGGCGATCGAGTTCATGCGCTACCTGTTCGGGCGTGACTCGCTGTACGACGCCGACCCTGCCGCCGCGGAGGGCTTCTGATCGTGGAGTGGCAGGTCGCGCTCGCGGTCATGCTCGGGGCGCTGCTCGCGCTGATGGGGCTCGGAATGCCGGTCGCGCTCGCTTTCTTCGCGACCAACATCCTCTGCATCTTCCTCTTCATGGGCGGGTCGGTCGGCGTGGCGCAGATGGTCACGAACTTCGGCGACGCGGTGTCGATCTATGCGCTGACCCCGCTGCCACTGTTCATGATCATGGGAAGCCTGTTCTTCCGCTCGGGGCTCGGCGAGAACGTGTTCCGGGCGATCGACATGTGCATCGGCAGCCTGCGCGCGCGGCTCGCCTACCTGACCGTGCTCTCGGGCGCGGTCTTCGCGTCGCTGTCGGGGTCGAGCATCGCGAACACCGGCATGATGGGCTCGACGATGGTGCCGACGATGCTCGGCCGTGGCTACCGGCCGCACATGGCTTTCGGTCCTGTCCTGGGGGCGGGCTCGCTCGCGGTGATCATTCCGCCGTCGGCGCTGGCAGTCCTGCTCGGGTCGCTGGCGCAGATCGACGTCGGTGCGCTGCTGATCGCGGGGGTGCTGCCGGGATTCATGCTTGCGGCGATGTTCATCGCGCTGATCTACGTCCAGGCGGCGATCGACCCGGACGCGGCACCGCAGTACGAGGTCGGGCGCTACACGCTGCGCGAGAAGCTCGCCGCGGTGATGGTCAACGTCGTGCCGATGTCGGTGATCGTGTTGCTCGTGGTCGGCACGATCATCCTGGGGATCGCGTCCCCGACCGAGTCGGCGGCGCTCGGATGTCTCGGCGTCGCCGCGCTGCTGGTGGCGTACCGGCGCTTCTCGTGGGCGGTGGCGCGCAAGACCCTCGACGACGCGATGAAGGTGACCGCGATGACCTTCCTGGTGATCGCGGCGTCGACCACCTTCGCGCAGGTGCTCGCGTTCTCGGGTGCCTCGGGGGGCTTCGTCCAGTGGTTGTTGTCCTTCGGGGCCTCGCCGATGCTGCTGCTGGCACTGATGATCGGCTCGATCGTGCTGCTCGGCATGTTCATGGACCAGCTTTCGATGATGCTGATCACGCTGCCGATCTTCGTCCCGATCGCGCAGTCGCTCGGCTTCGATCTGGTCTGGTTCGGGCTGATGCTGCTGCTTGCCTACGAGATCGGCTTCACGACCCCGCCCTTCGGGCTGCTGCTGTTCGTCATGCTGGGCGTCGCTCCGCCCGGCACGACGCTCGGCACGGTCGCGCGAGCGGCGCTGCCGTACATCCTGTGCACGATCGCCCTGATCGTGCTGATCGCCGCCTTTCCGCCACTTGCCCTGCTGCTGCCGGGACTGAAGTAATCGCCCCCGCGCGATCCGCACCGCGCCGGGCTTTCCATCCGGGCGCCAGGCGCGCAGCCGGGCGTCAGGCGCGCAGCCGGAACCGCTGCAGCTTCCCCGTCTCCGTTCGCGGCAGCGATTCGCGGAACTCGACCGCGCGCGGGTACTTGTACGGCGCGATCGTCTTCTTGACGAAGTCCTGAAGCGCGGCGGCCATCGCCGCGTCGTCCTTGCAGCCGGGCTTGAGCACCACGAAGGCCTTGACGATCTGGCCCCGCTCCTCGTCGGGGATGCCGACCACGCCGCATTCGGCCACGGCCTCGTGCAGCATCAGCGCGGCCTCGACCTCCGGGCCGGCGATGTTGTAGCCGCCCGAGACGATCATGTCGTCAGAACGCGCCTGGTAGTAGAAGTAGCCGTCGGCATCCATCGTGAAGGTGTCGCCCGGCAGGTTCCAGCCCTGCCTCACGTAATTCAGCTGGCGCGCGTCGGCGAGGTACCGGCAGCCGGTCGGGCCCTTCACCGCGAGCTTGCCGATCGTGCCCGGCGGCAGTTCGTTCATCGCTTCGTCGACGATGCGCGCCTGGTAGCCAGGGACGACCTTGCCGATCGCGCCGCGTCGCACCGCTTCGGGCGGCGACGACACGAAGATGTGGATCATCTCGGTCGAGCCGATGCCGTCGATGATCTCGATGCCGGTAGCCTGCTTCCACAGCTGCCGCGTCGCGTCGGGCAGTGCCTCGCCGGCCGACACGCACTTCTTCAGCGACGACAGGTCGAAGCGCCCTGCGATCGGCGCCATCTGCCGGTACATCGTCGGCGCGGTGAACAGCACGCTTGCGCGGTGACGCTGGATCGCGCCCAGCAGCGTCTCGGGAGTGCCCCTTTCGAGCAGCACCACCGACGCACCGACCCGCATCGGGAAGCACAGCATGCCGCCCAGCCCGAAGGTGAACGCCAGCGGCGGCGTGCCGCAGAAGACGTCGTCGGGGTCCGGGCGCAGCACGTGGCGCGGGAACAGGTCGCACATTGCGACGATGTCGCGTTGAAAGTGCATCGTGCCCTTCGGCGTGCCGGTGGTGCCCGACGTGAACGCGATCAGCGCGACGTCGTCCTGCGCGGTGTCGCAGGCTGCGAAGCGGGTCGGCATTTCCGGCAGGTGCGTTTCGAGCGCGTCGGCCGCACCGCTGCCGTCGTTGAAGAACATCGACTGTTTCATCGACGGCGTCTCTCGCATCAGCGCGTCGAGCTCGTCGCGCAGCTGGATGTCGCACAGCGCGGCCGAAACCTTCGCCTTCGCAACCACCGGTGCGAGGTCCTTCGCGCGCAGCAGCGGCATCGTCGGCACTGCGACCAGCCCGGCCTTGATCGTCGCGAGCAGGCAGGCCGCCATCATCGGGTTGTTCGTGCCGCGCAGCAGCACGCGGTTGCCGGGCACCAGTCCCATGCGGACGCGCAGCGCGTGCGCGATCTGGTTCACGCGCACGTACAGCTGGTAGTAGGTGCAGGCGGCTGAGTCGGTGCGCAGCGCGATTGCGTCGCCGAAGCCGCGCTCGACCATCCGGTCGAGCAGTTCGGCCGTCGCGTTCAGGCGCACGGGATACTGCGTGTCGGGCGATTGCGGCAGGTCGGGCCACTGATCGGGCGGCGGGAGGTTGTCGCGCGAGAAGCTGTCGACGTGGGCGGACTGGTACATCCCATCTCCTTCGTGAAGGGGCGCCGGCGGCAGTGCGTCCGCCGAGCGCCGCGCTAGCGGCCAGCCTGCCTCGCGACGCCGGCTCGCCGCAAGCCGGCAAGGAGCCCCGGCTTGAGCTTGCCCAGCAGCGCGTGCAGTTGCAGTTGCTCGCTGCGCGACAGCGCGTCGAACAGCGACACGACCCTGCGCTCGTGGCCGGCGGCCATCTCGGCGAAGCGGCGGCGCCCGTTCGGCGACAGCTTGAGCCGGATCGCGCGCCGATCGTCGGCGACGGGCTCGCGGGTGATCCACCCTTCGGATTCGAGCTGGTCGGCCAGGCCGGTGACGTTGCCGCCGGTCACCATCAGGCGCTGCGACAACTCGCTCATCCTGAGCCCCTGCGGATGCCGTTCGAGCTGCGCCAGCAGGTCGAACCGCGGCAGCGTCGAGTCGAACTCGCTACGGAGCGTCCTGCGCACCGAGGCCTCGATCAGGTTGGTGCAGGTGAGCAGCCGCAGCCAGAGCTTCAGCGCGGTGTGGTCGTGCGCCTGGACGCGCGTTTCGTGGTCCAGCGGCGGGGCGAGCCCGGCATCGTCGGTCGTCTCCATGCCGGATAGTTTAAGTCCGAAATGTTCCGGCCTCAACGATTCGCGGCGGAACACCTGTGCGGGCGAATGCAGCGAATGGAACCGGCGGGCAAGGGCAGCGGGCGAAAAAAAAGCGCCGGGTTTCCCCGGCGCCTTCAAGCCTGCTTCGACAACCGGCTTGCGCCGGTGATCGATCAGAACATGTGGCGAACGCCGACCGCGAAGCCTTTCGGGTCCGCGCCGACCGCGCCGGCAGCGACGCTGTTGTCCGACGCCAGCAGCGAGAAGCTGCCCGCGTCGTTGTTGCGCACCATGCCGTACGTCGCGTACAGGTTCGTGCGCTTCGACAGCGGATGCACGTAGGCGAGACCCAGGATGGTCGCCTTCGGATCGCCCGCGACGTCACGCTTGATCTGCAGCATCTGACCCATCAGTTCGCCCGCGCCCAGCTTGACGCCGACGCCGACGCCGATACCGTCGGTATCGACACCGGCCGGCGTCTCGGTCGTGCCGTAGGTGGCCGTCACGCGCAAGCCGCCGAAGTTCCAGCCGCCGCCCAAGCCCATTTCCTTCTTGGCGTCACCGGCCGCGTCGTTCAGCTCCTGGTAATAGATCTGAGCGATCAGCGGGCCGCCTTTGTAAACCGCCGCCAGACCCCAGCCGTCGCCGGCCTCGTTCGGGTCGACGTTGGTCTCGCCGGTGGTGTAAAAGCCGGTCACGGTCAGGCCGCCGCCGAAGGCGGGGCAGTCCGGCGTCGGACCGGCCATGCACTTCGTGTTGCCGAAGGCCGGGCTGGTGTACCAGATGCCGTTGCTGGCGCGGGTCGTGATGCCGCCGGCGCCGGCCGTGTAGGCCAGCCAGTTGCCGAACAGGCCGTAGCCCATGATGTCGGTCTGACCCGCCGCCGAGAAGCCCGTGGTGTAGTCACGGCCGAGGCGCACTTCACCGAAGCCGCCGGCCAGGCCGACGACGCTGCGACGCGCAAAGTAGCCCGGGCCGTGGGCAATGCCCGAAGCGGCCTGGTCGTCGACGATGCCGGTGTCCATGTCGATGCCGGCTTCGACGTTGAAGATGGCCTTCAGGCCGCCGCCGAGGTCTTCGGAACCGCGGATGCCCCAGCGGCTGGTCGACTGGTAGCCCGAGTTGACGACCATGAAGTTGTCGGTGCCCGGGCCGTCGGTGTCGTTCATGCCCACGCCAACGTCCGCGATACCGTACAGCGTCACGTTCGTCTGCGCGAACGCGGCCACCGGCAGAGCTGCCGCGACAGCCACTGCGAGAAGCGATTTCTTCATTGAAAGTTCTCCTAGGTTTCTGGAATCAATCGACGGCCTCCACGCCGCCGCAACTCCCCGAAGCGGCTGGTGGGCCTTCCCCGGTCAGAAGTCCTGCGTATTCTCGCCAAATTCAGGGGAGGGGCAAAGCCGGGCAGCGCGCGGGCGTTGTTTTTTGGGTGCGATGTCGTTCGAGAACAACAGTGGGAGCAGGCAGCGGCCTCGGCCGCCCGGCGTCGTGGAGGACGGCGACGGCGCTATGATTCGGCCTTCGTGCAACGAAACGACGCGGCGATGGAGAGCAGGGAATCGGCGGGACTCAGGCACCAGACGTCGCTGGATCGCGGCTTGGCCGGCCTCGGTCGGGCGCTGGCCGCGCTGACCGGTGCGGTGCAGGCCGGACGACCGCTGCCGGTCGCCGGCGGCGATCCCGCCGAACCGGGGGACCCGGCGCAGCGCCAGCTGTCGGCGGCACTGATGCGCGTCAATCACGTCGGAGAGATCTGCGCGCAGGCCCTCTACGAGGGGCAGGCGGCCGCCACCGCCGACCCCCGGCTCGCCGAAGAGTTCCGCCAGGCGGCGCGCGAGGAAGGCGACCATCTCGCCTGGACCCACGAGCGACTGCGCGAACTCGGCGCACGTCCGTCGCTGCTCAATCCGCTGTGGTACGGCGGCGCGCTGCTTCTTGGCCTCGCGGCGGGGCGCGCCGGTGACCGCCTCAGCCTGGGCTTCATGGCCGAGACCGAGCGGCAGGTCGAGGCGCACCTTGCCGGTCACCTTGAGCGGTTGCCGGCCTCCGACCTGCGCTCGCGGGCGATCGTCGTGGCGATGAAGGACGACGAGGTGCGGCACGGCCAGAACGCGCTGCGGCTGGGCGGCGCCGAGTTGCCCGCGCCCGTCAGGGCGGCGATGCGCGCGAGCGCGAAGCTGATGACGACGACCGCGCACTACGTCTAGCCGTCGGCGAGAGGTGACGGGACGTCGGCCCCCGTCGCGCGATCCTCGTCTCAGTCCTCCACGATTTCCCAGTCGTGCGTCATCTCGGCGGTCTTGCCGAGCATGATCGAGGCCGAGCAATACTTGTCGTGCGACAGCTTGACCGCGCGATCGACCACGTTCGGCTTGAGCCCGCGACCCCGCACGACGAAGTGGAAGTGGATGCGGGTGAACACCTTCGGATCGGCGTCGGCGCGCTCGGCGCTCAGGCGCACCTCGCAGCCGCGGACGTCCTGGCCGCTCCGGCTCAGGATGACCACGACGTCGGATGCGCTGCAGCCGCCGGTGCCGAGCAGCACCATCTCCATCGGCCGCGGCCCGAGGTTGCGACCGCCCGCGTCGGGCGCGCCGTCCATCACTACTGCGTGCCCGCTGCCCGTTTCGGCGTTGACTCCGGTCGGTCGGCGACAGGAATCGACGCTGGAGTGTTCACCTCGCTGATGGGCACGGTTCATGGGCTGTTCCGGAAGGGACGCGAGTCTGCAGCAGGTCTTTTCGAGGAGGGGCTGTGCCGAGTGTCGAGGAGAACCTGGCGGCGTGGAACGACGGCTACGACTGGGTCCTCGAGGGCGACGAGTGGTCGGCGGGCTGGGGCGGCGCCGAGGCGCAGTGGTTTGGGTGCCTGTTTCCGCGACTGCGCCGTCTGCTGCCCGCAGCCACGGTGCTGGAGATCGCTCCCGGGCACGGAAGGTGGACCGACTTCCTCGCCCAGCACTGTGACCGGCTGATCGGTGTCGACCTGTCGGGTGGCTGCGTCGAGGTGTGCCGCGAACGATTCGACGGGCA
>Ga0209477_1000528_pt1 | contig 23787 bp, 22 predicted proteins | sample KloWWTupernatant_FD_187180 | JGI IMG/M metagenome (GOLD analysis project Ga0209477, IMG submission 187180) | Active sludge microbial communities from Klosterneuburg, Austria, studying microevolution and ecology of nitrifiers - Klosterneuburg... | ecosystem: Engineered > WWTP > Aerobic digester >... | reverse complement strand
AGAGCGCCGCCGCGCAGGCCGGCAAGAAGGAGCGTGAGGACGCCGCCGCCGACCGGCTGTTCGGGCTGCTCCCACCCGCGATGGGTCAGCGCTTCCGGGCGCTGTGGGACGAGTACGAGCTGGGCGACACCCCCGAGGCGCGCTACGTGATGGCCGTCGACCGCATGGCCCCGATGCTGCTGAACACGGCTGAGGGCGGCACCACTTGGCGCGAGCACGGCATCACCCGCGACCGCGTGATCGCCCGCAACGGCCCGCACATCGAGCCGGCGCTGCCCGCCGTGTGGGCCGCCGCGCTGGCGGGCCTGGATGCCGCCGCGGCCGCCGGGCACGTGGCCACCGACTGACGCACCCGTGACGGTCACCCGTTACGGTGACGCGGTCATGGCTCGTCGGAAGGCACCTCGCGCAGTGTTCGAACGCACCCCCAAGGGGTTCGTCGTCAACCTCCAGCGCGAGGAGATCGACCTGATCGTGCGCCTGGTGGGCGAGCTGCGCAACCTGCTGCTGGCGAACGACCCGAACACCGCCGCCATCACCCGCCGCCTGTTCCCGCCCGCCTACCACCTGGCCGACGACGCCGATGCCGACACCGAGTACCAGCGGCTGATGCGCGACGAGCTGGTGGCCTCGCGGCTGGCGGCGATGCAGCAGGTGGCCGACACGTTGCACGCCGCCGCCGACGGCAAGTCGCCACTGACCGAGGAAGCGATGCACGGCCTGTTGCAGTCGCTGAACGCGGTGCGGCTGGTGCTGGGCACGTTGCTCGACGTGGGCGAGGAGCACCACCCCGACGACATCCGCGACGACGACCCGATGGTGGGCGAGCACCACCTCTACCAGTTCCTGAGCTACCTGCTGGAAGCAGCGGTGGAGGCGGTCAGCCGCGGCTGACGAGCTCAGGCGGGGAACACGAAGCAACCGACCGTGCCCGGTCCGGTGTGTGCCCCAACGCTGGGCCCGACCCGGTAACGCACCACGTCGATCACGCTGGCGGCCTCGCCGACGGCGGCCTCCAACCCATCGGCCAACGGCTGCGTGGCCGCGTCGCTGTGGCCCACGGCCACCCGCACGGTCGTGCCCCAACCGATGGCATACGAGGCCATCGCGTTGACGGCATCGAGTGCCGTTGCCAGCCGCTCGACCACCTCCACGTTGCCGTCGCGCAACGTGAGCATGGCCAGGTCGTCGCCGTGCGCCAGGCCGGTGCCGCGCCCGCCCGCGTGCAGGTGGTCGAGCGCGCCCACCACGAACACGTTGCCGATGCTGGGCGCCAACTGCTCGGCGATCTGGGCTGCCTGATCGAGCGTGGCGCCGTCGGCGATGGCGGCCGCCGCGGCCCACACGCAGCAGCTGATGCCGAAGCTGGCCGTGCCCGAGTCGACCAGGCGCACCGGCGTCGGCAGCGAGTGCGCCGCCAGCCGGGCGGCGTTCAGCGTGCCCGACATCGCCCCCGAGACGTGGATGGACAGGATCTCGGTGCACCCACGAGCGAGCAGGTCGTCGTAGGCCACGGCGAACTGCCCGGGGCTGGGCTGGCTGGTGGACACCGCCGGCCGGTGGCCATCGGTGTACTTCGCATAGAAGGCATCGGCGTCGAGGTCGATGCCTTCCATGTACTCGGCGCCGTCGACGGTGACGGTGAGCGGCACCACCTCGATGCCGTACCGCTGCGCCAGCGACGCCGGCAGCTGCGAGTTCGAGTCGGTGCAGATGCCGATCATGCTGCCGCCAGGAACCGGGAGACGATGACGGAGCTGCTGACCGCTGCAGCCAGCGGCAGGCCCGAGCCGGGCGTCGGCCCCCACAGGTTGGGCCACCCCTTGCGCCACCAGACCAGCCCGCCCAGCACCCACATTGCACAGGAGGCCAGGGTCGCCGTGAGTGCACGCTGCTTCACGCGCGGATTGGCCATCGCGAGCGCGGCGACGCCCACGTCGATGGGGAAGTAGGCGGGGAACGTGGCCAGGCACTGACCCACGCTGGCGGCCACGCCCTTGCCGCCGCGGAAGCCGTTCCACACCGGGAAGCAGTGCCCGATCACCGACGCCGAGCCGGCCAGGTGAGCGCCCGCCGGGCCACCCACCAGCGCACCCACTCCGCTGGCCACCGCACCCTTGCCGATGTCGCCGGCCATCACCGTGTAGCCCGCCCGACGACCCAGCAACTTGAGCGTGTTGGCGCCACCCGGGTTGCCACTGCCGGAACGGCGAAGATCGACCCTGCCCCCCGAGGCGCGGCGGGCGACCAGATCGGCCGTGGGAAAGGTGCCGATCAGGTAGCCCAACATCGCGGCACCCGCGACTGTGGTTCGGCGCATGACGGAACCCTACGCAGCTCATGTAAGAGGCAGGTTGCAATCGTGAGTCGATCAGCGATCGATCACTCGCCCAGCGCGAGCAGCCAGGCGGGCATGCGCACCGGCCGGCCGGCGGCGTTGACGCACCCGTGCACCGTCACCGCGGTGGCCCGCACCTGGCTGTCGACGGTGAGCAGGTAGGCCATCTGGAAGGTGGCCCTGGTGGCGGCGCCGACGCGCAGGTGCACCTGCACCACCTCGTCGAAACGCAACGGCTGGCGATACTGCACGAACACCTCCAGCACCGCATAGTCCACCCCCTCGGCACGGAGCTCCACGTACGGGTGGCCCAGGTGACGCAAGTACTCCACTCTGGCTTCCTCGAGATAGGGCAGGTAGCGACTGTGGTGCACGATGCCCATCGCGTCGGTCTCGGCGAAGCGCACTCGCAGCGTGTGGGCGTACGGGTAGTCCGTGGGGTTCAGTGAAGGATCCAGTTCGAGGCGCACGCAGCGCACCGTACCGCGGCCGAAATCGCGGTAACGGCTAGCGGAAAACAAGCGGCCTGCTGATAATGTTGCGACGCTCTCAACCGGAAGCAGACCTAGCCCCCATCGTCTAGTGGCCTAGGACACCACCCTTTCAAGGTGGCGGCACGGGTTCGAATCCCGTTGGGGGTGCAAGTAATGACCAGCTGGTCACAGCCTGGTCCCGTGGTGAAGTGGAGTTCACGCCGGCCTGTCAAGCCGGAGGTCGCGGGTTCGAACCCCGTCGGGACCGCTCGGGCGCAAGCCCGTTCGGATGCTGCGCAAGCGGCAACCAATCGCAGCACGCAAGTGCTGCTCAACACGGTCGAGTAGCTCAGTCGGCAGAGCATACGCCTGAAAAGCGTAGGGTCACCGGATCGACGCCGGTCTCGACCACTGACAAGCCCCCGCTTCGGGGGCTTGTTCGTTTTTCGGCTCTCCTTCGTTCGACCCTTTCGAATCGATGCTGTAACCGACACCTCATCTGCTCGTCATGGGCGGCACAGGAGGTCGTATGGGCGCATCAGAGAGCAATGACACCACGATTCGCTTCCGAGTCGTCGATGAGGTCCCCGACGCGGTCAGGGATGCATTGAGCGAACTGGCAGCTGCGATGGCTCAGGCCGAGATCGCCGACGTCGCCGAGGTCGAGGGCTTCGGGATGATGCCGGCCGGCGGAGGCGCGCTCGATCTCGCCGGCGGTGGTGTGCCGGGTACCGAGATGGGCTTCTGTGTCAGCTACCGGTTCAACAAGAAGACGGGTACCACGAGCTGTTGGATCGATTGGCCATGACGGTGGGAGATGAGATGAACGATCAAGACCAGGGCCCGACTGTCGTCGAGTTCGCCATCAGCGCCGAGTTGGCCGCCGTGCCGGCCGTGCGCACCGCGCTCGATCGTCTCAGCGTCGTGCTCGCCGAAGCAGAGATGCTCGACGACAACGATGTGTCGGGTTTCGCGATGGGTGCGGGCCAGACGATCGACTTCAGTGGGTCGACGATCCAGCCTCCCGGCCCAGACGCAGCGGGCTGCATCGGGTTCGGTTACCACACCGGCTGCGGCATCTTCTGGAAGAGCTGCCTATCGAAAGGGTGGATCTGATGCGCGGCACCGACTCACGACTCGAAAGCCTGTGGCAGAAGGAGAGCGTCTCATGACCGACAGGTCGATCAGTGTCGAGTTGCACATCGGCGACGATGCCAACCCGTCGCCTCGGTTGGCATCGGCGCTTTCCGAGCTGGCCTCCGCGCTTGCTGCCGAGGAAGTGGCCCGCCATGTGGAGCCGCCGTCCAACGACGACGTCATCGGTTTCGCGATGCCGTCACTCACGGTCGGTGATCTCGGCCTCAACCCTGGCGGCTCGATGGGAATCTGCTTCGGGAAGACCACCGGCGGGCTCAACAAAGACGGCGAGTGTGGCAGCTACTGCTACGTCAACACCGACGGAGACACACGAGCCTGCGGCGTGAAGATCTGGGGATGAGATGAAGTTCTCCCGATACAACACCATCGCCGTGGTCGATGATCACACCTTCGTTCACAACGGCGTCGGCGGCGACTTCCACCGGCTTCCCACCACGATGTGGGAGCGCGTCGAACGCTTCGTTGCCGGTACCGACAGCGGCGAAGGCCTGGTCGACGAGCTCACCATGCTGGTGCGGGCGCGCCTGGTCACCGCCGACGATGTCGACGAGTTGGAGGTGCTGCGATCACGACACCTCCGCAGCAAGTACGGCGGCGGGCTGGGGTTGACGATCGTCACCAGTCTCGGGTGCAACTTCGACTGTCCGTACTGCTTCGAGAGCAAGCGACCGTCGTTGCTGAAGCCAGCAGTCGCCGACTCGCTGGTCGCGTTGCTCGACGAGGCCATTGCTGCGGGAAGCCCTTCGATGAACGTCACCTGGATGGGCGGCGAACCGTTGCTAGGAGCCGCTCAGCTCCTCGATCTCTCCCGAGTGTTCATCGATCGCTGCGACGCAGCGGGGATGGAGTATTCGGCAGGCATCCTCACGAACGGCTGGCACCTCACGACCGAGATGGCTGCCCGACTCGCGTCCGCGCGTGTCGGCCAGGCCCAGGTGACCATCGATGGCCCGGCTGATGTGCATGACAGATATCGGCCCAAGAAGGATGGGGGCTCGAGCTTCGACCGCATCCTCGACAATGTTGTGAGTGCGATCGATCACTTGCAGGTGAACATTCGTGTCAACCTCGACAGCGGAAACCTCGGGCGGGTCGAGGAACTGATGGCGATACTCGCGGCCAGAGGGCTCGCCGGCAAGGTCCGCCTCACGCCGGCCCGGCTCACCGCCATCGCTTCGGCCGACGATGCGCCCTCGCAGAGCTATCAGGGTGGCTGCTACTCGTGCTCCGATTACGGGGTCGTGGAACTCGAGTTCGACGAGCTCGCGGCTCGCTACGGCTTCGAAGCCCGCGGCTTGCCGCGAGCGATCGGCACGCCGTGCACCGCAGTGCGGGCCACCGAGCTTGTCGTGGGCGCCGATGGCGAACTGTGGAAGTGCTGGGATGACATCGGCAACAACGACGAAGCCATCGGAACCATCTTCGACCACAAGACGGCCAACGCGCAGATCACCAAGTGGCTGGGCTACGACCCGTTCAGCGACGACGACTGTCGGTCGTGCGTGGCCTTGCCCGGGTGCATGGGAGGCTGTGCGCACCACGACTTCTTCGGCGGTCGCGACGATCGATGCGGCACCTTCCGCTTCAACCACCAGCGCAAGGTGGAGAACGAGGCATTGCGCATGTCTGGGCAGCCCGCTCAGGCGACGGGCCTGGTTCACGTCGAAGCATCACGACTGCTGGCATCGATTCCGGTGAGCAGCACGCCGGTGAGCATCGGGCGCACTCGACGCCGTATCGACCCGGAAACGCCTGCGTTGGCAACGACGCTTGCCGGCTGACGCGCGCAAGAAGGCAGTTCCCACGGCTGGCAGTTGCCAGCTAACGCGAGTGCTGACGCGCTGGTCGTACACCGGTGCCACGCAACGCGACGGACGAGAAGGACGGCGTTCACGTGGAGAACCGGAACAAGTTGGACGTGCACGGCGTCGGCGACGAGCTCCTGGTTCGTGCCGCACTCAATGGCTCTTCAGAGGCGTTTTCCAAGCTCTACGTGCGGCACGCAGCAGCGGTCAGGCGAGCGCTGTCCGACAACGTGCACGATGCCGAACGGCAGCGGGATCTGGTGCAGGAGACCTTCACTCGTGCACTCGCCAAGCTGGGCACACTGCACGACCCGGGTCAGTTCCGCCCGTGGATCTTTCAGATCGCTCGCAACGTCGCGATCGACGACTTGCGAGCACGCAGCCGAATGGCCTTGGAGCCGTTGGACGACGAGTTCCAACACGGCCGGCCGAGCGTGGAGGCGGGCCCAGATGTGGTGACGGAACTGCGCGCACTCGCTGATGCCATCCACGAAGGGCTCGCCGCGCTCTCACCTCGCGATGCTGCTGCGTTGTCGTTGGTGGTGCATCTTGGGTTCGGTCCCGAGGAGGTGGCCGCCGCGCTCGGGATCAGCTACGGGAACGCGAAGGTGGTGCTGCACCGAGCACGTGCCCGTCTTCGTGGGGCGCTGGTGCAACAGCAGCTGCTGCAGGCTGGAGCCGCAACGTGAGCACCACGCGGCGAGTGGCTCAGAGCCCCACGACGTGCACGTCGTGCTCGCGCAGCATCGCCGCCAGGTGGTCGGGCAGGCGCCGTGGTTCCCATGTGGCCGCGAAACCCTCCACATCGTCGAGCTCGCGATGCGCCAGCGCCACACCCGGGCCCACCAGCGCGGCGAACAGCTCACGCTCATCGGGTTCGAGCCCGGCCGCGAAGCCCCGCACCTTGTCGAGCAGCCGCTCGGCCGCATCCGCTGAAGTGTTCATTCGTTGCGTCCTCGTGGATGGATTCCCGGGTAACGAGACGACGCACTGGAGGAAGGGTTACACGATGAACATCGACGACGAATCGGAGGACCTGTGAGCGGTCGTACTTCCCACGAGGTGGTGATCGTCGATGCCGGCGGCGAACGTCGGATCAAAGTGAGCGGCGTGCTGGTGATCGGTCGTGAGTCGGGCGACGTGCTCGTGGCCGACGGCACCATTTCCGGTCGTCACCTGCAGCTCGACGGCTCTGGCCCTGTGCTGCTCGCCACCGACCTTGGCAGCTCGAACGGCACGTTTCGTGGCGACGAGCGCATCGGTTCGGCCGTTGCGCTCCAACCCGGTGACGAGCTGCGCTTCGGCAGCGCGACCCTGAGGGTGGTGGCGCCGGCTCCTGCGCCGCTGCCGGCTCCTGCGCTGCCTCAGGCCGACGAGACGAGCCCGCCGCAGCTCGGTCCGTCATCGGGCCGCCCACCGCAGGCGACGGCAGGGGTGGTTCGCACTGAGGCGGTGGAGGTGCGCTTCGCGCCCGGCTCACATGGCGAGCGGATTGCCACGTCGTATGCGGCCGTCGCCCGACGTGCCCGCTCGACGCTGGCGGGTTTCGGTTCGGAACCGTGGGGCTCCGTACCGATCGTGCACCTGATCGATCCCTTTCACGATGGTGTGGAGCTGGTGGCCGGGGGCGCCATGATCGCGGATGGTGGTGCCGAAGCGTGGGTGGTGGTCTCGCCCGAGTCGCCGCCAGAACCACCGCATCGAGTGCTGGCTCTGATGTTCGGAGCCGCGTTCCCCGCATCGGCAGACCTGCAGTTGCTGATCGAAGGCTACGGGCTGCACCGGGCGGGTGCCCCCGAGGGCGATCTGTCAGGGCGACCGCTGCCTCCACTGGAACAGGCCGATGGTGAGGAACGAGCAGCGATGGCGGTCTCCTTCGTGCGCTTCCTCATCGCGCGTGAAGGCATCGATGCATTCATGCGGGTGTTTGCGGCGCCTGCGGGCCGCGGCGACGAGACCGTGCGAGAGGTGTACGGCCCGTCGCTGGGGCAGCTCGAGCAGGTGTGGCGTCGCAAGCTGGCGTCGGGTGGCAGCGACGTGAAGACGGGCGAGTTCCTCAAGCTGTCGTTGCGCTACCTGCGGCCGTACAAGCTGCGGCAGGTGGAGATCTTCGGGTACATGCTGCTGAGCCTCGCATTCGTGGCCGCCTTCCCGTTCGTCACGAAACGGCTCTTCGACTCGGCGTTGCCGAGTGGTGAGTTCTCACAGGTGCTCACCCTGCTGCTCGCGCTGGGGGCCGCGTTCGTCGTCTCTCTGGTTGCCGGGGTGCGGCAGGCCTATCAAACCGCGTGGGTGTCGAATGCCGTCACGCGCGACATCCGCCAGGCGATCTTCGACAGAGTGCAGGTGATGCCAGAGCCTTGGTTCGCGGCGCATCCTCAGGGCGACGTGCTGTCGCGGCTCTTCGGCGACGTTCGTGTGGTGGAGTCCGGCCTGTCGCAGGCCATCGGCCAGGGGGTGTTCCAGCTCGTTTCACTTCTCACCAGCGCCGTCATCATGCTGTCGCTGAACCTCTGGCTCGGCCTGGTGGTGTTGGTCGCAGCGCCCTTGGTGGGTGTGGTCTATCGATCGATGGCGAACGGTGCAATGGTGCGCTCGGTTGCGGTGCAGGAGCAGAGCAGTGCGCTGCTCTCGGTGGCTGCCGAGAACTATCGGGCGATCCCGGTCGTCAAGATGTTCGGCCTCGCCGACCGCGAGCGCCGCCGATTCGCCCAGCAGAGCGATCGGTTGTTCCGCTCGACGCGGCGCCTCACCATGTGGGGCGGGTTGTTCGGCTTGTCGGTGAACCTCATCGTCACCATCTTGCGGCTGGGCGTCTTGGGTTTCGGGAGCTGGTTGATCCTGGAAGGTGAGTTCACGACCGGGGGTCTCGTGGCCTTCTTGTCGATCATGGGCGAGGTGCTGTCGCCGGTCACCGTGCTGGTTTCACTGAGCCAGGACGTGCAAGCGTCGATGGGTTCGTTGGTGCGCATCAACGAAGTGATCGATGAGGCAACTGAACCGGAAGCACCCCACCTGGGCCCGGTACCGCTGATCACGCGCGAGCTGCGCTTGGCCGCACTGGGCATGTCGTACGACACGGAGCACCGCGCGCTCGATGACTTCGACGCGACGATTCCGGTCGGGTCGCGGGTGGCGGTTGTGGGGCCCTCCGGATCGGGGAAGAGCACGGTTCTGCGCCTCCTGATGCGGCTCTACGAGCCCGACGAGGGTGCCATCTTGATCGACGGCGTCGACCTGCGGTCGGGGTCGTTGCGTTCGTGGCGAGAGCAACTGGGTGTCGTGTTCCAGGACTCGTTCCTCTTTGATGCGACCTTGCGCGAGAACATCGCACTCGGCCGGCCTGGCGCCACCGATGCCGAGATTCAGGCAGCCGCAGCCGCCGCGGAAGTCGACGGTTTCGTCGCCACGCTGCCACGTGGATGGGACACCCTGGTGGGTGAGGGCGGTGCGAATCTGTCCGGCGGTCAACGCCAGAGGGTTGCCATCGCGCGAGCCCTGCTGCGGAACCCCAGGCTTCTCCTGCTGGACGAGGCCACCTCGGCCCTCGACCCGGCCACCGAGCGGCAGATCAACGACACACTGCGTCGAATCGCTGTCGGCCGCACCGTGATCGCCGTGACGCACCGCCTGGCGTCGATCACCGACTACGACTCGATTCTGGTCGTGGTGGACGGGCGTCTCGCCGAGCGGGGCACTCACGACCAGCTGATCCGTCGCGGGGGCGTCTATGCGCGCCTGTGGGCAGAGCAGACCGGCCAGCCTGTGCCGCAACCGGAGCCGATCGACCTGATCGCGGCACTCCGAAGAATGCCCTTCTTCGTGGAGGCCCCCGCCACCGTCATCGAGCGAGCTGTCGCTGCGATGGTGCCGTTCGCAGTCGAGGCCGGTCGCAGTGTCGACGAAGGCGATGGGATCATGCTGGTCACTGCGGGCCGGGCCGAAGTGGTCACCGTCTCGGCCATGGGCGCGGTGGCCAGTGGCGAGTTGGGTCCTGGCGATGCGTTCGGCGTGCTGGCGGCGCTCGGCGCACCGCCCACTGCGTCACTCCGTGCGCTGGAGCCGCTCGACCTGATGCACCTCTCGTCGGAAGCATTGCGGGTGATCGCCGCCACCGATCCAGCCCTTGCCGATCGACTGCGGGCCGCGCCGGCTGATGCGCCACCCCGCTCAGCAACGCGGATCGGTCGCGCGACGCTGGCACACCCGAAGTCGCCGCCCCGCGGAGCGGCGCTGCCGCCACCATCGACGCGCGGACCGCGCCGGACGATGGCGATGTTCGCGCCCCCGAAGGTCGAACAGTGATTCCCGCCCGACCCACGCTGCATGCGATCGTGCAGGCCGCAGTCGAGGCCACCGGTGCAGATCGCGGCTGGTTGTTGGCCGCCGAGGACGACGTCTTCGTGGTGGCCGCTGCGTACGGCCACGCCGAGGCGACGGTCGCCGTGGGGGTACGCCGCAAGCGAGCCGGCATCGCCGGGTTCGTCTTCGCATCCGGCCAGCCGGCCGCCATTCAGCCTCGGCCCGACGACGTCGACAACGTCGGCGCGGGTGGCGCAGTGGCGACCCCCGTTTCCGTCCTGGCGGTTCCGTGTGTGGCGGAGGAAGCCAGAGGAGTGCTCGAACTGGTCGACGCCGTCGGTGGCGCGTTCTCCTTCGACGATGTGGAGACGACGTCGCTGCTGGCCGAGGTTGCCGCCGCGGCACTCGCGGAGCTCCTACCGGCATGGGAGCCTCCGGCGCCGGAACGACTGACGGTTCTACTCGCATCGCTGGCCCGGCGTGATCCGGCTCGCTACGCGGAGGTGGCCCGTTTCATCGAGGTCATGACATGACGCCACCAACACAGCGACCCGCGTGGAGTCGCGATTCGATGATGCTGCGCTTGCCCTCCGCCATCACGCTCGACGACCTGACCCACGAATGGGTGTTCGGCAATGCCGACGGAACCGGTGTGCGGGTGGCGGTGATCGACAGTGGAATCGATGCCGATCACCCGTCGCTGCAGGGTTGCGTCGACGCCGATGCGGCGGTTGCGTTCACCGTCGACGCCGGTGGTGAGGTGGTGGCCGACCACGCGCCACATGGCGACAGCTTCGGGCATGGCACGGCCTGTGCTGGCATCATCCACTCCTTGGCCCCTGCGGCGCGCATCACCAGTGTGAAGGTGCTCGGTGCCGGTCTCTCCGGTAGGGCAGCGGCGTTTCTGGGTGGGCTGGAGTGGGCGGTGGAACAGGGCTTCGATGTGGTGAACCTGTCGTTGGGCAGCCGCACCCGCGAACACGCACTCGGGTTCCACGAGTTGTGTGACCGTGCCTACTTCGGCAACACGCTGGTCGTCACCGCAGCCAACAACATGAACTCGGTCAGCTACCCCTCGCTGTTCGCATCGGTGCTCAGCGTGGCCTGCAACCTCAGTAGCGACCCGTTTCGCTATCACGTGAACCCAGAGCCGCCGACGGAGTTCCTCGCGCGGGGAATCGATGTGCCGGTGCTGTGGGCGCATCACGGAACAACCGTGTCCACCGGCAACAGCTATGCGGCGCCGCACATTGCCGGCTTGGCCGCGTTGGTGCGTTCGAAGCATCCCGACCTGCGCCCCTTCCAGGTCAAGTCGGCGCTCTGGGCGCGGGCAGCCAACGTGGTGAATGCGGCGCCACCAGAGGTGGCGGGTCGCCTCAGCAGAGTGATGAGTGCCACCACTCTGCGCCGCGCACGTGGCGGCTAGCGCCGCGCATTGGGGCGTGTCAGCAGCCGAGCACCGTCGACGCGATCGCGTCGTTGTCCTCCGGGCTGAACGAACTCTCGGGTTGGGCCAGGGTCAGTGCGATCACGTAGCCGAAGTCGGGAAGCATGTAGGTGACGGAGGTGCTGGCGCCCTGGTCGATCGCCTGGGTCAGCACTGGTCTGCCGGCGATGGACCTATCGGTGGCCCCGGTCGTGTCGACGCCGCGCTGGGCGAGCGCGCTGGCGACCTCCGCCGAAGTCGATGCGGTCGAGACGTCGGCTTCCACGATTGCGACATTGAGGTTGACGATGAAGTCGTCGACGACCTGACCCTCGGCCCAGATCACCCCACCGAGATCGACCACTCGTTCGAGGATGCTCAGCATCTCATCGGACTGCGTGGGGCGCAGCGAGGCCGCGATCTCAGGGAGTGGCTGGTTCGACAAGTCGAACCAGCGCCAACCATCGGGCACGATCAAGGTGGCGCCAAGGCTGCAGGTTCCGATGAAGTTGCCATACAAGCGGTTGACCTGCTCGGTGAGCGTGGTGGTGTCGAAGATGTGCGCAATGGGGGCGCAGTTTCCGCTGTCGGGGACAACCTGCTGCAGCTCGTCGGCCACCAACACGCACAGGTTGCGCGCGCCTGCTGCCTCGGCGTCGGCGATGGTGTAGCCGGTGCGGCCGTTGTCGCCGCCGAAGGAGGTGAACGGGGTGGGGCCGTCCCACGGCTTCCACGAGCCGCCGGGAACCTCCGACCCGGCCTTGCGTTCGTCACCACCCACGGCCGTGTCGAGATAGAAGTGCATGTGGTATCCGGCCGGCTCCAGCTCAGGCGTGAAGCCTTCGGTGAAGTACGGCGCCTGGATCTCGCCGGTCGCCTCGTCGACCGTCACCCCCGTGAAGATGCAGGCCACCCGCGGCTGGTCCTCTGGGCATGGCGACGGTGTCCAGGGTGAATCGACGATGGTCATGTCGAGGTCGGCAGGCCGAGTGGACAATGCGGGGTTCGGAAGGTCGACGGTGGCTACAACAGTGTCGACGCTCGAATCGTCGATCGTTCCTGCAACGGTGGCTTCGGTGATGAGGCGAGCGTCGGTGCCTGGGGGTGCACCAGCGTCGTCGCCACCGAGCAGCTGAGTGCCGGCGACCAGAGCAACGATTGCTGCCACTCCCGCGACGATCATCACCGCGCCCCGGTTGCGTCGCGCCACCGTCGTCGGCGGCGTGGTAGCCGGAGTGACCGGTGCCGGTGCCGGCGGGGGCGACGGCGGTGGCGGTGCTGGAGCCGTTACGGCGAGGGGCGATGCCGCCGGTGGCGGTACGAACGGCGGCGGCGAAGCCGGTGCACCGATCAGTTGGTCACGGCGAGGATCGGCTCGGACCAGAATCGTGCCGGTTCGCACCGACTGGGCGTCGGTTCGCTCCGACTCGGCCAGCACCTCCGGCCAGTGCAGCGAGAACCGTCGTCGTCGCAACCAGCCGGCGCCGAAGGATTGCACACACGCGCGTGTGAGGTCGGTCGCGAACTCGAGCGCCGTGGCTTGACGTACCGTCAGGTCTTTGGACAGGGCGCGGTCCAAGACGGCGCCGATGGTGCCGGGTAGCTCTGGTTTCGTGGTGGTGAGCGGAGTGGGCTCGGTGACCAGGTGATGCGCCAGCAGGCCGGTCGCCGTGCTGGTCTCAGGGAAGGGCAGCGCGCCGGTCAGCAGTTCGTAGGTCATGATGGCGACGCTGTACACATCGCTTGCGGGTGTGAGCGTGTCGCCCCGCACCTGCTCTGGGCTCATGTAGGCGGGAGTGCCGATGATCATTCCCGTGGCGGTGCGCCTCGCCTCGCTGTCGAGCGCGCGGGCGATGCCGAAGTCGCCGAGCTTCACCACCCCCTTTGCGTCGAACATGAGGTTCTCGGGCTTGATGTCGCGGTGGAGCAGCCCTCGACCGTGCGCGAAGTCGAGTGCTGCGCAACAGGCAAGGACTGCGGCGCATGCTTCGTCGGTCGCAAGGCCTTCATCAGTGAACTTGTCGCTGAGCGCCCCTTGGCACCGCTCCATGATGAGCAGGCAGATGCCGTCGTCGCGGTCGACGAAGTCGTACACCGGCACGATGTGCGGATGGTCGAGCGAGGCCACCATGCGGGCTTCGGCCACGAAGCGTTCGCGCACGGCTGGGTCGGCGGCAAACGCCCGCGGGAGCTGCTTGATGGCGACCTCGCGCCCCAAGCGGGAGTGTCGTGCCCCGTAGACGACGCCGAAGGCACCTCGCCCCAGCTCGCCGGTCACTTCGTATGCGGGGAGCGCTTCCTGCAGCAGCAGCTGTTCGCGCGAGGGCCGTGACACGCCGACACACGACGTTGCACCGGTATGCGGGTTACAGCGACGCGGAAGGATCGATCGGGTCGGCCTTGGCGAGCAGCGCCTCAGTCTCGCGATCGGCGCTCAGGCGCTCGTCGTGCAGCATTGCGCGCAGGTGTCGTGCGGCCGAACGTGCTGCCAGCGCAGAGCCCAGCGCCAGGTGACTCCGAATCTCGGTACGACGTGCGCGCTCGGCCAGTGGATCGATTCGAGCAGCGGCTACTGCGGCGCGCAGCGCTTCTTCTGGCTCACCCTTGGCCAGCAGCAGCTCGCAGAGACGGCAGCCCGAGCTGTACGCCAGGGTCTGCAGCCGCAGGCGCTCCTGCTCGACGTCGGCGTCGGTCACGCCGGGCATGAACTCGCCTCGGTACAGCTCGAAGGCTTGCCGGTGCTGCATGAGCGACTCGGTGAGTCGGCCGGCTCGCTCAGCCTCACGCGCGGCAGCAACATGCCCGTCGAACCGCCGGAGGTCGACTTCGACGGAGTCGTGACCCAGACGGAGGCGACCGTCGTCGGACCGCACGAACCACGAGGTGCCGGAGCGGCGACCTGGCTCGATCGAGTCGAGCAGCGAGGCCAAGGTGACGCGCAGGTTGGCGCCCGCCTGCTTCTCGCCCAGGTCTGGCCACAGCCGGTCGGCGATGGAGGTGCGCAGCGGCGCCGCATCGGTCAACAACCTTGCGACGAGCTGTTGCACTCGGCCGCCCCGAACGCGATCCGACACTGCTCCGCCATCGCTACGGCGAATGGAGAACTCGCCGAAGGTGGTGATCTCCAACTGGTACGGCGGCCTGGCAGGGGTGCCGCTCGTGAAGGCGCGCGCCTTCGCTCGCAGCGGTGCGTGCGGATGGTCGATCAGACGTTCCACCCATCGGGTGGACTCGGGAATCTGATCGAGGCAGGCGGCGGCCGCCGGTATCGAGTCGCTCACGGCCATCGCCAACTCGCACAACATCGATGGTGGCACGTGCACCCGCAAGAGCTCGGTCGACACCCACGGCAGCCTCGCCGCGCCCGACGTGTCGTCGTCACGCCGGAGCGCAACGATTGCCTTGCCCGCAGCGGTCGCCGTGCGCATCGAGATGCCCATCTCCAGCTCATCGAGCCAGTCGGTATCGGCGACGAGTGCCCGAACGGCGCACAGCGCGCCGAGACAGGACCACGGCGGCCACGGCGCGAGCGGCATTTCACGAAACAATGCTTCGAAGCGTGCTGCCGCAGCCTCGTCGCCTTCGGTTGCGAGCGCGACCAGCGCATCCGCAACGTGAGCGAATGATGCAGGCCGTTGGAGAAGGCGACGAGCCTGGTCGAGCGCATCGTCGGCCATTCGGCGCGCACCGACGAGATCGCCCGCCGCGAGCGCAACCGAGGTGAGCACTCCGAGGAGTGGAACCTGCACGTTCGGGAGGCGGCGATGCCCATACGCCACGGGCAGGTCTCGAACGATCGGCCACGCCAGCGACGGGTCGATCTCGCCTCGAAACCACACGACCTGCGCGCTGACCGGCTCGCTCACCCCTTGGCCGAGTACTTCGTCAAGAGTGACCGCGACTTGCTCGGGGTGGCCGAGCGCCAGGTAGCGCGAGGTGACCGAGGCACGAAGCAGCGCTGCGTCGGCACCTTCGAACAGCGAGATGGCTGCGATGGCACCCTTCACGTCGCGCAGCTGCTCCGCGGCGTGTGACCTGACGAGGCCCAGCGCGCATCGGGCCAAGGGCCACCCGTCGGCGGCGAAGCGTTCGACAGCAGCCACCAGATCGTCGACGGCAGGGCTCGACAAGACGGCAGGGCTCACATCACCGAGCATCTGCGTCTCGCGCCACAGGGCCAGCGTGGCCAGCTCTGGGTCGTCGTTGACAGCCAACTGGAACACTTCGTGAAGGTCGAGCAGGATGCGATCTGATTGGAACGAGCCGGTTTCGATGGTGCGCAGGTATCGACCGAGAGCGCCATTGCGGGCGTGAAGGGGCAGACAATCGATCAGGACTTCGGCGACGGCGCCACTGAGGCCGGCCGTGATGGGAGCGGAGCCGAAGGCACGTGCCAACTGGATGAGACGGTCGTCTGCTCCAGCGGCCTGCAGACATCGAGCACCTCGTGACAGTTCTCCGCGGGCGATGAGCACCTCCGCACCGGTGATGAGAGCGTCTCGCCACTCGCTGGCGTCGATCGAGTCGGCGAGGGCCGCCCGCCACAGGTCGTGAAACCTGTAGTCGCCGTCGCGGGTTTCGATCAGCGGAAGCCCGTCGAGCAGCGCGTGTGCCGACCACGCGGTTCCCAGCACCGCCTGCACCACCTCGTCATCGACCCGGCCGAATCGCACCAGGAGCGCCAAGGCCGTACGGCGTTCACTGTCCAGCGACTGCAGCACGGCATCCCACAGGAACTCGATCGAGGCTGAGTAGCCGACGGTGGACATGAGCACGGCCAGCGCCGGCCAGGATGGCATCTCGGCACCCGCTGCCATCACCACGTGGCGCATCCGAGCGAACTCGGTCTGTTCGCCGTCGTCGAACGCGAGATCCGACTCGTCGAGGATCAGCGCTTGGCCGCGCGCCTGCAACAGCCTGATCGGGATCGCAGGAGTGGTGCGAGTTCCAAGGACGAGATGGGCATTCGCAGGCAGTTGGGTGCAGAGCTCCGCGACGACCACGATCGCCGGGGATCCGTCGACCACGTGCAGGTCGTCGAGCACCAACGCGACATGCTCGGGTGCCCGCGCCCAGATCAGGTCCACGATGTCCTCGATCGTCGGCTGGGTCACCTGGTTGTCGGCAACGCGACCAGGTGTGGCAAGCGCTGCAGCGAGACCGATCAGGAGATGCTCAGGCTGTCGATCGGTCTCGACGAGCTGCAGCCACACATCCGCTCCGAGTGGATCGAGCAAGTTCTCCGCGACTGCGTGGGCGAGCAGCGTCGTCTTTCCGAAACCTGCTCCGGCACGTAGCACGGTGAGACGATGTTCGAATCGTTGGCGAAGATCGCGAAGCAACCGGTCGCGGTACACCAACGTCTGGGGCAGATCGGGTGGCCGGAACCGGAACGGTGCTCGAGCGTACGCCGTCATCGACAGCAACGTAGACGAAGCCCGATCATGCGCTGGTCGCCACCTGCACTCTCACTACTTCTTCGATCGGTGGTTCGGCGGCCGACGCGCCGTCGTTCGGGGCCAGTACCAGGTAGGCCTGCAAGCCGAGAATGGCGACGATGGCGATCCACTTCCCGGTGGGGAGGCTCACTCCGTACCGAACCCGCTCCAGGAACAGCACCGCTACCTGCAGCCCGACGATCCATCCGAAGGTCACTGTCGACATCTCGGCGAAGCGGAGTCCTATCGCATAGACAGAGAACAGCAGGAGGAACACCAGCGCACCGCCCGCGAACATCCACGGGCTGCGACCAGATGTCCATTCCTTCGCCAGCAGCGCGCCGACCAGATCAAGCCCGGCGAGCACCACGACGAGAGCGATCAACGTGGCTGGCGAAGCGCTGGATTGCGAACCTGTGACTGCCATGGCGAGCCTCCCGAGGTGTTGTCGATCACTCGATCTCGAACCTCGTGCAAGTGTCGAACACCCGCGTCAGCACTCGCGTCAGGCCGTGTCCCGAGTGATGTCACCTGGCCGGAGCTGCAGATTCGCGCTGGACGGCTGGCGCCCGGTGTGCGAAGGTGCGCGCCGCATTTCGCGCACATGGAGGAAGAAACAAATGGGTCTGCTCGACAAGATCAAGGGTTTGCTCGGTGGCAACAAGAAGGCTGTCACCGACGCAGTCGACAAGGTTGCCGACGTCGTCGAGAGCAAGACGCCCGACTCCATCGACGACAAGGTCGAGATGGCTGCCGAGAAGGTCAAGGACGTCATCGAGAACGTCACCGACGAGAAGTAGTCGGCACGATCGAGCGACGCCGATGGCGTCGCTCGACTGCCGCGTGAACAGCACGGCCCGTCGACGTGCCAACAGTCGCACCGACAGGGCCGTGCCGTTCAGGCATCATGTGCACATCGACCACATGCCACTGATCATCACCCGCGAAGCAGTACCGGAGGATTTCGACCGATACTTCGCCGAGGCGTTCGAAGAGCTCGGCCCCGAGTCGCGCCACTTCCGCTTCTTCACCGCGGTGCGCGAGCTGCCGCCGGGGGTGCTCGAGCGACTGGCGCACGTCGACGGCATGGTCGACGCTGCGATCATCGCGTTCGACGCGGCGGCCGACCTGCCCAACCACCCAGAGGGCAAGCCGATCGGTGTGGCCCGCTGGATGGGCAACCCCGAGGGGCCACCGGAGCTGTCGGTGACGGTGATCGACGACTACCAGGGCCTCGGCGTGGGATCGCGCCTGATGGATGCGCTGCTGGTGCTGGCCCGCAAGCGAGGCGTGCGCCGCATCATCGCCGACGTGCTGCGCGAGAACGCGGCCATGCGCGCGCTGATCAACCGCTATCGCGCAGTGGTGCAGCCCAGCGGCGACCCGCTGATCGTGCGCTATCGGGTCGACGTCTGAACCGACTTCTTGTCGGCGCAGCGGGCTCGCCCGCAGTAGCGCACCTGACAAGCTGGAGCCGTGGGCACCCCTGAACGCAGCGCGCTGGAAGCACAACTCGTCGACTCGCTGCGCGCGCTGGCGACCGCATCGATCGTGCCGGCGCCGCTGGCAACCGGTGGCCTCGCTGCACTGGAGCGGCTGTTCGACGTGCAGGTCGCCAGCCGCCACTGCGACCAGGCCGCACGCTGGTTGCGGGGCCAGGGCAAGGGCTACTACACGATCGGCTCGTCGGGGCACGAGAGCAACGCCGCCGTGGCGATGGGGTTGCGGACTTCCGACCCGGCGCTTCTGCACTACCGCAGTGGGGGCTTCTACCTCGCCCGCGCCGGCCTCGGCGGGGTGCACGACATCCTCGCCGGCATGGTCGCCGCCACCGCCGAGCCCATCGCCGGCGGGCGGCACAAGGTGTTCGGCCGCCACGACCTGGCGGTGATCCCGCAGACGTCCACCATCGCCTCACACCTGCCCCGGGCCGTGGGCGTCGCCTTCGCCATCGGCCGCGCAGCGCGCCTGCGCGTCGAGTCGCCGTGGCCCACCGATGCCCTCGCCGTGTGCTCCTTCGGAGACGCCTCGGCCAACCACGCCGTTGCCGCCGGCGCGATCAACACCGCACTGCACTGTGCGCATCAACGCTTGCCGCTGCCGTTGCTGTTCGTCTGCGAGGACAACGGGCTGGGCATCAGCGTGCGCACGCCCGCCGGCTGGATCGAGAGCGCGTACGGCAACCGGCCGCACCTGCGCTACGCCGGCGTCGACGGCACCGACCCGGAGGCGGTGCTGGCGGTGACGGCCGAGTTGGGCGAGTGGGTGCGCACGCAGCGGCGGCCGGCGTTCTTGCACCTGCGCACCGTCCGCTTCGGTGGCCACGCGGGTACCGACGTGGAGGTGGCCTACCGCACGCCGGCCGAGCTGCGCGCCGATGCCGACCGCGATCCCATCCTGGCCACCGCTCGCCGCCTGGTCGCCAGCGGACACCACACCGCCGACGGGCTGGCCGCCCGCCACGACGACCTGCGTGCCCGTGTGTACGAGGTGGCCAGCACCGTGGCGCAATGGCCGCAACTGGCCACCGCCGAGGAGGTGCTCGCGCCGCTGGCCCCGCGTACACCGCAGGCTGTCGCCATCGCGGCGGGCGCAACGCTCACCCCTGATGCCACAGGTGCTGACACCGGCGAACCGCTCACGCTGGCGCAGGCAATCAACGCCACGCTGGCCGACCTGTTGCACACGCACGACAACATGCTGCTGTTCGGCGAGGACGTGGCCGCCAAAGGCGGCGTCTACGGCGTCACCAAGGGTCTGCTCGCACAGGCCGGCGCCGCCCGCGTGTTCGACACGTTGCTCGACGAGACCAGCATCCTCGGCCTGGCGTTGGGCGCGGCCATCAGCGGCTTCCTTCCCATCGCCGAGATCCAGTACCTCGCGTACCTGCACAACGCCGAAGACCAGCTGCGTGGCGAGGCGGCGACGCTGCAGTTCTTCTCCAACGGCCAGTACCGCAACGGGATGGTGGTGCGCATCGCCGGCCTCGGATACCAGGAGGGGTTCGGCGGCCACTTCCACAACGACGACTCGCTCACCGTGCTGCGCGATCTGCCCGGCGTGGTGGTGGCCGTGCCGGCCCGACCCGACGATGCGGCGGCGATGCTGCGCACGCTGGTGGCCGCAGCGCAAGTCGATGGCACGGTGAGCGTGATCGTGGAACCCATCGCCCGCTACCACACGACCGACCTGATCGAGCCCGGTGACCGCCTGTGGCTGGCTGCTCCCACTCCGGGTGAGCACGTGCCCATCGGCGCGGCCCGCACCTACGGCGACGGCACCGACATCACCTTGCTCACGTTCGGCAATGGCGTGTACATGTCGCTGCGAGCCGCGTATCGGCTGCTCGCTCGCGGCATCGGTGCCCGGGTGGTCGACATGCGCTGGATCGCCCCGTTGCCGATCGACGACATCCTGCGCGAAGCCGAGGCCACCGGCGCCGTGCTGGTGGTGGACGAGACCCGATGCTCGGGCGGTGTTGCCGAGGGTGTGCTGGCGGCGCTCATCGACGGCGGGTTCGGCGGGCGGATGGCCAGAGTGACGAGCAAGGACAGCTTCATCCCGCTGGGCGACGCCGCCAAGCTGATGCTGCTCAGCGAACCCGAGATCGAAGCAGCCGTCGAGCGGTTGCTGGCACCTCGCTGAGCGCGTCGCCCGGCTCTTACGCAACTCCAACCTGGGCGCGACACTTCATTCACACTCGTCGATCACACTGACTGCGTGAACTCGTGGATGTGGTACCTCACTCGCTCCACCGGCATCGTCGCCGCGGTGCTGGCGGTCGCCACGTTGGTGTGGGGCCTCTTCTTCTCCGCCCGCAACACCGGAACGCGCCTGAAGCCCAACTGGTGGCTCGCGCTGCACAACTACCTCGGTGGCCTCACGCTGGTCTTCATCGGCATCCACATGCTGGTCTCCTTCCTCGACACCGAGGCCGGGCTCGCCTTCGTCGATCTGTTGGTGCCCAACAGCAAGGTCGGTTGGGGAATCGGCTGGGGCGTGATCGCCTTCTGGCTGTTCGTCATCGTGGTGCTGCCATCCATCGCCCGCATCCGCCGTCGACTGCCGCGCAAGGCCTGGCATGCGGTGCACCTCGTCGCCATCCCCGCAGTCGTGCTCTCCGGTGTGCACGCCTACCAATCCGGGAGCGACTCGATGTCGGTGTACTTCACCCGCGGCCTCGCGCTGCTCATCGGCCTGGCCGTCTATCCCATCACCATTCGCCTGCTCGGCATCGCCCAACGCCGTCGAGCAGCGCTCTGAACCCTCCACCATCGATTCCGGAAGCAGTTCCCCCATGAACACGCCTCGCAGACCTCAGCGGCCGATCGACCCCCTCCTGCAGCAACACGACGGTCGCACCCGCAACACCCTGCCGCCGCCCACACCCGGTGCCCGCCCTCAGGAACGCACGACCTCACCACACGGCACGGCACCGACGGATGCGCACGCGCGGCTGGCGGCGCTGTCGGCCGCCCGCGGCAACACCAAGCCGTCGCCCACCGCCGGCAAGGCGGGCCGCCGCGCCAAGCCGGCTCGCGCCGCCAAGCTCGCCTCACTGGCGCTGAGCGCAGTCACCACCATCGGCTTGGCCGGCGTGTTCGCCGGCCAGGACGGCAGCACCGACTCGATCCAGCTCACCACCGGCACCGCCGGCGATCCGTTGATCACGGCCGTTCCAGCCACCACCACCGCCGAGCCGACAGCGACGACCGCCGCCACGATCGACGCCACGATCGACGCCACGATCGAAGCCACGACTGACGCCACGACCGTGGAGCAGGCGACCACCGTTGCTCCGGCCACGACTGCTGCCGCGGTCGCGGGTGTGGTCGACGGCACCTACGTGGGCGCCGGCGACACCAACCGCTGGGGCACCGTGCAGGTGCAGGTGGTGTACAGCGGCGGCCAGATCAGCGACGTGCAGATCCTGCGGTATCCCGACGGCGACCGCAAGAGCGTCCGCATCAACGAGGCCGCGCTGCCCACGTTGATCAGTGAAGCGATCACCACCCAGCAGGCCGATGTGAGCACGGTGTCGGGAGCCACCTACACCTCGGTGAGCTATCGCATCTCGCTGCAGTCGGCGATCGACGCCGCCAAGGCCGCGTCGGGCATCAGCGGCTGAACGTGAGCCTTCACCACGTCGAAGCAGTGATGGGAACCACCGTCAGCATCGACATCGTCGACTCGCACGACCGATCGCTCGTCGATGAGCTGGTCGCGTGGTTCCACGAGGTCGACGAGGTGTTCAGCCCGTACAAGGAGGCCAGCGTCATCAGTCGCATCGGCCGCGGCGAGTTGGCGCCCACCGACGCGGAAGTCGGCGACGACGTGCGCGAGGTGCTGCAACGCTGCGGCGAACTGGCCGAGGACACCGACGGGCTGTTCGACGTGTGGTCGCTGCCCTCACCGAACGGCACCAGGTTCGATCCATGCGGCTACGTGAAGGGCTGGTCGGTGCAACGTGCGGTCGGCCTGCTGCGCAGCCGCGGGGTGATCGACTTCTGCCTCAACGCCGGTGGTGATGTGGCACTCGGCGGCCTCGACCACGGTGGCGTGGAGTGGCGGGTCGGTGTGCGGCACCCCGACGACCCGATGGCGCTCGCGCTGGTGCTGCACGGAGCGGGGCCACTCGCCGTCGCCACCAGCGGCACGTACGAGCGCGGCACCCACATCGTCGACCCGCGCAACGGTCACCCGATCTGCCACCTGGCAAGCGCCACTGTCATCGGCCCAGACCTGGCCGACGCCGATGCGTATGCAACCACGCTCTTCGTGATGGGTGTCGACGGCCTCTACTGGTTGGCGCGGCACCAGGGCTACAGCGGCTGTGTCATCACCCCCGACGGCACGGTGATCGCCACCGATGCGTTCAACGCCTATCGCGCATCCTGAGCCTGCTCCTCCTCGGGGCGCACGTGCTGGAACTGGCGCAGCAACAGCAGGTCGTACACGATCTTGGCCGTGCCCGCGATCACCAGCGGCCACCCGAACGTGCTCTGGTCCAGCATCCACCCCGCAGCGGTCGGCGGCAGTGCTGCGGCCAAGCTGCGCGGCACGTTGGTGACGCTCGCCGCGGCAGCGCGCTCGGCCGGAGACACCACCGCCATCACGTACGACGTGCGCGCCGGCACGTCCATCGAGCTGAGCAGGCTGCGCAGCACCAACATGGTCACCGCCAGCGGCATCGTCGGCATGAACGCAGCGGCGATCAGGAAGCAGTTGGCAGGGAGGTGGGTGAACACCATCGTGCGCACGAGCCCGATGCGCGCCGCCAACCATGCGGCCACGAAACCCGAGGCGGCGCTGAGCGTGCCGGTGACGAACAACAGCGTGCCGGCCGCCCCGACGGAGAGGTCGAAGCGGCGGAACAACCAGAGGGCCAGCATCGACTGCACCACGAACCCGCCGCCGAAGGCGTCGAGCGAGAACAGCGCGGCCAGCCGGTACACCACCCGCTTCGATCGACCCAGCGGTTCTGCCGCAGCGGCATGAGCCGACGCCTCCGCTCCGTCGAGCCGGCGGTACAGCAACAGCACCACCACGCCGGCCAGCACGTACACCGCGAAGCACCATCGCAGTGCGGCCTCTTCCGACATCGCCGTGTGCTGGGCGATGGCCTCCGGGATGCGGATGGCCAGGGTGCCGAATGCACCGGCGATGCCGCCCACGAAGGTGTACCTGGCGTACAACGCCGTGCGCGAGACGGCGGGCGTGGTACCTGCCAGCATCGACTGCTCCAGTGGCAAGAACACGCTCACGTCACCAGCCGTCGGGTTCAGCGTGCCGATCACCCCTACCACCAGCAGCGCCACGAACGAGGTGAACAGGCCGAACAACGTGC
>Ga0209477_1000526_pt1 | contig 23847 bp, 19 predicted proteins | sample KloWWTupernatant_FD_187180 | JGI IMG/M metagenome (GOLD analysis project Ga0209477, IMG submission 187180) | Active sludge microbial communities from Klosterneuburg, Austria, studying microevolution and ecology of nitrifiers - Klosterneuburg... | ecosystem: Engineered > WWTP > Aerobic digester >... | reverse complement strand
TAAGCGGCGAGAGCGTAGACGTCGTCGTTGGCGTCTGGGTTTTTGCAGCTGGATTAACGAGGAAAGCTACCCCCTCGGCATGCGCCGTGCGATTTCGCTACCCCCGTCGAAGCCAGTGCACCCCCGGGAATTGCCGATCTCACCGACAGTCGCAGTATAGGGGCGGGTGCGCGCGACACAAGGTTGACGCGGCGTTGCCGGCGCCGCGGTTATCCTGCGCTCATGTCCTTGTCCTTTCCGGGCGATGCCGATCCCGCCCAGCGCGGTCCCGGCGATGCCTGGCCCCTCACGCATTCTTGTTGTGGCGCCGCATCACCCGCTGCTTCTCGCGGTTCCAGTCGCGTTCCCTGGTGGCGTCGCGCTTGTCGTGGCTCTGCTTGCCGTGCGCCAGCGCCAGTTCCATCTTCACCTTGTTGCCCTTCCAGTACAGCGCGGTCGGTACCAGCGTGTAGCCCTCGCGCTGCACGCGACCGATGAGCACGTCGATCTCGCGCCGGTGCATCAGCAGCTTGCGGGTCCTGCGATCGTTGGCAACAACGTGGGTCGACGCCGAGATCAGCGGGGTGATCTGCGAGCCGATCAGGAACAGCTCGCCTTCCAGAACCACCGCGTAGGCATCGCCGATGTTGGCGCGGCCGGCGCGGATCGCCTTCAGCTCCCAGCCCTGCAGGGCCATGCCGGCCTCGAACCGCTGCTCCAGGTGGTATTCGTGGCGCGCCCGCTTGTTCAGGGCGATGGTGCCGCCGCCGTTTGGCTTATCCTTGCCGGCCTTCTTGTTCATCGTCGGCATTGTCGCCGATCCGGGCGAAGGCGTCTCGCCGGCGACCGGCGCAGCCCCATGGAACCGCGATGCCCGAAATCGTCCGCAGCGCCCTGGTCGAGCATTCCGCCGCGCGCATGTTCGCGCTGGTCAACGACATCGCCGCCTATCCGCGGCGCTTCGACTGGTGCCGCGCGGCCAGCGTGCTGGAAACGGGCGAGGACCGCATGCTCGCCCGGCTGGAGCTCGGCGTCGGCGGCTTCCACACCTGGTTCACCACCGAAAACGCGCTGGTGCCGCCGCACCACATCGACATGGCGCTGCGCGACGGCCCGTTCAAGCGCCTGCACGGACGCTGGCAATTCCATGCACTGGACGAGTCCGCGTGCAAGGTGACCCTGACCCTCGACTTCGAGCCGCAGACCCGGCTGCTTGGGCCGGCGCTGGCGCTGGGCATGCAGGGCCTGGCCGACCGCATGGTCGACGATTTCGTGCGCGAGGCGGACCGCGGCGGGCAGGCGGCGTGATCCGGGTCGAACTGGTGCGGGCGTGGCCGCACCGGCATGACTCGGTCGCGGTTGATGTCGCGGATGGCGCCAGCGTCGCCGATGCGCTGGAGGCCGCCGGCTGGCGGCTGGACGCGGAGTTCATGGGCCTGGCGGTGTTCGGTCAGGCCGCGACCATGGAAACACCTCTGCACGACGACGACCGCATCGAACTGCTGCGTGCGCTGCAAATTGATCCGAAGCAGGCGCGGCGGCTGCGCGCGGCGCGCGCGAAGGGCGCGCCCTGAGCAGGGCCTTGCGTCAGCGGCCGCCCTTCTTCTTGTCCTTGGCCAGGTTGCCGAACTGGGCCATGGTCTTGGCGAGTTCGGAATCTTCCTCGGGGTAGTACTCGCCTTCCCACTTCGCCAACGCCTCGTTCTCGAAGAACAGGGTCATGTTCTTCACGTCGGTCGGGCCCGAACGGCCGGTGCGGCGGCTGGCGGTGTAGTCCCAGCGATCCTGGTGGAACGGGTCGCGGATCGAGGGCGTGCCCAGCAGGGTCATCACCTGGCGCTTGTCCATGCCCTGCTGCAGTTGCTCCACCGCGGCCTTGTCGAGCAGGTTGCCCTGGTAGATCGGCTGCCGGTACAGCACGCCGCAACCGCTGGCGAACATGATCACGAGGACAAGAGCGAGCAGCTTGCGCATCGGCGGCAGGGGGCAGTGAACGAAGGCCCGATGATACACTGAAGGCCTCGCAGCACGGCGCCTGCGGCCGCGTCCCGGGCCGCCTCCGCAGCCGGCATTCATGCGCCGTTCGCGCGACGGAGAACCGATGGAATCGCAGGACCTACGCAAGGCCGGACTGAAGGTGACCCATCCGCGGATGCGGATCCTGGAGCTGCTGGAACAGACCCGGCCGCGGCACATGACCGCGGAAGACATCTACCGGCACCTGCTCGGTGGCGGCGAGGAAATCGGCCTGGCCACGATCTATCGCGTGCTCACCCAGTTCGAATCCGCCGGGCTGGTGCTCAAGCACAATTTCGAGGGCGGCCACGCGGTCTACGAACTCGACCGCGGCGAGCACCACGACCACATGGTCGACGTCGATACCGGCAAGGTGATCGAATTCCACAGCGACGAGATCGAAGCCCTGCAGCACCGGATCGCCGCCGAGCATGGCTACCTGATCGAGGACCACGCGCTGGTGCTGTACGTGCGCAAGCGGACCTGAGCCGGCCCGCCGCGCATCACCGAGGCCGCGACTAGCGGCTTTCCACCAGCAGCGTCCGCGCCGCGGCCTGCGCCTCGGTGGTTACCCGCGCACCGCCAAGCATGCGCGCGATCTCGCCGACCCGTCCGTCCGCGTCCAGCACCTGCACCGACGACTGGGTCATGCCGTCGCGGGCGGCCTTGCTGACCCGGTAATGCGCATGGCCGGCGGCCGCGACCTGCGGCTGGTGGGTCACGCACAACACCTGCCGGGTTTCGCCGAGCGCACGCAGCCTGGCACCGACCGCGGCCGCGACCGCGCCGCCGATCCCGGAATCCACTTCGTCGAAGACCATGGTCGGCACCGCGTCCACCCCGAGGGTGGCGACTTCGATCGCCAGCGAAATGCGCGACAGCTCGCCGCCGGAGGCGACCTTGCGCAACGGCCTCGGCAGCTGGCCGGCGTTGGCGGAGACCAGGAATTCCGCGCGTTCGGCGCCATTGGCCTGCGGCGAGCGCGAATCCGCGACCGTTTCCAGTTCCACTTCGAAGCGGCCGCCGCCCATCCCGAGCTCGGCGATCAGTGCCTGCACCGACTGCGCCAGCGCATCACCGGCCTTGCGGCGGGAGGCGGTGAGTGCGGATGCCGCGGCGTTCCAGTCTGCGAGTGCCAGCGCGATGTCGCGATCCAGGGCCAGCAACCGCGCATCCGCGTCGGCCAGCGATTCCAGCTCGGCGGCCAGCGCGTCGCGATGCGCGGACAGTCCGGCCGGCGCGATACGGTGCTTGCGGGCCAGGTCCTGCACGCGCACCAGCCTCGCTTCGATCTGCTGCAGCACCGCGGGATCCAGGTCGAGGTCGTCGCGGATGCGCGCGAGCAGGCCAAGCGCCTCGTCGAGCTCGATCGCGGCCGAATCCAGCATCGCCTCCACCTCGTGCAGGCGTGGCTCGTTGCCCGCTTCGCGCAGCAGCCCGGAACGCACCTGCTGCAACTGCGCGGCAAGCGCCTGCTCGCCGCCGAGTTGCTCCAGCGCATGCTCGCAGGCTGCGATCAGCGACGCCGCGTGCGCATGCCGGCGATGGCTGGCATCCAGCTCCGCCAATGCCCCCGGGTCCAGCGTTTCCGCTTGCAGCTCATCCAGCTGGTGCTGCAGCCACGCCTTGCGCTCGCCGACATCGCCGCGCCCGAGCAGGGCGTCGCGCGCATCGCGCAAGCCGCGCCAGCGCAGTGCGGTTTCGCGCACCGCGGCCAGCAACTCCGGATGCCGCGCAAAGCCGTCCAGCAGGCCGGTCTGGGTCGCGCGCGAGAGCAGGGCCTGTTGCTCGTGCTGGCCGTGGATCTCCACCAGCAGGCCCGCCAGTTCCGCCAGCTGGGCCAGGCTCGCGCCGCGGCCATTGATCCAGGCGCGCGAACCACCATCCGCGCGCAGGGTGCGTCGCAACTGGCAGGCGCCGCCGTCGTCCAGTTCCGATTCGCGCAGCCAGGCCAGCGCCGCCGGGCAATCGGCAAGGGAGAAGTCCGCCTCCAGCTCGGCGCGCCCGGCGCCGTGGCGCACCGCGCCGGCATCCGCGCGGGCGCCGCACAGGAAGCCAAGCGCGTCCACCAGCAGCGACTTGCCGGCACCGGTTTCGCCGGACACCACGGTCAGGCCCGCGCCGAATTCCAGCTCGGCATGGGCGACCACGGCGAAATCGCGGATGGACAGGCGGCTCAGCATCGGCGCGCATTGTGCCTGCTCCGGGCGCCGCTTCGATAGCGCTTGCGCGCGGCGGGAGCGGCGCTTACAACATCGGCATGGCACGCCCCGGCGCCCCCGACATCGGCAACGACCCGCGCGCACGGCAATTGCTGCGCACGCTGGTGTCGCGGCACATCCGCGACGGCGAGCCGGTGGGATCGCAGACCCTGGCCCGGCATGCCGGCCTCGACGTCAGCGCGGCGACGATCCGCAACATCCTCGCTTCGATGGAGGACGCCGGCCTGCTGGCCGCCGCCCACAGCTCGGCCGGGCGGGTGCCGACCGCGCAGGGCTACCGGCTGTTCGTGGACTCGCTGCTGCAGGTCAAGCCGCTGCCGGAGGGCGAGCTGATCCGCCTGCGCCACGAACTGGCGGCCGGCGCCGGCACCCAGGCCCTGCTCGGAAACACCTCGGAGTTGCTGTCGGCGATGACCCATTTCGTCGGCATGGTCAGCGTGCCTTCGCGTGCGAGCTTCGCCTTCCGCCAGATCGAGTTCGTCGCGCTGGACCCGCAGCGGGTGCTGGCGATCCTGGTGTTCGCCGATGGCGAAGTGCAGAACCGGGTGGTCCAGGTCCGGCGCGCGTTCGACCCGTCCGAACTGGAACAGGCCGCCAACTACTTCAACAGCCACTTCGCCGGGCAACCGCTGGCGCACATCCGCGCTGCACTGCTGCACGACTTGCGCCACGCCCGCAGCGAGATGGAACGGCTGCTGGCGAGTTCGGTCGAACTCGCCGAGCAGGCGTTCGCCCCCGGCCGCGAGGACATGCTGGTGGCTGGCCAGACCCGGCTGATGGGGCTGCAGGAGCTCAGCGACCTCGATCGCCTGCGCGCGTTGTTCGAGGCCTTCGCCGAGAAGCGCGAACTGCTGCAGTTGCTGGAACGCACCGCCAGGGCGCCAGGCATGCGGGTGTTCATCGGCGAGGAAACCGGGTTGGCACCGCTGGAGGGGATGTCGCTGGTGACCGCGCCCTACGGCAGCGGTGGCCGCATGCTGGGCGTGCTCGGGGTGATCGGCCCCAGCCGGATGGCGTACGAGCGGGTGATCCCGGTGGTGGAGGCCACCGCCGCGGTGCTGGGCGCGGCGCTGTCTCCGGACGCTTGAATCCCCGCCGGGCCGGCCCCATCACTGGCGGTGGACGCGGCACGGTGCCGCAATCAGCGCTTGGACCATGACCCACGATCCCATGCAGGAAGCCAACGAAGCGGCCTTCGATACGCCGCCGACCGACGAAACCGAGGCGCTGCGCGCCGAACTCGAGCAACTGAAGGCGCAATCCCTGCTGGAGCGCGCCGACCTCGAGAACCAGCGCAAGCGCATGGCCCGCGAAGTGGAGATGGCGCGCAAGTTCGCCAACGAGCGCCTGCTCGGCGACCTGCTGCCGGTGCTCGACAGCCTGGAAGCCGGCCTGGCCGCGGCACCCGCCGACGACCCGCTGCGCGCCGGCCTCGAGCTGACCCAGCGCCAGCTGGTGCGGGTCGCCGAGATCAACGGCCTGGTCGCGGTGATGCCCGCCGCGGGCGACGCCTTCGACCCGGAACGCCACCAGGCGATGAGCATGATCGACGCCGACGGCATTGCGCCGGGCGCGGTCGCGCAGACCTTCCAGAAGGGCTACCTGCTCAACGACCGCCTGCTGCGCCCGGCCATGGTCGTGGTCGCGCGCCAGGACTGAACGACCCGCAGCCGCGGCACTTGAAGCCGCACGCGGCAACCCCACATCGCGGACATCGGCGCACGGCGCCCCCGCCATCCAGATCGAAGAGGACACACACATGGGCAAGATCATCGGCATCGACCTCGGCACCACCAACTCCTGCATCGCCATCATGGAAGGCGGCAAGGCAAAGGTCATCGAGAACAGCGAGGGCGACCGCACCACGCCGTCCATCGTCGCCTGGACCAAGGACGGCGAAGTGCTGGTCGGCGCCTCGGCCAAGCGCCAGGCGGTCACCAACCCGAAGAACACCTTCTACGCGGTGAAGCGCCTGATCGGCCGCAAGTTCACCGACGCGGAGGTGCAGAAGGACCTCGGCCTGGTCCCGTACGCGATCACCCAGCACGACAACGGCGATGCCTGGGTGTCGCTGGTCGACGGCAAGAAGCTGGCGCCGCAGGAAGTCTCCGCCAAGGTGCTGGAGAAGATGAAGAAGACCGCCGAGGCCTACCTGGGCGAGCCGGTCACCGAAGCGGTGATCACGGTGCCGGCCTACTTCAACGACAGCCAGCGCCAGGCCACCAAGGACGCCGGCCGCATCGCCGGGCTGGAAGTGAAGCGCATCATCAACGAGCCGACCGCGGCCGCGCTGGCCTACGGCCTGGACAAGGGCGACGCCAGGGACCGCAAGATCGCGGTGTACGACCTCGGCGGCGGCACCTTCGACGTGTCGATCATTGAAATTGCCAACATCGACGGCGAGAAGCAGTTCGAGGTGCTGGCCACCAACGGCGACACCTTCCTCGGCGGCGAGGACTTCGACAAGCGCGTGATCGACTACCTGGTCGACGAATTCAACAAGGAGCAGGGCATCGACCTGCGCAAGGACCCGCTGGCGCTGCAGCGCCTCAAGGACGCGGCCGAGCGCGCCAAGATCGAGCTGTCCAGCGCGATGAGCACCGAGGTCAACCTGCCGTACGTGACCGCCGATGCCACCGGCCCGAAGCACCTCAACATCAAGCTGACCCGCGCCAAGCTGGAAGCGCTGGTCGACGACCTGGTGAAGAAGACCATCGAGCCCTGCCGCATCGCCCTGAACGACGCCGGCCTGCGCGCTTCCGATATCCACGAGGTGATCCTGGTCGGCGGCCAGACCCGGATGCCGAAGGTGCAGCAGGCGGTGACCGAGTTCTTCGGCAAGGAGCCGAAGAAGGACGTCAACCCGGACGAGGCGGTGGCGGTTGGCGCCGCGATCCAGGGCGGCGTGCTGCAGGGCGACGTCAAGGACGTGCTGCTGCTGGACGTGACCCCGCTGTCGCTGGGCATCGAGACCCTCGGCGGCGTGTTCACCAAGATCATCGAGAAGAACACCACCATCCCGACCAAGGCCAGCCAGACCTTCAGCACCGCCGAGGACAACCAGTCCGCGGTGACCGTGCACGTGCTGCAGGGAGAACGCGAGCAGGCCCGCTACAACAAGTCGCTGGCGAAGTTCGACCTGACCGGGATCGACGCCGCCCCGCGCGGCATGCCGCAGGTCGAGGTGAGCTTCGACATCGATGCCAACGGCATCCTGCACGTGAACGCCAAGGACAAGAAGACCGGCAAGGAGCAGAAGGTCGAGATCAAGGCCGGCTCCGGGCTGTCGGACGACGAGATCCAGCGGATGGTGCAGGACGCCGAGGCGCACCGCGAGGAAGACAAGAAGTTCCATGAACTGGTCAGCGCGCGCAACCACGCCGATGGCCTGGTCCACGCCACCCGCACCACGATCAAGGACAACGGCGACAAGTTGCCGGGCGACCTGATCGGGCGCGCCGAAGGCGCCATCGCCGAGCTGGAGACGGCCATGAAGGGCGACGACAAGGGCCAGATCGAGGCCAAGTCGAAGGCACTGGAAGAGGCCGGGCAGGCGCTGTTCGCGGCGGTGGCCGCGGCCGGCCAGCAGCCGTCCGGCGCCGATGCGGGCGCGGCCCCGGGGGCCGGCGACGACGTGGTCGACGCCGAGTTCACCGAGGTCAAGGACGACAACAGCAAGGCCTGATCGCGCGAGCGGCGGGACCCATGCAGCGGGCAGGCCAGTGGTCTGCCCGTTGCCGTGAAGGAAGCAGGCAAGGCCGATGAGCAAACGCGACTACTACGAAGTGCTGGGCGTGGCCCGCAATGCCAGCGACGAGGAGGTCAAGAAGGCCTACCGTCGCAGCGCGATGAAGCACCACCCGGACCGCAACCCCGGCGACAAGGGCGCCGAGGCCGCGTTCAAGGAATGCAAGGAAGCCTATGAAGTGCTGAGCGACGGCGGCAAGCGCCGGCTGTACGACCAGCACGGCCACGCCGCGTTCGAGCACGGCATGGGTGGCGGCAACGCCGGCCCCGGTTTCCACGACGTCGGCGACATCTTCGGCGACATCTTCGGCAACATCTTCGGCGGCGGCGGCGGGCGCCAGGCCCCGCGCCGCGGCGCCGATGTCGGCTACGTGATGGAACTGGACCTCGAGGAGGCCGTCGCCGGCATCGAGAAGCGGATCGAGATCCCCTCCCTGGCCGAGTGCCAGCCGTGCAAGGGCAGCGGTTCGGCGGACGGCAAGATCGACACCTGCGGCACCTGCCACGGCCGCGGCCAGGTGCGCATGCAGCGCGGGCCGTTCGCGATGCAGGCGCCATGCCCGCATTGCGGCGGCAGCGGCAAGGCGATCGCCAACCCGTGCCAGACCTGCGATGGCGCCGGCCGCGTCGAGGAAGACAAGACCCTGTCGGTGAAGATCCCGGCCGGCGTGGACAACGGCGACCGCATCCGGTTGGCGGGCGAAGGCGAGGCCGGCCCTGCCGGCAGCCCACCGGGCGACCTCTACGTGGAGGTGCGCGTGCGCCCGCATCCGATCTTCGAGCGCGACGGCGACGACCTGCATTGCGAGGTGCCGATCCGGATCTCGCAGGCCGCGCTGGGCGACATCGTGCGGGTACCCACCCTGGGTGGCGAGGTCGAATTGCGGATCCCCGCGGAGACCCAGAGCGGCAGGGTGTTCCGGCTGCGCGACCGCGGCGTCAAGTCCGTGCGCAGCCGCGCACCCGGCGACCTGTACTGCAAGGTCGCGGTGGAAACCCCGGTCAACCTCACCCCCGAGCAGCGCACCTTGCTGGAGCAGTTCGAGGCGAGCTTCACCGGTGAGGATGCGCGCCGGCATTCGCCGAAGTCCGCGACATTCCTTGACGGGGTTCGCGGTTTCTGGGACCGGATGGTGTCCTGAGCGGTGCTGCATTCGTTTGCAGCAGGCCGCGCTGTGTCGAAACATGACCGCTGTCAACGAAATGTGACGTAGCTGGGCATAGGCTGTAAGGTGCCGGAATCACCCTCCAGGTGCCCCATGACCTTCCGCAATCCCACTGACTTCGCCGATGCTGGCCGCACGGATCCCGGCCTGCTGCTGGATGCCCTGCAGAAGCAGGCGATCGAACGCGTGGTGCCTGCGCTCGACCGCGCCCTCGGGCGGGTCGACGATTACCTGTTCGACCGCAGCCAGAGCGGCAACGACAACCTCGGCCTGACCGCGCTGCGCGACCTGCGGCGGGTCCGCTCGCAGATCGCGCAGCGCTTCGAGCAGGCACTGATCAGCGGATTCCGCGCCCTGCGCGACCCGCGCGCGGCCAGCGCCATGCTTGGCGAGCATTCCGGCCTCAGCCTGCTGTCGGAAGACGCGCTGGAAGAGCAACTGGCCAACGAGCAACTGGCGGAAAGCATGTCGCGCATGCATGCGCCGAGCCTGGAGCTGCTGGGCAAGCGCATCGCCCACGTGCTTGGTCGCGACGAACTCAAGGCCACCGACAACCCGCTGGCGCCGGCGTTCATCGCAGCCGCCATGCGCAAGGCCGTGGAGGCCGCCGAGGTGGATCCCGGCGTGCGCATCGTGGTCTTCAAATTCTTCGAGCGCGAACTGGCGAATGCGCTGGCGCACGCGTACGAGCGCAGCAATACGCTGTTGGTTGCCGCAGGCGTGCTGCCGCAGTTGCGTGCCACCAGCAAGGCCGAGGCGATGCCTGCAGCCGCGCTGCCCGGCGAGGCGGCAGACGCCACCGGCGGGTCCGGTCATGGCCAGCCGGGTGGCGGCGCCGCAACGCCCGCAATGCAGCCAAACCCCGCCGACCAGGCCATGTTCGCCAGCATGCTGGGCCTGCTGCAGGGCTGGCGCGGGGCGATGGGACCGATGGCCGGGCAGGGTGGCACCGGCCCGGCGGTCACCCTGGGTTCGAATGAACTGGTGACGATCCTGTCGCTGCTGCAGCGCGACCTGCCGGCGCAACTGCAGCTCGCCCATCGCAACCAGGAACACCCGCTCGCCGTGCAGATCCGCCAGGAGGTGGTGGAGGGCGCGCGCAAGCTCGGGGTGGAGAGCGACAACCTGCAACTGGATGGACTCGACGAAGACGCGGTGGACCTGGTCGCGCTGCTGTTCGACGTGCTGCTTGACGGTCCGCAGTTCGACACCGACGTCCGCCGCAAGATCGGCCGCATGCTGGTGCCGTACGTCAAGGTCGCGGTCAAGGACCGCCGCATGTTCATGTTCAAGGAACATCCGGCGCGGCGCCTGCTGAACACCGTCGCCGAAGCCTGCGAAGGCAACCGTGGCGAGGCGCCGCAGGAACGCGAACTGCTCGGCCACGTCGACAGCACCATCAACCGCCTGGTCGCCGAGTTCAACGAGGACGTGGCGATCTTCGAGACCCTCGAGTCCGAACTGCGCTCCTACATGGCGCAGCATCGCAAGCGCTTCGAGCTGGCCGAGAAGCGCGCCGCGGAAGCCCAGCGCGGCCGCGAACGCCTCGAGCAGGCGCGCAGCTCGATCAATGCCGAACTCTCGCAGCACCGCGGCGAACGCGAACTGCCGGCGGTGATGGACGAATTCCTGACCCGCTACGCCTCCCACCACCTCACACAGGTCGTGCTGCGCGACGGCCACGGCTCGCCGCGCCACGAGGACGCGATGCGCGCGGTCGACGACCTGCTGGTCGCGTTCGACTACGCCGAACTGCGCGCGCCGGTGGAAGAGCTGCCGCAGCTGCCGCGCGAGCAGTTCGAGGCCATCCTCGCCAGCTCCGGCTGCACCGGCGACGCCGCCCGCGGCGCGATCGAGTCGCTGCGGGAAGCCCTGGTGCTGCTTTCCGGTGGCGAACACGCCGCAGACATCGCGATCCGCATGCCCGAGCAGCAGGTGTCGCCGGAACCCGTGGCCGCGCCCGAGGCGGAGGCGGTGCTGGAGATCGTGGCCGGCACCGACAAGCTCGACTTCGACGGCAGCGTGCTCGACCGCATGCGCAAGCTGCAGGTCGGCAGCTGGATCCAGCTGCAGACGTCGCCGGAACGGGTGGAGCCGGCCAAGGTCTCGTGGATCAGTCCGATCTCCGGGCGCCTGCTGCTGGTCAACCGCCGCGGCATCCGCGTGCTGGTGGCGTCCGCGGTGGAACTGGCGGCGATGGAGAAGCTCGGCAAGGTCTCGCTGCGCGACGGCGAAACGCCGTTCGAGGACGCGATGCAGCAGGTCGCAAGCAGGCTGAAGAGCGCAGCCAACCAGGCCTGACCGGACGCAGGCATGCGCGCCGCTTGTCGGCGCGCGCCGCCGCCGCTAGCCTGCGGGCATGAGCGAAGCAACGATCCGACTGCTGGTGCATGGCGGCAACGGCCGCATGGGCCAGGCCCTGCAGCGGCTGGGCGATGCAACCGCGGGCTGCCAGGTGGTCGCCGCGGTCTCGCGCCAGGCCGGGGCGCGGGTCGTCGAGGGCATCCCGCAGTTCGCGGCCAGCGAACTCGCCGGCGTCCCCGAATTCGATGTCGCGATCGATTTCAGCCTGCCGCAGGGCTTCGACGCGGTCCTCGGCCTGTGCCTGTCCCGCGGCAAGCCGCTGGTGTCGGGCACCACCGGGCTGTCGACGCAGCAGCTTGCCGCGCTCGACGCCGCCGCCGGCACCATCGCGGTGGCGTGGGCCAGCAATTTCAGCCTCGGGGTCGCGCTGCTGCACGAGCTCGTCGAGCGTGCCGCGCGCGCGCTGCCGGGCTGGGACTGCGACATCGTCGAAACGCACCACGTGCGCAAGCTCGACGCCCCCTCCGGTACCGCGCTGACGCTGGGTGCCGCGGCCGCGCAGGGCGGCGCCAGCCCGCGCTATGCCTCGATCCGCGCCGGCGACATCGTCGGCGAGCACCTGGTGCAGTTCGCCACCGCCGGCGAGCGCATCGAGCTGGTCCATCGCGCAAGCAACCGCGACATCTTCGCCCGCGGCGCACTGCACGTTGCGCGCGCGATCCACGGCCGCGCAGCCGGGCGCCACCGCATCGCCGACCTGCTCTGAAGCTGGCGCAGGCAGGCACGACCCCGTACAATTCCCGCTCGCCCGATACCCCAGCTCCGAACCGGCCCCCGCCGCTTCGGCGCTTTTCTGCAACCTGACGCAGGCGAATCCCGTGAACATACCCGCCATCCTCGCGCTTGAAGACGGCACCGTCTTCGAGGGCACCTCCGTGGGCGCCGCCGGGCTGTCCGTGGGCGAAGTGGTGTTCAACACCGCCATGACCGGCTACCAGGAAATCCTCACCGATCCGTCGTACGCGCGGCAGCTGGTGACGCTGACCTATCCGCATATCGGCAACACCGGCTGCACCGAGCAGGACGACGAAGCCGGCCAGGCCTGGGCCGCGGGCCTGATCGTGCGCGACGTGCCGCGCCGGCCCAGCAACTGGCGCAGCCAGGTCGCGTTGCCGGAGTGGCTGCAGCAGCGCGGCATCGTCGCCATCGCCGACATCGACACCCGCAAGCTGACCCGCATCCTGCGCGACGGCGGCGCCCAGAATGGCGCGCTGCTGGCCGGCACCACGGTGAGTGAACGCCTTGACGCCGACAAGGCGATCGAGGCCGCGCGCAAGTTCCCCGGCCTGAAGGGGATGGACCTGGCGAAGGTGGTGAGCACGCCTGCCGCGTACCCCTGGCACGACGGCGAGCTCGACCTCGACAGCGGGACATTCAACCGCGTCGATCACCGGCACAAGGTCGTCGCCTACGACTTCGGCGCCAAGCACAACATCCTGCGCATGCTGGCCGAACGCGGTTGCGACGTGACGGTGGTGCCGGCGCAGACGCCTGCCGCCGATGTACTGGCACTGCAGCCCGATGGCGTGTTCCTGTCCAACGGCCCCGGCGACCCGGCCCCCTGCGACTACGCGATCGCCGCAATCCGCGAGTTCATCGCCGCGAAGATCCCCACCTACGGCATCTGCCTGGGCCACCAGTTGCTCGGCCTGGCGGCCGGTGCGCAGACCATGAAGATGCCGCACGGCCACCATGGCGCGAACCATCCGGTCATCGACATCGACAGCGGCCGGGTGATGATCACCTCGCAGAACCACGGCTTCTGCATCGACGAGACGACGTTGCCCGCGAACGCGCGGGTCACCCATCGCTCGCTGTTCGATGGCAGCAACCAGGGCATCGAACTGACCGATGCACCGGCCTTCAGCTTCCAGGGACACCCGGAAGCCAGCCCCGGCCCGCACGACGTGGCGCCGCTCTTCGACAAATTCGTTGGCCTGATGGCGAACACGCACGCAGGGGCCCGCTGAGATGCCAAAGCGCACCGACATCAAGACCATCCTGATCATCGGAGCCGGCCCGATCGTGATCGGCCAGGCCTGCGAGTTCGACTATTCCGGCGCACAGGCGTGCAAGGCGCTGCGCGACGAGGGCTACCGGGTGGTGCTGGTCAACAGCAACCCGGCCACGATCATGACCGACCCGGACATGGCCGACGCGGTCTACATCGAACCGATCAACTGGCAGACGGTCGAGAAGATCATCGCCAAGGAACGGCCCGACGCGCTGCTGCCGACCATGGGTGGGCAGACCGCGCTGAATTGCGCGCTGGACCTGGCCGACCACGGCGTACTCGAGAAATACAACGTCGAGTTGATCGGCGCCAAGCGCGACGCGATCCGCATGGCCGAAGACCGCGAACTGTTCCGGGTGGCGATGGCCGAGATCGGGCTGGAATGCCCGAAGGCGGAGGTCGCGCGTTCGCTGGAACAGGCGCTCGACATCCAGACCCGCGTTGGCTATCCCACCATCATCCGGCCCAGCTTCACCCTCGGCGGCAGCGGCGGCGGCATCGCCTACAACCGCGAGGAACTCATCGAGATCGTCAACCGCGGCCTGGAGCTGTCGCCGACCAGCGAAGTGCTGATCGAGGAATCGGTGCTCGGCTGGAAGGAATTCGAGATGGAAGTGGTCCGCGACACCGCGGACAACTGCATCATCGTGTGCAGCATCGAGAACCTCGACGCGATGGGCGTGCACACCGGCGACAGCATCACCGTCGCCCCGGCGCAGACCCTGACCGACAAGGAATACCAGCGCCTGCGCAACGCGAGCATCGCGGTGCTGCGCAAGATCGGCGTGGACACCGGCGGCAGCAACGTGCAGTTCGGCATCAACGCCAGCAACGGGCGGGTGGTGGTGATCGAGATGAACCCGCGGGTGTCGCGTTCGTCGGCGCTGGCGTCGAAGGCGACCGGCTTCCCGATCGCCAAGGTCGCGGCCAAGCTCGCGGTCGGCTACACGCTGGATGAACTCAAGAACGAGATCACCGGCGGCAAGACCCCGGCCAGCTTCGAGCCGGCGATCGATTACGTGGTCACCAAGATCCCGCGCTTCGCTTTCGAGAAATTCCCCGCCGCCGACGCGCGCCTGACCACCCAGATGAAGTCGGTGGGCGAGGTGATGGCGATCGGCCGCACCTTCCAGGAATCGCTGCACAAGGCGCTGCGCGGGCTGGAGACCGGCAAGGTCGGGCTCGACCCGACCGGCCTGGACCTGGTCGACGAGGGCGACCTCGCCACCCTGCGCCGTGAACTGAAGGAACCCGGCCCGGAACGCATCTTCCACCTTGCCGACGCGTTCCGCGCCGGCATGTCGGTGGAGGACGTGCACGCGCTGTCGTTCGTGGATCCGTGGTTCCTCGACCAGATCGAAGGACTCATCGATGCCGAGGTGGACATCGCCCACCGCGGGCTGGATGGCCTCGATGCGAAGCGCCTGCGCGCGCTGAAGCGCAAGGGCTTCTCCGACACCCGCATCGCCCAGCTCACCGGCACCAACGAATCGGCCGTGCGCGCGCTGCGCAAGGCGTTCGGCGTGCGCCCGGTGTACAAGCGGGTTGACAGCTGCGCGGCCGAGTTCGCGACCACCACCGCCTACCTGTACTCGACCTACGAGGACGAATGCGAGGCGCAGCCAAGCGACCGCCAGAAGGTCATGGTGCTGGGCGGCGGCCCGAACCGGATCGGCCAGGGCATCGAGTTCGACTACTGCTGCGTGCACGCCTCGCTGGCCCTGCGCGAGGACGGGTACGAGACCATCATGGTCAACTGCAACCCGGAAACCGTGTCCACCGACTACGACACCTCCGACCGCCTGTACTTCGAGCCGCTGACGCTGGAAGACGTGCTGGAGATCGTGGAACTGGAGAAGCCGCGCGGGGTGATCGTGCAGTACGGCGGGCAGACCCCGCTGAAGCTGGCGAAGGCGCTGGAGGCCAACGGCGTGCCGATCATCGGCACCTCGCCGGATTCGATCGACCTCGCCGAGGACCGCGAGCGCTTCCAGCAACTGGTCGAACGCCTTGGCCTGCGGCAGCCGCCGAACCGCACCGCGCGCAGCGCGGACGAAGCGCTGAGCCTGGCGCGCGAGATCGGCTATCCGCTGGTGGTGCGCCCCAGCTACGTGCTCGGCGGCCGGGCGATGGAAGTGGTGCATGCCGACGCCGACCTCGAGCGCTACATGCGCGAGGCGGTGAAGGTTTCGCATGACTCGCCGGTGCTGCTGGACCGCTTCCTGGACAACGCGGTGGAAGTGGACATCGACGTGATCGCCGATGCGCAGGGCAACGTGCTGGTCGGCGGGGTCATGCAGCACATCGAGGAAGCCGGCGTGCATTCCGGCGATTCCTCGTGCTCGCTGCCGCCGTATTCGCTGTCGGCGGAAACCCAGGCGCGCCTGCGCGAGCAGGTGGTGCAACTGGCGAAGGCACTGGACGTGATCGGCCTGATGAACACCCAGTTCGCGGTGCAGACCAATGCCCAGGGCGAGGACACCATCTTCCTGCTGGAAGTGAATCCGCGCGCCTCGCGCACGGTGCCGTTCGTGTCCAAGGCGATCGGCCAGCCGCTGGCCAAGATCGCGGCGCGCTGCATGGCCGGCAAGACGCTGGCGGAGCAGGGCGCAACCAGGGAAATCGTGCCCGGCTACTACTCGGTCAAGGAAGCGGTGTTCCCGTTCGCGAAGTTCCAGGGCGTGGACCCGATCCTCGGCCCGGAGATGCGCTCCACCGGCGAGGTGATGGGCGTGGGCCGCAGCTTCGAGGCCGCGTTCGCGCGCGCCGAGGAAGCCGCCAACATCCGCGCGCCGCAGCCGGGCAAGGCGTTCATCTCGGTGCGCGACCCGGACAAGGTGCGCGTGCTGCCGGTCGCAAGATACATGCTGGAGCGTGGCTTCAGCATCGTCGCCACCAGCGGCACCGCCGATTACCTGGCCGCCAACGGGGTCGACTGCCAGCGCGTCAACAAGGTGATCGAGGGCCGCCCGCACATCGTCGACCTGATCAAGAACGGCGAGATCTGCTACATCGTCAACACCACCGAGGGACGCGCGGCGATCGCGGATTCCTTCTCCATCCGGCGCGAGGCGCTGCAGCAGCGCGTCACCTATTCGACCACCGTCTCCGGCGCCAGTGCATTGCTGCATTCGCTGGACCATCGCGGCGCGGGCGACGTGCTCTCGCTGCAGGAACTGCACAAGGAACTTGCATGAGCCGTGCCCCGATCACCTCCAAGGGCGCGCGCCGCCTGCGCGCCGAACTCGATGAACTGAAGTCGGTCAAGCGGCCGGCGGTGATCCTTGCGATCGCCGAGGCGCGCGCCCACGGCGACCTCAAGGAAAACGCCGAATACCACGCCGCGCGCGAACAGCAGGGCTTCATCGAGGGCCGCATCAAGCACCTGGAAGGCGAGCTGTCGCATGCGCACGTGATCGACATCGCCACCCTCACCGCCGGCGACCGGGTGGTATTCGGCGCCACCGTGCAACTGGCCGACGCCGAGACCGACGAGGAGCGCACCTACCAGATCGTCGGCGACCTCGAGGCCGACATCAAGCTGGGCCTGATCGCGATCTCCTCGCCGGTGGCCCGCGCGCTGATCGGCAAGCACGAGGGCGACGTGATCACCATCGAGGCACCGGCCGGCACCCGCGAATACGAGATCGTCTCGGTCAAGTACCTGGACTGAGCCGGTGCCGCGGCTGACGCTGCTGTTGCCGGCGACGAGCCGCTTCGCGGGTGCAGCGTTGCCCACGGCGCTGGCGCGCGCGCTGGGCCGCGCGGACCGCATCCACGCGGACGCCGGCGAGCAGGCGCAGCTGGCCCGGCAGTTCCGGCTGCTGCCGGATCGCTGGCCGCACGCGGCGCTGGCCCGTGCCGCCGATGCCGGGGTCGACGACGCGACGCCGCATGCGTGGCTGCGCGCCGACCCGGCGTACATCCGTCCCGACATCAACGGCGCGCGCCTGCTGGCGATCGGCCACACGCTCGGCATCGACCAGACCGACGTCGATGCCTTGTTGCCGGCGCTGCGTCCGCTGTTCGGCGATGCCGGTTTCACCCTGGACGCCGCGCACCCGTCGCGCTGGTACCTGCGCCTCCCGCGCGAGGCCCGCTTGCCCGGGTTCGCGTCACCCGAGGCCGCGCTGGGCGAGGACGTGTTCGAGCATGACGCCTTCGCCACCGCCGGCAACGACGCCGATGCCCGTCGCTGGCGCGTGCTGGCCAGCGAGGCGCAGGTGCTCCTGCACAACCACCCGCACAACGCAGCGCGCGCAGCCGCCGGCAGGGTGCCGATCAATGCCCTGTGGTTCTGGGGTGGCGGCGTCTTGCCCGACGCCATCGCGGGCGCTGCGCCGACGCTGTATTCCGACGATCCGCTACTGCACGGCATCGCACGCGTCGGCAGGCTGCAGGCCATGCCGCTGGACGATTTCGCGAATGCCGATGGCGAGGCACTGGTCGACCTGCGCGGCGCACGGGATCCACGTGCACTGCTCGAACGCTGGCTGCCGCCGGTCATCGACGCGGTGCCGAAGCGCGAAGTCGCGCTCGATTTCGCCGACGGCGCGCAGTTCGTGCTGCGCGCCAGCCAGCGCTGGCGGTTCTGGCGCAGCCCGCTCGCATCGCTGGCCCCGCGGGGATGACCGCATGAGCGCCCAACGCCGCATCGTTCGCCGCACGGCGGTGGCGCCGGCAGGCGACTGGCCCGCGCACTGGCCACCGCTGCTGCAACGGGTCCACGCCGCGCGCGGCAGCACCGATGCGCAGCAGGCGCTGCCGCGGCTGGCCGACCTGCTGCCGTTCCAGGGCATGTCCGGGATCGATGCCGCGGTGGACCTGCTGCAGGACGCGATCGCCCGCGACGCGCACATCGTGGTGGTCGGCGACTTCGACTGCGACGGCGCCACCGCCTGCGCGGTCGGCGTGCGCGGCCTGCGCATGCTCGGCGCGACGCGTGTCTCGCATGCGGTGCCGAACCGCATCGTGCATGGCTACGGCATGACCCCGGGACTGGTCGAGGAACTGGCGGGCCTGCAGCCCGACCTGCTGGTCACCGTCGACCACGGGATCGCCTGCCACGCCGGGATCGCGGCGGCGAAGGCACGCGGCTGGCAGGTGCTGGTGACCGACCACCACCTTCCCGGCAGCACGCTGCCCGACGCGGATGCCATCGTCGATCCCAACCAGCCCGGCGACACCTTCGCCAGCAAGGCGATGGCCGGCGTCGGGGTGATCTTCTACCTGCTGCTGGCATTGCGTGCCCGCCGCGGGGTGGCCGCGGACCTCGCCTCGCTGCTGGACCTGGTGGCGGTCGGCACGGTCGCGGACATGGTGGCGCTGGACGCCAACAACCGCGCGCTGGTGGGCGCCGGCCTGCGCCGGCTGCGCGCGGGGCAGGGCTGTGCTGGCTTGCGCGCACTGATCGAGGTGTCAGGGCGCGATGCCGCGAGCCTCGGCACCACCGACATCGGCTATGCGATCGGCCCGCGCATCAACGCCGCCGGCCGGCTGGAGGACATGGGCATCGGCATCGAATGCCTGCTCGCCGACGACATCGGCCGCGCGCGCGCGCTGGCGGCGGTCCTGCACGCCATCAACCAGGAACGCCGCGGCGTGCAGCAGCAAATGACCGAGGAGGCGGAGACGGCGCTGCAGCAGGCGGCAGGGGATCCGTCGCCGGCGGTCAGCCTGTTCGATCCGGACTGGCATCCGGGGGTGGTCGGGCTGGTCGCGTCGAAGCTGAAGGAACGCCTGCACCGCCCGGCCATCGCCTTCGCGCCGGTGGAGCCAGGCAGCGCCATGCTGCGCGGGTCCGCGCGCTCGATTCCCGGCTTCCACGTCCGCGATGCGCTGGCCCTGGTCGACGCCCGCCACCCCGGCCTGATCCAGCGCTTCGGCGGGCATGCGATGGCTGCCGGCCTGAGCCTGGCGCGCGCCGACCTGCCCGCCTTTCGCGAGGCGTTCGTGCAGGTCGCCCGCGAGACGCTGACGACCGACATGCTGACCGACACCCTGCACAGCGACGGCGCGCTGGAAGCGGGCGATTTCGGCATCGAAACCGCGATCGCCCTGCGCGACGGCGGCCACTGGGGACAGGGCTATCCCGAGCCACTGTTCGATGGCGAATTCGACGTGCTTGGCTGGCGCATCGTCGGCGAGCGCCACCTCAAGCTGGAACTGGGCCTGCATGGCAAGCGCCTGAACGCCATCCACTTCGGCGGCTGGGATGGCGACGCACCGCCGTCACGTGTGCGCATCGCCTATCGGCTGGCGGCCGATGATTACCGCGGTGGCGAGGCGATCCAGCTGATCGTGGTACATCGGGAACCGGTCTGACACCGCGCCAACTGGTAACATTCGCGGTCATTTCGCAGCACCCAAACGCCATGATCGAACTGAATCCGATCCGCCAGCGCATCGTCGACCTGATCGGTCGGCTGGATGCGCTCAGGGGGTTTCTTTGACTACGACGCCAAGCGCGAGCGCCTGGAAGAAGTAGAGCGCGAGCTCGAGAACCCGGACATCTGGAACAACCCGGAACGCGCGCAGGCGCTGGGCCGGGAACGCTCGATGCTGGACAAGACCGTCAACGGCCTGCGCGAGCTGAAGGAAGGCCTGGCCGGCGGCGACGAGCTGCTGGACCTGGCCGAGATGGAGGACGACGAGGACACCGCGCTGGCGGTGGTCGCCGACGTCGACCGCCTCGAGAAGGGCGTGGAGCAGCTGGAGTTCCAGCGCATGTTCTCCGGCAAGATGGATTCGGCGAATGCATTCGTCGACATCCAGGCCGGCGCCGGCGGCACCGAGGCCCAGGACTGGGCGGAAATGCTGCTGCGGATGTACCTGCGCTGGGCCGAAGCGCGCGGCTGGAAGACCGAGCTGATGGAAGTCAGCGGCGGCGACGTGGCCGGCATCAAGTCAGCCACCTTCCGGGTGGAGGGCGACTACGCCTACGGCTGGCTGAAGACCGAGATCGGCGTGCACCGGCTGGTGCGCAAGTCGCCGTTCGATTCCGACAACCGCCGCCACACCAGCTTCACCAGCGTGTTCGTGTCGCCGGAAGTGGACGACGACATCGACATCGACATCAACCCGGCCGACCTCAAGACCGACGTCTACCGCTCGTCCGGCGCCGGCGGCCAGCACGTCAACAAGACCGAGTCGGCGGTACGCATCACCCACGTGCCCAGCGGCGTGGTGGTGGCCTGCCAGACCGGGCGCAGCCAGCACCAGAACCGCGACACCGCGATGAAGATGCTGGCCGCCAAGCTGTACGAACTGGAAGTGCAGAAGCGCAACGCCGAGAAGGACGCGCTGGAAGCGACCAAGTCCGACATCGGCTGGGGCAGCCAGATCCGCAATTACGTGCTGGACCAGTCACGCATCAAGGACCTGCGCACCGGCATCGAGCGCAGCGACACCCAGAAGGTGCTGGACGGCGACCTCGACGAATTCGTGGAAGCGAGCCTGAAATCGGGGCTGGAGGCCGGCTCGAAACGCAGCGATGCTGCGTGACCCCTCCGGCTCTTGTGGGAGCGCCCCATGGGCGCGATCCTGCAACCGGCTTCCTGGTTTCGCGCCCATGGGGCGCCCCTACAGACGCGATTCGATGACCGACCCCACCCACACCGACGAAAACCACCTGATCGCCGAGCGCCGCGCCAAGCTCGCGGCGCTGCGCGAGCAGGGCATCGCCTTCCCGAACGATTTCCGCCGCGCCGATTTCGCCGGCGACCTGCAGGATGAATTCATCGATGCGGACACCTGGACCGGCGAGGCGCTGGAAGCCAGCGGCCGCCGGGTGGCGATCGCCGGCCGCCTGCTGGCCAAGCGGGTGATGGGCAAGGCCGCGTTCGCCACCGTGCAGGACATGAGCGGGCGCATCCAGCTGTTCCTGCAATCGACTGCGCTCGGCGATACGTACGATGCGTTCAAGGGCTGGGACATCGGCGACATCGTGGCCGCCGAGGGCGGCCTGATGCGGACCAGGACCGGCGAGCTGTCGGTCAAGGTGGACGCGCTGCGGCTGCTGGTGAAGTCGCTGCGGCCGTTGCCGGACAAGTTCCACGGCCTGGCCGACGTCGAGCAGCGCTACCGCCAGCGCTACGTCGACCTGATCGTGACCCCGGAGGCGCGCGAGGTGTTCATCGCGCGCTCGCGCATCGTCAAGGCGATCCGCCACTGGCTGGACGAGCGCCGCTTCCTGGAAGTGGAGACGCCGATGATGCAGTACATCGCCGGCGGCGCCACCGCGCGCCCGTTCGTGACCCACCACAACGCACTGGACCTGGAGCTGTTCCTGCGCGTCGCCCCGGAGCTGTACCTGAAGCGGCTGGTGGTCGGCGGCATGGAGCGCGTGTACGAGATCAACCGCAACTTCCGCAACGAGGGCGTGTCCACCCGCCACAACCCCGAGTTCACCATGCTCGAGTTGTACGAGGCCTATGCCACCTACAACGAAGTGATGGACCTGACCGAAGCCATGATCCGCGACGTCGCCCTGCACGCGATGGGCAGGACCGCGTTCGAATGGGACGGCCAGCACATCGAACTGGCGCCGGCGTTCCGTCGCTGGAAGCTGGAAGAGGCGGTGCGCGAACTCAACCCGGAGATCTCCGCCACCGACTGCCGCGACCGCGAGGCGCTGGCCGCGCATTGCGCGCGCCTCGGCGTGCACGTCAAGCCCGGCTACGGCTGGGGCAAGCTGCTGCTGGAGATCTTCGAGAAGACGGTGGAAGCGGGCCTGGTGCAGCCGACCTTCATCACCCATTACCCGGTGGAGGTCAGCCCGCTGGCGCGCGAATCCGACAGCGAGCCCGGCATCACCGACCGCTTCGAGCTGTTCGTCGGCGGCAAGGAGCTGGCGAACGGTTTCTCCGAACTCAACGACCCGGAAGACCAGGCCGCGCGCTTCCGTGCCCAGGTCGAGGCGAAGGAGGGCGGCGACGACGAAGCCATGCACTTCGACGGCGACTACATCCGCGCGCTGGAAGTCGGCCTTGCGCCGACCGGTGGCCTCGGCGTCGGCATCGACCGCCTGGTGATGCTGCTGACCGGTTCCGGATCGATCCGCGACGTGCTGCTGTTCCCGTACATGCGACCTGAAGGAAGTCCCCCCGGGGGGCGCCCCGAGGCGTAAGCGGGGCAAGCCCCGCTCCACAGGGTACCCGGCTTGGCCGCAACAAAATGAAAAAGGCCGGCAATCGCCGGCCTTTTCCGTACCCGCCTCCTCCGCGCTTACGCGGTCTTCGGCGGATCCCGCAATTCCTTGCGCAGGATCTTGCCGACGTTGCTCTTCGGCAGCTCGTCGCGGAACTCGACGAAGCGCGGCTGCTTGTAGCCGGTGAGGTTCTCGCGGCAGAACGCCTTGACCGCATCGGCGTTGAGCGCCGGGTCCTTCTTGACCACGAACACCTTGACCGCCTCGCCGGACTTGTCGTCGGGCACGCCGATCGCGGCCACCTCCAGCACCCCGGGCATCATCGCGATGACGTCCTCGACCTCGTTCGGGTACACGTTGAAGCCGGACACCAGGATCATGTCCTTCTTGCGGTCGACGATGTGGAAGTAGCCCTGTTCGTCCATCCGCGCGACGTCGCCGGTGTGCAGCCAGCCATTGGCATCGATCACCTGCGCGGTTTCCTCCGGGCGCTTCCAGTAGCCCAGCATCACCTGCGGCCCCTTCACGCACAGCTCACCGATCCCGTCGGTGCCCAGCACGTTGCCGTCGTCGTCCTTGATGCAGACATCGGTGGAGGAAATCGGCATGCCGATCGAACCGTTGTAGGCGCCGAGGTCGAGCGGGTTGATGCACACCGCCGGCGAGGTCTCGGTCAGGCCGTAGGCCTCGGCAAGGGTGCAGCCGGTGACCTTCTTCCACTTGTCGGCGACAGCGCGCTGCACCGCCATGCCGCCACCGAGGGTCAGGTGCAGGCGCGAGAAATCGATTTCCTCGAAGCCGGGCGTGTTCAACAGGCCGTTGAACAGGGTGTTGACGCCGGTGATCGCGGTGAACGGGATCGACTTCAGTTCCTTGACGAAGCCGGGCATGTCGCGCGGGTTGGTGATCAGGTGGTTGTGCGCGCCGAACTTCATGAACACCAGGCAGTTCGCGGTGAGCGCGAAGATGTGGTACAGCGGCAACGCGGTGACGATCATCTCCTCGCCCAGGCGCACGTTGGTGCCCACCCACGCCGCCGCCTGCTGCATGTTCGCGACCAGGTTGCGGTGGGTCAGCATCGCGCCCTTGGACACGCCCGTGGTGCCGCCGGTGTATTGCAGGAAGGCGATGTCGTCGTGGCCGACCTCGACCGGCCGCAGCGGATGGCGGCCGCCCTCGATCAGCGCGTCG
>Ga0209477_1000524_pt1 | contig 23890 bp, 17 predicted proteins | sample KloWWTupernatant_FD_187180 | JGI IMG/M metagenome (GOLD analysis project Ga0209477, IMG submission 187180) | Active sludge microbial communities from Klosterneuburg, Austria, studying microevolution and ecology of nitrifiers - Klosterneuburg... | ecosystem: Engineered > WWTP > Aerobic digester >... | reverse complement strand
TGTCGATGCGACCCAGCACCGCCGGATCGTCGGCGTAGTAGTAGTCGAACTCGACCCGGCAGCGGTCCGCGCCCAGGGGCAGCACGCGATTGGACTGCAGGCGCCCGGGCATCACGTTGAGCATCACATTGGGGTAAACGAAGTAATACCAGGCCTCGCCATCGCCGTAGATGCCGTCGTTGTTGCGCAGCGGCGAGTGCTGCAGCGAATACCAAGGGAACAGCTCGATGTCGTAGGCGCGATAGTCGAGGATCCGCGACAGCCCCGGATGCACGTGCGGCAGGTGATAGCCCTCGAGGAAGTTGTCGACGTAGACCTTCCAGTGGCAGGCGACCTCGTAGCTCACGCGGCGCAAGAAGCGGAAGGCGGCAAGGTCCACCGGCTGGATGCGCTCGGTGATGCCGGCATAAACCGTATCAAAGTCCGGAACGTGGCCGGACAGCGCCACGAACACCAGGCCCTGCCATTCGTGCACGCGCACGTCGTGCAGGCGGATGCCCGCGGGATCGAAATCGCTGGCGCCCTGCATCTCCGGCGCGCTGCGCAGCTGGCCATCGAGGTTGTAAGTCCAGCCGTGGTACTTGCAGGTCAGGGCGCGCGCGCCGTGGCCATTGCACCAGGCCAGCGGGCCGGCGCGATGGCGGCAGACGTTGTGGAAGGCGCGCAGGGCGCCGTCGGGATGGCGCAGGATCAGGATCGGGCGGCCGGCGATCTCGGTCACCACGTGGTCGCCGGCGTCGGCCAGCTCGCCGCGATGCGCGGCCAGCTGCCAGCTGCGCCCGAACACCAGCTCGCGCTCGTTGGCCAGGCACTGCGGATCGGTGTAGTAGCGCACGGCCAGGGCGCGCGCCTGGTCCAGCGGCGTGCCGGGGGCTTCGGCCGCGCGGGATGGGTTCATGGAGGCGGGTCCCGGTGAAATGGATACGCGGCGAACGCGCCGCAGCAGCCGATGATAGCCCTTGGTAGGGCGCAGACCGGCCCCGCGCCCTGCAGGGGCGGCGCGACCGGGCGGGTCGGCGAATCGCGCCGGATGAGGGGACGGACCAGTGCGTCACGATTCGGCATGAGCGAACCCTCACCCCTACCCCTCTCCCGGGGGGAGAGGGAAGCGGTCCACGGTGCGCCCGGATCCTCGCGCCGCGTCACGCGGGGACGGCGCCGGGGCGGGTCGCGGCCACGGCCTCGTCGAGGCTGGCCGAGAGGATCGCGAGGGCATCGTCGATCTCGGCGCGGGTGACGCACAGCGGCGGCATGAAGCGGATGGTGCTGCGGCCGCAGGACAGCAGCAGCAGGCCGTTGTGGAAGGCGCGCGTGGTCAGCGCCTCGACCAGTTCGCGCGCCGGCGCCATCGTGCGGCGATCCTCGACCAGCTCCATGCCGATCATGAGGCCGCGACCGCGCACCTCGGCGATGCAGTCGTGGCGCGCGGCCAGATCGCGCAGGCGGCCGATGAAGTACTCGCCCATCGCCGCCGCGTTGGCGGCGTACTCGTGCTCGACCAGGTCGAGCGTCGCGATGGCGGCGGCGCAGGTCACCGGGTTGCCGCCATAGGTGTTGCCATGCGCGCCGCGCGACCAGCGTTGCATCAACGCGCGCCTGGCCACGACCGCGCCGATCGGCAGGCCCGAGCCCAGCCCCTTGGCCAGCGAGATGATGTCGGGCACCACGCCCCAGTGCTCGCTGGCGAACATGCGGCCGGTGCGGCCGATGCCGCTTTGCACTTCGTCGAAGATCAGCAGGATCCCGTGCCGGTCGCACAGCGCGCGCAGGCCGGCGAGGAATCCCTCGGGCGGCACCAGGTAACCGCCCTCGCCCTGGATCGGCTCGACCAGCACCGCCGCGACTTCGCTCGCGGGGACCGGGCCCTGGAACAGCACGTGCTCGATGTAGTCGAGCACCGCGCGGCCCTGGTCGGCGCCGGCGAGGAGCGGGCGCAACGGGTTCGGGTACGGCACGTGGGTGACGCCCGGCATGGTCGGGAAGAAACCCTTCTGCTGGGTGTATTTGCTCGAGGTGAAGCTGAGCGAGCCCATCGTGCGGCCGTGGAATCCGCCGATGAAACCGAGGAAGCGCGGCCGCCCGCTGACGTAGCGCGCGAGCTTGAGCGCGCCCTCCACCGCCTCGGTGCCGGACTGGCAGATGAAGGTCATCGCCGCTTCGCCGAAGGGCGCGACCTCGCCCAGGCGCTCGCCCAGCCGCACCATGCGCTCGTGCCAGTAGTCGCTGGAGATGTGCAGGAATTGCTCGGCGGCGTCCTTTACCGCCGCCACCACCTGCGGGTGCGAGTGCCCTGTTGCACAGACCGCAATACCGGCCGCGAAGTCGAGGAAGCGGTTGCCATCCACGTCCCAGACCTCGGTGCCGCGCCCATGCGACATCGCGAAGGGGTACTCGCGCGGATACGAAGGCGAGATCACGGCGGCGTCGCGCGCGATCAGGGCGCGCGCCTTCGGGCCGGGCAGTTCGGTGCGGATGTGGGGGGTCTGCATGGCGGAGTCTCGCTACGGTTCCGGGTAATCGCCCGATCGAACGCCAAGCGCCCGATCCTCTCCAGTGACGTCATTCCCGCGCAAGCGGGAATCCATGTTGACGTTGCAAGCCTCGCCTACCCTTGGCGTCTTCCCGGCGCGGGCGGGGATCCAGTGGTGCAAGGCCGAGTGTCGCGGGGTACCTCACGGCAACGCTACTGGGTCCCGGCGTGCGCCGGGATGACGCCATTAGCGCGGGTTTTCGCGAGGAGCAAGATGGATTCCCGCTTTCGCGGGAATGACGCCTCTCACTTGGACTGGCGGCCGGGGCAATCCCGAAGGCGCTCACAGCGGCAGCTCCACCGGGCGTTGGTGCGCCATCGCAGTGCGGGCGTGCAGCGCGCGCAGGGTGTCGAGTTCGAGGGGCGTGGGTGGTGCGATGCGTTCGAGTTGCGCAGCGACGGCGAGCGGCCAGCCGACCGCAGCGCGCGCTTCCTCGACGCTGGCGTCGGCGTAGAGCGCCGCCAGCGCCAGCTCCTCGGATCCCGCGGCCGGCGCCAGGATCCCGAAGTCCGTGATCACCGCGCGCGGCCCGCCGCCGCGCACGCCGCTGGCCGCGCGCTCGCCGTGTCCGCCCAGGAAACCGGCGCTGGTGCGGAACGCCAGCCGCTCGACGAAGCTGCGCGGCGTGGCCTTCATCGCCACGAAGGTCTGGCGCGCATGGCTCGCGATCTCCGGGGCCCCACCCGCGCCCGGCAGGCGCGTGGAGGGTCGGTCGTAGGGCCCGATCACGGTGCTGTTGAGGTTGCCGTGGCGGTCGATCTGCGCGGCACCCAGGAAGCCGACGTCGACGCGCCCGGCCTGCAGGTAATGGCTGAACACTTCCGGCAGCGGCACCACGCAGGCCGCGGTGTCGGCCAGTTCGCCATCGCCGATCGACAGGGGCAGCACCTCGGGCCGCGTGCCGATGGTGCCGGACTCGTAGATCAGCACGATCTCCGGCGCGTGGGTCAGGCGCGCGAGGTTGCAGGCCGCGCTGGGCAGGCCGATGCCGACGAAGCACACGCAACGGTCCCACAGCATGCGCGCCGCGGCGATGGTCATCATCTCGTCGCGCGTGTGGTCGCTCATGCGGCGGCGCGCAGGCTGGCGAGGAAGGCGCGGTGGTCTGGACTACCCATCACGTGCCGTTGCATCCATGCGCTGAAGGCGCCGCGTTCGCGCGCGATGGCGTCCCAGCGCTGGTAGAAGGCATTGTCGCGCGCGTAGTGGCCCTGGGCGTAGGAGGGGTAGGCGCCGCCGGGGCAATGCACGACCGCGCTGACCACCCAGTGCGGCAGCACGATGCCGTTCATGGCCGGCGGCAGCTCATCGACGAGCTCCTCGACCGTGACCACCAGCGTGCGCGCGGCAAGCGCCGCCTCGCGCGCCGCGCCGACGATGCCGTGCAGCGCCACGTTGCCGCGCCGGTCGGCGCGCTGCGCGTGCAGGATGGTGACGTCAGGATTGATCGCCGGGACGGTGGCCAGGGCCTCGCCGGTGTAGGGACAGGTCACGCTGCGGATTGCCGGATTGACCCCGGGCAGGTCGGTGCCGAGGTAGCCGCGCAGCACGCCGAAGGGCAGGCGCGCCGCGCCCGCGCAATAGGCCGCGGCCATGCCGGCGTGGCTGTGCTCGTCGAGTTCCAGCGGCCCGGGCCAGCCGTGCTCGACCGCGTCGCGCAGCCGGTGCAGCGAGCCCACGCCCGGATTGCCGCCCCACGAGAACGTGAGCTTGCGCGCGCAGCCCATGCCGATCATCTGGTCATAGATGAGATCCGGCGTCATGCGCACCAGGTGCAGTTCGCGCCGCCCTTGGCGGATCAGCTCGTGGCCGGCGGCAAAGGGAATCAGGTGGGTGAAGCCCTCCAGCGCCACGCACGCACCGTCAGGCACGTGGCGCCGCATCGCCTCGGCCAGCGTGAGCAGCGCCATGGGTCTACTCGACCACCGTGCGCGACTGCTCGCGCAGGTACTGCGGCAGGTAGTAGAACGAGGCGATCGCCTTGCCGCTGGAACCCGAGCCCTTCCAGCCACCGAAGGGCTGGTAGCCCGGCCACGCGCCGGTGGTGGCGCCGAACTGGCGGTTGGCGTAGGTCACGCCGGCCTCGATGTGGCGCTGGAACCAGCGCACGTCCTCGTCGGAGCCGAACACGCCGGCGGTGAGGCCCATGTCGGAGTCGTTGGCGAGCCGCATCGCGGTGTCACGCTCGCGATAGCGATGCAGGGTCAGGATCGGCAGGAACATCTCCTGCTTCCACAGCGGATGCTCGAGTGGCGCTTCGGCCAGCACCGGCTCGACGTACCAGCCGCGCTCGAGACCGTCCTCGCGCAACTGTCTTCCGCCCGCGATGACATCGGCGCCGTTGCCGCGCAGCGCATCGACGTAACGCGCGTACTGCTCGTAGGCATGGCGGTTGACCACCGGCCCGAGCCAGTGCTCGCGCTTCGTGGGGTCGCCGATCCGGACCGCGGCCATCTGCTGCTTGAGCTTGACGATCAGGGCGTCGGCGACGCGCTCATGCACGTAGAGCCGCGACAGCGCCGAGCACTTCTGCCCGCCCATGCCGTAGGCCGAGCGCAGGATGCCGGCCGCGGCGCGATCGAGGTCGGCATGCTCGGTGACGATGCAGGGATTCTTGCCGCCCATTTCCGCGATGCAGGGACGCGGGTACGCGCCCGAAGCCATCTGCCGCACCAGGCGCATGCCGACCGCGACCGAGCCGGTGAAGGTGATGCCGGCGACCTGGCGATGCGCGACCAGCGCCTCGCCGGCCTGCGCGCCGGAACCCGAAAGGTAATTGAAAACGCCCGGGGGCAGCCCGGCGTCGCGCACGCAGTCGGCCAGCAGGCGCCCGGCCCACGGCGTGTCGCTCGCGCCCTTGAGCACCACGGTGTTGCCGGTGACCATCGCCGCCGCGGCTGGCCCGCCCGCGAGCGCGAGCGGGAAGTTGAAGGGCGCGATCACCGCCCACACGCCGTGGGGCCGCATCACGCTGCGGTTGTGCGAGACCGCGCCTTCGAGCGGATCGTCGGGCAGCGGGCGGTCGTAGCCCTGGTTGCGCTCGAACTCGTCGGCGTAGCCGGTGTAGAACTCGACCGTCTCCTGGGCTTCGCCCAGCGCCTCCATGCGGTTCTTGCCCACTTCCAGGCTCAAGGCGGCCGCGAGCTCGTATACGCGCTGTTCCATGATCTCGCCGACCCGGCGCACCAGGCGCGCGCGCTCGGCGGCCGGGGTCTCGCGCCAAGCCGGGTAGGCCGCCTGCGCGGCGCGCATCGCCTCGTCGACGTCGGCGGCGCTGGCCAGTGGGAAGCGACCGAGCGCGAGCGCGGCATCGATCGGACTGTGGCGCTCGACCTCGGCCTCGGCGTGGCGGTCCACGCCGTCGATGTGCAGCGCGTGGCGCTGGCCGAGGCCGGCGCGCACGGAGGCCAATGCCGCCTCGAAGCGTTCGTGCAGTTCCGAGGGCGGGTTGTACATCGAGGCGTAGGTCAGGCGGAACGACATGGCTTCACCCGGGATGAGGATCGGGAAAATGACGCGCCAGCAGGGTGTCGAGCAGCGCCAGCGCATCGGCCAGGTCCTGCTCGCCGATCACCAGCGGCGGCGCCAGCAGCAGCAGGTTGCCGCGGGCAGCGTAGGAAACGCCCTGCGCCAGGGCATCGGCCAGCAGCGCGCGCAGCGCCGGCGCCTGCTGCGGCCACGGCGCGAGCGGCTCGCGCGTGGCGCGGTCGCGCACCAGCTCCAGCACGGCGAACAGGCCGTCGCCGCCGCGCACCTCGCCGATCACGGCATGGCGCTGCGCCAGCGCGCGCAGCTCGGTGTACATCGATGCCCCCAGCGTGCGCGAGCGCGCGATCAGGTTCTCGCTGCGGTAGGCCTCGATCGCGGCGAGGCCGGCCGCGCAGGCCAGCGGATGACCGCAGTAGGTGAGCCCGGTCTGCAGCATCTCGTGCTCGATGCGCGCGGCGACCTCGGCCGAGACCACCACCGCGCCCAGCGGTACCGACGCGCCGGTCAGGCCCTTGGCCAGGGTCATGAGGTCCGGACGCCCGGCCTCGCCGTGGCGCTGCCACGCAAACCACTCGCCGCAGCGGCCGAAGCCGCTCATGACCTCGTCGGCGATGAGGTAGACGCCCTGCTCCGCGGCATGCCAGCGCAGCTCCTGCCAGTAGTTGGGTGGCGCCACGATGCCGTTGGTGCCGGCGTTGGGCTCCATCAGCACCGCCGCCACGGCCTCGGCGCCTACCGCGTCGATGCAGTCGCGGACCGCCGCCGCGGCGCGCACGCCGCACTCCGATTCGTTGCGGCTGCCGAAGGGGCAGCGATAGGCGTAGGGCGGCGGCACGTGGCGCACGCCGAGGGCGTGCGCGTCGACCTGTGCCTGGGTGCGGGAATCTCCCGAGAGCGCCATCGCCAGGTGGGTGGCGCCGTGGTACGAACGGTCGCGGGCGATGACCAGGCCGCGCGGCTTGCGCGCGGCGAGGCGCGCGATCTTGACCGCCTGCTCGTTGGCGTCGGCGCCGCCGACGGTGAAGAACACCCGCCCGCCCTCGAAGCCCGACAACTCGAGCAGGCGCTGCGCCAGTTCGGCACGCGGCGCCGCGCCCCAGCTGCTGGTGACGAAGCACAGCTGCTGCGCCTGCGCGCGGATCGCCGCCACCAGTTTCGGGTGCTGGTGCCCGAGGTTGCAGCACTCGGCGAGGCTGCTGAAGTCCAGCACCTCGCGGCCATCGGCCAGGTGCAATCGCGCGCCGGCGCCGCCGACCACGGCGGGCGCGTCCCACTCGGCCTGGACGCACCAGCTGTGCAGCACGACCTGGCGCTCGGGGATCACGCGCGGCCCTCCGGGGATCACGCGGGTGTGCGATTACCGCACGCGTGTCCGCATTGCGTACAATGCTAGGAACTCGTAACCTCCGCGTCAATCGCCGCGCCGGCGGCCGCACGCCATGCCCAGCAGCCGAGCCCTCGCCCCTGCCCGACGCTTCGAACGCAGCCGCGACTACGTGCAGTCGCTGGCGCGCGGCCTCGCCGTGCTGCGCACCTTCGACCGCGAACATCCGGCGATGACCCTGGCCGAGATCTCCGCCCGCGCCGGGCTCTCGCGCGCCGCGGTGCGGCGCCTCGCGCTCACCCTGCAGCACCTGGGCTACGTGCGCCTGGTCGAGCGCGACGTGTCGCTGACCCCGCGGGTACTGGAACTCGGCTTCAGCTACCTCGATTCGGTGGCGCTGACCGAACTGGTGCAACCGCGCCTGGAGGCGCTTTCGCAGCGCGTGCACGAGAGCTGCTCCATGGCAGTGCTCGACAGCCAGTCGATCGTGTACGTGGCGCGGGTGCCGGTGCGCAAGCTGATGATGGTGGCGCTGGGCGTCGGCGCGCGCCTGCCCGCGTTCTCCTCCTCGATGGGGCGGGTGCTGCTGGCCGGCCTGTCCGAGCCCGAGCTCGACGCCTGGTTCGAGGGCCTGGCGCCGGTCCGCCACACCCGCCACACCGTGGTCGAGCCGCGCAAGCTGCGCCGGCTCATCGCCGAGGTCCGCGCGCAGGGCCATGCCGTGGTCGAGCAGGAGCTGGAACTGGGCCTGTGCTCGCTGGCGGTGCCGCTGCGCAACCGCGAGGGCCGGGTCGCCGCGGCGCTCAACATCGGCATGCGGTACGAGCCCGGCGCGGTGGCGCGCGCGCTGCGCGAGTTCCTGCCGGCGCTGCGCGAAACCGCCGCCGCGATCGAGCGCGACACGCCCTCGACCTGGTTGCCGGCGGTGCGCCCGTGAGCGGCCGCAACGCCTGGATCGTCGATGGCTTGCGGACGCCCTTCGGGCGCCATCGCGGCGCGCTGTCCGCGATCCGCGCCGACGACCTCGCCGCGCTGCCGATCAGCGCGCTCATGGCGCGCCACCCGGCGCTGGACTGGGCCGCGCTGGACGAGGTGCTGCTGGGTTGCGCCAACCAGGCCGGCGAGGACAACCGCAACGTCGCGCGCATGGCCGCGCTGCTCGCCGGATTGCCGGAGACGGTCCCGGCGCTGACCGTCAACCGGCTGTGCGCCTCGGGCCTCGATGCCGTGGGCCTGGCCGCGCGCGCGATCGTCGCGGGCGACGCCGATCTGGTGCTCGCGGGCGGGGTCGAGAGCATGTCGCGCGCGCCCTACGTCATGGGCAAGGCCGAGTCAGCCTTCGGGCGCGAACAGCGGCTCGAGGACACCACCATGGGCTGGCGCTTCGTCAACCCGCGGATGCGCGCCGCGCATGGCGTCGACTCCATGACCCAGACCGCGGAGAACCTCGCGCGCGAGCTTGCGATCGCGCGCGCCGACCAGGACGCCTATGCCCTGCGCTCGCAGCGGCGCACGCAACAGGCCCGGGCCGACGGCGCCTTCGCGGCCGAGTTGATGGCGATGCCGCCGGTGCCGGGCCAGCCCGAGGCCAATGCCGACGAGCAACCCCGCGCCGACACCACGCTCGCCAGGCTGGCCGCGCTGCCGCCGCTGCTGGGTCCCGGCACCACCATCACGGCCGGCAACGCCTCGGGCATCAACGATGGCGCCTGCGCCTTGCTGCTCGCCTCCGACGCCGCGCTGGCGCGCTGGAGTCTCGAACCACTGGCGCGCGTGCTGGGCACGGCCAGCGCCGGCGTCGCGCCGCGCATCATGGGGATCGGTCCGGTGGCTGCCACCACGCGGCTGCTTGCACGCCTCGGCCTGCACCTCGACGACTTCGGGCGGATCGAGATCAACGAGGCCTTCGCCGCGCAGGTGCTGGCGGTGACGCGTGCGCTGGGCCTGCCCGACGATGCTGCGCATGTGAACCCGAATGGTGGCGCGATCGCGCTGGGTCATCCGCTGGGGGCCAGCGGCGCGCGCCTGGCGCTGACCGCGACCCGGGAATTGGAACGCAGCGGCCTGCGCCGCGCGCTGCTCGCCATGTGCGTGGGCGTGGGCCAGGGCGTCGCGCTCGCGATCGAACGCCCGTCCTGAGCACGTCGCTTCGCCCGCCAGATCCAGGATCCCGTTGCAGGAGCGGCTTTAGCCGCGACCAGTGCCCGGGTCGCGGCTGAAGCCGCTCCTGCAGCGAGACGGCCTGCGCGGGCATGCGAACGATCGCGGGTTCCTGAAGGCGAACGGCCCCGAAGGGCCGTTCGCTTGCAACGGTTGCGCGAGGTTCGTGGCGCTAGAAGGTCTGCGTCCAGCGCACGCCGAACATGCGCGGCCGGATCGGGACCACGTAGACCTGCTCGCCGCAGACCTCTTCGCGGCACTGGGAGAAGCGACTGACCTGCCCGCGCTCGTCGAAGGCATTGTTGAGGAACAGGTCCACCGTCCAGTTGTCCTTGCCGAAGCCGAACGAGGCATCGAAGGTCGTGTACGAAGGCAAGTCGCCGAGGATGTCGCGTTCGAGCGTCCGCAGGTCGGACGTGCGCTCCGCCTCGTAGACCAGGGCGCCCTGGACGTAGGACTGCAGTGATCCCATGTCGAAGTTGTAGCGCCCGATCAGGTTGCCCTTGAACTCGGGGGTGATGGGCAGCTGTTGTCCGCTGGGTGCCTGCAACTCCTCCGGCCCGCAATCGGTGACGGGCGTGCCATCGTCCTCGGTTTCACCGCAGTAGTTCTCGGTCAGTTCGGCGTCGTAGTACGCCATGGCGCCCGTGAGCGTGAAGTTGTAGGTCACCGCCCAGCTGACGTCGGCTTCGACGCCGCGAATCCGCGCCTGGTTGGCGTTGCGCAACTCGGTGAGTCCATTGGGCCCGAGGATCGAGAACTGGAAGTCGTCCCAATCGGCCTGGAACACGGCGCCATTGAACACCACGGTGTTGTCGGCCCAGGAGGTCTTCCAGCCCAGCTCGTAGTTGGTGAGGAAGTCGGGCAGGTACGGCGGCAGCGTGCCGCGGCGGTTGATGCCGCCCGGGCGGTAGCCCTCGGACCAAGTCGCATAGAGCATCGCGTTGTCGGTGGGCCGGTACTGCAGGTTCACCCGGCCGATGTGGTCGTCGTCGTTGGTTTCCTTGTCGAAGCTCAGGCAGGGTGCGCCATTGAAGTCGGTCTCGTCGATGCAGGAGGCCTCGCCGGACCCCGTGGGGCTATAGCCATCGCTGTAGCCGAAGAAGCCCTTGAGCGCATTGTCGGACTCGAAGAAGCGGATGCCCGCGCTCAGGGTCCATGCCTCGCTGAAGTCGTAGGAGGCATCGGCGAAGATCGCCTTGTCGTCGTCGTCGCGCTCCTGCTTGGTCAGCCAGATGGTGTCCGGCCAGCCGGTGACCGAGAGGTCGCTGGCGAGGTCGTCGATCTTGTAGCGCTGCTGGATGTCGTGGAAGCTGGTCTGGTAGAACAGCCCCACGGTGTAGCGGAAGCGCTCGTCGGCCGGCGAACTCAGGCGCAATTCGTGGCTGCGCTTGCGATAGACGTCGCGACCCTGGACGTACTGCGAGCCGGCGATGAGGTCACCGTTGTCGTCCACCAGGTAGGCACCGTAGCCGTACAGGGTGTCGTACCAGAACGTGTAGTCGTTGTAGTCGGTTTCGGACTCGACGTCGCGGTTGAGGTTGGCGAAGGCGTAGACCAGGTCGAAGTTGCCGATCTTGCCCTCGACCGTCAGTGCCGCCTGGGTCCAGCGGTCTTCCGCGGTGTCCGGGTAGAAGTGCGTGACCTCGAGGTCGCCGAGCGTGGTGTCGTAGGCGAAGCCGCCGTCGGTCTCCTGGCGCTGCGACATCACCGCCGGCGTGATGGTCCAGTTGTCGCCGAGTTCGATGCCGAGCGCGACGCGCGCGCCGGTCGTGGTGACGTCGTTGTAGTCGTCCTCCGCCTGGTCGGCGTTGTTGATCGTGATGCCCGAGGTCGGGAAGGTGCGCTCGCCGAAGACGTTGTCGATATAGCCGCCGTCGCGCTTGTTCCACGCCACCAGGCGGATCGCCGCGCTCTCGCCGATCGGCAGGTTGGCGTAACCCTCCGCGACATAGCCGGCGTCGCCCTCGTCCATGTAGTTGCCCTCGAGGCCATAGGCCGCCGAGAAGCCGCCGGGATCGGGCTTGTTGGTGATGATGCGGATCGTGCCGGACTGAGAGCTGGCGCCGAACAGGGTGCCCTGCGGGCCCGCAAGGACCTCGACCCGTTCGATGTCGTAGAAGTGGACGTCGAGCGCGCCCTGGATGGTGGTGATCGGTTGCTCGTCAAGGTAGATGCCGACCGAAGGGGGCGAGGTGGAGTGGTTGCCATCGCCGCCGTTGGTCACGCCACGCATGTACACCTGGCCGAAACCCGGGCCGAAGCTGGAGACGGAGACGCTGGGCAGGAACTGCACGGCACTGACGAAGTCGGTCACGTTCAGTTCGGTCAGGCGATCGCCGCCCAGCACCTGGATGTTGATCGGGACTTCCTGCAGGTTTTCCTCGCGCTTCTGCGCGGTGACGGTGACCGAACCCAGGGTCCGCTGCTGCGCCTGCGGTTCCGCCGCCGTGTCCTGCGCGGCCGCGGCCGCGTCGGGCTGCGCCGCCGCATCGGCTTCCGGTTGCGCCGCGGCATCGGCACCGTCCTGCGAGGTCGCGTCCTCGGCGGGTACGGGGCTTTGCGCGTAGGCGAGCGGCATCGCGCCCAGCGCCAGGTAGATCGCCGTGGCCAATGGCACCCGGGTCAGCTTGGGTCGTGCCGCGCGCTGCGTCCCTCTGATTGTCGACGGTTGCATCGCCTTCTCCTCGCCGTGCGGTGAAATTCGGGTCAGTCGTCGCAGCAGTCAGGCCTGGCCACTGCCTGCATGTTCCGGGGCCGCTGGATAAGCCTCCAGCACCGGCCCCAATGCGGTCTTCAACGGCCCCAGCCACGGCTCGTAGTGGCGCCAGTGGTCGATGCCATCGCGATAGATCGGTTTGCGCACCTGTTCGGAACTCGCGGTACGGACCGGGCGGTCGTTCTCGAAGAAGCGCATGCAGCCGTCTTCGAAGGGCAGGCCGCAGTAGTCGAGGAGGCGGCGCACCTCGGCCTCGGTGTCCTCGACCATGTGCTCGTAGATCACGCGGTGCACGCGGCCGGGCAGCACCTCGTCGAAGTGCGCCATCAGCGCCACGTAGTCCGCGTAGTAGTGGCCGACGTCCTCGAGCGAGTAGGTGAAGTTCTGGCCGCGGGCGAAGTGCTGCTTGTAGCAGGAGAAGCAGCAGGCCAGCGGATGACGCCGCGCGTCGATGATCCGGGCATTGGGCAATGCGAGGTGGATCAGGCCGACGTGGACGAAGTTGTTGGGCATCTTGTCGATGAAGTACGGCGCCGGCGTCTTGCGCTGGATCCGGGTGCGCTCGATGTACTGCTCGCCCAGCTCGCGCACGGCATCGGCATCGAGGGTCGCGAGCACGTCGTAATAGGTCGCGTTGGGGCCGGGGCCGGCCTGGCGCCGCAGGCCACGCGTCATCGAGATGATCTCGGGCAGCTCCATGGTGCCCTCGACCGCGGAGTGGCTGGAGAGGATCTGCTCGAGCAGGGTCGAGCCCGAGCGCGGCAGGCCGACGATGAAGATCGGGTCGGCGGCGTCCGCGCCGTAGCCGGCACGCTGGGCGTAGAAATCGCGCGTGAAGACCTCGCGTGCGCGGCGCAGGCGGTTGCTGGTCGGCGCGTGGTTGTAGGGCACGACCTCGAGGCGCAGGGTGTTGCCGCGCTCGTAGTGCGAAAACGAGGCCGCGTAGTCGCGCGCGTCCTCCAGCGCCTTGCCGAGCGAGAACTCGAAGTGGTAGCGGTGCGCGACGTCGAGGCCTTCACGCGCGAGCTGGCGCTGCATCGCGGCCACGTCGTCGGCATCGAAGCGGAAGGTCTTGAGGTTGGCCAGGCTCCAGTAGGCCTCGCCGAAGCAGGGATCGAGCGCGATGCACTTGCGGTAGGCCGCGATCGCGGCGTCCTGCTTGCCCGCGGTCTTGAGCGTGTGGCCGTAGGACAGCCAGATCTTGGCGTTGCCCGGGTACTCCTCCAGCAGCCCGGCGAACAGCGCCATGGCCGGCTCGTAATCGCCGATGCGGCCCAGGACCACGGCCTTGAGGTTGCGGTAGCTGGGGTTGGCGGCGTCCGTGGCGAGCAGGGATTCGAGCTCCACCAGGGCCTGCTCGGGCTTGTTGCCGCGATAGAGCACCAGCGCGTAGTTCTGGCGCGCGGCGTGGAAGCTGGGCGCGAGTTCGAGGCAGCGCGCGAGCAGGGTTTCCGCATCTTCGTGGCGGCCCAGGCGCGCCGCGACCTCGGCCAGCATGCGGATCGCGGCCACGTCGGTCGGCGCCTTGAGGAGGTGCGCGCGCAGCAGTGCTTCGGCCTCGGGAATGCGGTTCTCGCACAGCGCGGTCGCGGCGGTGAGCAGCGCCGGGTCGCGCGTCGAGTAGCGGATGTGGTTGGCGTAGGCGGCATCGGCGCCCGCGCTGTCGCCCATCGCCGCGCGATGGTCGCCGAGCGCGCGCCAGGCGCTGGGCAGTTCCGGATTCAGGGCCACGGCGCGTTGCAGCGCGGCGACCGCCTGCTCGCCGCGCCCGGCCCGGCCGAGCGCCAGGCCGAGTTCGAGGTGGGCGCGCGCCCAGTTGGGATGCGAAGCGGCCAGCGGCGCGAGGATCTGGACCGCGCCCTGGCTGTCGCCGCGGGCGGTGTGCGAAGCGCCCAGCAGCAGCGTGGCCTGCGGGTGGTTGCGCACGACCTTGAGGATCTCGCTGGCCTGCGCGGCGGCGAGCGCGGGATCGGTGGCCAGCAGGCGGCCGGCGTGCGCCAGCGCCTGCTCCAGCGATCCGGTGGGCTCGGACGCGAGGGTCATCGATCGCCTGTGCTGCCGCGGGGTCGGAGCATCGTCCCTGCCAAATCCAAGTCCCATCGCGGCACCCCCGGTCGACGACGTCGATCGCGGGTGCGCGAGCTGGGCTTTCACGAGATCGTAACACGCATTTTCAGACCCGAAGTGCACCGTTTGCACGCGGGGAAACGCGGGCGAAACGTGCGCTAATCGCCCGCGGCCGCGGGCGCGCGCGGGACCCAGGCCGCCCGGCCGGCCCTATGCCAGGCGCTCGCCGCAGCCGTGGCAGTAACGGGCCTCCCCGTCGTGCGGCGCCAATCCACATCGCGGGCAGCCGGCCGCCTGCGCCTCGCGCCGCCCCCGGATCAGCTCGGAGGTATAGATGCCGGTGGGCACCGCGATGATGCCGTAGCCCACGATGATGATGAGCGAGGTGATGAGCTGCCCCAGCGGCGTCTTCGGCGTGATGTCGCCGAAGCCGACCGTGGCCATGGTCACGATCGCCCAGTAGATCCCGCGCGGGATGCTGGTGAAGCCGTGCTCGGGCCCTTCCACCAGGTACATCACCGAGCCGAAGATCGTGGTCAGCGCGATCACCACGACCACGAACAGCGTGATCTTGCGCCGCGCGCGCGCCAGCGCCGAGATCAGCGTGCCGGCCTCGCCCACGTACTCGGCGAGCTTGAGGATCCGGAAGATGCGCAGGATCCGCAACACCCGGATCACGATCAGTTCCGCGCCGCCGGTGATGAAGAGCCCGAGGTAGGTCGGCACGATCGCGAGCAGGTCGACGATGCCGTAGAAGCTGGTCGCGTAGCGCCACGGCCGCTTGAGCACCGCGAGGCGCACCGCGTACTCGACGGTGAAGGTGAGCGTGAACACCCACTCGACCAGGTAGAACCAGCGACCGGCCACCGCATGGATCGACTCGACGCTGTCGAGGATCACCACGACGACGCTGACCAGGATCAGGGCAATCAGGGTCAGGTCGAAGAAGCGCTCGTCGCGCTCCGCGTGGCGGAAGATGATGCGGAAGGCCCAGGCGCGCCAGCCACTCGCGGTGGCTGGCTGCAGTACGGGTTCCGGCAGGATCGGTTCGGCCATGGCGGGGCGCCGGGGCGGGGTGCGGGGATTATGCGGCGGGTGGGGGGTGGGGTACTTGCTTCAGGTCAACAGGGCGGGGCGGGATCGTGCGGGATCGTGGGTGTCCCGATCTGCTCCGCGATCTGTTTCGATGGGTGTCCCGATCTGTTTCCTCCCGATCCAGTCGGTGGGTGTCCCGATCCAGCTCCGTGGGTGTCCGATCCAGTCCCGTGGGTGTCCCGAACTGAGTTCCGAACTGACGAACTTGGTGGGTGTCCCGAACTGCCGAACTGAGTTCCCGAACTGCCGAATCGAACTGCCGAATGGTGGGTGTCCCGAACTAAGTTCGGCCGAATGGTGGGTGTCCCGAACTAAGTTCGGGCCGCGACCGGCGCTCAGGGCGCCGGCGGCGGCAGTTCGAGCAGCAGCCCGACGTCCTCGGCCGGCCCGTCGGGCGGCGTGATGCGCGAGGCGCGCAGCGTGCGCAGGCCCAGCCGCTCGCGCCGCGGTGCATCCTGCAGGCCGTCGATGGTGTTCGGGTCGACGTAGGCATGGCGGCACGGTCCGCCCGATGCGGCCGCCAGGTCCTCGACCGTGCGCCACGGCGCCTGGTAGGGGATGCGATGCCCGTAGAGCATCACGAAGCCCGGCGAATCGGTGTGGACGCAGGCGCCTGCGGGCGTGAGCTCGCGGATCTGCCGCGTGTCGGTGATCGCGGCGTCGAGTGCCTGCGCGATATAGGGCGCCATCTCCGCGGGACGCACCGCCAGCCACATCTGCGTGCGCTTGAAGTCGGCCAGCTCCGGCGCCAGCGGGATGTGCGCGCGCCGCGCGACCTGGATCCCGGCCGGGATCACGATTGCTGCCGCCAGCAGCGCCGCGACGACGGTGCCGACGATCGCACGCGGCAACGCGCGCACTTGCCCGACCAGCGCCACGCCCGCGAGCCAGGCGTAGTACGCCAGGATCGGGAACAGCGGATAGAGGAAACGTGGCGCGTGCTGGCTGAAGCCCCAGCACAGCAACATGGCCAGGTACACCGGCACCAGGAAGGCGTCGAGTCGCCGCTCGCGTTGGCGCAGCACCCAGCCGCCGATCACGAGCAGAAGCAACAAGACCGGCCCGACCAGCGCCGGCGGATCGGCCATCGACAACCCGTCGCGCCAGCCCTGCCACAGCCCCGCGCCGTTGTCCGCGATGCGCCCCAGCGTGCCCTGCAGGCCCTGCGCGAACACGCCCTGCAACTCACCGCCATAGACGCTGGCGCGATGGGTGAAGCGCTCCAGCAACGGCAACCAGGCCAGCGCAAGCGCCGGCGCCCAGCGTTGCGGTCGGTGCCAGAGGAGATAGAGGCTGAAGGCCGCCACCAGTGCGATGCCCGCGGTGCGCGTGAGCAGCGTGAGCCCGACCAGCGCGCCGGCGAGCAACACGTCCCGGCCGCGCGGCGCTTGTCGTTCCAGGCACCACAGGGCCAGCATCTGCAGCAGCAGGTAAAGGTGCTCGCTCCACAACACCTGCGCGTGGTACAGCGTGAACGGCGCGAAGGCCGCGGCCAAGGCCAGCAGCGCCGCGCCCGCCGGCGCCACGCCGGCGCGCAGCAGCCAGGCCAAAAGGCAGGCGACCCACATCAGGATCAGCGCCGCATTGGTGATCGAGGCCGCGAGCAGCGAATCCGAGCCGCCGCCGAACAGCCCCAGCACCAGCGGGTACAGCGGCGGGTAGGAGCGCGTCGCCAGCAGCGCAAGCAATCCGGGCTCGCCATCCAGGCGCCCGAACTGGCGATCGGCCATCAGCAGGTAGAAGGCATCGTCGACCGCGAAACCCGCGACGCGGCCCTGCACCGCATGCAGCGCCAACGCCAGCGCGACCGGCAGCAACACGGCGGCATAGGCCAGCGCGTGGCGGGTGCCGGAGGGCGACGTGGCGCTGGGGAGGGAATGGCTGGCGGTCGACATCTGCGCCCGAAGCATGCCACGAGCCGCGCCGCGCCACCGTGGCGCGGCGCGCTTGCATGGATCGAGCGCCGGTGCAGAATGGCCCCATCGTGGCGGCAGCGCTTGCCACTTCCCGGGCCGTCCCATGAGCGAGATCCGCTTTCGCGCCTACCCCGAGGCCGACCTGGTCGCGGTGATTGACCGCATGGCCCGGCAGGCCGCCGCGCTCCTCGACGCGACACCCGTCACCCTGCTCGGCGTCCTGCGCCGTGGCGCGCCGCTCGCGGATCGTCTGCATGCGCGCCTGCGCGAACTGGTCCCCAAGGCCGACATCGCGCGCCTCGACCTCGAGGTCAAGCGCTACGCCGACAACCTCGCGCTACTGCACCCCGAAACCCGGCTGGTGGCGCCCGGCGATGCTCAGCTGCGCGGGCGCCGCGTGATCGTGGTCGACGACGTGCTCTACCAGGGCTATTCGCTGTTCCGGGTCTTCGAGTGGTTGCGACCACAGCAGGCCGCCGCGATCCACGCCGCCGTGCTGGTCGACCGCGACTGCGCGGTGCTGCCGATGCACGCCGACATCGTGGGCGTCACCCTGCGCATCGCCCCCGGCGACGTGATCGAGTGCTGCGTCCCGCCCTACGAACCCGACTTTGCCATCGACATCTGGCGGCCGGCGGCGCGCTGAGCGTTGTAGCGCGCCCGCATTGCTGCGGGAGCGGGTTCAGCCGCGACATGGGCCTATCGCGCGCAGAGCGCGCTCCTACAGAGCCGGCGTTGTAGGGGCGCGCTCTGCGCGCGATCAGCGCCTCACTTCCCTCAGTCGATCCGAACCTCGACCACCCGATACAACCCCCCCAGCACCGCAACCTGCTTGATCGCCTCCACCCGCCGCCCCACCCGCTGCGCCGCCGCGCGCAATCCGGCTACCAGATCCTCGGCGATGAACCCGCCGAGGAACGGCTCCATCCGCCGCAGCACGCGCCGCCATGCGTCTAGCACCCGCGAGCGCTTGCCGCACCCGGCTTCGCCGAAATCCACGATCACCAGGCGCCCACCGCGCTTGAGCACGCGCAGCGCCTCGCCCAGCGCCGCCGCCCGCGTCGCCGGCGGAATCTCGTGCAGCAGGCAGAACATCAGCACATGGTCGTAGCTGCCATCGGCCAGCGCGAGCGACTCCGCGTCCATCCGCGTCAGCCGCGCATCACCGCCCACGGCCGCCAGCTTGCGCGCGCAAAGGCCAAGCTGCGCCGGCGCGACATCGACCACGTCCAGCGTGCCGCTGCGCAGGTGCCCCGCAAGCCGCGGCGTGAGCTGCCCGTACACGCAGGCGATCTGAAGGGTGCGCGCGCTGTCGCGGTCGATGCGCGCCAGCGCCAAGTCCATGAGCCGCCGGTACTGCCCGATCAGGATCAGGTTGACCACCGGCTGCCAGTCGAAGAAGGCCATGCCCGGCCGCGAGAGGTAGGCCCACCAGTAGTTGCGGGCGAGGTACTCGGGGATGCCGTCGGCGTGGAAGCGCTGCCAGCGTTCCGCCGAGTGAGCATCCGTCGCCGGCAGGGTGGCGGGCGTGAGGGCAGCGACTTCGGCTTCGGAGGCCATGCATCCGCTCCGCGTCAGGATGGTGTCGCCAGATGATGCGCGGATTCGGGCACGCGTGGATTGACGTGGGTCATTTGGCGCTGGACGCGGCGGGGCAATTGCCCGCTGAATGCGGGATTCGGCGGTACGGGCGACGTGATCGTACGCGCCGGCGGGCGTATGATTCGGCATGTCCCCGCTTCGCTCGTCGCAAGAGGATCGACCATGAAGTCGCTGGCGTCCGTTCTTGCATGCGTCGTGCTCGCCTCGGTTGCGTCCGCCGGCACGCCGCCGACCGGCGCGGCGGACCCGAACCAGATTCCCAATGCGCTGCTCCTGGATCGCAACGGCGCAGTTGCCGGCAACGTAACCGGCACCGCACCCACGCTCTGGCGCGCGATCGCGCTGACCGGCGGCGCGATGGACGTCTCGAGCGTTGCGCTGGCGGCCGACGCGCTGTTCCCCGGCAGCCCGCCCGCCACGGCGGTCAGGATCAGCGTCAGCGCGTTCGGCACGGACCAGGTGTTCGACCATGCGCCGGCGCTGTTCACCATCGTGCCCGGCCGGACGTACCAGGCACGCATCTACGTGCGCAGCGGCAATGCCGACGCGTCGCCGCAGACGTTCCGGTTCGGCATGCCATTGTTCGACACCGCGCTGGCGTTCACCGGGCGCGACCCGGCGAACTTCACCCAACCCGCGACGTCCGCATGGACCGCATTCGACAGCCCCACGTTCACCGCCGACCCTGGCGACGCCTACGGCCACGTCTCGTTCCGCCTGCAGAACGACGGCGGTGAGAACACGATCCTGGTCGCATTGCCGACGCTGCTCGGGCCTGCGGTCGCGAATGAAGCGCCGAATCCCGCCTTCACCGGCACCGGCGGTGCGTCGCAGGGCACAGTGACCGGTGCGATTCCCAACGCCTGGCGCGCCTTCGCGGTGGGCGCCGGATCGCTGACGGTCGCGACCGAACCCCTCGCCGCGGGCGCGCTGTTCCCCGGCAGCACGGCGACCACCGCGGTGCGCCTCCAGGTCACCGGTGGCAATGGCAGCAGCGAGGGTTTCGACCACCAGCAGGTTAGAGCCCTGCTGGCCCCCGGACATCGCTACTGGAGCGAAGTCTGGATCCGCGCCGGCGGCGCGACCGACCAGGGCGTGACGATCTCGATGCCGATTTTCGACGCGGGCGGTACCTTCACCGGCAACCAGCCCGGCTCCACCGTCGCGATCGTCGGGCCGCAGTGGCGATTCGTCGCCGGCCCGCCGTTTTCCGGCGCGGCCGGCGAGACCGCCAACCTTGCATTTCGCCTCGCGGCCGACGGTGGCGAGGACAGTCTGCTTATTGCGGCGCCGCGCATCGTCGGGCCTGCGCGGCCGGTGATCTTCGGCAACGGCTTCGAATGACGCAACTGTGTCGGTGTCCCGGCCTACCTCCGGATGATGCGCGAATCGGGGTTTGGCCGGATTGACGTGGGTCAGGTGGTGCAGGCCGCGACGTGCAGCGCGAAGGACAGCGTCGAACTGGAGTCCCCACCCCCGTCCCGGTAGCCTCCACCCGCCGGGCGCACGCCGCGGCCCCCGCTACCGACCGGAAGCCGCCCATGCGCACCCCCCGGATCATCGCCGCCGCCGTCGCCCTGGCGCTGCTCGGCGCCCCGCCCGCACACGCCGCATTCCACCTGATGAAGGTGGTGGAAGTCTTCCCCGGCGCACCCGCGGCGCCGAACGCCCAGTACGTGGTGCTGCAGATGTATTCCGGCGGGCAGACCCTCGTCTCCGGGCACGTGGTCACGGTCTACAACGCCGCCGGCACGCCGGTCGGCACCTATACCTTCGGCGCCAACGTCGCCAATGGCGCGGCCCAGGACAAGATCCTGATCGCCACGACGGAGGCGCAGACCTTCTTCGGCATCACGGCGAACCTCATCATGACGCCGACCGTTGCCGCCGCGGGCGGCAAGGTCTGCTTCGACTCGTCGCCAATCGACTGCGTGGCCTGGGGCAACTACAGCAGCGCGCCGACCGGCGTGGGAACGCCCTTCAACGATCCCGTGCTCGGCGGCCTGGCCACCGGCCGCGCGGCGGCACGGCGGTTGGACATCACCGGCTTCCCCGGCGTGCTCGATGCCGGCGACGATACCGGCGACAGCGCGAACGACTTCCGGACCGCCTTGCCACGCCCGACCAACAACGCGCGCCAGATCGGCACGATCCCGCCCTCGACCTGCGGCAACCTGGCAATCGAGGGCGTGGAGCAGTGCGACGACGGTGATCTCGACAATGGGGATGGGTGTTCGAGCACCTGCGCGATCGAGCCGCCGCTGCCGCCACTGATCTACGCGAACGGATTCGAGTAGCGGTCAGGGCTTTTCCCTCACGTCCGAACTCAGCTGCCAGAGCACCGGCAGACGCTGGACGACAGCGCCCTGCGCTGCGACGCGCAGTTCGAAGCGCGAGCCTTCGAAGGCCGGCGTCTCCACGACGATCACCGTCCGCGCCGCGGGTCCCGCACGCTTCCTGCCGTCCACGAAGACTTCGGTCGCTGCCAGCAACTCGTCGATCGAGCCGTCGCGAATCGGTGCGCCCGCGTCGTCACGGCTGATGACGCCCTTCACGACCGGTTCGCCGAAGCGGGTCTTGCCGGACTGGCGCAACGGGATGCCGGTGGCTTGCAGCAGGCGCACGACCTCCGCCCCGACCGGGTTGTCGTCGGGCTGGGTGCCCTGCGAGTAGATGTAGCCGCCGGCGGTCGAGAGTTCGTCTTCGTGCAGATCCAGCACCAAGCGCGGCGGATAATGCTGCGCCATGCGCAACACGAATTGCGTCAGCGCAGCGGTCTCCGGCCCCGGCGCGGCGGCGGCGCGTGGCCCGCCGCCCTGTTCGAGATCCGGCAACAGGTACTCGGCGTCGCCGACGCTGTAGCCGCCCTTCTTCCAGTCGCGTTCGGCCGTGTTCGGGTAGCGCCAGTTGTGCCGGTACGCCTGCGGATTGGCGAGCGGGATCACCACCATCGGCACGCCGGTGGCCGCCAGCTCGGCGATGATGGTGATGTTTTCCGCAATGGCATTGGGCCCCGCGGGTTCCTCGCCATGGATGCCGGACAGGATCCATAGCGCCTCGCCGCGATGGGGCGTGTGCCAGGCCTTGATCTGCGGCTCGCTGGCGCCTGGATAGGCGTAGAGGGTCTCGACCTGCCAGCCGTGCTGCGAGGACAGCGCGTCGAAACGTTCCATGATCGACGAGAGTGGCAGGCGTCCGTCGGACGTGTAGTCGACCGCAGCGGAGGCCGGTGATGGCGTTGCCGGCGTCACGGTGTCGGCATGGGCGGGCGGTGCGAGTACGCCGGTCAGCAGGATCGCCACGGCGGCACGGACCGCAGCACGGCCAGCCCTGCAGCGGCGGACTGGCGGCGGGCTCGAGGTTGCGTCGGGTTGCTTGAGCGCGGCTGCAATCTGGCTCTTGGTGAACTTCGACTTGCGCATGGGACCCTCCGTTGGGGAGAGTCTCTACTTATCCTTGGACGCACTCTAGGGGGTAAGGACCGATGGATGGCCCTTGAGAGATTGGTGGATGCCCCGGTTTCGCGCAAACTGGTAAGGGCCGGGACGCCGCGCTTCGTATTCTAGGCCGGCCCTATGTCACCACGTACTGCAAACCACTATTCCCTCTCTCCAAGCTCGGCCTCCAGTGTTTGCTTGGCTTTGAGGTGTCCCATCGAAGCTGCGAGTTCCAACCATTGCCGCGCTGCAATATCATCCTTCTCGCCCCAAGTACCGTTGATCCAACCGGCCGCCACGTCGAAGGCCGCAACACCAACACCCCTGTCAGCCGCAGCCTCTAGAAGTCCCTTTGCGCGTTGCCGTCCACTCGGCGAGTCGTCCAGCCTTAGCAAGATCGCACCCAAAATGAAGTCCGATCTGGGATCGAGTCGATACGCTTCCTCCGCCAACTTGATCGCGTGTTCCGGATCAAATTGACCCAGATTTCTATCAGCATAGAGTGCCGCCATCGCTTCCATTGCTGCCACGTCACCCTTCGCCGCTGCTGGCAGTGCCACCCTCATTGCTCGATCGACACGACCAGCCGACATATCTGCGTATGCGAGCACCCCAGCACTTCCCGGTGCGTGGCTGCAAAACGCCCTCAACGCGTATCGCTGGTGTTCCGCTCCGCGATCACCAGCCGCAAACAGAAGCGATGCAACGGTGACGTTTGCGGGGCCATAACCGGCGTCAGCGGCCTCTTTCGCCCAACGAAGCGCCTCTTCGAAATTTCGTATGTAGGGGGGTCCATTGGACAAGAGAACGGACAGCGCATGCTGTGCACTGGGGTACCCCTTGATTGCGGCGCGCTCGAGCACAAAACGCGCCTCCTTGAACTGTGCAGGCAACGTGGCGTCCAATGCCAGCCGCACGCCCAGATCGGCCTCCGCCCCTTCGACTCCGGAAGATACGGCAACGCGATAAAGCTCCGTGGCGACCTGGGTATCGCGCTCAACTCCCTTGCCGCTCTCGTAGAGGGTTGCCAGCAATGCTGAAGCTCGCGCATAGCCCCCTTCGCTGAGCGTACTAATCGCTCGGAAACCTCGCGCCAGGTCCGAGCTGTCAGCGCTTTTGACCAACGTCCTAGCAATGACAAGCTTCGCTTCCTGATCGCCCCTTGCAGCCGCAGCGTTGATCTCATCGTCGCTCTTGCCGTGCCACGCACTCGACACCCAGAACAACGAGTCAGCAGGCGCCGCGGAGAACGACTCAATGCCATCAACGCAGCCAAGACCCTCCATTTCCGCGGGCGACTGAGCCATTCCGCTCGAAACCGCAACTGCCAACACTGCGACTCCAACGAGCCTCATGACGAAGCGGCAAGATGCGCAATTATTTGAGCATTTCGTTCTCACCGTGACCTCTCAACAGCCTCATTCGAAAGTCGCATGCTTCCATCTTGCCAGTAAAGGCGCGGCGCAATGGCCTCTCGAACCTGGTGCCAGACCTCACGGCCCAACTTGATCCCATTGCTGCCTGCTGCTTCCGCGGAAACGTTGTCATTC
>Ga0209477_1000523_pt1 | contig 23901 bp, 14 predicted proteins | sample KloWWTupernatant_FD_187180 | JGI IMG/M metagenome (GOLD analysis project Ga0209477, IMG submission 187180) | Active sludge microbial communities from Klosterneuburg, Austria, studying microevolution and ecology of nitrifiers - Klosterneuburg... | ecosystem: Engineered > WWTP > Aerobic digester >... | reverse complement strand
GAATACCTACAAAAATTTTTCTTGTATAGTTACAATCGTTTAAGAAGCCCTGATTCCTGCGCACCTCATCAATTTATGGTGATTTCATTTCACGCTGGATCGCGAACTCAGATGGTTCGCCGACAATATGGTTTTGCAGCCGCAATAGACTTATATTTTTCGTAACAGATCTGAAGCCTGTTGAATTCTAAAGGGAAGAATCAGTATGGATTTGTTCTGTAATGGTGCGCCCTGGCAGCATATCATTTTGCAATCCAGGTTTGGTTTTTATCCCGGCAAGCTGGCTGACAAACTGTAAGAGTGAGGCGTAGTGTAGTATAGCACACGAAGCATATATCAATACCTTGGTGTGTCGATAGTGTGTCTTACTTGGTTGAAATTTAAGCATAAGGTCAGTGACCGTTGAACTTGTTGACTTCATGATGGAGTATCGCCTGTAGGTCGACGTAGGAGTGCGATAGGCAACGGCTGCGCGTATACGGCTCGGACGCTTCACCTCGCTTCATCCATGGGGTGCTGGGCGCGGTCACCGCCCGGATTGCCTATCGCGGCAATCCGACGACCCCCACTCCTGCTTCACCATGAACGGAACTCTTTTCGGGATGGGTGTGCCGGAGCTCCTTGCTATCGCTATCCTCACCCTGCTCGTGTTTGGCCCGGATCGTCTGCCCGGGCTGATGCGCAATTTTGGCCGGGGTGTGCGCAAGATGCGCGAAGTCTATACCGCCCTCTCGTCCGAGGTTCAGAAAGAGCTGGGACCTTACGCCAAAGAAATCGACGAAGCGACCCGCGACTTGCGCAAGGACATCAATTCGATTCGCGAGATCACGGACGTGCGCAACCTGATTCCACCCATCAGCCTGGCCGCGACCGAGGTGTCGAAGACGGATCTGCCAGCAACACCCGCCGCCCCGACGATCGGGGGGGTCCAGATGGCCACCGTGAACGAAACGCCCATGTCGTTTCCGCCGTTTGATCCGCAGCCGGGCCAGCCGGCTTCGGCTGCCTCTGATACGCGACTGAGCCCGCCGCCTGGCGATACCGCCGTGGCGCCGACGGCGGCCATAGAGGCTGCCACCCTTCCGCAGTCCGAGAACAGCATCGCCCCTCCCCCGGCACCCGCAGGCGTCGCCCTGAGCGACGACAATCCATGGAAGAGCTGAGCCCGCAAGCATGACAACACCTGCCAAAACCATGGACACCGAAGAACCGCAAGAAGAGGCGATGAGCCTGCTTGATCATCTGCGCGAGTTGCGCGATCGGCTCTTTCGGGCCGTGCTGGCGCTCGTCGTCGGCACCGTGGTTGGCTTTTTGCTGGCCGAGCCCGCGCTCCGAGCCGTGGCTGAACGCGTCCCCGGCCAAAAATTCTTCGTCATCAATCCGACCGAAGGGCTGACCAACTACTTCATGATCTCGGTCACGATTGGGGCGGCCCTGGCGATGCCGATGATCCTCTATCAGATCATCGCCTTTATCATGCCGGGTCTGCTCCCGCGCGAGCGGCGCTGGCTGCTCATTGGCCTGCCGATGGCGTCGCTGCTCTTCATCCTGGGCATGGCTTTCTCCTGGTTTCTGTTTCTGCCAAACGCCATCGACTTTTTGTCGAATCTGCTTCCCAGCGTGTTTCAGGCGCAATACCGGATCGATGAAACCCTGCCATTCTTCACCAACGTCATTTTCTGGATGGGCGTCGCTTTTGAGATGCCGATCTTCATCTTCCTGCTTGCGAAGTTGAATGTGATCACGGCCCGGGTGCTGATACGGCATTGGCGCTACGCGATTCTGGTCATCGCGATCTCGGCGTCACTGATCACCCCCACGCCCGATCCGGTCAACATGCTGATCGTGATGCTGCCGCTGCTGGTGCTGTATGTGATCAGCATTGGGCTGGCTGCCATTGCGCGCAGAGGCGCAACCACGCCAGCGATGCTTGATCCCGACGGGAAATAGAGCATGATCCTTCACCTCGTAACCACCGACGACTGGCGCGCCGCCCCGCCAGATCAACCGTTCACGCCGAAAGCCTATGCCGCGGATGGTTTTATTCATTGCACGTTTGGCGACGCCTTGATGCTGGGTGTGGCCAATCGCTTCTACAAATCTCAGCCGGGCGAATTCCTGGCCATCGGAATCGATGAAACGCGCGTCACCGCGCCGGTTAAGTGGGAGGCCCCCGCAGAGCCGGGGGCGCCCGCAGAGCCGGGGGCGCCCGCAGAGCCGGGGGCGCCCGCATCGCCAGAGACAGTCGCCGCTGCGCTGCCGCCCGAGGCCGAGGCCGAATTCGGCGCGGCGCCAGTTGGGATGCCGGCCGCGCCCTTGTTCCCGCACATCTATGGGCCCCTCAATCGGGATGCCATCCTCGGCGCGCGCCGCCTCATCCGCGAACCAGATGGCGCGTTCATCGGCTACGCGCCGATTGAGGCGCCCGCCGAAGCGCAGGCCACAGACCGCCCCGCGGATCCAGGCAACCCATTGAATTTGAAAACCGCCAGCCAGCTCGCCAATGAGCTCGTGGATGCGACCGACGAGTTCTCGAAGTCCCTCGACCGCTACAAGGATTCGATCGAGGCGCGCATGGCCGAACTCGACAAGAAGATCAAGAAGCTGTGAGCAAACGCCCGACCCCAGCCCGGGTGAACCGCATCGCCTATGTCAACCTGGACGGCCAGGTCATTACGATGGCCCCCGACGGTTCGGACCAGCGCATGCTGTCGCGCGACCGCTTCTTTCAATTCCCAGCCTGGTCGCCCGACGGCCGGCACATCGCCGCCATCGGCAGCAGCCGAGCGAGCGCCGGTATTTTCGTGTTTGAGGATGAGGACGCCCTGTCGACCCTTCCGCCGCCGGTGTATGACAGCCGGGGTGGCCCGCCGATCTACTTGTACTGGGCTCCCGACAGCCGGCATCTGACTTTCCTGGCCGGCCTGCCGCCCCAACAGACCATGGGGCTGCGCCTGGTGTCAATCGAAGGCGAGCACACCGGGCATCTCATCACTACCGGACGTCCCTGTTTCTGGCAGTGGGCGCCGGAAGGCGACCGCATCCTGCTGCATCAGGGCTTTGCAGGTGACAATGAAGGCCGGCTCGGTTTTGTGGATCCGTTCAAACCGGGGACCAGCATCGCGTCTGAGAATCTTGACCAACCCGGGCTGTTCCAGTCGCCAGGCATCGCCCCAAGCGGCGAACACTGGGCCTACGCGCGGATCAACCTGGCCGGAGAAACGGAGATTGTCATCGATGGGCGACGTCTCGATGAAGGCGTCACCGTCGCCCACTTTGGGATCGTCGCGCTGGCGTGGAGCCCGGCCCGCGACCAGCTCGCCTACATCAGCCCGCCCGGACCTGCCCGCGCTTCGTATGGCCCGCTGCGCCTGCTCGAGCTGGACGGCAGCGCGCGCCAGATCAGCGACGAGTTGGCTCTGGCGTTCTTCTGGTCGCCGGATGGAAACAAGATCGCTTTCATGACGGTCGCGACCGCCCTCGCCACGGCCCAGCGCGCGCTCGGGCTGAATCCGAAACCGGATCCGGGCGGCCTGCGCGCCGCGCCCGAGGCCGCCGCTGACCGCACCTTGTGGCTCAATCTCTGGGTGGCCGATCTTGCGACAGGACGCAATCGGCTTCTCAAGACCTTCAGGCCGTTGGACGTCTTCATCGGCCGTTATCTCCCATTCTTCGATCAGTATGCCCACAGCCATCAGGTCTGGTCGCCGGACAGCGACGCCATCATCTTGAACGAAATTCGCAACGACATCGCCCGGATCACGGTGGTCCCCATCGACCCGCGGGCCGGCGGTCCGCTGGAACTCGCCAGCGGCATGATGCCGGCCTGGAGTTGCGCATGACGATACAACCCGAGTTTGCCCGCCATGCCCGCCGCTGGGCGCGTCTCCTGGCCGGCCTGGTCGCCTTCGGTGTTGGCATAGCGTTGATGAAGCACTCGGATCTCGGCCTGGGTCCGTGGGAGGTGCTCAATGATGGGCTGAGCCGCATCACCGGGGTCTCGCTCGGGACCGTGGGGATCGTGGTGGGCGTCCCGATTCTGCTGCTGTGGCTGCCGCTTCGCGAACGGCCCGGCATCGGCACGATTCTGAACATCATCGTCATTGGGGTGGTCATCAATGAGATGTTGCGCCTGCTGCCGCCCCTGGCGGTCTTTCAGGCGCTGACGCCTGGCGCGCCGTTCCTGCCTCAGGGTCTGGAGATGGCGCTCGGGATCGGGGTGATCGGCTTCGCCACCGCCCTGTATCTGGGGGCCAACCTCGGGGCCGGGCCGCGCGATGGGCTGATGATGGGCCTGACCCGTCGAACCGGCTGGAGCCTGCGCATCACCCGCACTCTGATCGAAGTGGTTGTGCTGGCGATCGGCTGGATGCTCGGCGGCAGCGTCGGCGTGGGCACGCTCGCCTTTGCGCTGTGCATCGGCCCGGTCGTGCAGGCCATGTTCGCCCTCACCCGCACGCCCGACCCGCGAAAACGCCCAACCCAAGATGCGTAGCGATCTCGAAGCCATCCTGCGTGCCGCGCTGACCGCCGCCGACCCCGGCCGGGCGGTGCGCCAGCATGCCCGTCGCGACGGCGACACCCTGATCCTCAGCGACGGCGCGCGCTACGACCTGGGCGCCTGCCCGGCGGTGGTCCTGATCGCCGCCGGAAAAGCCGCCTGGTCAATGGCCCAGGCCGTTATACCGCTGGTCGCCGATCGTTTGCGCCGAATGGTGGTCGTGACCAAGTACGGCCATCTGCCGGCGGATGCCGCCGCCCGCGCGCCGGACTTCGCGGCTCTGATCGAATCCGGCCACCCCAATCCCGATGAGAACAGCGTGCGCGGCGGCACGGCCGTCCGGGCGGCGCTGACCGATCTCGCGCCGGGCAGCCTGGTGATCGTGTGCGTGAGTGGCGGCGCGTCAGCCCTGCTGCTCGCCCCGCACCCGGGCATTTCGCTCAGCACCGCCCGGGCCATCAACGACACGCTGTTGCGCAGCGGGGCGGACATCACCGAGATGAACGCGGTGCGCGGCCGGCTGGATCGATTGAAGGCCGGCGGATTGGCCCGCCTGGCCGCGCCGGCGGCCGTTGTCGGGTTGGTCGTCTCGGATGTCATCGGCGATTCGCTCTCGGTGATCGCCTCCGGGCTCACCCATGACCCCGCGGCGCGCAATGTGCTGGTGGCCAATAACGCCCAGGCCTGCGCGGCGGCAGCCGCAGCCGCAACCGCCCAGGGCTACGCCACCCGCATCGTTACCACCGCGCTGAGCGGCGAGGCCCGCGACGTGGCCCCCCGCATCATCGCCGACTTGCGGGCCGTGCCGCCGGGCACCGCCCTGATTTACGGCGGCGAGACGACCGTGACCCTGCGCGGGAATGGCAAAGGCGGGCGGAATCAGGAGCTGGCCCTGGCGGCGGCGATCGCCATGGCTGAGAGACCGTCCGCCGGGATGACGATCGCCAGCTTCGGCACCGATGGCACCGACGGGCCCACTGACGCCGCCGGTGCTTGGGCGGATGCCAGCACGCTCGCGCGCGCCGCCGCGCTCGGCCTGGATGCGCGGACCGCCCTCACCCGCAATGACAGCTACCCGTTCTTCGCCGCCCTGGGCGATTTGATCCTGACCGGCCCGACCGGGACGAATGTAGCGGATGTGGTTGTGGCGTTGCGCTCCGCGTGATTAACCTCGCGGGTAGGCGCTGACAGTACTATGCGGGCACGGCTCCATTGCGCCTACCCGCGAGGTTAATCGGCCTGGGCATTGAAGCCCGCCGCGATCGTGCGGAACCACGGTCCGCGTTCCACTTCGGCCAGGCGGGCGTTGAGCCCGGTCTCCGAGCGCAACCCCCGCTCCATCACCTGCTGAATCATCGGGCTGCCGGTCGCCGTGCGGGCCAGCAGCGCCCCGCCTGGCGTGAGAGACGCGCGAGCCGCGGCGACAGCGTCGCCAAACTGGGCGTCAGTCATCCAATCGGGAATATTCGAGAGGCTGATCAGATCGAACGGGCCAGACGCGCTGGCCAGGAGCCGCATCTGCTCGAGAACGTTGCCCGCCACCAGCCGCAGCCGCGAGCCGACCCCCAGCCGACGCAGCGCAGCCTGCCCCTGCATCTGAAGATACAGCGGCAGGCCAGCCTCGCCCGCAGCCGAAGCATAGGCGTTGGCGAAGACCGTCGTCACGAACGGGTTGCGTTCAGGCCGCGGTTGCTGCAGCGCGCGGAAGTGGCACTCGCCCAGGATCCGGGAGATCCCGGCGATGCGGGCGGCCAGGGCTTCGCTCGGCAGGCCAAACATATCGCGGATGTAGGCGGGCGTCATCAGCGCAGCATAGACATCGGTCCAGGCCCCGAGTTCCGCATCAATTACCGGGCGGCCCAGCGGATCGAAGCCCGCAGCCCGCAGATGGTCCTGAATGTCGTGCATCAAGACATCATTTCGGCCGACATGCTGGACGCCAAACGCAATTTCTGCGTCCCGACGGGCCGACCAGAATAACCGGGACGCCTCGGGGAGTCCGCCGGAAACGCGGTCAAAGAGCGCGAGTCGATCTTCGGCCCCCGCAGCCCCGACCCGGTCCGGATCGGACCCCAGAAAGCGCAGTTGGTCGTCTCGTGAAAGAGCGGAAACCGCGGCCGCGCGGAGCTCGCACAAATGGATTTGGGCCGGATTGAGATCGACGGCCCACACCTCGCCGACACGATCCTGGGTCAACACGCTCAGCGCGTTCTCGCCCGACGAGGCGACCAGCAGGACACGCAACGGCGCAGCACGATCCATTCGTCGAATGACTTCCAGCTCCGTTTCATAGTCCTCATTCTGGACTGAATATGCGAGCGCGCTCTTGAAGGGTGGATTATGTCCGTTCACTGGAACCTCCGCAGGCTTCCGGCGCATCTGTGGCCGACAGCCACGAGAAGTCATCCAAAAAACATCCGGCGAGATCACAATCCCCGCGCTGCGCGCGGGGATTGTGATCTCGCCCCCATTTTCAGGATGGCCTCTACGCAATTGAGTGATTCAGATCTTAGGGCAGGGCGCCAGACATGTCAACGCCAAAGCGTGCTCGCCAGCCCGATCAGCGCCCCGCCGGCCACCAGCCAGGTCGCATTAACCTTGAAACGCGCCAGCAGGATGAACGACGCGAGGCCGATCCCGATAGTCAGCGGATCGACCAGCGAGGCCTGACCGAGCTGAACCGTCACGGCCGCCATCAAACCAAGAGAGGCGGCGTTGACGCCATCCAGAAGGCCGCTCACCCAGGGCGACTTGCGCAGCCGCGGGATGAAGGGATTGCTGATCGCGACAAAGACAAAGGCCGGCAGGAAGATGCCCAACGTTGCTAGCAGCGCACCTGGCGCGCCGGCCAGGACGTATCCAATAAAGGTGGCGGTCGTGAAGACTGGTCCCGGAGTGACCTGCCCAATCGCAATGGCGTCGAGAATTTGGCGATCCGTGAGCCAGCCTAGTCCCACCACAAATTCGGAACGCAGAAAGGCCAGGAGCACGTAACCGCTTCCATACAACACCGAGCCGATCTTGAGGAATGTGAGGAAGAGAACTCCCAGGCTAATCGGCGCTACGGCAGCGGCTGCCGACACACCGAGATTCGCGGCCGTCCACGGAAACAGGACCGCCGCTCCGCGGTCGATCCGGGCGCGCCGCAGGTTTAGGCCGATCATCACGATGAGGCCGCCCGCGAGCAGCAAGGCGATCTCGCTGATGTTCAGGAAGTAGGCCAGCGCGACGCCCAGCCCGACCGCGAGGGTCAGTGATCCCTTGAGGGCTTTGCGGCCCAGATCCCAGAGCGCAAGCGCGACAACAGCGATGATGGCAGGCTTGACACCATAGAGCAGCCAGCCCGCGGCCGGCGTCGCGCCGTATTGCGCATAGACCCAGGCCAACCCCATGACGATGAGCATGGCCGGCAGGATGAAGCACACGCCCGCGACGATGAGGCCGGGCCCACCCGCCCGGAGGAAGCCGATGTGGATGGCCATCTCGGTCGAGTTTGGCCCGGGAATCAGGTTTGTCGCCCCCAGCAGGTCCAGGAACTCCTGGTCGGTCAGCCACTTGCGGCGCTTGACCACCTCATCGTGCATCATGGCGATGTGGGCGGCCGGCCCGCCAAACCCGGTGATGCCGAGGCGGAGGAAGAGCGCGGCGACGTCGAGCAGGCGATGGCGCAGAGGGGGAAGGGATGTATTTTCTGCGTTATTCATGAAGATGCTGCAGCTCGGAGGCCGGCGCTCGACGCGATTAACCTCGCGGGTGGGCGCCGTAGCGTCGTGCCTGCACAGAGCTGTAAGCGCCCACCCGCGAGGTTAATCCGCCAGCGGCTCCAGATCTTACGCGATACTCAGCAACATGCGTCCAGCCTGGCTCTCTTCCCTACACCACGACGGCAGCGATCGCTTCGTCTCGAATCTGCACCCGGCCCTCGGCGAACGCGTCACCCTGCGGCTGCGGGTCGACGTCGACGCCCCCGTCCGGCGCGCCTTTCTGCGCAGCTTCCCCGACGGTGAGCAGCGCTTTAGCCCGATGCGCCGGGCCGCAACGGACACCGTCAGCGCGTGGTGGGAGGCCGAGTTGCCCATCTTCGAGCCGAGCGTGACCTATCGCTTCATCGTCGAGGCCGACGACGGCGTATGGTGGCTCAACGGCGAAGGCGCGACGGCGGCCATGCCCACCGACGCCGCCGACTTCCGTTTGCTGGCCGACACCCCCTTCCCCGCCTGGGTGATCGGGAGCGTGTTCTATCAGATCTTCCCCGACCGCTTCGCCAATGGTCAGCCCGCCAACGATGGCCTGCTCGACGCGGTCGAGTATCGCGGGGTGAAGCCGGTCCGCCCAGCCTGGGGCGAGCCCCCGCCGGCCGGCGCGCCGCCGTATGCGCTCTTCTACGGCGGCGACCTGGCCGGGGTTGCCCAGGGTCTGGACCACATCGCCAGCCTGGGCGCTAACGCGATCTACCTCAACCCGGTCTTTCACGCCTACAGCAATCACCGCTACGACGTGGCGAGCTACGAGCAGGTCGACCCGCGCCTGGGCGGGGACGACGCCCTGATCGCCTTACGGACTGAGCTCACCCGACGCGGGATGCGCTATCTGCTCGACATCGTGCCCAACCACTGCGGCACGCGCCATCCCTGGTTTCTCGCCGCCCAGGCCGATCCCAACTCGGCCGAGGCCGGGTTCTTCACCTTCCGCCAGCACCCCAACGAGTACGAATCCTGGCTCGGGGTGCGCTCGCTGCCCAAGCTCAACTACAGCAGCCTCGAGTTGCGCCGGCGCATGTTCGAGGCGCCCGATGCCATCTTCCGGCGCTGGCTGCGCCCGCCCTTCGGCGCGGATGGCTGGCGGGTCGACGTGGCCAACATGCTCGCCCGCCAGGGCGTCGAGCAGCGCAACGGCCAGGAAATCGCCAACGGCATCCGGGCCGCGGTCAAGGAGGCCCGCCCCGACGCGTATCTGCTGGGCGAGCACTTCTTCGACGCCAGCCCGCACCTGCAGGGCGATCGCTGGGACGCGACGATGAACTATCTCGGTTTTGCAAAGCCGGTCTGGAACTGGCTGCGCGGCTTCCGCCAGGGCGCGTTTGGGTCGCGGGACGAGATCAGCTCGCCATTGCCGTGGCCGACCGAGGCCCTCGAGCAGACCTTGCGCCACACCCGGGCGGCCATCCCCTGGGCCATCGCGCTGCAGCAGTTCAACTTGCTCGGCAGCCACGACACGGGCCGGATCCTGAGCCTGCTCGGCGGCAAGGCAGGCCTGCTCCAGCTCGCCGTCACCCTGCTCATGACCTATGTAGGCGTGCCATCGGTCTACTACGGCGACGAGGTCGGCCTGAGCGACGACCCCGATCTCGGCTCGCGGGGCTGCATGCCGTGGGACCCGGGACGCTGGAACGCCGACATTCTGGAGATGTATCGCGGCCTGATCGGGCTGCGCCGGGAATCGGCGGCCCTCCAACGGGGCGGCTTCCAGACCCTGCTGGTCGAACCGGACACCATCGCCTATGTCCGCTCGACCACCTCCGATCAGGTGATTGTCCTGGCCCAGCGTGGCGCGCAGGCGCGGGTGGCCGGCGCCATCCCCGTCCGCCACGCCGGTATCCCCGATGGCGCGACATTTGTCGAGCATTTCTCCGGCGCCCGGGCGACGGTCACTGCCGGCGCGCTGCTCGTCCCGGAGCTCGCGCAGGGTGCCCAAGTCTGGCGCAGCACATAACAGTTGGCGAAGGCGCCGCTCCGCCGGGCGTCGGCCCAATGGCATAAGGTTGGCGCGTCCAGAATCAGAAACGATTCGCAGCGCAGGGGTGTTTCCTTGCGAGGTCACGGAGACGCAGTTCAATCGCATGGTGTCATCACCTGGCCCTGAAAGGGCCAGATGAGATAGCCCAGGGCTTCGCCCTGGGTCGCGCCACCAAACGCACGTTGAGCCCTGAAAGGGCGAAATAGGTGTCGGTTCGGCCGGCGGATCTGGCAGGTCGTACGTCTTGCCGCGCCATGCCGCCCTTTCAGGGCGGGGATCGGGTGGGCATCGGTTTCCCAGGGCTTTGCCCTGGGCTATCCCATTCGGCCCCTTCGGGGCCGGGTGATGGACGCGCTAACTTGATGCCTTTGGGCGTAGGCCGGGGCGGGCGGCGCATCTCATTCGCCATAATGGTAGAATGTTGGGCTTTTGCAGCGCGTCGTGGATGGTCAGCGGTGTCGTATGACCATGGACGGTTTAGGGCCGTCTCTCTGCGCCTTGGAGTGGAGCCGCTTGATTGACGCGTTTCAACATCAATCCAAAGGAAGGAAATACATGGGTCTCAAGAAGGAAGTCAAGGCGGCTATCGTCGAAAAATACGGCGAGCGCCCCGGAAATACGGGCTCGACCGAAGTTCAGATTGCGATGCTCACAGAGCGGATCAACTACCTGAACGAAACGCATCTCAAGGCGCATCGTCACGATAATCACACCCGCTACGGCCTGATCAAGATGGTTGGCCAGCGGCGGCGGCTGCTCAAATACCTGATGGCCCAGGATGCCCCCAAATATCGCGATATGCTCGCGAAACTTGGCCTGCGCAAGTAGAAGTCACTACGGAGCCTGATCCGGAGGAGATATCCCCCGGCTTCGCCGGGGGATATCTCCTCCGGAGACTGGTTCTCCAGGAAGCTTTAAGCGACCAGGCGTTCGCACGGTGAGAATGAAGCGGAGGACCCCTGAGAGATCTGGCCGTTGCGCGGCTGGATCAGGGTTCCTCCGTTTTTGTTATAGCGTTTACCTTTAGCGGTCCGCGGCCCGAAATCACTCGGCCGCGGTTTTTGGATTGCGCCCGCGCCCTGCGCGCGCCAGAGCGGTTTTGCCGCCGCCTGGCGCGGGCGCGGCAGCGCTCACACACACGGAGAAAATAAACACAATGGCATACGACCCCAACACCGACAAGACAGTGGTCCTCCCGCCCAACAAGCCCGAGAATCACGTCTACACCGCCCGCATTGGCGACAAGGAAGTCACCATCGAGGCTGGACGCCTGGCCGGCCTGGCCGGCGGCGCGGTCAGCGCCCGTCTCGGCGACACCATGGTGCTCGCGACCGTCACCATGTCGAAGTCCGTCCGCTCGGGCATCGACTACTTCCCGCTCAGCGTCGACTTCGAAGAGCGCATCTACGCCGCCGGGCGCATCCCCGGCAGCTTCTTCCGCCGCGAAGGACGCCCGGCCGAGTCCGGCATCCTGATCTCGCGCCTGGTCGACCGGCCCATGCGCCCGCTGTTCCCAGATGACCTGCGCAACGATGTGCAGCTCATCGTCACCGCCCTGTCGCATGACCAGGTCAACGACATCGACATCCTCTCGATTAACGCCGCCAGCGCGGCCCTGATCATCAGCGATGTCCCCTTCACCACGCCCGTCGGCGCGGTCCGGGTCGGGCTGATCAACGGCGAACTGGTCTTCAATCCGACCATCCCCGAGATGGCCTACAGCGACCTCGACCTGCGCCTGGCCGGAACGAAGGACGCGATCATGATGGTCGAATGCGGGGCCATGGAAGTGGACGAAGCCACGATGGTCCGGGCTCTGAAAGAAGGCCATGAGGCCATCCAGGAGTTCATCGCCCTGCAGGAACGCATGCGGGCCGAGATCGGCAAGCCCAAGGCGAGCTACACCAAGTTCGGCCAGAACCAGGAGTTCAATCAGAAGGTCCGCACCTCGGTCGGCACCCGGGTGGCAGATGCCCTCGAGGCGGCCGGCGACAAGACCGAACGCCAGAACCTGCTCGACGCGATCGAGGGCGAGGTCATGGCTGAGATGCAGAGCATCGGCGACGTGAATGCCGACGAGCTGCACCAGGTCATCAAGGACGTCACCAGCGACGCGGTCCGCGATCGCATCCTGCGCGACGGCATCCGCCCCGACGGGCGCACGCCCAAGCAGATCCGCCCGATCTGGGTCGAGGTCGGCGATCATCTCGCCCCCCGCACCCACGGGGCAGGCCTGTTCACCCGCGGCGAGACCCAGATCCTGAGCATCGTCACCCTGGGCAGCAGCATGGACGCGCAGCAACTCGACGGGCTCAGCCCGAACCGCGAGAAGCGCTACATGCACAACTACAATTTCCCACCCTACAGCACGGGTGAGACCAAGATGATGCGCGGGACCAGCCGGCGCGAAGTGGGCCACGGCGCCCTCGCCGAGCGCGCCCTCGTCCCGGTCCTGCCGGATGAGGACACCTTCCCCTACGTCATGCGCATCGTCAGCGAGGCGCTGTCCTCCAACGGCAGCACCAGCATGGGCAGCGTGTGCGGAAGCACCCTCTCGATGATGGACGCCGGTGTGCCGCTCAAGGCGCCCGTGTCCGGCATCGCGATGGGCCTGATCTCCGCCCCAGGCGGAATTAAGGACGGCTATCAGATCCTGAGCGACATCCAGGGCCTCGAGGATCACATCGGCGACATGGACTTCAAGGTCGCCGGCACGTCCAAGGGCATCACCGCCCTGCAGATGGACATCAAGATCTCCGGGCTGACCACCGAGGTGCTCGCGCGCGCCCTGGAGCAGGCCCGCGAGGGCCGGGCGGCCATCATGGCCCGCATGCTCGAGGTGCTGCCCGAGCCGCGCCCGAACCTCAAGCCGCAGGCGCCCCGCATGCTCATCGTGCGGGTCGATCCCGAGAAGCTGGGCATGATCATCGGGCCCGGCGGCAAGACCGTCCGCGGCATCCAAGAGACCACCGGCGCCAAGGTCGACATTCAGGACGATGGGCGCGTGTTCATCTCCTCGCCCGACGGCCCGGCCGCCGAGCGCGCCCGTGACATCATCATGGGCATGGTGGGCGAGGTCAAGCCCGGCGAGATCTATACCGGCAAGGTGGTCCGCATCACCGACTTCGGCGCCTTCATCGAGATCATGCCGCGCGTCGACGGGATGGTTCACATCTCACAGTTGGCCGATCGCCCGCTTCGGCGGGTCGAGGAAGAGATCAGCATGGGCCAGGAAGTGACCGTGATGGTCACCAACAACGAGGGCGGCAAGATCCGGCTGAGCCGGCGGGCCGTGCTCGAGGGCTGGACGCTGGCCGAGGCCCAGGAAGCCGATCGCCCGAGCGGCCCGCGCCGTGATCGCGGCGGTGATCGTGGCCCGGACCGGGGCGGCGATCGCGGTGGACGCGGCGGCGACCGAGGTGGAGACCGCGGCGGCGAGCGCGGCGGACGCTTCGAGCGGCGCTAGACGTTAGCATCAAAAGAGCCAGAGGCCAGAAGCCTCTGGCTCTTTTCGTTTTTCGGTGTGACTTCGAGGCGAACACCCTAAAGGTGGGCCCCTATACACGTTTCCCGGCCAAGACGCCATGCGGGCCCACCTTTAGGGTGTTCGCGTTCCCGACCTCGACGCGCGTTGCGACCGGGCCACGGGCCTACTTTCCGTCAGCCGGCGCCGGACCCTGAGCTGGACCCTGAGCTGGACCCTGAGCTTGTCGAAGGGGTCGAAGGGGTTCGCTCCCAAGTCCCGCGGGCGGCACGGTGAACGTCTGCTGCAAGCCCGCCGTCACGGTCTCGCTTCGCGTCGCCACGAAGAGCCTGCCCCGGCGAAGGCCGGGGCGGTCAACACTGACTTTCCCGAGATGTTGTCGAAGTACTCCGCTGTCGCCGTCCCGCCCGGGCCAATCGTCTGCTCCACCGGTCCAGCATACAACGTCGTCCCGTCAAGATCCTCCAGTCCGCGCATACGACACCTGTCGGAATCACGGATGCTGAAGATGACTCGGATTTGGCGGTTATTTAGAGCCGGGTCGGATGAGCCGATCCGTGGAATCCGAGCCATCCTCCGCGTCCGTGATTCAGACGCCCCTCCTCCCCGGCGTACGCCGGGGAGGAGGCCTTTGTCCCTTCAGCCAAGGCCTTCCAGGCCCCGGTCGGTCTCCGAAACCGCGCAGGTAGGCGCCGAAGCGATCGACCTCGCGGGTAGGCGCTATCGAATCGCGCCAGCATCGATCTGTCGGCGCCTACCCGCGAGGTCGATCCGCCCGAACTGGGCGTGTACACTCGCGCGATGGCTACTCGTCCGCTGGCCGGCCGCGGCGTCGTCGTCGCGCTGGCGGTTGCCGTATGCGTCGCGGCAACGTCGCGCACAGCCAGCGCCCCGATCAGCGTGCCCGCGCCCGCCGCAGTTCTCGTGACGCTTGGCGCGCCTGCGACGCCTGGCGCGTCTGCGGCTGTAGCGGACACGCCCCAGCCGTCACCGCCCGAGCCAGGATCCGATCGCGCCGCGGTGGATCCAGGACCCGCGCTGGGCCCGATCGATTCTGGACTCAGCGGATGGACGGCCGCCCTGCTCCCAGAGGCCACGCGCGATCTGCGCGCCCTGGCGGACGCCCCGCGCTATTCCATCACCCTGGCGATCAGCGCTGATCGACGCGTCGTCACCGGCAGCCAGGAGACGCGCTATGTCAATCGCGAGGCCGAACCGCTGCGCGAGCTTGTGCTGCGGATGTTCCCGAGCACCGTCAATATGGGCAGCAACATGCGCCTCAGCCGGGTGGCCGTAAACGGAGAAATCGCGCCGACCCTGCCGATCACCCTGAACAGCCCTTCGGATCTCGCGCCGATCGTCGACACCGCGGCCGTGAGCGTGCCACTGGCGGCCGCCCTGATGCCGGGCGCTGCCCTGACCCTGACGGTCGCCTACACGATCCATGTCACCGATAACCCCAGCGCGGGATATCGCGCCTTTGGGCGGGTCAACGGCGTGCTGGCGATCCCTGGCGCCTATGCCGCCATCCCCGCCCGCCGCGACGGGTTCTGGCTGATGTCGGCCGCGCCGAACTACGGGGATGTCGTCCTGGCGGAGGCCGCCTGGTTTCGGGTCGAGATCGAAAGCGATGAAGACCTCACGTTGGTCGCTCCAGGCATGTGCTCGGGCGGGCCCGGATCGGCCGCGGGCCGCCAACGCGTCACGTGTGTGGCTGGCCCCATCCGCGAGTTCGCCGTCACGGCCGGCCGATTCAACCAGGTCAACGCGTCGATCCGGCTGAGCGGCGGCGACGTGGCTGTTGAGAGTTATGCCACATCCGGGCGTCTGCGCGGCGCGGCCCTTGCCGCCAGGATGGCCGCGGATGCGTTGGCCGCCTATGAGAAGCGCTTTGGGGCGTATCCGTATCGCGTCCTCAAGGTGTACGAATCGCCGACCACCGTGGGCGGGATGGAATACTCGATGCTGGCCGGTGTAACCGACAGCCTCTACGACGCGCCCGAGGCGCCCTATTTCGAGTGGATCGTCGCCCATGAAGTCGCCCACCAGTGGTGGTACGGGCTGGTCGGCAGCGACCCGGTCAACGAACCCTGGCTGGACGAGGGGCTGACCAATTTCGCAATCACCTTTTACTTCGAGGACGTCTACGGCGCCTCCTACGCGCTGGCAAATCGCAACAGTGATTACTACGGCCGTTATGCAGCCGCGCTCAAGAACTACCCCGACCAGCCGGCGGGATTGCCAACCGGCCAGTACCCGCCCGGCGCCTACGGGCCCTTCGTCTACGGCAAGGCCCCGATCTTCTTTGACACGGTCCGCCGCGCTTCGGGCGATGAAGCTTTTCTGCGTTGGATCCGCCTGTATGCGGCCAGGAATCGTTTCGGCATCGCCCAGGCCGCGGATCTGCTCGCGGCAGCCGACGAGACCGGCGTCGGCATTTCCGCGCGGGCGGCTTGGCGGCAGTGGGTGGCGGCGCGCTAGGGTCGTACAACACCCCGTCGTTACAATACCCGCTTTATGGACGCCACGAATCCCGAGATTACCTTTGTCGCGCGCAAACGAGAATTGGAAAAGCTCGAACGCCTGCTTGGCCGCGCGTTGCAGAGCCAGATGCAGGTGGCCATGGTCACCGGCGACCCGGGAGTCGGCAAATCGACCCTGATCGAGGAGTTCATCAATCGCGCGGCGGACGCTCACGAGGATCTGGCAGTCGCCTACGGCATGTGCAATTCGCGCACGGGCGCCGGCGACGCCTATCTCCCCTTTCGCGATATTCTGGTCAGCCTGACCACCCCGCCCGATCCTGAGCCGGCCCCGGCGGGTCCATCCGCCCCAAAGCCCAAGGCCAAGACCCGGCACACCCGCCAGATTCTACGGGCGGGGGCCGAAGCCCTGCTCGACATTGCCCCCGACATCATTGGTGTTTTTGTGCCGGGCGGCGCGCTTCTGGGTAAGTTCGTGGGCAAGGTTGCCCGCTCCGCGGCCGACAAGACCGGCGCGCTGACCAGGATCGATGCCGACCCTGCGTCCGAAGCGCCCAAGAGCGTGCCCGATCTTAGCGCGCCCGCCCTCGACGAAGGCAAGATCCAGCAGCAATACACCGCATTTCTGCGCGTCGTCACGGCCCGCCAGCCGCTCATCCTCGTCCTCGACGATCTGCAGTGGGCGGACACGGCCTCGATCAACCTGCTCTTTCATCTGGTCCGGGAACTGAAGGACAGCCAGCTCATGATCATCGGCGCCTATCGCGAGAATGACATCGCTTTTGGGCGCGACAACAACCGGCATCCGATCGAGCCGGCCCTCAACGAGGTCAAACGGTATTTTGGGGATGTCTGGATTGAGCTCGACAAAGCCAGCGCCGACGATCGGCACAGCCTGCTCGACGCGCTGCTCGATGTCGAACCGAACGCCTACAGCGCGGAATTCCGCAACGCGCTATATGCGAAGACGGCCGGCCACCCGCTCTTCACCCTCGAACTCCTGCGCGATCTGCAGGAACGCGGCGATCTGGTCAAGGACGAACATGGCCAATGGCGGCCGGGCAACGACATCGACTGGTCTGAGCTGCCAGCCCGGGTCGAAGGCGTCGTCAGTGAGCGTGTGTCGCGCCTTGAAGCGCCGCTGCGCGAGATACTGAGTGTTGCCGCGGTCGCAGGATCGTCTTTCTTTGCCCAGGTGGTCGGAAAGATCCTCAATCAGGCTGAGCGCTTGATTCTGCGCGATTTGTCCCGCGAGTTGGAGAAGCGTCACCGCCTCATCGTCGAGCAGGGCGAGGTCAAGGCGGGCCGGGCAATCCTGTCTCGATACACCTTCGCCAACACCATGCTGCAGCAGTACCTCTACGATCAGCTTGGATCGGGTGAGCGCCGTTTGTGGCATGGCGATATCGGAGACGCGCTGGAGGGTCTGCTGGGCGCAAAAGCGGACGATTTCGCGATTCAGCTTGCCCATCACTTTGATCTGGCCGGCGACGACGAGAAAGCGATCAGCTATCTGGTCAAGATTGGCGACAAGGCAATGCAGGTGAGCGCCTTTGCCCAGGCCCGCACCGCCTTTGAAAGAGCGCTTGAACACATGCGCGATGCTGATCTGGAAACGGTCGGGACCGTGACCCGCGCGTCTCTCCAGTACCGCCTGGCCGATGTATGTCATCGGACAGGCTCGCTTGGCACCGCCATTGACCTGTTGGAGGTCTGTCTGGCCGACTCGCGCGCTGCGAATCCCGCCCTGGCGTCCAACGCCCTGACCCTTGTCAGCCGCATTCGCCGGCAGCAGGGACGCAATGATGACGCCCTCGCGGCCAGCCAGGAAGCAGTGACGCAGGCTGAGGCAGCGCAGGACAAATCAACCATCGCGGCGGCGCTGCGCGGTCTTGGCTTGAGCCAGTGGCAAAAAGGCGACGGCGGCGCGGGCCGGGCCACGATGGAGCGCTCGCTGGCCGCCTATCGCGAACTGAATGACCGGCGCGGGGTCGCCAGCGCATTGGGTGAACTCGGGGTCGTAGCCTTCAGCACCTCCGACCTGACCACCGCGGCCACGGCTTTCAATGACGCCGTCAAAGTTTTCCGCGAAATCGGCGATCGCCACCTGCTGGCGATTTATCTGGGGAATGTTGGCGTCGTCGCCGAAGAACAAGGCGATCTGGCAGCCGCCCGCAAGAACTACAGCGAAGCCATGCTGATCGCGCGCGAACTGGGCACGCGCAAGGAAATCGCCATTGGCGCCGTCAACCTGGGCGATCTGCACGCCCGGGAAGGCGCGGTTGCCGACGCGCGCACCGCCTACCGTCTCGGATTGGAAGAGTCGCATGGCATCGGCGCGCAATGGATCATCCTGGCCGCGTTGCGCGGGCTGGCCTGGGTGCGTCTGAAAAGCGGCGACGCGGCCGGCGCGGCCGAGTGGCTGGGGCTGGTCACCCGCCATCCGGCCAGCAACGACGATGTGCGCCGGGCGGCCGGACCCGTTCTGGCCGAGGTCGCAACCGCGCTGGGCGAAGCGGCGCTCAGCGACGCGTTGGGTCGCGGCGAGCGCCTCGACCTGGACAAGACCGCCCGCGACGCGCTTGCGCAGTAAACCCGATTTCCGAAAAGAGAATCCCCGCCCCGCCCCGGCGTACGCCGGGGCGGGGCGGGGATTCTCTTTTCGGTATACAGGCCCCTTTGTGCGTTCTTGGTGTAAAACATACGTTCGGCCCGTTCACCGGGCCGGGGCTCGCCGCATGCGCGGGCTCGCATCACACTGAGCACGCCATCGGGCCAGGAACGACGACAGGGGGGACCATGAGATTTGCCATTCTCGCGATCGGGGCTGCGCTTGCCGCTGTGCTGGCTGGATTCAGCACGCCGCTGCCCGCAGCCGCCGACACGATAACGGTCACCGTCAGTCCGGGTTGCGGCACGATTGCGGCCTGCATTGGGGCGGCGAGCCCGGGCGATACGGTCTTTATCCCGGCCGGGACGTATACCGAGAGCGCCACGCTCGATAAGGCGGTCAGCCTGATTGGAGCCGGCGCGTCAAGCGCCATCTGGGTCGCCGCGCCAAATGATCGCATCCTGACCGTCACATCGCCGATGACGGCCTCCACCGTGATCGCCAACCTGACCTTTCGGGGTGGAAACCCCGGCAGCGGCCTGGCTGGCGGCGCGATGCGCCTGCAAGCGGACGCTCAGCCCGCCTTGCGGCGCCTCAACTTCGCCTCAAACACCGCGGCAGTCGGCGGCGCCATTTCTTCGTATGCCGGTCTCAATCTCGCAGATAGTGAATTCACATTGAACACGTCCACGGTTCTGACCGGGGGCGCAATTGCCGCCGCGGGCTCCGTTTACGTCACACGGACCAACTTCTACACCAATTTTGCGGCCGCCGATGGCGGCGCGCTGTACGTGGCCTTTGGCGCCGTCTCGATCCTGGGGGGCACGTATCGACAAAATGGCGCCAATGGTTCGGGGGGCGCCATGATGATCTTCGGCGTCGATGGCGCGCTGGTGGAGGGCGTCACGCTGGAATCCAATTCGGCCGCAAACGGCGGTGGCATCGCCAGCAACAGCCTGCTGCGCCTGTCGAACTCCATACTGGCCACCAATATTGCAGCACCCGGTGTCGGTGGCGGATGCTGGTGCGGTCTCGGCGCGATCGTCACGGCCACCCAATTCCTCGGCAACACCGCCTCTGGATTTGCGGGCGGGCTCTATGCCGAACAGACCTTGACCGTCACAGCCAGCGTCTTCATCAACAACTACAGTTCAGGATCGGTTGGCGCGATCTACTGCGCATCAAATTGCAGCGGCCGGATCGCCACATCCCTGTTCGTCCGAAATGCCGGCGATTCCACGCCGCCCAACATCTCCCTGGATGCCGGACGATTCACGATTGAGAACAGCACGATTTCGAGTTCGTACATGATTGGCGGTGAGGCAATCTCCATCGAGGGCGGCGTGGTCGGCATCACGAATACCATCATCACCAGCCACGGCGTGGGGATCCTGAACAGTTCGGGGACCGTTAGCGAGGATTACAACCTGTTTGCCTTCAACACGGATGAACGGACGAACGTTCCGACGGGCACAAACAGCCTGAGCGCCAACCCCCTCTTTGTCGATACCTCCTTCCTGGCAAACGATTACGCGCTCAATGCCGGAAGTCCGGCGATCAATGCCGGCGACTGTCCCGGCAATGATCCGTTCATCGACCTGCGCGGCGCGCTGCGCCGCCAGGGCGGTTCCTGCGACATCGGCGCCTACGAGTATGGGAACGGCTCGCGCCAGAACGCGCAGCCCATCACGAATTCGACCCCCATCACCGCCGCCTCGATCACACCCGGTCAGTCATTCTGGTATCGCATCCATGTGCCGGCCCCCGACACGTTGCTGACCATTACGTTGACGCCCGGTGCCGGCGCCTACGACATGCTCCTTTTCGCCCCGTCCCTCGATGGCGAGACCGGCCAGTTGCGCGACCTGGGCCAGCTCAATACGCTCGGCCAGCTCAATACCCTGGGGCAGCTCAACACTCTGGGCCAGCTCAACACGCTCGGCCAGCTCAACACCCTGGGTCAGTTGGGTGAACTGGGAGAGATTCAGGACCTCGGCCAGCTCAACACCCTGGGGCAGCTCAATACCCTCGGTCAACTGAATACCCTCGGCCAGCTCAATACGCTTGGCCAGGTCACCACCATTGGCCAGCTCAATACCCTGGGCGACCTCGGCCCGGTCGGGCCGTTGGTGGCCGCCTCGATGCGGCCGGCAACCCAAACCGAAGCCATCGCCTACGACACCCACGAGTTGTTTGGGACCTTCCTGCTCATGGTCTCAGACTTCAACGGCGGCGGCATCGGAAACCCATTCACCCTGACCGTCACCCAGACGCAGTTCTCCTTGCCCTATGGCCCGCTGACAACGACGATTGCCGAAGACTTCATCGCCCCGCCCTACAACGCCGCGGTTGAGACCCTGATCCTGGTCAGTCCGCAGCGGCTGAACGCGCTCTATCCGACCACCCCCAGCATCACCAGCACCCAGATCATGTCGACCCTGGCCCAGCTCGCCGCGCATCCGCTCGTCAACGGCCTCCTCCTGGACCTGGATGGGTCGCAGACCCTGCGTGACGCCTATGCCCAGTGGGATGCCCAGCCCGCCAGCCCGCTCGCGGCCAATGTCGTGGCGAACAAGATCAAGAGTCTGCTCTTCACAACCGCGCCGAGTTATCCGGCCCTGAAATACCTGGTTGTTATCGGCGATGACCGGGTCATCCCGCATGCCCGCCTGCGTGACGACGCGCTGGTGGCCAACGAACGCAGCTATGCCGTAATCGCGGCGTCGCAGCGCCTGTCGACATCGCTGGCCGCCCGTTACTACTTGAGCGATGACTACTATGCCAGCCTGATTCCGCTGCCCTTCCTGGGCCGCGAGCTGTATCGACCGACGCTCGCCATCGGGCGCCTGGTCGAGCGGCCGGACCAGATGGCGTCGGCCCTGAGCGCTTTCCTCGACCGGCCCAAACTCGCGCCAAAGGACGCCTATGTCACCGGCTATGACTTTCTCATCGATGAAGCCACCGTGATCAGCGCCACCCTGCGCGGGCGCGGCCTGACCGTGACCGGGCGGATCAACAACACCTGGACGGCCGCCGACTTCGCATCCGACATCTTCAGCAAGACCGTCGCGCCCGGGCTCATGTCCTTCAATGGCCACTTCGAGCACTACCGCTTCTTCCCATTCAACCTGCCCGACATCACCGCCCGCACCTTTGTCCAGGCCGCCACCAGCTACAGCGGCACGCTCGCCTATTCGGTGGGCTGCCATTCCGGACTGAATGTGCCGGACAACATCGTGTCCGCGACGCTGCGCACGGACTGGCCGCAGGCCTTTGTCAGCGAAAACGCGCTGTGGGTGGGCAACACCGGCTACGGCTACGGCGACTCCGATCTCATCGCCTACTCCGAGCGCTTGATGGAACTGTTCACCCGCCATCTGGGAGACCAGCCCGATATGCCGGTCGGTCTTGCGCTCCAACGGGCCAAGACGGAGTACCTGCTCGAGAAGACGATCGGCGGGATGAGCAACTACGACGAGAAGACGATGGCGATCTCGACGCTGTACGGGCTGCCCATGCAGCGCATTACACTGCCGCCGGCTGCCGCCATGTTCGGCCCCTTCCTGTCGGAAGCTTTCCCACAACAGCCGGCGAAAGCGCAGGTCGGCGGCATGGCAACCACAACCCTGGGGCTGGATTTCGCCTTCGTCACCGTCACGACCCCCCAGGGCAGCCTGCTGCGCCTGGTGGGCGATCCCAACAGCGGCGATCTGGTTCTAGCCGGGCGAGCCACCCAGCCGCGGGCCAGCCGGGTCATCACCAGCCCGGCCGGGATGGTCGCGCATGGCGCGTTGCTTTTGGGCGGCACATTCAACGACATCCCTAATTTCGACCCAAATGTGTCCAGGATCGTGACCGAGCAGCTCTATCTTCCGTCAGAGCCCGGTTTCGCGACCGCGTCGCTCTTCCCGGCCGTATTGGGCAATATCGTCCGGCTGCTTCAGACCAGCGGCGCAGTCGATCAGCAATTGAACGTTGTGCCGGCCCAGTTCATCGCAACCACAACCGCCACACCGACGATTGGGGTGGAGCGCGCCTATCGCCGCCTCGACTACGCGATTTATCACGCCCCGTTTGAGGACACTGACTTCATCCCGCCCAGCATCCGGGTCACCACCGCCTTCACGTCCTCCGGCCAGATCATCTTCGCGGTCAAGGCCGATGACACCCGCTCGGCTGAACCGCTGACACCGGGTGAGATCACGCGGGTCCTCGTGTTGTACCGACGACTGGGCGCGCCAGGCTGGACGCTGCTGGAGCCGGGCTATAACGTCAACAACGATGTGTGGTTTGGCAGCATCCCGGCCAATGGCGTCATCGAATACTTCGCCCAGGCCGTCGACGCCTCGGGCAATGTCGCCACCGCCCTGGACTACGGCAATCCCTTCCGGATCGTCACGCCGTGGATACAGGCGCTGCCGATCGTGGCGCGATAACTGGGAAATGGCCTGAAAGGAGATGCCCCGCCCCGGCTACGCCGGGGCGGGGCATGTCGTTTCAGATGAGTGTCTTTAGGCAGCCAGCTCGATCCGCGCGACCAGGCCCTTTGGCTCGCCGCCCAGTGCCTGGCCCGGCTTGAGCGCGCTGGGCGCCCAGTTTCCAGTGGCGAGGCTCGCATCGTAGCGAAGCGCATCGTGGTCGCGGGTGGCCTCGCGCAAGGTCTCGACGAATTGCGTCCCGAACAGCGGCTGCGCATAACCGAGCTGCTTGCGAGCGGCCTCGCACAGATTCGGGATGAAGGGCGAGAACAAAACCGTGAGCGAATCGATCACCCGCGCCGCAACGTAGAGCTGGGTGGCGGCCCGGGCCCGATCGACCTTGATCATCTTCCAGGGCGCCTGCCCGTCCAGATACTGATTCGTCGCGGTGGCCAACGCCATCGCTTCACCCAACGCATCCCGCAGCCGGACCTTGCCGAGCAAGTCGCCGATGACATCAAAGGCGGCCTCACTCTGGGCGATCAGCGCGGTATCGACCTCTGTCAGCGGCCCCGGTTCAGGGATGCGGCCTTCGAAGTTCTTCCAGATTTGTGACAGGGTGCGCTGAATGAGATTTCCCCACTTGCCGAGCAGTTCGGTGTTGTTGC
>Ga0209477_1000520_pt1 | contig 23958 bp, 21 predicted proteins | sample KloWWTupernatant_FD_187180 | JGI IMG/M metagenome (GOLD analysis project Ga0209477, IMG submission 187180) | Active sludge microbial communities from Klosterneuburg, Austria, studying microevolution and ecology of nitrifiers - Klosterneuburg... | ecosystem: Engineered > WWTP > Aerobic digester >... | reverse complement strand
GTCAGCGCCGCCGTCAGCGTCGTCTTGCCGTGGTCCACGTGACCGATCGTGCCCACGTTCACGTGGGGCTTGGTGCGTTCGAACTTACCCTTTGCCATGGCTGCGTCTCGCTGGAGTTGCCTGCCGAAGCAAGCGTGGAATTACTGAAGATGGTGCTCACGAAAGGAATCGAACCTTCGACCTCCTCCTTACCAAGGAGGTGCTCTACCGACTGAGCTACGTGAGCAGATTTTCGAAGCAGGTCGTGCGTTGCAATGCAATGGTGGAGCGGGAGACGGGAATCGAACCCGCGCTAGTAGCTTGGAAGGCTACAGTTCTACCATTGAACTACTCCCGCACCGGGAGACCTGCCTTGTTGCGCCGCCGGCTGGTAAGGCCAACGATTTGAAACATGAAGCTGGTGGAGGGAGGTGGATTCGAACCACCGAAGGCGTAAGCCAGCAGATTTACAGTCTGCCCCCGTTGGCCGCTTGGGTATCCCTCCGGATTTTGCTGAAGGAATGAACCCCCTCAAAGAGCCCGTTATTTTGGCGGGCGGATTGCGCGCTGTCAACGGGGGAACTCGAATATTTCAAAAGATTCCTGCGCGTGCCGCGCAAGTCCCGGTGCAGCCGGCGCGAGTCAGCGCTGAGGCCACCACCCCGATGCGTGGTTCAGACGTTGAAACGGAAGTGCAACACATCGCCTTCCTGCACGCGATATTCCTTGCCTTCCAAACGCAACCGGCCCACATCACGCGCGCCGGCTTCGCCACGGTATTTGATGTAATCGTCATAGCCAATCGTTTCGGCGCGAATGAAGCCTTTTTCGAAATCGGTATGAATCACCGCCGCTGCCTGCGGCGCAGTGGAACCGGCCTTGACCGTCCATGCACGCACTTCCTTCACCCCTGCGGTGAAGTAGGTCTGCAAGCCCAGCAATTCGTAAGCGGCGCGAATCACGCGGTTCAGGCCCGGCTCGTCCAGCCCCAAATCGGTCAGGAAGGCATCGCGGTCGGCATCGTCGAGCTGGCTCAGCTCTTCTTCGATGGCGGCACACACCGGCACCACTTTCGCGCCTTCGGTCTGTGCACGTGCACGCACGGCATCCAGATGCGGGTTGTTTTCGAACCCATCTTCCATCACGTTGGCCACATACATCACCGGCTTCATGGTGAGCAGGAACAGCTCGCGAATGACCAGTTTCTCCTCGTCATCCAGCGCCACCGTGCGCGCGGCCTTGCCCTCATCCAGCGCGGCGCGCAGTTTGCCCAGCACCGCGATCTTGGCCTTGGCGTCCTTGTCGCCACCCTTGGCCACGCGCTCGTAGCGGTTGATGGCTTTATCGACCGATTCCAGATCGGCCAGCGCCAATTCGGTGTCGATGGTGTCGATGTCGGCCAGCGGGTCGATCTTGTTGTTGACGTGAATCACGTCATCGTTATCGAAGCAACGCACCACATGCGTGATCGCATCCACTTCACGGATATGCGCCAGGAACTTGTTGCCAAGCCCTTCGCCGCTGGCCGCGCCGGCCACAAGACCTGCGATGTCCACGAATTCCACTGCGGTGGGGATGCACTTTTGCGGCTTGACGATCTCGGCCAATGCGGCAAGGCGCGGATCCGGTACCGGCACCACGCCCACGTTCGGCTCGATCGTGCAGAACGGGAAATTGGCAGCCGCAATCCCGGCCTTGGTCAGCGCGTTGAACAGGGTGGACTTGCCGACGTTGGGCAGACCGACGATGCCGCATTTGATACCCATGATGCGTGTTGCTCCGTTGCCACGCCGGCAGCAAGCCGGCGCGATGATGAAATTTAAGGCGTGCGCGGCGTATGCAGCCGCGTCATCGCATCTGCAAAACCACCCGACACTGCTTGTGGCAGCACGTCGGCCGCATCGCCGATGGCGCGCAAAATCATCGCCTCGTCGGCGGCGCCCGGACGCCCCAGTACCCACGGTGTCACTTGATCCTTGTGCCCCGGATGGCCAATGCCGATCCGCAGGCGGTGGAACTTGCCGTGCCCGAGCAGGCGAATGGTGTCGCGCAGGCCGTTTTGCCCGCCGTGGCCACCGTCGAACTTGAGCCGCGCCGCACCCGGCGGCAGGTCCAGCTCGTCGTGCACCACCAGCATTTCTTCCGGCTCGATCTTCCAGTAGCGCAATGCTGCGGTGATCGACTTGCCACTGGCGTTCATGAACGTGGCCGGCCGCAACAGCCAGACCGTTTGTCCGCCAATACTGACTTTGGCTGTCTCGCCAAACAGCTTGCTCTCCAGCCCAAAGCGCAGGCCGGCATCCAATGCCAGCGCGTCAATAAACCAGAACCCGGCGTTGTGCCGGGTTCGGGTGTATTCGGCACCGGGATTACCCAGCCCGACGATAAGACGAATCCCTGCCATGACAGGTGAATCGATCCTTCCCATCCTGCTTGCAGCTGCAAGCAGGACGGACGGGAACGATTACTTGGCGTCCTTCTTGGAGGCCTTGGTGGCCGGCACTTCGGCCGTAGCCGGTGCCGCGCTGTCCACGGCTTCTTCCTTGCCATGCTTGGCCACAACCACGGCCACGTCGTGCTCTTTGCCCAGCTTCAGCGCCGGCAATTCCACACCGGCCGGCAGCGTCAGATCGGACAAATGCACCACGCCGCCCACGGCCAAGTTGGCCAGATCCACTTCAAGCGCGCTGGGCAGATCCTTCGGCAAGCAGCTGATTTCCACTTCGGTCAGCTCGTGCATGATGACCACGCCACCGGTCTTGCCGGCCGGCGAGCTGTCCTGGTTCAGGAAGTGCAACTGCACCTTGGTGCGCAGCGCCTGGTTGGCGTCCACGCGCTGGAAATCCAAGTGCATGATCAGCTGCTTGTACGGGTGGCGCTGCATATCACGCAGCAGCACTTGCTCGACCTTGCCGTCGATGTCGAGGTTCAGCAGCGACGAGTAGAACCACTCGTGCTGGCTGGCCAGCCAAATGGCTTCGTGCTCGATCTGGATGGATTGCGGGGCGGCATTGGCACCGTAAACGATGGCCGGCAGCTGGGCGGCATGACGCAGGCGGCGGCTCGCACCCTTCCCCTCGGCATTGCGGCTCGCGGCCTTGATGGTGTGTTCAGACATGATGAAGACTCACTTTTATTGCAATGAAGCCGCCTCGCGGCGGCGATAACACTCATCCGCGACCAGATGAGTGGGGTGCGCTGCCGGCAAACCGGCAACGCGGGATTTCAAGGCCGCAACGTCAGTCGACGTACAGCGAGCTGACCGATTCACCGAAGGTCATGCGGCGAATGGTTTCGGCCAGTAATTCGGCCACGCTGAGCTGCCGCACCTTGCCACAGGCTTTGGCCGCCGGCGACAACGGGATGGTGTCGGTGACCACCAACTCATCCAGCAAGGACTTGTTCAAGTTGTCGATTGCCGCACCCGACAGCACAGGGTGCACGCAGTACGCCACCACCTTCAATGCGCCGCGCTCTTTCAGCGCGTTGGCGGCGGCGCACAGGGTGCCGGCGGTATCCACGATGTCGTCCACCAGCACGCAGGTTTTGCCCGCCACATCACCAATGATGTTCATCACGGTGGCCACATTGGCCTTCGGGCGACGCTTGTCGATGATGGCCAGTTCCGCATCGTCGAGGCGCTTGGCAATCGCGCGCGCGCGCACCACGCCGCCCACGTCAGGCGACACCACAATCACGTTGTCGGTGCCATGCGTGCGCCAGATATCGGCCAGCAGCAGCGGCGAGGCATAGACATTGTCCACCGGCACATCGAAGAACCCTTGAATCTGATCGGCATGCAGATCCACGGTGAGCACGCGGTCGGTATCCACCGCGCTGAACATTTTGGCAGCCACTTTGGCGGTGATCGGCACACGCGCCGAGCGCGGACGGCGGTCTTGGCGGGCATAGCCGAAATACGGCACCACCGCCGTCACGCTGGCCGCCGAGGCGCGCTTGAGCGCGTCGATCAGTACCAGCAATTCCATGAAATTTTCAGCCGACGGCGCATTGGTAGGCTGGATGACGTACACCTCTTGCCGGCGCACGCTTTCTTCAATCTCGACTTGCACTTCGCCATCGGAAAAGCGGCTGATGAGCGCCTTGCCCGGCCGCACGCCCAACTCGCGGCAGACAGCATCGGCCAGCGGACGATTGGCATTCCCGGAGAAAACCAAAAAATTCGAGTCGTCTTGCATGTCGGTGGCCGAATGGAGAACTGGACGAGATGGCAGGGGCGGAAGGATTCGAACCTACGCATGCCAGGATCAAAACCTGGTGCCTTAACCGCTTGGCGACGCCCCTAGCGAAACTGCTCCACTGCATCCAGCAGTGGTGACCTGTCTGCACCACGCACCAACCAAGCGCAAACGCCGGTGGGTAATGTTGCAAGAGCTACTTCGGCAGATTCGCGAGTCGCGAATTCGACGAAACAACCACTACCAGAACCCGTCAAGCGCGGCGTGCCGATGCTGGAAAGCGCTGCAAACATCGCATCAATGGCGGGTTCACGGCGGCGAAGCACCGGCTCGAACGCGTTATCGAGCACGTTCCCTGACAGGAAGCCCGCTATTGTCACGGGTCTGGCGTCCCGCGTCAAATCCGGTGATTGAAAAAGGCCGGCGGTGGCGGCATGCACCCCCGGATTGACCAGCACGTACCACGCTGGCGGCAGCGCCATGACGGTGAGCTGTTCCCCCACACCTTCGGCCCACGCGTTGTGTCCGCGCACAAACACCGGCACATCGGCACCCAGCACAAGACCCAATTCGGCCAGCCGATCCACATCAAGATGAAGCTGCCACAGCTGGTTCAGCGCCACCAACACGGTGGCCGCATCGGATGAGCCGCCCCCAAGGCCACCGCCCATCGGAATACGCTTTTCGATGCCGATATCCGCACCTTGCGAGCATTTGACCGACGATTGCATATTTTTGGCGGCGCGAATCAGAAGATCGTCTGCCTCAGCCACGCCATCTGCACCCGGTCCGACACGGCGGATCATGCCGTCGTTGCGTGATCGCAGATACACCGTATCGCCCCATTCCAGGAGGCGGAAAACGGTTTGCAAATTGTGATAACCGTCAGCACGACGACCGGTGATGCGCAAGAACAGGTTGAGCTTGGCCGGTGCCGGCCATGCACTCCATCCAGCATCCGCTGCAAACCCAGTCACTCCAGCCCCCAGCGATCAATCGCAAGCTTCACCCGGCTATTGCCGCGCTGCGCCTCGATGCGTGAAGGCATCTGCAAACCGCTGAATGGGTCGAGCTGCCAACGACCGTACTTAATTTTCCAGCCACCCTGCTCGATCTGTTGTGGTAACAACTGCATATCGAAGTGGATTTGCGCCACCCCCAAACCGACCTCACTGGCGGCCACCGCACGCATCCAGCACCCCAGTGCCTGCAGCGGGATATCCCAACCGGTGGCCGTGCGCAGCAAGGTTGCGGCATCCGTGCCATGTTGCGGTCCTTGCGGCATGCCTTGCAGCTGCGCGCCTTGCGCATCCGCCTGCAGCATCCAAGTTTGTGCCGTGATGGGTGCGGTGAGCTGCAACTGCAAACGGCCGTCACCTTGCATCCACTCAAAGCGCGCACTCCCCGCGTCCTTGCCGTTGCTGATCGCCATCCGACCCGCCATCGTCCAGCCCGGCTGCAGGCAATTCCCCGCCTCCAGTCCCAAGGCCTGCGCGCGCGCGCGTTGCGCCCCGCGTGCGGCATCCGGAGTCACGGCCAGCGGTTGCGAAGGCACAGTGTGCAGGGTCTGGCACCCCCCCAGCACACTCATCAGCACCCATGCCGCAAGCAACCTCCTCACGCACCAACTTCCTGCAAGGCGCGCTGCAGTGAGCGATTGCCGGGATCCAACTTGCGCGCCTCATCGAAGTATTTGCGCGCTTCGTCTTTTTGCTTCAGCACCCACAACACTTGCCCCAGATGGCTGGCAATGTCAGGGTCTTTTTGCAGGGCATACGCACGCCGCAGATAGTCCAGCGCTTCGCGTGCTTTGCCCAGTTTGAACAACACCCAGCCGTAGCTGTCGATGATGGCGGCATTGCCGGGGTCGGCCACGCGTGCGCGATCGATCAGCTCCAGCGCCTCGCGATAGCGCTGGGTGCGGTCGGCCAGGGTGTAGCCCAGCGCATTGAGCGCCGCCACATTATCCGGTGCGATCACCAACACACGCCGCAGGTCGGCCTCGGCCTTGTCGACCTGGTCTTGCCGCTCCCACATCAGCGCACGTGCGTACAGCAGCTCCAGATTGTCCGGAAACGCTGCAAGGCCCCGCGCAAAGGCATCGCGCTCGGCGCTGGCATCCTTGTCCTTCAGGCGCAGCTCGGCTTCCAGCAGATAACCATCGCGGCGATCATCGTCACGCAACCCCGCATCGGCCTGAATGGCATGCAGCGCATCGAATGCCTGTTGTGGGCGCCGCATCGCATGCAACACATTGGCCGCACGCATGCGCGCCACACCCTGCGCCTGTTGTCCCGGCACATTGGCGTACCAGCGCAGCGCGTCGTCGTACTGCTCCAGCGATTCGGCCAACTGCCCCAGCAGCAATCGGCGCGACGGGCTGGGCTCGGTGGCCCCTTGCTTCACTTCGGTGTACAACGCAGCCAATCCGGCCTTGTCCTTGGCCGTATCCAACAATGCCGCACGCTGCGCGTAACTGGAATCGTCTTGTGCGCCTTGTGCCAGCACTTGTGCGGCTTTGCCAGGATCCCCCAGCGCTGCATATTCACCCGCCAGCGCCCAGCGCAACGGCGGGGATTGCTGCGCTGCGGGCTCCAACGCGGCCAGCACTGCACGCGCCTGTTCGGTTTTGCCGGCTTCGCGCAGCAGTTGGGCGCGCAACAGCGCCACCTTGGGCTCCGCCGGGAACCGCGTCACCACCTGCCCGATGATGGCATCCACCAATTTGGGCTGTTCCAGCCGTTGTGCCAGACCGCCAAAACTCAGCCACGCCTGCAGGTCATTGGGCAAACTGCCCTGTCGAATGATGTCGTTCAGCATCATGACGACCAACCCCGGCTGCTTGCCCACTGCACCAGTCAGCGCGGTCAAGCCGGCGCGCCATCCCTTCGGCTCGGCCATGAGGGCGGCCAATTCGCGCTGCGCTTGCCGCTTTTGCCCGGCGCGCAGGGCCAGACTGGTGGCCACCATGCGCTCGGACTGGGTCGGCGCGGGCGCCAGGGCATGCCAAAGCTGCAAGGCCTGGCGGGCCAGCGCGTCTTCATCGGCCAATAGCGCAATGCGGGTGGCGCGTTCGGCCAGCACCGGGTCTTGCGCAGCCCGTGCCGCATCCAGGTATTGCCGTGCGGCCTCCGGCAACTGCCCGCCCTGCAAGGCAAATTCGGCAGCCAGACTCGCCACCAGCGGGTCCTCGCGGACCACAGCCGGGGCCGGCAGCGCACCCCGTGACGCGGCAAGCACAGGCAAGGTGACGGCAAGGATTGCTACAAACAGTAGCGGGCGCAGGCCAGGGTGGTGCGAGATGGGCATGGATTGGGCCGGTACAATGGTGGGTCTGGCCCGCAGCTTAGCGCAGGCGCCTGAACGAATTCGCCCCGCACCGAGTCGGACTGCCCAACACCCCGCATGAGCTTGTATGTCCTTGGCATCAACCACCAGACCGCGCCGGTTGCCCTGCGCGAAAAGGTGGCGTTTGCCAGCGAATCACTGGCCCCGGCACTGGCGTCGCTGCGCGGCCTAGCGAATGTGCACGAAGCCGTGTTGTTATCCACCTGCAACCGCACCGAGCTGTATGCCCATACCGACGGTGATGGGCAGGTACTGGCCGACTGGCTGGCGGCACATCCGGATGCCGGCAACGATGTGCATGCGTATCTGTACCGGCATCGCGATGCCGATGCGGTGCGTCACTTGTTCCGGGTGGCCAGTGGTCTGGATTCGCTGGTGCTGGGCGAACCGCAGATCCTCGGCCAGGTGAAACAGGCATGGGCTGCCTCCCGTGAGGCGGGCGCGCTGGGCGGGCAGTTGGACCGGTTGTTTCAGCAGGCCTTTGCCACCGCCAAGCGCGCCCGCACCGATACCCGCATCGGTGCCAACCCGGTGTCGGTGGCTTCGATCGCGGTGCGTCTGGCACAAGAGAATTTCGCACGGCTGGATCAATCCAGCGTACTGCTGATTGGCGCCGGCGAAACCATCGAACTGGCGGCGCGCCATCTGACAGATGCCAAGGTGCAGCGGCTATTGATCGCCAACCGCACTTTGGCGCATGCGCAGGAATTGGCCAGCCGCCACGGCGGTATTGCCTTGCCACTGAATGAGCTGGACAAGCATCTGGCCGAAGCCGACGTGGTGATTTCCGCCACTGCCGCGCGCACTCCGATCCTGCACCGGCAGCAGGTGGAGCATGCGTTGCGGCAGCGCAAACATCGGCCGATGTTGCTATTGGATTTGGCGGTGCCGCGCGATATCGCCAGCGATGTGTCGGGCCTGCGCGATGTGTTTTTGTACACCGTCGATGATCTGGAACGCTCGATCGAAGACAACCGTCGCAGCCGCCGCGAAGCCGCAGAACAAGCCGAAGCCATCATCGAATTGCAAACCGCCCGCTTCATTGAGCAATGGCGCGCCAGCAGCCAGCAACAACCCTTGCTGCAATTGCGTGCACATGGCGAAAATGCACGCAGCGACGCCCTGGCCAAAGCCAAGCAACAACTGGCCGCCGGCATGCCTGCCGAGCAAGCACTGGAATTATTGGCGCACACCTTGACCAACCGCCTGCTGCACGCGCCCACCGTGGCCCTGCGCGACGCCGCCCGCAGCGGCGATGCCGAGCTCAGCCGCGCCGTGGAAAAATTATTCCCGGGCGCCGACACCGGCAGCCGCGACGCATGACCCCTGCCCTGCGCCGCAAACTGGAAGCGCTGCTGGAACGGCGCGAGGAAGTGGAACGCTTATTGGCCGACCCGGCGGTGGCCGCCGAGCAAACGCGCTTTCGCAATCTTTCGCGTGAATTTGCAAGCTTGCAGCCTGTTGCCGATGCCTTGGCCGCCGAAGCACAAGCACGTGCCGACTTGGCCGCTGCGCAAGCACTGCGCGATGACCCTGAACTGCGCGAATTGGCAGAGGATGAAATCGACGCCGCAAGCCTTCGCCTGCACCAGTTGGAAGGCGAGTTGCTGGCGCAATTGATTCCGAAAGATGCGCGTGACGATGGCGGCCTGTATCTGGAAGTACGCGCCGGCACGGGGGGCGATGAAGCGGCGATTTTTGCGGGCGACTTATTTCGCATGTATTCGCGCTATGCCGAAACCCAAGGCTGGCGGGTGGATGTGGAATCGGCCAACCCCGGCGAACACGGCGGCTACAAGGAAGTCGTGGCGCGAGTGGAAGGCGCGGGTGCGTATGCCCAATTGAAATACGAATCGGGCACCCATCGCGTGCAGCGCGTGCCGGCCACCGAATCGCAAGGCCGCATCCACACCTCCGCTGCCACCGTGGCCATCATTGCGCTGGAGGCCGGTGACGAGGCCGACATCACCATCAACCCCACCGATTTGAAAGTGGATACGTTTCGCTCATCGGGTGCCGGCGGGCAGCACGTCAACAAAACCGAGTCGGCCATTCGCATCACCCACGTCCCCACCGGCGTGGTGGTGGAATCGCAAACCGAGCGCAGCCAGCACGCCAACCGCGACAAGGCGATGAAACGCCTGCAAGCCATGCTGGTGGAAGCCGAGATCGAAAAACGCGCCGCCGCCACCGCCGCCGAGCGCAAATTGCAGGTGGGTAGTGGCGACCGCAGCCAGCGCATCCGCACCTACAACTTCCCGCAGGGCCGCATCACCGACCACCGCGTGGAGGGCCTCACCCTGTACGACTTGCCCGCCATCATCGAAGGCGCGCTGTCCCCCTTGATCACCCGCTTGCAGCAAGAACAGCAAGCCGAAGCACTGGCGCAACTGGCGCGCGAAGCCTGATCGCCCACAACATCGAGCACAGCCATGACAGACACCACCATCACCCGCGCCGGCCCCGCCGATCTGGACGCATTGGCGCAATTGTTCGATGTCTATCGCCAGTTCTACGGCCAAGCACCGGATATTGAACGCAGCCGCAAATGGCTGCGCGAGCGTCTGCGCTTTGGTGAGTCGATGGTGCTGTTGGCACGCCGCGGCAACGCGCTGGTGGGCTTCGTCCAGCTGTACCCGATGTTTTCCTCGGTGCGCACTGCCAAGCTGTGGATCCTCAATGATCTGTATGTGGATGCCAGCGCGCGCCGCACTGGCGTGGCCCACCGCCTGTTGCAGGCGGCCGCCGAATTCGCCAAAACCGATGGCGCCACCGGGATTGCACTGGAAACCGCCACCGACAATGCCGCCGCACGCGCCCTGTACCGCGCCGCCGGTTGGCGCGAAGACGCCACCCAGTGGTACTCGCTGAGCTTTGAGCCGGGCGTGCACTGAGGCATCCCTGGCCCGCGTGCACACCGGCACGCAGCGATCTACACTCGATCATCCCCGGCCGCACAAGGATTCTTCCGGATGTCGATCGACGCCACCCTGCGACTGCTCAGCAAAGCCAGCGGCATTACCGTCACCGACCTTGCCACGGCCATCCCCAAAGCCGGCATCAGTACCGTGAATGCGTGGCTGAAAGGCGACAAGATTCCGGGCAAGGAACAAATCGACGCATTGGCGCGCACCTTCGGGGTACCCGCCGGCGCGTTGCTGGCGGAGATCGCCACCACGTTGGATCCTGCACGCAGCAAGGGCGAGCACGCGCTGCTGGCCGCTTATCGCAGTCTCAATACGCGCCAACAGGGTGCGCTGCTGGAAGTGGCGCGCAGCATGCAGCCGGCACCGCCAGCCACACCGCGGCGCAAGAAAGCATGAGCAAGCTCAAACGCGAGCAGTACCAAGCCCTGCTGGAGCCCATGCAGGTGGAATTGGCGAATGCGGCGCGCTGGCTGCAACACACCGGCAAGCGGTTGGTGGTGGTGTTTGAAGGCCGCGATACTGCCGGCAAGGGCGGCGCCATCCAGGCCATCCACGAACACATCAACCCGCGCCAATGCCGCGTGGTCGCACTGCCCAAACCCGGCGAACGCGAGGCTGGGCAGTGGTATTTCCAGCGCTATGTGGAGCAACTCCCGGCAGCAGGCGAGATCGTCCTTTTTGACCGCAGTTGGTACAACCGCGCCGGGGTGGAAAAGGTGATGGGGTTTGCCAGCGACACGCAGGTGGCCGCGTTCCTGAAAGCCGCGCCGCTGTTTGAAAAGCAGTTGGTCGATGACGGCATCCTGTTGTTCAAATACTGGCTGTGCTGCGATCAGGAAAAGCAGGAAAAGCGTTTCACTGACCGCCTGCATGATCCGCTCAAAGGCTGGAAGTTATCGCCGATCGACTTGGAAGCGCGCAGCCGCTACCGCGCCTACACCGAGGCGCGTGAGGCGATGCTGGATGCCACGCATACCCGTCACGCGCCGTGGACGCTGGTGGATTTCAACGATCAGAAACTGGGCCGGCTCAGCCTGATCCGCAACCTGCTGGATCGCCTCCCCGACACCCGTATCGACGCGCCTGCCATCACCTTTCCGCCGCTGGCCGCCCCCCCCGCACGCGAACACTACGGCGCGCTGGAACCGATTCCTGCGTTCAAGGTTTGATCGCAGCCACAGGCGTGGCGGTGGCCGGCGGCCACGGCAAACCCACTTGCTTGGCCAACGCGGCATAACGCGGGTCGTTGCGATAGCGCAGCAACAAGGCGTCGTACAGCAGCGCCTGCATGCCCGGATCGCGGGCTTGCCATGCGCGCCCCAACCATTCGAACATGGCATCCGGTTCGCCGCGCACCGCATACACCTGCGCAATCTGGAACGCCCACCCTTCGGCATGATCGTGGATGCACGCCTGCAGCCGCGCATCGGCATCGGCACGGTTGCTGCCAATTTGTGCCGCCAGCGCCAAGGCGAAGTCTTGCCACGGGCCGGCAGGCTCGGCTTCGGCGGCTTTCTGTGCCGCCGCAAAGTCACGCCGCTGCACTTCGATGATGGCCAGCAGATGGTGGTTGTAGATGGCGCGCGGCTCCAGCTCGACCGCCTTGCCGATGGCTTGTTTGGCCTCGTCCAAGCGCCCCAGCGGCATCAAATAGGCCACCAACCAGCGGTACCAGTTGGCATTACGCGGATCCAGCTTCAGTGCCCGCCGGGTCAGCTCCACCGCCTGCGTCAAATCGCCTTGGCTGGCACGCGCCACCCCGAGTTGATACAGCGCGTCGCCATCTTCCGGTGCCAGCGCCACCGCTTTGCGCAACTCGGCCTCGCCGTCTTTCCAGTTGAAGTCGCGCAGCATCAACAGCCAACCGCGTGCCACATGCGGCGCTGCCAAGTCGGGGGCCAATTGCAAGGCTTTGGTGGCGGCGGCATCGGCATCGGCAAATGCATCGCTGGCCTGTTTGCCGGTCAGCCCGCCCGATACGTTATCGATCAAGGTACGTGCCTTCATCGCATAGGCCAGGCCATAGTCTGGATCCAACTCGATGGCGTGGTCGTACAGCTTCAGTGCCTCTTCCGCACTGGTACTGGAATGCGCTTTCAGATAGGTGTTGTAGGCATCCAGATTGCCGCTGGGCGGGCGATCGCCCTGCTGCACCTGCACAGGCGGCGGCGGCTGCAATTTGGCCTGCAGCGCTTGCGCCACTTGCCCCACGATTTGATCTTGCAGGGCAAACAAATCCTTGTAGGGGCGATCGAAACTGTCTGCCCATACGGTGCTGCCATCGGCGGCTTTGATCAGACTGGCACTGATGCGCACGGTGTTGCCGGAACGCCGCACGCTGCCCTCCAACAAATGCGACACCCCCAATTTGAGCGCGATGGCCTGGCTGTCGTCCTTGCTGTCGCGGAACTGGAATGAGGAATTGCGTCCAATCACGCGCATGCCTTGCAAGCGCGTCAGCGCGATGATGAAGCCTTCCGATAGGCCATCGGAAAAATACTGCTGGTCTTTGTCGCCGCTTTCATTATCGAATGGCAGCACCGCGATGGAGTTGTCGGTGGCAACCGCTGCTGCTGGCATCGGCCCCTCGGCCTTGTGATCCACCAGTCGGTCGGTCAGCAACAGCACCACCGCGATGGCCAGCACGCCGATGATGATCAAATCGACCTTCCGATGCGATTGATTGGCGCGCGCCTCCGGTTCGATCTCGCTTTCGCGTTTGATGCCTTCGGAGGTGAATTCGAAAAACCATGAAAACGAAACCCACAGCGGGAAGCCAATGGCGCTGGCGATCAGGAACCAGCGGGTTGCCGCTGCGGGCGCACCCAATTCCGGTCCCAGCTGGGCAATTCCTTGGGCCAAAGCCCATACCGCACCGACGTACAAGACCATCGCACGCAATACGTTGCGACGCTTCAACTCTCCGATGAACTTGCCGATCATGCGATATCCGGATCCGTCCCCTGCGGTGATTGTTCCACATCAAGCTGGCCAAACCAGCCCTATCGCCCAACAAGCGTGTTCGTCATGCAAGAGAAACGGAAATGGCAGCCCCCGCCGGACAGGCTATCCAGCTTGTTCAACCGGCCTTGGGCCCACCCAAACTGGCGATGTCGTCTTCCAGCATGCGTGCCGTCACCGGGCCGGTGTATTTGCGCATCAGCTTGCCATCGGGTGCAATCAACCAACTCGTGGGCAAGCCGCGTGGCGCGCCGAAATCCTTGGGCGGGTCATACACATCAATCAGCGCGATCGGATAGGTTGTTTGATGGGCTTGCATGAAGGTCCGCAAATCCTCGACGGTGTTGTCTTCGTAAGCCAGTCCAATCACCGCAATATGCGGGCGCATCGCCGCCAGCGCAGACAGCTCCGGCATTTCCTGCAGGCACGGCCCGCACCAGGTGGCCCAGTAATTGACGATGACCCATTTGCCACGCTGCTGGCCCAGGTCCCACGCCGTGCCACTCAACGTGGTGACGCGCAACGTTGGGTGCTGCGTGTTTGCAACGGCCGGGTTTGCCGCCGGTGCCGTAACGGTGGCAGGCGTGGGCGGGGCTGCCGTGGTCGCACCTTGCGTAGACCCGCCTTGCTGCGGCTGACAGGCCGCCAAACTCAGCAGCAATGCCGCTCCAAAGCCATACAAGCAGGCAATCTTCATTCTTCCAAAACCCCTTCATACACGCTGGAAACGCTTTGCTGCAACACGTCCTGCAAGGGCGAGCGCAAATTCGCCATGGTGATTGCCACCGCATTCCCCAGGGCATCTCCGGTCTGCGCCACCGCCGCTTCGGACAGCGGCACGCGCAATTGCGCGGCTTCGTACAACTCCGCCAATTTGACATCCTGCAAGTCGCGCGCCAGCAACCAGTGGCCACTTTCGGTGCGCTGCACCACATGGATCAGGGTCATTTTGCCTAAAAGCTCTTGCACCATGCTGTCGGTCAGGCTGGGTTCCAACTGGCGCAACTGCTCCCCCGATAACCCTTTGCCACTGGTACGTGCTTGCTGAAACCGGCCCAGCATTCGCAGCAAAGCGAACAATTCATGGCCATGCGGCAGGCGTAGATCCTTGGGTTGATAGCGAAACGCCGACATCGACGAGGCAAACGACGCACCAAACAGGATCGACACCCAACCCAGAAAAATCCACAGCATGACGATGGGAATCAGCGCCACCGCGCCATAAATCTTCTGGTAGGAATCGAAGCTGTCCAGATACAAGCCCAACCCGGATTTCACGCATTCGAACAACAGCATCGACAACATGCCGCCCGCCAACGCATGCCGCCAGAGCACGGTGCGGTGCGGCACCAGCTTGAACACCGCGGCAAACGCCAGCAGCTCAATCGCCATCGGTGCCAGCCGCAACATCAGCGCCTCCAGCCAACGCCCCGCCAGGGTTTCAAAAATGGCCAGCGCAAACAGCCGCGTGGACAGTGCCAAACTGGTGGCTGCAACCAAGGTCCCCAAGGTCAACACCGTCCAATACACCAGGAACCGGCCGATTTTCGGGCGCACCGTGGGCACCCGCCAGATCCGGTTGAAAATTGACTCCACACTGTTCAGCGTGACCAGCAACGAGATGATCAGGGCCAGTGCGCCTGCGGTGGTCAGCTTGCTGGTATTGGCAGAAAAATCGGTCAGATAGCCGGAAATCGCCTGCGCCGCGCGCGGCACGAAGTTGGCCAGAATATAGTCACTGAGCTTGACACTCCAGGCATCGAACACCGGGAACGCCGACAGCACACCAAACACCACCATCGCCAACGGCGCCAATGCAAAGGCGGTGGTGTACGACAGCGCACCGGATGCCTCGAACAGGCGATCGCCCAAAAATCGTTTGAGCACGAAGCGGCCAAAGCTGCCGGCACGGGCCGGGTCGCGCAGGCGCTCGCTCCATCGATACAGGGAATCAAGAGGTTCCATCCGGGCAAGACTAACCGATGCCACGATGGCGCCGCATGCCCTATCCTGCGCACTTGCCCACTCAAACGCATGCCCATGCCCGAAATCTTGGTGTTGTATTACAGCCGCGGCGGGTCGGTGGCACGGCTGGCGCGCCAGATTGCCCGCGGCGTTGGCGAAGTGGACGGCATGCAAGCGCGGCTGCGCAGCTTGCCGCCGGTCGCGCCAATCACCCAAACCGCCGCCCCACCGGAACCCGAAGACGGTGCGCCGTATGTGGATAAACGTGATCTGGCCGAATGCGCCGGCCTGCTGCTGGGCAGCCCGACCCGGTTTGGCAATATGGCCGCACCGGTCAAATACTTTGTGGATACGCTGGGTGCCGAATGGGCCAGCGGAGCCCTGGTAGGCAAGCCTGCGGCGGTATTCACCTCCACCGCGACGATGCACGGCGGGCAGGAATCGACCTTGCTGACCATGCTGGTGCCCTTGCTGCACCACGGCTGCGTGATTGCCGGCATTCCGTTTACCGAAAGCGCGCTCAATACCACCCGCAGCGGCGGCACGCCGTATGGCGCCAGCCATGTGGCGGGGATAGAAGACACCCCGGAGCTGAGTGAGGATGAGGCCCAGCTTGCGCGCGCGCTGGGGCGCCGGGTGGCCACGCTTGCCAAGCGGTTGCAGCCATGACCAGCGCACGCTATCTGGCCACCGCACTACTGGCGTTGGCGGCGATGTACGGCGTCTGGTCACTGCAACATGCGCAACCGCTGGCGGGGCTACTGGCATTTGCCACACCACCGGTCTTGCTTGCACTGGGGGCCCTGCGCCAGTGGCCGCGCATTGCCTTTATCGCCGCAGTGTTTGCACTGTTGTGGTTCAGTCATGGTGTGATGTTGCTATGGGCCGCCCCCGCCAGCCGCGGCTGGGCCGCGGCTGAAACCTTGCTGGCGCTGCTGGTGATCCATGCCGCCTGCCTGCCCGGCTACCGCGCCCGTCGCGCCAAGCAGCAGGCTGCGCCGTGAATATCGACCCGCGCATGGCAGGCCTGCCGCAGGCCATCATCGCCACGGTGCATGCCGGCGCACGCGCCTTGCGTGATGGCGACCCACGCCGTGCCGAATCCCTGCTGCTGCAAGCCTGCCAACAAGCGGCAAACCATCCCGAGCCGCTGCGCTATCTGGCCATCGTGCAATTGCAAACGCGCCGCCCGGCGCTGGCGCAGACCAGCTTGCAACAGGCCTTGCGCATCCGCCCCGACGATGCCCAACTGCATAGCGACCTGGGTAGCGTGCAGGCAGCATTGGGCGATATCGACGCCGCGCTGGCCTGTTGGCAACACGCCACCACGCTGGACCCCAAGCATGCGATGGCGTGGTTCAACCTGGGCCGCAATCATCAGCAACTGGGCAATACCGATGCGGCGATTGCCGCCCTCAGCCAGGGCGTTGCACTGGCCCCGCAAGCCCTGCCACCCAGGATTTTGCTGGGCGATGCATTGGTGCATGCCGGCCGCTTTGACGAGGCGGCACAGCACTATCGCGCCGCGCTGGCCGTGCATCCAGCCTGTGGCGATGCGTGGCGCGGGCTGTCCAATATCAAAACCGTGGCACTGACCGAGACCGATGCCCGCGCCCTGCGCACGCAACTGCAGCGTCGCGAGAGTGCCGATACCGACAAGGTTGCGATGGGGCATGCGCTGGGCAAATTGGAAGAAGACCGTGGCCAGCACAGCGCCGCGCTGGCAGCATTTTCCGCGGCCAATGCGCTGCAACAGCGGCTGACACCGTGGAGCGCAGATGCCTTCACGCGCTTTGTGGAGCAGGCCCTGGCAACCAGCCAACAGCTGCCCGCACCGGTGGATCCGCACTTGGGTGAGGAGGTCATTTTCATCGTCGGGCTACCCCGCTCGGGCTCGACCTTGTTCGAGCAAATCCTGGCCGCACACCCCGCTGTGGAAGGGGCCAGTGAATTGCCGGATTTGGGCATCGTGCTGCAACAAGAATCCCAGCGGCGCGGCATGCCATACCCACAATGGGTGCCGCAAGCCAGTGCACAGGATTGGCAGCGCCTTGGCCAGGCCTACCTGCAGCGCACCGCACGCTGGCGCAAACACCACCCGCGCATGACCGACAAGCAACCGGACAACTGGAAACACGCCGGCATCCTGCGCGCCATGCTGCCCGGTGCCACCGTGATCGAGACCCGCCGCGACCCGCTGGAAACCGCGTGGTCGTGCTTCAAGCAGCAGTTCTACAGCCAACCACATTTCGCCAACACCTTGGCTGATATCGCAACCTACATGCAACACTGCCAACATGCGATGGATCGCTTCCGCGAACGCGACCCGACCCGCATCCATTTGCAGCATTACGAAGCCCTGCTGGATGCGCCGGAACCGCAGATCCGCGCACTGTTGGCGCATTGCGGGCTGCTATTCGATCCGGTTTGCCTCGCCTTCCATGAAAGCCCACGCAGCGTCCGCACGGCCAGCGCCGCGCAAGTGCGGCAACCCCTGCGCGCCACTGCAGCCCGTGCGCTGGCCTATGGCGCACTGCTCAATCCGTTATTGGCGCTGTTGGAAATGACGTCGCCGATGCTGTAAGCGCAGCCGTTTTGTCGGAAAATGGGCTTATGGACAATTTACTGATCGTCACCACCGGCGGCACCATCGACAAGATCTACTTCGACGACAAGTCGGACTACCAGATTGGTGACCCGCAAATCGGCATGATCCTGCGCGAGCTGGGGGTCACCTTCCGCTTCAGCGTCATTCCGATCCTGCGCAAGGATTCGCTGCACATCACCGATGCCGACCGCGAACTGATCCGCGCCACCATTGCCGCCCAGCCCACCCGGCATGTGCTGGTGACTCACGGCACCGACTCGATGGTGGCCACCGGCAAAGTGCTGCAAAGCATCCCCGACAAGACCATCGTGATGACTGGTGCGCTCAGCCCGGCGCGCTTTCGCGGCTCGGATGCCGAATTCAATATCGGTTGCGCGATTGGCGCGGTGCAATCGCTTCCCAGTGGCGTGTATATCGCCATGAACGGGCGTATTTGGGACCCCCTGAAAGTGCGCAAAAACGTGGAAGCCAACCGCTTCGAACCATTGGGCTGAGCTCTGCTGGCGCAACACAAGATCCCACCAGCCTGGCGGGATCGTGCAGTGACTGCACGTTGTATGCGTCCAAAAAAAGAACCCCGGCCGAAGCCGGGGTCCAAGATCAACACGTCACTACTGAGGGTTGATTAGTTGGTGCTGGTGGACAGCACCACACCACTGAATGCCGCGTATGCGTACACCTTGATGTAGTAGGTGGTCGCGCTGGTCGGGGTCAGGGTGCAGGTTTCGCTATTGCCCGTCTTGTACGGACGGCAGGTGTAGCTGCTGGTGGTTGGCGCACTGCCTGCCTTCACATACATATCCGCATCACCCGTGCCACCGGCAATGGAAATTGTCGCAGTCTTCCCAGCGGCGACAGCCAAGGTGTAGGTCGACGACCATTTACCCTTGCTGACGGACGGCAGATTGACCGAAGAGCTACCACCGCCACCGCCACCACCACCTGTGGTGTAGTCACCCAGCAGGCTGACGCCGGAGAATGCCGAGTAGGCCTTCATGCGCACGTAGTAGGTGCCCGCGGACGGCGAAGCAAACGAGCAGCTTTCTGCATTGCCGGACTTGTACGGACGGCAATCGTAGGTGCTGTCGGTCGGAGCGCTGCCAAACTTGACGTACATGTCGGCATCACCGGTACCGCCCGACATCGTGAACGCCAGGTTGGTAGCCCCTGCCGGCACCGCCAAGGTGTACACCACTTCGCCACCGGTTGCAGCCGACAGGCCGGTCACCGTGACACCCTTGGTCAGGGTGCCGCCGGTGCTGCCACCGCCGCCGCCGCCACCGCCGCCTGCGCAGGACACGCCCACCGCAGTGAACGCGCTGGTGACATCGGCCTTGGTGTAGCCAAGGTCGGTAGCCGCCGTTTCAACACCGCAAGCGCCCTGGTTGAAAGTGCTGCTGGCCGTCCAGTAATTGGCATTGGCGCGGGCAAACACCTGGAAGGCCTTCTTGGTATCCCAACCGGACTTCTTGGCCAAGGTGCAGAACGCCTTGTTATAGACGCCAGAGGTGTAGTGCACGTCCATGCTGCTGGTGTAGTTGGCCGCATTGTCGATCGAGCCACCATCCTGGGTCGGGTTGCACATATAGCGCAGCGCACCAGTGCCCTTGAAGATCTCGGCACCCACCAGGAAGTCGTTGCTGCCGCGGCTGTAGAACTCGGCCGCTTCACCGGCCATATCCGAGAACGCTTCGTTCATGCCACCCGACTGACCCGAGTAGGTCAGATTGGAATGCTGTTCGGTGAAGCCGTGCGAGATTTCATGGCCCGAGACATCCAGGCTGACCAACGGATAGAACGTGCTGGCGCCGTCACCGTAGGTCATCGCGGTGCCGTCCCAGTACGCATTCTCATAGCCGGTCTTGTAGTGCACTTTCATCACCAGCTGGAAGGTCAGCGGGTTCATGCCCATGTACGCGTTGTACATGTTGAAGATCACGCTGCCGAAGTAGTGCGCGTCATTCAGCGGCGAATACGCGCCGTTGATGGCCTTCACCGTGTTGCGCGGGCAGGTATAGCTGAACGCGGTGGTGCTGGCATTGCTGGTGGAATTGTTCAGATTGACGGTCTTGACCTGCGCATTGTTCATGGTGCAGGTGGTGCCGCTCTGGGTGACGTCCAGATAGCCGTAGTTGGTGCCGTATTCGTACTGCCCGGTCTTGGCGTTGCCGCCGGGGCCGGTACCCACCAGCGTGTGCTGGAGGTTGTCCCACTTCTTGATGACCTGCCCATTCAGCGCGTCGATGATCACGATCGGGCGGGTCGGCTTGCCACCGGCCAATGAATCGGCATAGAAGGTGACGGCATAGGCCAGGTGGCCCTTGCCGGCGTCATCAATGAAGATGACCAGATCCGATTTTTCGTTGCGGCTTTGCATCCCCGCAATAGCGTTGCCCAGCGCGGCGCGCTTGCCGGCAACCAAGGCTGCGGCACTGTTGAAGGCCGGCTTGGTGGTGCTGATATCGCGCTCCAATCCGGACACATAGCTGCCGAACATGCCGCGGACATTGCCCGCGCTATCTTCACTCACGGCCACGCCTTGTCCGTAGACCGGAATGCCACGCCATGCTTGGTCATAGCGATAGTTGCGCACACCGCGATCGGCACGCGTGCTGCGCATCAGCAGGGTGTTGCTGGCATCAGCACCCATGAACTGCTCATGGCGGCGGTGCGCAGTTGCGGCAATACCTTGAGTGGCCGACAACGACCGGTATTGCTGCTGCAACTGATTGAGATTGCGCTGATGTAGATCGGAACGGTTGGCAGCTTGGGCACCGACTGCGGAAAGCGAGAGCAGGATGGCGGCACTTAGCATGCTGGTGCTACGAAAGCGATTCACTTGGCATTACCCCTGGGTTGTTGGTTGAGTTTCCGCGGCTGCGGTTTCGAACGAAACAACGACATCTAGCCTGCGTGCCCCTAGCGTGAATCGCCATGTTTTTGCACATCAGACAGCGCCCTGAACCTGAACGGTGTCGAAAGCGATGGCGGACATTCCGACGCATTGATGGCAAAGTCAAGAACCATGCGTTATGTCACAATAACCAAAGGTTATTAGAAACAAAAATCACTTGAGAATCAGTCACTAAAGTAACTATTTGTTTGATATTAAGGCGTCATCACAAAAGTGAACTGGCTCACATCCCGCCTGGATGCCGCATCGCAACATCGCTGTGCGCTGCCGAAATTTGTCAGCTTGTGACAATTCGTGCCTGGGAAATTGGTCACTGTGGCAAGAGTGCGTTCATGTTCTGCCACCGCCCGGCGAATCACCAGAATCGCGCAGGCCATCCGCTTTAAGCCCCCGAGTCCTGCTGCCATGAAGCAGCAAACCCCGACGCTTGTCGGGGTTTGCTATTGCTGGCGGGCCAACGCTCGGGCCGCCCTGTTTTGCTCGAGCACGCATCAGATCAGGCGCATTTCACACCCACTGCAGTAAACGCCGCGGTCACGCTGGCCTTGGTGTAACCCAGCGCCGTCGCCGCCTTTTCGACCCCACACGCGCCTTGGTTGAAGGTACTGCCTGACGTCCAATAGTCGCGATTGGCACGCGCAAAGACCTGGAACGCTTTCTTGGTGGTCCAGCCCGAGGTCTTGGCAAGCAGGCAGAACGCCTTGTTGTAAACGCCGGAGGTGTAGTGCACGTCCATCGTGCTCTTGTACTTGGAGGCGTTATCGATCGAGCCACCGTCCTGCGGCGGGTTGCACATATAGCGCAGCGCACCCGTGCTCTTGAAGATCTGCGCACCCACCAGCCAGTCGTTGCTGCCGTGGTCGTAGTACTCGGCAGCTTCGCCAGCCATATCCGAGAAGGCTTCGTTCATGCCACCCGACATGCCCGAATAGGTCAGCCCCGAATTTTGTTCGGTGAAGCCGTGCGAGACCTCATGCGATGTCACATCCAGGCTGACCAGCGGATAGAACGTGCTGGCGCCATCACCAAAGTACATCGCGGTGCCGTTCCAGAACGCATTTTCGTAGCTGGTCTTGTAATGCACCTTCATCACCAGCTGAATGGTCAGCGGGTTCTGCCCCATATAGGCGTTGTACATGCCGAAAATGACGCTGCCAAAACGGTGCGCGTCATTCATCGGTGAATAGGCACCGTTGATCGACTTCACGGTATTGCGCGGGCAGGCAAACGAAAACGCGGTGCTGCCGGCGGTGCCGCCATTGAGATTGACGGTCTTGACCTGGGTATTGCTAAGCGAACACGTGGTGCCGCTCTTGGTGACATCCAGATACGGATGGGTAGTGGTGTTGCTGCCGTACTCATACTTGCCGGTCTTGGCATTGCCCCCGGGGCCGGTGCCGATCAAGGAGCCGGTCTGCAGGTTTTCCCACTGCTTGAGCACTTTCCCGCTGCGCGCATCCACCATGACGGTGGGGCGCGTTGCATGCCCGGCCGTCTGCGAATCGGCAAAGTAGCTGACCTTGTACGCAAGATGCCCCACCCCGGCATCATCGATAAACACCACGACATCGCTGCTTTCGTTGCTGGTCAGCATTCCGGCGATGCCATTGCCCAAGCCTGCGCGCTTGCCCGCAACCAGCGCCTGCGCCGCGGTAATCGCCGGTCGCGTGCTGACGATGTCCTGATCCAAACCGGAAATCAGGTTGCCGAACATCGTGCGCACATTGCCCTGCGCATCCTCGGTGACGACCAGGTTCTCACCAAAGATCGGAATCCCGCGCCATGTCTGATCGTAGCGATAGTTGCGCTCGCCATTCTCGACCTGCCGGTTGGCACGCATCAGCAAATGGGTGTTTCCGCCGGCCCCCATCAGTGCGGCGTGACGACGGTTGGCCATCTCGATGCCAACCTGCCCCTGACTGGCCAGCAGCGACTGGTACTGCTGGCGCGCCTGGGTGAGATCGCGTTGTTGAAGATCGGTACGGGTTGCAGCCTGTGCGCCAGCCGCCATGAGCGACAGTGCGATTGCGCCAGCCAGCGTGTTGCGTGAGCAAAAACGGTTCATTCGAAATTTCCCCTAGGGTGCGTGGCTTGCCGCAGCAGCGGCAAGGCGAGACATCGACATGCATCGAAAACGTTGCGCAGCCGGCAATCGCCGCAGCTCCCCCGCGGTGACCCGCTGCGTGGCAACGTGTTGTTATCGCTGACAGACCCCACATCCGGAAGCGACGCGGGATCTTCACGCGCAGCCCGGAGGTTTCGTCAAAAACTATTTGTCATCCGCACATGACAAGATGGAATGAAGAAGACAGGCCTCGCATCGGCATTGGCGCTACGCGGCAAGGTGACAATCGTGCAATGCAGCAAAACATGCTGTGCGCGACCTCAAATGACCCGGATTTCTTGCATTGCACAAGTCTTCGGTGCTGACCCGATGGGCCAATTTGCGACCAGCACCCCTGCCACCACGCCGACGTGGCGTCAGAACATCCCGGTTTCCAGCCTGGCAACATCCGACATCAGGCTTTGATTCCACGGCGGGTCAAACACCAGTTCGATATCGGTATCGATCACGGTGGGGATTTTTTCCAGCTTGCAGCGCACATCGTCGATCAAAATATCCCCCATGCCGCAACCTGGCGCGGTCAAGGTCATCCGCACGCGCACCCCGCGGCCATCGCCCTTGCCTTCTGGTGGATACAACTCGGCCAGATAGACCAAGCCCAAATCCACGATATTGACCGGGATTTCCGGATCGAAGCAGGTGCGCAACTGCTCCCATACCACGCGCTCCACGTCTTCATCTGTCGCGCCCTCGGGGAGCGCCAGCGGTTCGGCGGGCTGCTTGCCGATGGCATCACCATCTTCAATCCCCGCGACGTGAAGGTGCCGCCGCCGCCCAAAGTGGTCGCAACCCGGTTTCTGCTGCAGAACGAACCCGTGGCATTGCGCTGGAAGGATGCAACCTCACCCCTCGACAGCAGAATCTGGGAGGGCGGCCTGGTTGACTTGAGATACGACGATGACAATGTTTCGTTCGAGTTTTCCGCCCTGGAT
>Ga0209477_1000518_pt1 | contig 23974 bp, 19 predicted proteins | sample KloWWTupernatant_FD_187180 | JGI IMG/M metagenome (GOLD analysis project Ga0209477, IMG submission 187180) | Active sludge microbial communities from Klosterneuburg, Austria, studying microevolution and ecology of nitrifiers - Klosterneuburg... | ecosystem: Engineered > WWTP > Aerobic digester >... | reverse complement strand
TTTGAAATTTATTCCTTTGTGTCTCCGTGTCTTGGTGGTACAAACCGGACATCGCTGTAGAGAGGGGGTTCATTTTATTAAGATCATTTTTTTAGTTTCTTCGAAGTAGGAATTATTGTTTTGAGTATCGGTCGCAGTGAAGTAATAGAAGTATACTCCGGAGGAAAGATTTGCAAAATTGAATTCATATTTGTAAACACCTTCCCTTTGAATCTGATCAGTAAGCAAAGTTAATATTTTTCTGCCTGTGATATCGTAAATCACAAAATTTACATTTGATGGTCTGCCTAGCTGATATACTATTGTTGTAGAAGGATTGAATGGGTTCGGATAATTTTGTCCGAGAGAAAAAGTAACAGGGATTATGTTTTCGCCTCTGACTTCTTTCAGTATTAAATTATCAGGGTCAATTTTAAAGCTCAGAGGTTTACTGCCGAAAGTAAATGTAAATGACTGATACTGCGAGTTATTTAACACTGTGACTATCGTGTCTTTATTTTGAAAACTGATCAGGATCTGCACGGGCATTGTGAAAAAGAGTGGAGATGTATTTTGCTGCTGAAGAATGTTAAAGGTTGCATTATACTGTGCAGAATTAATTTCTTCTGTAGTCCAGTCCACAATATATCTTGGATAATTTTCACCGTAGATCCATTCATTAAAAAAATAATTAAGATCCATTCCTGAGACTGATTCAGCCACTCTTTTAAAATCTTCAGTTACTGCAGTTTTATATGCAACGTTTGTATCAGCAGAATAAGTTTTCAGAATATCAAAAAAATTCTGATCACCAACGACTCCTCTGAGCATATGAAGTACCACACAGCCTTTTGCATAACTCCTGTCCCCGCTGAATATCTGTGCAACAGAATTTACATCCTGTACATAAACAGAGCCGACTGCTCTTTTTGCATCAGCCATTCTGTATTTAATAAATTCATCATAGCCCGTCTGTCCATAGATGTATTCATTATACAAGGCTTCACCATAAGTTGCAAAACCTTCATTGAGCCAGATGTTTTCCCATGTGCGGCAGGTAATTTTATCGCCAAACCATTGATGCGCAAGTTCATGCGCCATTATATTGTCATTAAAAATTCCCATGGATGAGATTGTCTGATGTTCCATTCCCGCTATCCTACCAAATTCTGCATGTCCGTATTTTTCATTTATAAACGGATAAAGTCCATACACATCCGAAAAAAATTCAAGCATATTATCGGTTTTATCAAGCTGACTTTTTAATCCGTCCAGATTTTCAGGATAGATATAATTGAAAATCGGCATAGAGTCATTTAGTGAATATCTGAAGAAGCTGTTATACTGTGCATAATCTGCGATAGCGAGTGAAATGACATAGACTGCAATAGTATAAGAATTATGCCAGCCATAAGTTTTTGTGCCGTTACCATTGTCTGTTTCCAATATGAGATTTCCATTTGATACAGCGGTAAGTGTATTACTGCATGTCACTATGACATCGGAAGAGTCGGCTTTATCAGCAGGGGAATTCTTACAGGGAAACCAGTCACTTGCACCGAAGGGTTCGCTCAGTGTCCAGATCGCGGGAGACGTTCCATTATTATGAGATCCGAAAATAAAACTTCCGAAACCGGTAGGAATTGGAATTCCTTTGTAAAAGATTTTAATTATTTCTGAAGAACCGTTATTCAATTGCGAAGGAAGCGTGATATGTATTTTATCCATTACGTGGCTGAATGATTGAACAGTATTTTGAATGATTATAGAATCTACTGTCATGTTATTACTTAAATCAAAGAAAACTTGCTTTAATGAATTGACTCTGGTTGCAAATTGAATTGAAACAATGCCGGTAAGATAATCAGGCTGATAAGTAATATTCAGATCAAGTTTATAATAGGTAATATTTATATTTGTATCGCTCTGATAAAAGGAATTTATATAAGGTGAATTTCTGAGAAAATTCTGTTTTTCAATTTCATGTACTGGAAAATCTTTATAGACTGGGACTTGTGAAAATAAAGATCCGGTGATCAGAATATAAAGCAAAATCAAATAAAATTTTTCCCGTGTCATTCCGGATTTACAAAATTAATTAGTGATTTTTATCAGAGAAAGAAAAGATACCTAAAGCTTATAAGCAGGGCTGATGTACGGTTACCAAAATTTATTTCAGCATATTCATTTGTATGGATAGGTATTTTATATGAAAGTTCTGCCATAATGGAAGAAAGAAATATTGCCTGAACTCCAATGTATGTATCAAGTCTGAATCCTCCGGAGTTTATGATGGGAGAATTCAGGAATTCATTTTTTTCAAAATAATAAGCTTTGGATTCAGAATAGATATTTAAATTTACATCATCATAACTTTTATAAACTTTAGGTAGGACAAGGTAACCAAATGAAAGATCCCAGTTAAAGTAATTTCCGAACTTAAAATCTTTTTTCGGAACATTAATATTATAACCCATTTCACCTGTCGCTGAAAATTTATTTATTAAGTATGTGCCTATGATGCTGTTATCAATAGTGTAATTATCGGTTGTATGAAAATCTACAGAAGGCACTGTAATGTCTTCTATGAAATTATAAAGCTTAATTACATGACCCGGGTGTAATTCGTATTCTATCTGATCTCCTACGATGGGCTGAGCATTGACTGGTATTGTTACACCGGACTGAATAGCTGTCCGGAAGTGTGAATTTGGTTTATCAAAATTTAAAAATCGGTATCTGAGCGCACCGTGATAATTCCCAAAAAAATCAGTATTGGTCTCAGTTGAATAAAATACATTATTGTACAATGTCAGGTTTCCAAGTATGCCATAGTTGATCTCGAATGAATTATGATAATACTGAAAATTATCATAGCTCATGACATTGTTTCTAAATTCAATTCTGTCTTTGGAAAGATTGGCAGCAGCTTTTGATACTATATATAATTCCTGTGATTGTACCGGACTGGAAGCAGTAATAATGATTAGCAGTATTAAATATATGATTTTGTGCAATGTGAAATTATTTTGTAAAATGTAATTAAGATTGTGAAATAAAGTAATTCATAAATAAGTTCAGATAAAAAGGGGTTTTTAATGAAAATTAAAATTTCGTTTCGGGCTCATTCGAATTATCTATTTATTAATTCTCTGTTACAGTGTTAGAGATTTTCCAGAATCAGTAGTGAAATTTGGACTGAAATTGATTGGTGAATGAATTAATTTAAACGTTTTATATAAAGCTCATTGGCAAAAACCAAATCTAAAAATAAGTCTGTAAAGTCTTCAGAAACTGCTGATACTGTTATTTCTAATGGTAAAGGCAATATTAAAAAGTCTAAAGTAAAGTCGGCATTCATAAGCTCTGACTCAGGTTCAGACATATACAATGATCCTAAAAGATTCATTATTATAAAAGGTGCGCGGGTTCATAATCTTAAGAATATTGATATCAATATCCCTAAATATAAACTGATTGTCTTTACAGGAGTAAGTGGTTCGGGAAAATCTTCGCTTGTCTTTGACACTGTTTATGCTGAGGGACAGAGAAGATATGTCGAAAGTCTTTCATCTTACGCCAGACAATTTCTTGAGAGGATGAACAAACCTGATGTTGATTTTATGTCAGGACTTGCACCTTCTATGGCAATCGAACAAAAGACTCAGATCAAGACTTCCCGTTCTACAGTCGGCACTACTACAGAAATTTATGATTATCTGCGTCTGCTATTTGCAAGGGTAGGGAAAACATATTCTCCAGTCAGCGGTAAAGAAGTCAGAAAAGATTCTCCCGAAAGTATTATAAAAGAGATCACAGCTTCAGAAAAAGTGTTTCCAAAAAAGATCTTTGTCATGTCTGATTTTGTATTGGAAAACGCTGAAGAATTGAAACTTCTTATCACTGATCTTAAATCAAAAGGATTTTACAGAATTATAGAAGGTAATGAAATTACAGATTTGAATGAGATTGATGAAAAGAAATTTGTTAAGAATTTTTTTCGGAATAAAAATAAAGCAGAAGGTGATGAGGAAAAATGGAAGTTAACTGTGCTGTTTGACAGACTGATGTTTGATCCAAATGACACGGAATCTGTTTCGCGATTAAATGATTCCATAGAACTTTCCTACAGAGAAAGTGAAGGGTATGTGACGATCAGGGAATTTAGCGGTGATCATTATTCCGATCTGTATTTTAATAAATATATGGAGCTTGACGGAATTAAATTTGAAGATCCTCAGCCAAGACTTTTTTCCTTTAATAATCCATACGGGGCATGCAGTAAATGTCAGGGTTTCAGCAGGACCATGGATGTAGACAGGGATCTTGTGATAGGAAACAAGAAACTTTCGGTTTTTGGGGGAGTGATAAATGTTTTTAATACACCTAAACATTCAAAGCACCTTACAGATCTGATCACTGAAGCGGATAGCTTTGGTCTGGATATACATTTGCCATTTAATAAACTGGACAGTAAACAAAAGGATTTTATTTTTGAAGGCGGTAAAAAGTATATCGGCATAAACAGATTTTTTAAAATGGTAGAAAGAGAAGCTGCTTATAAACTTCATTACAGAGTTCTGCTGAACAGGTACAGAGCATTCACTACATGCAGCGAATGCCGGGGAGCCAGACTGAGAAAGGAAGCACTTTATATTAAGGTCGCCGGAAAAAATATTTTTGAAATAGTAAAGTTGAAGATCGAAGAGGCTTATGAATTCTTTCAGAATCTAAAGTTAAGTGAATATGATAAGAAAATTTCAGAAAGAATAACGGAAGAAATAATTTCCCGTTTGAAATATCTAAATGATGTTGGTCTTACTTATCTTTCTCTTGACCGACTATCTAATACTCTGTCAGGAGGCGAATCACAGAGGATCAATCTATCCACTTCACTTGGATCATCACTGGTTGGTTCAATCTATGTTTTAGATGAGCCATCAATTGGACTTCATCCTCGTGACAATCAAAAACTTATTGACATTATGAAATCTCTGCGGGATATTGGAAACTCAGTATTAGTAGTAGAGCATGACAGTGATATGATGAAGGAAGCTGATGAGATAGTTGACATGGGACCTTTCGCAGGGGAGAAGGGCGGCGAGAAAATTTTTCAGGGAACTTATGAGGAAATAATTAAAAGCAAAGATTCACTCACGGGGAAATATCTTAGTGGAAAGTTGAAAATAAATTTGCCAAAGTTAAGAAGACTAATAACGGATGAAACATTTTTTATTACAATTAAAGGTGCCAGAGAAAATAATCTTAAGGATGTAAATGTTAAGATTCCTTTAAATATGTTTGTTTGTATAACAGGTGTCAGCGGTTCAGGAAAATCTACTTTGGTAAATAATATTCTATACGGAGATCTGAAAAGAAAACTCGAAGGTACTTATAATGAAAGGATCGGCGAGCATGATTCTTTAACCGGTGATAAATATATCAATGCAGTCGAAATGATCGATCAGAATCCGATTGGCAAAACTTCACGCAGTAACCCTGTCACATATATTAAAGCTTTTGATCTGATCAGGGAAGCGTTTTCAAATACTTCTGAATCAAAACGAAAAAACTTTTATGCAGGACATTTTTCATTTAATGTATCTGGCGGAAGATGTGAAAAATGTGAAGGTACAGGTGTAATCAATATTGAGATGCAGTTTATGGCTGACATAGTACTTGAATGTGAAGAGTGCAAAGGTAAAAGATACAGAGATGAAATTCTTGAATTGAAATTAAAAGGCAATGAAGGTATCAGAAAAAATATTAGCGAAGTTCTTGATATGACTGTAAGCGAAGCAGTGAATTTTTTTAAGCCATTTCCAAAAGTTGTAAAAAAACTTAAGGTATTAGAAGATGTCGGACTTGGTTATATCAGAGTTGGTCAGTCAGCAACAACTTTATCCGGCGGTGAATCGCAGAGAGTGAAACTTGCATATCATCTGACATTTCAGGAAAAAGGAAAAAAGACATTATTCATATTTGATGAACCTACTACAGGACTTCATTTTTATGATGTTTCCAAACTGCTTAAATGTTTTGATGAGTTGATTAAAAAAGGTAATTCTGTAGTTGTCATCGAGCACAATCTTGAAGTAATCAAATGTGCTGATCATGTAATCGATCTTGGACCCGAAAGCGGTGATGAAGGAGGATATATAATTGCTGAAGGAACACCTGAAGAAATCTCTAAGGTAAAAAAATCTTATACCGGAAGATTTTTAAAAAATGTTTTAAAATAATTTATTAATATAAATAATCAGTTTTGTAATGAAGAAATTAATTTTAGTTTCAATTTTTATTTTAGCTGTATCATCTGTAGAAATAGTACAATCACAGACTATAAAGGAAAATTTTGAAGCCGGTAAAAAAGCTTTTTATGCTGACAGTTTTGACGAGGCTAATAAATTATTTAATCCAATTCTTCAAATGGAAACAGAAAACTATGAAACCTTTTTTTATAAAGGGTTGATCTATGAAATTTATTTTGATTTTGACAGAGCTTTATCAGAACTTACAAATGCAATAGAAGCTAAACCAAATGAAAGTGAGACTTATTTCAGAAGGGGAATAGTCTATGATAAAAAAGACATGCTTAAAGAAGCAATCAAAGATTATACTAAAACAATTGAACTAAATGAAAATAATGTCGATGCTTATTTTAGCAGGGCAACGGATTATCAGGAACTTAAAGAATATGGAAAAGCAATTGACGATTATTCAGATGCGATAGACCTAAATCCGGATGACGATATATCTTTTTATAACAGGGGACTTCTTTATAAAGAGACCGGAGATTTTGAAAATGCAATTAACGATTTTAATCAGGCGATACAAATAGACAGCATCTGGCAGAGCGAGCTTGGAAGGGAAATTGAAAATATGAAAAAAGGAAAGTAATTATTTTTTTAATTCGTCTTTGAGATATTTCGCTGTGTAAGAAGTTTCCATAAAATTTTTTACAATGTCTTCGGGAGTACCTGTTGCAATTATCTCACCGCCAGCTTCACCTCCTTCTGGACCTAGATCAATAATCCAGTCAGCAGTTTTTATAACATCAAAATTATGTTCGATCACAATTACGGTATTACCTTTATCAGTTAGCTTGTTTAAAACTTTCAGAAGCATATTAATGTCTTCAAAGTGAAGACCTGTAGTCGGTTCGTCAAGTATGTAAAGTGTCCTTCCCGTTTGAATTTTAGAAAGTTCAGTCGAAAGTTTTACTCTTTGAGCTTCTCCTCCCGAGAGTGTAGTCGCCTGCTGACCAAGTCTTATATAACCCAGTCCAACATCAAATAAAGTTTGGAGCTTTCTGTTGAGAGATGGTACAGCATCAAAAAATCCAACAGCTTCTTCTACTGTCATGCCAAGGACATCTGCAATTGATTTATCTTTATACTTTACTTCCAGAGTCTCACTGTTATATCTTTTTCCTTCGCAAACTTCACAAACGACGTAAACATCCGGAAGGAAATTCATTTCAATCTTCTGCAGACCTGCACCTTCGCATGCATCACATCTTCCGCCTTTCACATTAAATGAAAATCTGCCGGGCTTATATCCGCGGATCTTTGAATCGGGAAGATTGGAATATATGTCTCTTATAAAAGTGAATAAACCTGTATATGTAGCGGGATTGCTTCTTGGAGTCCTGCCGATAGGAGTCTGATCTATTTCAATTATCTTATCAATTATTTTTTCTCTCCACTTTTCTTTTTTCATGGAAAGTCCTTCAATCGTTTTAAAAGGGAGTGGAGTATCAGGAGATTTATAGAATTTTTTTGAAAGAATGCGGTAGAGAGTTTCATTAATTAATGAAGACTTTCCTGAGCCGCTGACACCTGTAACACATATAAATTTTCCGAGCGGGATCTCCAAAGTTACATCCTTCAGATTATTACCTGAAGCTCCTTTTAGAATAATTGATTTTCCTGAACCTTCTCTTCTGACTGAAGGAATTTCTATCTTTCTTTTACCTGAGATATAATCACCAGTAAGTGAATGTCCGTTTAAATTTTGAGGATGACCGAATGCGACAACCTCACCGCCATGCTCACCTGCACCGGGTCCGAGATCAATTACAAAATCGCAAGCTTCGATCATTTCTTTATCATGCTCTACTACTATTACAGAGTTGCCTGTATCTCTCAGCATCTTTAATGATTCAATGAGTTTGATATTATCTCTCTGATGAAGTCCGATTGAAGGCTCATCAAGAATATAAAGAACACCTGTAAGCTGTGATCCGATCTGAGTAGCAAGTCTGATTCGCTGAGCTTCACCACCCGACAGAGTTCTTGCACTTCTGTCCAGAGTCAGATATTCAAGTCCTACATTCAGAAGAAAATCGAGACGTGAGATAATTTCCTTAATGATCTGAGATGCAATGATCATTTTTCTTTCGTCAAGATTAAGATCTTCAAAAAAGTCACGACATTTTTTAATGGACATTGTTGTGATATCGTGAATATTCCTGTTGTCAATTTTTACCCAGAGTGAATCAATCTTCAGACGTCCACCGTTACAGGTTTTGCATTTTGAAATTGTCATAAAACTTTCCGCCCACTGTCTGATAGTTTCTGAAGAAGTATCATCAGAATATCTTTTAACGTAATTCAAAACTCCGTCAAATCTGTGTTTGTAATTACTTACTCTGCCTTGTGAATTCTTATGTTCGTAAACAACTTTTTCCGAAGACCCGAAAAGAATTTTTTGAATGACATCATCAGGCATTTTTATTATAGGTGTATCGAAATCCAATCCTTCATTCTCGATCATGCCTTTGAATATTGAATAGATCCAGGTACCACGCGGCTTTCCAAGCGGTTCAACTGCACCAAGATTAATTGTAAGATTTCTGTCAGGGAAGATTTTATCAACGTCTATTTCTTTTTTTTCTCCAAGTCCAAAACAGTCATTGCACCATCCGTAAGGTGAATTGAATGAAAATGAATTCGGAGCAGTTTCTGAAAAACTTCTGCCGGTCTCAATGTCTGATAATCTTTCATTATAAAATTTATCTTCATTTCCGTCATTGATAATTACCACCCCATCACCTTGTCTGAGTGCAGCTTCTAAGGATTCTGCTATTCTCGCTTTCGAATTATCATTAACTGCAACTCTGTCTATCACTATCTCAATATCATGAATTTTAAAACGCTCTGTTTTCATTCCAGGGGTAATGTCTTTTACTTCACCGTCGATCCGAACTTTCGTAAATCCCTGTGAAGCAATGTCCTCAAACAATTCTCTGTAATGACCTTTCCTTCCCTTTACAACAGGGGCAAGAATAATGATCTTTGTTCCGTCTTTTTTATCAAGTATGCTGCTGAGAATCTGATCTGTATTTTGTCTGGTTACTGCATTCCCTGACTCGGGAGAATACTGCGTCCCACATCGTGCATATAACAGACGAAGGAAATCATAGATCTCTGTAACTGTGCCTACAGTAGATCTCGGATTTTGCGAAATGGTCTTTTGCTCAATGGAAATGGATGGTGAAAGTCCTTCTATTTTATCTACATCAGGGCGTTCTATTCCGCCTATAAATTGCCGGGCATATGCAGAAAGAGTTTCCATAAATCTTCTCTGGCCTTCAGCATAAATAGTATCAAATGCCAGGGAAGATTTTCCTGAACCAGAAACGCCAGTGAACACAACAAGGCTGTCACGCGGGATCTCAATATCTACATTTCTGAGATTATGAACTCGCGCACCTTTTACGATTATTTTATCTAAATGAGATTCTGACATAAATATCATGGAAAATAAATGAGTCAGGTTGTTTTTACAATCTAAAATTTAATGCTGAATTGAGAAAATTTCATATCAATCCAAAACAATTCAATACAACTTTCAAGATTCACTATTTTCTATTAACTTTTTTTGAACGACCCCCGATAAGAACACTCGAGGGCAGGCTCAAAAGTAACAAATAAAGTCGCCCCGAGTACTCGGGATAATAAATTGCCTAAATTTTTTTCGAAATTGAAATAAAATATCCAACTCAAAATTTGCTTCGCAATTTTCTCAGACAAGGATATTTTATTTTAACAATTTCTCTAGAATTCTTTACGGCAATGTATTACAGGCGGGATTTTTTAAAAACAAAAAGCTCATTTTTAGGGATTGTGATGAATATAAAACTTTTTTAGAAAATAGATTTATTTCAATACATTATGAATTTAGAAATAAAACTTTTTGGCAGATGCATAATAAAATAGAAGGGGGAATCACATCCGTATTGAGAATTAAAATATGAAATCTTAATTTCGTATATGAAAATTTTTTTAATATTAATATTCACATCTGTCTTATTATATTCATGCAGTAATGAATCAACACAGCCCACAGGTAATAATAACACTGCTGCTTATACTCAGATCGATTTCGACCCGGTATTAAACTCTGATAAAGATACCTTAGTCTATATAAATTCTAATGTAAATTTTAAGTTTACGGGAATGTATTCATTTGATATTTTAAATGGATTCAATAAACAACTTGTAAATGCAATAGTCAGGACTCCGGATATTTCTAATATTGATTCTAAGATTGTGTATTCATTAAATGGGCAACTTGCTGTTATGGATCCTGACGGAATGAATTCACAAATAATCAATGGAAACGTAAACAGCTTATATCCAAAATGGAGTAATGATGGAAACAGAATTTTGTATGAAAATTCAGATTGCCTGACCGGCTGTGGAATTCGGATTATAAATTCCGATGGGACCGGTGACAGTCTGATAATTCCAAAAGGAAGATCTCCTGATTGGTCAATAGCTGCAAATGAATTCATTTATCTTGTTTCACAGGAAGGCGGAAATGGTGATTCGCTTTTTAATTTCAATATGAACACAGGTGTCAGGACTTTAATCAAAGTATTGAATCCACCTGAACACAAATCATCTCAGTATTTAAATTTTGTGGGTGGAACTGTGATCTTTTGTTCTACATCCGAAACAGGATATTCATATGTTTATAAACTGACTCAGTCAATTGGAATCGTTGAAAAACTGGCATTAAATCAGGGTTGGTCTCCATATTATTCGGAAAGTAACGGCATGATATATTATACAAACAGAAATGAAGGAAACGGTAGGATATGGATAATGGATTTTAATGGAAATGGGAACAGGCAGTTTGAGGAGATTTATTAGAGCAATTTCAAATTGCAAATTACAAATTATGAGTTACAAATTAACTATTAACTATTAACTATTAACACACAAATAAATAGTGTTGCCCGGTAAGAAAATACTATATAACGAAGAAGTTTATTTAAGCGGAAAGAAGACAGAAGGAAATGATTATTTAATACCAGCCAGCAACAGCAATCCAGATGAGGCATTGTCGATGTAAAAGCAGAGATGGACAATAGAAGATCTTTTTGGAAATATGAAAATAAAAGGATTTAATTTAGAGAAAAATTGATAGCACTTTTAACCATTGCATTGCTTTGGTGTTATCTTACAGGACTTTGGATAGAGAGTACAGTTAAGATCAGAATAAAAAACCACGGTAGAAAAGAAAAAAGCACATTCAGAAAAGGATTGGATCATTTTACTAAAATCCTTAATTCCTTTGAAAATTTGATATATGAAACGAAAGCTTGTTTAAAGTTTTGTTTTGTACATAGTTTTTTTTTAAGCACCGATTTTCTTAATTGTAACTCACTGATAATTTCCTTATTTTGCTTACTTCACTTTCAAAAGATTTAAAAAGAGGTCCCATCGACTAGGGGTTAGGTCGCCACTCTTTCACAGTGAAAACACGGGTTCGAATCCCGTTGGGACCGCTTGATTAAAAATAAAAGCTCTGTGACTGATAAAGTTACAGGGCTTTTGTTTTAGTAAAGCACCGATCTATTTTTATAAAATCATCTGTTAGGTTTCTATAATTTCTCCGGCTATCAAAAAATTCTTTCTGCTCACTATAAAACCATTGAAATAAATACCGCTATATAATTCAGTTAAAACCAAGTTAAATTGCAAAAACTTAAATTTTAATATATAAAATGTAATAAACAGGATTAACATAATTTTTCCATTTTTTTTATTTTCAAATAGGACTATATTAGTCCAAATTAGAATTTAATGATCAGAATTTCCAAAAAAGTTGAATATGCATTGATGGCATTAAAGTTTATATCAGAATCAGATAACAGGTTAGTTACTGCAAGAGAAATTTCCGATTCGAAAAAAATCCCTTATGATCTTTTATCAAAAATACTTCAAAAATTAAAAAATGAAGAGATCCTTTTGTCAAATCAGGGGAGTAACGGAGGTTATTCAATGAATAAAAGAACGGATGAAATTTATCTTTATAACCTTATGAGTATGCTCGATGGAGAAATAGCAATTGCAGATTGTCTTGCTGAAAGTAAAGACAAAGACTGCTGTCTTGAAGATTCCTGTTCTATTAAATCTCCTATTACGAAACTTCAGAAAGAAATTGAAAACCTTTTTAAAAATAAAACTATTTCTGATTTTGTCTGAAAAATTTAAAATTAACTGCCGATGAAATTTCCTGTTTACATGGATTATAATGCTACAACTCCTGTAGATCCTGAAGTACTCGAAGAAATGATCCCTTATTTTTGTGAACATTTTGGAAATGCATCAAGTGCTAATCATAAGTTCGGATGGAATGCCGAGGAAGCCGTTTCAAAAGCAAGAAAAAATATTGCTGATCTTATCAATGCATCTCCGCGTGAAATAATTTTTACTGCAGGTTCGACTGAAGCAAATAATATTTCTCTTAAAGGTGTAGCGGAAATATATGAAGGAAAAGGAAATCACATTATCACCTGCACTTCAGAGCATAAAGCCATTTTAGAAACATGCGAGTATCTGGAGACAAGAGGTTTTGAAGTTACATATCTGAAAGTTGATAAAGATGGATTGATAGATCTTGACGAATTAAAAAATGCGATAACTGATAAAACGATTTTAGTCAGTATCATGGCTGCAAATAATGAGATCGGAACTATTCAGCCTGTAGAAGAAATTGGAAAAATATGCAGAGAAAATGGAGTTTTGTTTCATACAGATGCTACACAAGCAGTCGGTAAAATTCCTGTGGATGTACAGAAAATGAACATTGATCTGATGAGTATTTCAGCGCATAAATTTTACGGACCAAAAGGTGTCGGGGCATTATATGTAAGAAGTAAAGAACCACGTGTAAATTTTACCAAGCAAATGCACGGAGGAAGTCAGGAAAAAGGACTTAGAGGCGGAACTTTGAATGTACCCGGAATTGTCGGAATGGGAAAAGCATGTGAGATAAGTATGAAAAATATGAATAATGAAATGTCGAAACACATTGTATTCAGAGATAGAATAATTGATGCACTTTTAAATATAAATGATGTTTACCTGAACGGACACAGGACAAATCGTCTGACGAACAATATTAATTTCAGCATTGGTAAAATAAATATAGAAAGTCTTCTCGGAGATCTAAAGGATATTGCCTTGTCTACCGGAAGTGCCTGTACATCTTCATCAATGGCACCATCACATGTATTAAGTGCAATTGGCAGGGAAGATGATCTTGCAAGGTCTTCCATAAGAATCAGTTTTGGGAGATTTACGACTGAAGAAGAAATAGATTACCTTATTGAAAAGCTGACTTCAAATATTTTAAAGCTAAGAGAAGAAGCTCCAGAGTTTCAGATTGCAAAATAATTTTAGATAAAAAAATAATTAAAATATTTAAATAAATATATTATGACAGAAGTAAAAGAATTCATTCCGGGAGTCAGTGAAGATGTGAATATTACTGACAAAGCTATAAAGGAAGTAAAAAAAATAATGGAAGAAAATAAAGTACCTGAGAATTACGGACTAAGAGTAGGTGTAAAAGGCGGCGGATGTTCAGGTATGACCTATTCACTTGGATTTGATCCGGATGAGAGAACAGGTGATACAGTCCTCGAAAAAGACGGTATAAAAATATTTATAGATATGAAAAGTGTTTTATATTTATCAGGAACTGAAATAGATTTTACAGACGGGCTGACCGGAAGAGGCTTTGAGTTTAATAATCCTCAAGCTGTGAAGACATGTGGTTGCGGTAGTTCATTTGGAGTCTAAGTTAAATTGAAAAAACAGCTCTCATATTTTTTACTGTTCATAATTTTTTGTAATTATTTGCATTAAAATAATGACCTGTATTTTTTGTTTTCTTGGGGAATGAATGCTATAAATAAGTAGAAAATTTTTAATCGGATGTATTATTAATTAGGGATCATTTATATTCCGCAGAAATAAAATAAAACTGAAACAGAAATTCAATTAATTAATCATAATCAAAAAGGAGAAATTACTAAAATGGCTTACGAATGGAAATTTAATCCAAGACCTTACACAGACGATGAAGCATCAGAATTGCTGGCAGAAGTAATAGATGCTGATACTGCGAACTGGCATTACAATACTCATCATAAAGGTTATGTAACTTTTATGAATAAGATCGAAACTGAACTTGAAACTGCAGACAGAGCTTCAGCAAACGGAAATTACAGTAATGTTGGTGAACTCAAAAGAAGATTTACCTGGAATCATGCAGGTGCATTACTTCATGATGTTTACTGGGAAGTTTTAGGCGGTGACGGCGACACCTCAAAAGGGCCTGAAGTAGTCGCAGCTATAGAAAAAGAATTCGGATCGATCGATAACTGGAAGGCTGATTTCAAAGCGACAGCAGTTTCAGCAAAACTTTCAGGCTGGGCAGTATTGACTTATGATCAGCTTTACAGCGAAAGACTTTTAGATATTCTTGTTGATGAACACCATTATGGTGCAATCTGGGGTGGAATTCCGATAATCTGCTGTGATGTTTTTGAGCATGCATATTATCATAAGGACGGTCCCGGCAGAGCAACATATATTGATAACTTTTTCAAAAACCTGAACTGGTCAAGGATCAATGATAGGTATAAAAAGTATGCAGTAAAATAAGAAATATTTAATTATTTTGTGAAGGGCATTTTATAAATGCCCTTTTATTTATTTACACAATATAAATTTTTATTTTTGAAAAGATTTTTTGCATTTACAATATTTATTTTCATTTTATCTTCAGTTTTTATATCCTGTGACAAAACAGATACTGAGCAAACAGAGATCAATAATAAAGTATTCAGTTGGAGACCTGATCTAAAAATAACTGACATACCTGATACTCCTGTAAAAGGATTTTTAAAAGGTAAAGAAATCGAATTTACTTATATTAATTTTGAAGACTGGAGAGGAAGTGGTGACAATGTTTTAAATTTCAGTAACCTTATCCCGAAAAACAGCTGCGGATTTATTGAGAATGATAATTCATTTCAATTAATGAAAAAAGCAGGTGAGATTAAAGTGGGAGAATTGATAAAATCTTCATTCGATCAGAATCTTGATGGATTTACTGCATATTATGAAATTGCAGATTCCACAAACCCTGTAAAATCAACTGTTGAGTGGAATTGTATCTTAGTTATAACTGCCAAAAATGAAAAAACTATTAAAGGAAAAATTGCAATGTGTTTTAAAGATGATACCAAAAGCTGGATAGCCGGTACATTTGAAGCTATAAGATGTTACAATTAAAAAATTATTAATAACGATTTTTATACATGAAAAAAATTATATTATCTGTTTTTTTTATTTCAGCGCTTATTTTAACAGGCTGTGGTAATAAAGAAAAGGAAGCCGTAAAAGAAAGTAATGAAACTGAAAAAGAAATGACTGAAAAGAGCGAGAATCAGATTAAAGATGAATTAAATAAAGATGAATCTGTAAATTCTGATGATCAGTCAAAAATTGAAAATGAACTTGGAATGAAGCCGGGTCTTCCTGCAGATTTTCCAAAAGAAATTCCTCATCCGAAAAATGCCAAAGTATTAGGTTCTCTGAATTCTTCCGATGGTACTGTCGTTACTTTTGAGTCAAATGATAAAGTTCTTGATATTGTAGAATTTTATAAAGAGGAAATGAAAAAAGGCGGATATACTTTAACAGAGGAAGGTGAGTCACTTGTCAGTGATAAAGGCGGTCTGATAAACTGGTCAAAAGGCGATAAGATTGCCGGACTTATGCTTGGGTTTGATAAAGATAAAAATATAACATCGCTCGTTATCACATATAATTAGTACAACTAAAAATATTTGAAAAAACTTTTGAGTGAGAGTGATTCATTCGAAAGTTTTTTTTATTTTAAATGCTGAATGGATGAATTCACAGATCTGCCATTATTTCCTCTGAATGTAGTTATGTTTCCGCATGCAAAAATGGAACTGCATATTTTTGAAGAGAGATACAAAAAAATGATAAATGAATGTATTGATGAAGGTAAAATTTTTGGAATAAATTTGTTTGCAAATGAAAAAATTTTTCTGACTGGGTGTACATCTGAAATTAGTGAAGTGAAAAGGAAAACTATTACTGGAGAGTTTGATATTGTTTCGAAAGGAATTAGAAGATATGAGATCATGAACTATAAAATGACTGCAAATAAATATTTTGTAGGAGAGGTTATATTTTCAAAGAATTCAAATTTTATTACAGATGATATTAAGTTTCATGAAGCAGTAAATAATTATAATGAGCTTACCTACATTGTCTATAAAGGCAGTATTAAGCCGATTGATCCGAATATTGAAAAATGGCAGACGGGAGAATTCTCTCCTTCATTTCTGATGGCTGAAAAATGCGGTTTGAGTGTTGCAGAAAGGCAAACTCTGCTTGAGATAAATAATGAGGATGACAGAATATTTTTTATGCTGAATTATTTTGAAAGCATTATGCCTAAACTTAAAGACGCTGACAGGATTGCTAAGATAATAATGAGTGACGGTTATCTGGTTCAGTAAATTCTGATTTTATATTTATGATCGAAAAAGACAAAGTTAAAAATATTTTAGTTACGAGAACTGACAGACTCGGAGACGTTATACTTACTTTACCTTTGTTATCGTGTCTTAAAAAGATCTTTCCCGAATCTAAAATTTTTTTCCTTGTAAAAGTTTACTTAAAGGATATTCTGGATTGTTATGAAGGTATTGATGAAATCATTTATATTAATAATGAAGAAGATAAGGATATTCTGTCAGAAATTATCAGATCTAAAAATATTGACCTGGCAATAAATGTGAAACCTGATTATAAACTTGCATCAATGCTGTACCGGCTGGGGATAAGATACAGGATAGGTACGGCTTACAGGTGGTTCTCATTTTTGTATAATTGTAAAGTCCATGTTCACAGAAAACGTTCAGATCTCCATGAGTCAGAACTTAACTTACTAATGATAAAAAGTTTTTTTGACGAAGAATGTAGTTCAGAGTTTGGAAAATTTAAAATAGAAGAATCAAAAAAGTTAAGACTGGATCAAAAACTTTCAGAGTTTAATCTGGAACTTTCGGATACTTATATAATCATACATCCGGGCAGCGGAGGTTCTGCAAAGGATCTGCCTGCAGAAAATTTTATTGAATTTATAAATATGTTCAGTAGTGAGTATAGAAATATTAAAATAGTATTTACTGGTTTGCAAAGCGAAAATGAACTGGCTGAAAAGTTAATCAATGGATCCGGAATAGAAAAATCGGTTGTAAATCTATGTGGAAAGCTTGACCTTGGAGAAATGCTGATACTGATTAATGAATGCAGTCTCTTTATTTCTAACTCTACCGGACCTATTCATATTGCTGGTGCTCTCAATAAAAAGATCATTGGCTTTTATCCAAATGAAAAACCAATGCATGCAGGCAGGTGGAAACCTCTTGGAAAAGATGTTATAATTATTTCACCTGAATCTTCTAAAGATGATCTGAGTGAAATTGATACAAATGAAATAATTAATGCAGTTAAAAAATTGATTTAAATTTTTTAATTTGTACAGAACAATAATTGAGTAACGTTGTTAAAGATTTTGTTTATAAAATTAAATTTAAATAATTATAATGAAGATAATTAGATCAGTAATCTTAATAACTCTTTTATTCACATCAGTATTTTTAAATGCTCAGGATAATGAATTCAGAACAATCGAACAGGATGCATTTACAACCGGTGAGAAATTAACATTTGAAATAAATTACGGATTCGTAAATGCAGGGACGGCCGTAATGGAAATTGATCCTAATCTTCAGACTATAAACGGAAGAGAATGTTATGATATTAGATTTACTGTGAATTCATCGGGCAGTTTTGACTGGGTATATAAAGTCCGTGATTTTTACAGGACTTATGTAGATAAAGAAGGATTATTTCCGTGGAGATTTGAACAGCATATAAAGGAAGGGAATTACCAGAGAGATTTTGAAGCCATTTTCGATCAGGAAAATCATAAAGCAAAAACCTATACCGGTGAAAAAGAGCCAAAGAAATTTGAAGGTGAATTTGATATTCCTGAATATACACAGGATGCAATGAGTGCATTTTATTTTTTCAGAACACTGGATTTTAGTAAAATGAAAGAAGGAGACGAGACTCTGCTTCAGAATTTTTATAAGGATAATACTTATCCTCTGAAAGTAAAATATTATGGTAAAGAAACTATAGAAGTACCGGCAGGGGAATTTAGATGTGTAAAGCTAGAGCCGTTAGTTGCTGAAGGCGGATTATTTAAAAGTGAAGGTTCAATAATTGTCTGGCTTACAGATGATGAAAGAAGGATGCCTGTGAAAGTAAAGACGAAAGTTGTGATCGGATCTATAGATGCAGATCTCAGCGCTTATTCAGGACTTGCAGGATCTCTTAATTCTAAAAAATAATTTAAAAAATTTCAGATAAATTTATAAAGCGAATTAAAAATTCGCTTTTCTTTTATGAAAATATCAGAGTTATTTTATTCAATACAGGGCGAAGGCAAAAGAGCCGGTCGCCCTTCTTTTTTTATCAGAACAAATCACTGTAATCTCAGGTGTAAATTTCCAGGCGGAAATCTATGTGATACTTATTATACCAGTTGGGAACCTGACGACTTACGGAATCTTGGGGAATTGAACTTAGATGACATAATTGCTGAATATAAAAAAATTAAGTGCTGTGATATTGTAATAACTGGCGGAGAACCTACGATGAATGCAAATGATCTGTCAGATCTTTGTCAAAAATTAAAAGAATCAAATCCTGATTCATTTATTACAATTGAAACTAATGGTACATACTTTGGAGATTTTATAAAATATTCTGAATTGATCAGCGTTAGTCCAAAGCTAAAAAGTTCTGTTCCATTAGGTACGGAATATGAAAAAATGCATGAGAAGAACAGATTAAATTTTGAGACCTTTATAAAGTTTAATCTTCTCAAAGAAAACTATCTTATAGACATCCAGTGGAAATTTGTTTTCACATCTGAAAAGGACATTAAAGAGATAAGGGAAATCCAGTCTGTCGTTGGGTTTAAAGACAGTGATATATATTTAATGCCTGAAGGAATCACAGCAGAAGATTTAAACAGTAAAAGATTAGAAACAATAGAGGTCTGCAAAAAGAACAATTTCAATTATACAGACAGACTTCACATACTTGCCTGGGGAAACAAGAGAGGAGTTTAAATTAATTGAAAATTAAAAATTAAAAATTACGAGTTACGATTTACGGGTTACGATTTACGGGTTAATTGTGATAACAAAATTCATCATTCAATATTCCAAATTCCTAATTCTTAATTCTTAATTGATTAAAACCCCACAGAATAATTTATCCTACCTGCATCTTTGTTGACATCAAAAAATACATTAGATTTTTGAAGTAAGGTATTATTTGAATTTCTGAAAAAATGATTTATCACATCTGCTGCTGCTATTGCAATAAACATAGAAGCCGGAGCAACTCCAGGACTATATGAATCTGTCCTTTCACTCTGATTAAACAGATCATTTTTAGCTTTGATAATAGGAGCTCTCAATGAATAAATAAGAGCAGCACTGCCAGCTCCGATCAGCATTCCTGTGAATACATCTGAAGGATAATGAACCCCCCAGTAAATTCTTCCAAGTGATACAACTGCTGCATAGGTGTATAATCCAGCTATCAAAACCGGTTCAACCGGATATCTCAAAGTGAGTGAAGTAGCAATCGCAAAAGCTTCTGATGAATGTCCGGAAGGAAAAGAATAAGTACCTTTTACAGATAAAGTATCTGATAAGTATACATTGTTCATTGTTCTGAATGGTCTGGGTCTTTTTACTGTGACTTTAATTATTTGAGTAACCGACAAATTCGTGATCTCCGATAAAGCCAGCAATATGGCAGAGCTTTCGTCGTAACTATTATTGTTGATTCTTGCAAAAGTGTACATTCCTACAGGTGCAGCAATTGATATTGGTATTATAGATTCGTTTGTAATATTCACCATTGAATTTATGAAAGAGCTGTGAATATTATTAAAAGTCCGGAATAATTTTACGTCAATACTTTTTTCACTGTATTTCGTTTTATCCTTACCTGAGGTCTTAAATCTATATTGAGAAAAACTATTTACATAAAAAAATAAGATCAGAATTAATATGAAGGAAATTCTTCGCAATAATTATAATTTACTCAGAGCATTATTGATATCAGCTAACAGATCTTCAATATCTTCTATACCTACTGATAATCTTACAAGTCCGTCTGTCAATCCGAATTCTTCTCTGAGATATTTCGGAACAGTACCGTGTGTCATAGAAACAGGATGGCAGACAAGTGATTCAACTCCTCCAAGCGATTCAGCGATCTGAAAAATTTCCAGAGCGTTACAGAAGTCAACTGCCTTTTCGTATGATCCGACGTCAAGTGAAATGATCCCACCAAACCCTGACATTTGTGATTTTGCCAGTTCGTGCTGTGGATGAGATTCCAAACCCGGATAATAAAGTTTTTCGATCATTGAATTTTCAGAAAGTACTTTGCAAATAGTAACTGCATTCTCGTTATGAGCTTTCATTCTCTGTGCTAATGTTTTTGTTGAACGCAGAATCAGCCAGCAGTCAAAAGGAGCAGGAACAGAGCCAATTGAGTTTTGCAAAAATTTAAAAGTTTCGGCAATAGTTTCGTCTGAAGTAACAAGGCATCCGCCGATTACATCACTGTGACCGTTAATATATTTAGTTGTACTATGTAAAACTATGTCGATCCCAAAGTCCAGTGGATTCTGAAAATACGGACTCATAAAAGTATTATCCACGCATGTTGTGATTTTTTTCTCGCGTCCAATCTCTCCTAAATTTTTGAGATCAGTAATGTTCAGCATTGGATTGGTAGGAGTTTCGACATAAATAAATTTTGTATTTGGTTTTATAGCATTGATCAGTGCTTCATTGTCAGAAGTGTCAACATACGAAAACTCCAGTCCGTAATTTTTCATGACCTGTTCATACAAACGGTAAGTACCGCCATAGACATTATTAGTACAGATCACATGATCACCCGGTTTAAATAAATTTATAACAGTCTGTACGGCTGCCATTCCTGAAGAAAAGCAAAATCCATACTTCCCGTTTTCAAGTGCAGCAAGGTTTGCTTCAAGAGTTGATCGGGTCGGATTAATTGTCCTTCCGTAATCAAATCCTTTTGAATCACCAAGTTTTTTATTGGAATATGTAGAGGTCTGAAAGATGGGAGTAATTACAGCTCCTGTAGTTTCTTCCGGATGCTGACCGGCGTGAATCTGTTTGGTTGCGAATTTCATAATTTAGTTTTTTTTAGCGAAAAGTATTTTCAAAAATTTTAAATGAAAATCCTGACCGTATATTTAATAAAATTTTTAATCAGTTTTAAATTAAACAAAATCAAGAACGTCATATCTGGTAAGTATTCCTTTTATTTGTCCGTGCTGAGATACAAGAATAGTACTGTCTTTCTGAAGCATTTCAAGTGCTTTCGGAAATTCGGTATTAAAATCCACTATCGGAAGTTTTTTATCCATTACATCTTTTACTTGTTTACCTGATACATTCCTGTCATTCATAACTTTTTCGATGACACTTTCCTCAGCAATAGAACCAACACAATCAGATCCGTCTATGACAGGCAATGTACTGAGATTATATTTATCCATCAGCTCAAGTGCTTCGAATAATTTATCAGAACTTTTCGCTGAAATAAGTCCGGGCACACCAGCAGTTTTCTTAGTCAGGAATACCTGCCCTGTTGAAATGAAATCAGAATTCATCAGACGCTTTTCTCTAAGCCATTCATCAGAATGATATTTAGAAAGATATCTTTCACCTGTATCACAAACTATAAAAACTATAACAGCATTTTCATCAAGGGTTTTAGCAAGCTCAACGGCAGCATAAGCTATCGTCCCTGTTGATCCGCCGCAGAATATTCCTTCTTCTTTTCCAAGTCTTTTACACATTTCTACAGAATCAAGATCGTTTACATTAACTATTTCATCAATGTACTGAAGCTGAACATTCTCCACCATCACATCCTGACCGATACCTTCAATTAAATAGGGGATAGGTTCAGGTGTATTGCCGGTTTCTTTTACAACTTTAAATATAGAACCGTAAGGATCTGCCCCGATTACTTTAATACCCGGATTTTTTTCTTTAAGATATTTCCCTGTACCGGAAATAGTCCCGCCTGTACCGACACCGGATACAAAGTGTGTTATCTTTCCTTCTGTATCATTCCAGATCTCGGGACCTGTAGTTTTGTAATGCGCTTCAGGATTTCCCGGATTTACATATTGATAAAGAAAAAGTGAATTTGGAATTTCCTTTGATAATCTTTCAGCTACAGTTACATAGTGATCGGGTTCTCCATGCTTAGCAGTCATCGGCTGAATTATCACTTCGGCACCTAGTGCTTTGAGATAATTATTTTTTTCTCTGGAAGCTTTTTCTGTCATTACAAAAATTGTCTTATAACCTTTTAACGCAGCTACCAGTGCAATTCCGATCCCTGTATTTCCACTCGTAGCTTCGATTATAGTGCCGCCCGGTTTGAGCTTGCCTTCACGTTCTGCAGCTTCTATCATATTTAGTCCGATCCTGTCTTTTACACTACCGCCGGGATTGTATGACTCCATCTTTGCAAGTACAGTCGGTTTCAGACCTTTTGTAATGTTGTTGAGTTTTACAAGGGGAGTGTTGCCGATCAGATCAAGTACGCTGTTATAATATTTCATATTTATAATTTTGTAAATTTAAATTTGATAATTCTATTTGGGTATGTTGAAGTCTGAATAAAATTTTTATTCAAATTTTATATCTCCTGTATATTCTTTTCGTCTCATACTCTTTCTAGTCAGATAAATTCTTTTTACTTCATTGTAATATTTGAATGTATTTTTATCTATAGATTTTTCATAAAATCCCTGACCCAGTTTTATTTTTTTCATTACATAGACAGTATCAGTTCCATTAATAAAAAATATACTGATCTCATCATTCGAGGGGAGAAAAAATCTGACATTAAATTTTTCTTTTACCGGGTTTGGGTATACCGGATAAAATTGTAAAGTAGTTGGAAATTCCATCCAGAATACTTCTTTATTTAAATTCAAATATTTTGAAGTCCCGTCATTCATATCCATCTTAATTCTGAATTTGTATTTCCCTTCTTTTAATTTTTTATCAATGTATGAATACTTGCTTGTGGTAGGAGCTGTCTTTACACCTCTGACATAATCGATCTCTACCCAGTCAGATTCAGAACTGTCCGGTTTGATTTCTATTCTTTCTACTGCAAAACCTTTACAGGTAAAACCTTTTGGAGTGTTCCATTTCAACAATAATTTATTTCCTATTATTTCATCTACTATTTTCCAATCAGGTTGATTCTTGAGATTAGTATCATTTACAGGATTTACAAATAAATTCTCAATTGCATTTATTTTATTGTAAGACTTGTCATTATATGTCCAGTCTTTTTTATCACCGTCTAATATATTTCCCTGATTGTCTGTGATTAAAATAAATTCATCAGTTTTAACACTTTCCGTTTTTTTCTGAGAATAAAGACTTTCGTTGCTGAAAAATATAACTGTGGATAAAATGAAT